>Ga0310696_10001461_pt1 | contig 34082 bp, 50 predicted proteins | sample AusTroGonzalo_MG_4_FD_203885 | JGI IMG/M metagenome (GOLD analysis project Ga0310696, IMG submission 203885) | Bovine rumen microbial communities from tropical cattle in Woodstock, Queensland, Australia - Gonzalo_02 (v2) (version 2) | ecosystem: Host-associated > Mammals > Digestive system >... | reverse complement strand
TCCTCACTCGTCATTGTTCTTGTCCTCCTGGTTCAGTATTTTCCGGATCTCTCCGATCCTGCGCTGCCGCTCTTCCTCGGCCTGAACCTCCTTCATGGCCTCGGCGATCAATCCGTCGCCGATGGTACGGCTGCTTATTTCAGTCGCGTCGTTGGCAGGCAGCGACACGGCGGAAACGTCATACAGTTTTCCGATCTTTGTGATCGTCCGCAGCACGGTGACATGCCCGTCCGCGTCCTTGCTCCGCTTCTTGTCCTCACCCGTCACGGTGAAGCCGAAGCTCATCTTGTTGGTGTACCCGCCGGCGATCTCCTCATACAGCTGCCGCCCGGTCTCCGTGCCGCCCAGGTTGGCGGTCACCTTCAGCCCGTGGTCGTCGCTCTCCAGCTGCAGCGTGCCGTTCGCGATCCGGGCGAACACCCGGCCCTCGTGGTCGTACTGCATGATCACGTCGCTCATGTCCGTCTCGTCAAAGGCGTGCGGATCCACCTGCTCGTTCACGGTCATGTCCTTGTCCCGCCACAGCTCGTACGGCTGGTTGTAGGTGGTGGCGTAGCCTTCGACCACCATCCCGCCGTCCTCCGCCTTCCGGATCTCCATGCCTTCAAATTTCCGGTACTCCCTCTTGTCAGTCCTCACCGGCATCTTGAACCCTCCAATCCATGTTCCTGTATTTCTCTTCTTCCGGCGGCCAGAACGCCTTCAGCGTGCCCGCGTAGTGCTTGATGTACGGATCCGGGTGCCGCTCCGTGATGTGTCCGGCCTCGTTCCATTCCGGCCCGATCTTCAGGATCTGCCCCTGGCAGAACACGTTGATCGGGTCCTGGTCCATGGCGGTGCACACCGTGCTGTTCGCCATGGCGATCATCTTTTTGTAGATCCCGGTCTCCCGCATCTTCTTCAGGTCCATCAGGCACACGCCGGCGTTGAAGTACCGGAACGGAAACTTCCCCCGCACCGGCTCCTCCACCATGGCCGCGTAGTTGTCCTGCAGGTCTATATCCAGCAGCGCCCCGATGTCCTTCTTCACGATGGTGTCGTCGTCCAGCCGCAGGATCCTCTCCTCCTCCGGGAAGATCTCCGGGTACGCCAGCGGCAGCAGGCACGTGTACGTCCAGTGGGCGTGGTAGTTCGGCCCGCTCTCCGGAAACCATGTCTGCCCGCTGATGTTCTTCGTCCGGATCACGTCCGGCAGCGGTTCCGGGAAGGCGTCGTCCTCAATCAAAAACCACACGCGGTCCATGCGCGTGTGGCTCAGCAGGCTCTTCGCCGCGGTCACCATCTGCCCGTAGTAGTTCCGGGTGCCGAAGTATGCCGCCACCCGCCTCATGCTGTTTCACCGTCTTCCCGGAAAGCCTCCCGGTCCTCTCCCGATTTATCCGCCGGCGGGTTCGCCGCGTCGTAATACTCGCCCCGGGCCGGGATCTGGCTCCCCAGCGGTTCCGGCAGCGGGCTGAGGTTCAGGATCTCCCGCAGCTCGTTCCGGGTCATCAGTCCCCGGTCCGCCATCTGGCTGATGGCGTTCAGCTTGTCGCTGTTCGACATGTACTGCAGACGGTTGCTGGTGAAGAAGATCCGGTTCCCGAACTGCCGTTCCCGCTCCGTGTAGAGCATCCGGGTCATCACGTCCGACAGCTGGATCGCCAGCCACTCCACGCATGATTCGTAATACGCCAGCCAGGCATCCCCGAAGGCTTTCGACTGAATCACGTCTTCATTAATCGCGAAATAGTCGTACACGTTGTCCTTGATCAGCTTCATCTGGTCGGCGTCGACCTTGTAGCTTTCCTGCTTCAGCTGCTGGATGTTCTTGTAGTGGTTCGGGAAAAGGAGCATGCCGCCGGCGGTCTTCAGCTTCTGGAACGTGTTTTTGTTAAAGCGCTCCATCTCTTTGCTCAGGTCCTCGTCCGTCGCCCAGTTGTCGCTCTGGGCGGAGAACCGGTAGCTGGCGCCGTTCTTAATGCCCTCTGTGATGCCCTGCTGCTGCATCCGAATCAGGTCCAGCGTGGCCTTCAGCGCCTCATTCCCTTCGCCGAAGAGCTCGTTTTTGTACTGGAACCGGGTCAGGATCCCGCACCGGTCCAGCTCCACCGCGGCCTTCCGCTGGTTCCCCATCGTGAAGCGGATGTACGGCCTCCCGGCGTACTCCACGACCTCCCAGCTGTCCGGCACGATGCCGATCACACCGGACACTTCGCCGTACTCGCCCGTCACCGGCACGATGAATGCCGTGTTCCGGCAGTACAGCGTCACAGCCGTCCGGTACAAAAACTGGCTCCAGGTCTGGAACTCGTTCGGCGCCACCTTCAGCCGGTTTCTCAGCGTCTTCTGCGCGTCGCCGTCGATGTTCGGCGTCAGCTTCGCCGCGTGCCGTCCGTGGGCGTCCAGCGCGCTCCGGATCAGGTCGCTTTCGAAGATCGACCCCGCCCATGTCCTGAACATCGGGGTGTAGCCCTCCAGCAGTTGGAAGGTCGCCCGCGCCTTCGCGGCCGCGGCCGGTTCCCGCTTCCCGAAGATCTTCTCAAAAATGCCCATGTCGTTTCACCCTCTTGTCCAGTCGTTTTCCGGGCCCTTACCCCGCGTTCGTCAGCCGCTGGCCCATCTCGGCCCAGTGGTTCGCCCTCATGCACATGGCGTCCAGGATCGCCGCCACCCCGTCCACGTGCGCGTACTTGCTGATCTTCACCAGCTTCTTCCGCGCGTGTGCGCTGGTGTTGCTCTCGATCTGCTGCGCGCTGTCCATCATGTGGATCTTCAGCAGGTCGTTGTCGTCCATGTCCCGGATCCGGCCCTCCCGCAGCATCCCCTCGAAGGTGTCCTCGATGCCCGTCAGGTTCCAGCCCTGGAACACGCTCTCCACGTGGAAGCTGGCCTTCTCCAGATCCTGCACCAGGTACTGTGCCGTGTACCGGTCATAACCGATCTGCAGGGGGAAGATCTTGTATTCCTTCACCAGCTGCACGAACCAGCTGAACACGTCGTGGTAGTCGATAAACTCGTCCCCGCTGAGGCTCAGGAACCCGCGCTCGATCATCTGCCGGTACGGAATCCCGTCCCGCTTCGTGGCCTCTTCCAGCCGCTCCCCCGGCAGCCAGAAGTGGCTCCTGATCCAGATGATCCCGTCCTGCTCGATCAGCACGCACGCGCTGGTCAGGTCCGTGGTCTGGCTCAGGTCGATCCCGCCCAGGCAATAGTGGTTCCGGAACTCTGAGATCTCCCGCTTCCATCCGAAGGCCTTCCGCACCGTGTCCGCCGGCAGCCACGCGGTGCTGGCGTTCTGCTTCACGTTGCAGTATTTCGTCAGGAACTCGCTCTTCTTACTGAGCGACCCCTCCGCCACGGCGATCTCCTCCAGGATGTAGTCCACCCCGACGGACACGCCCAGGTTCGGCAGGCTCTTCCGCAGTTCGTTCAGGTCGTTCCACCTGTCGACGTCGTCGATCATATACAGAAACGGCGCCAGCCTCGTCTCTTTGCTGGTGCCGTTCAGTACCGCGGTGCTCCGCTTCATCAGCTCGTCGTACAGGCCGCCGTCGATGAAGTTTGCCGTGGTCGGATAGAACAGCTGCGGTTCCGGCCGCGCGCCCTGGGAGCTCTTCACAACCTCCGCCTGCCGGAGGCCCGGTTCCCCGGCGAAGGCCGCCGCCTCGTCCAGGATCCCCAGGCTGATGTTCAGCCCGTCCGACTTCTTCGCGCTGAAAGCCAGCGGCTGCGCGGAGGAGTTGTTGCTTTCGATGTACAGGTCCGTCCGCCGGCGCTTCGTCTTCCGGTCCATCATGGGCTCTTTCCGGATCGTCTGGTAGATGCCCTCATAACAGAGCCGGGCCTGTTCCAGTTTCGGCGCGCACACGTACACCCGGGCGCCGTACCCGCCGTCCACGAACAGGTGATAGCATCCGATCCCGCTCATGATCGCGGTCTTGCCCTGCTTCCGCCCGATGATCAGCACGATCTCCCGGAACTGCCGCCGGCCCTCCGGATCCATCACTCCGAACACCACGGACAGGAACGCTTTCTGCCACACCTCCAGCGTGATCAGCCCGGGCGCCAGCGGCCCCTCATGGTGGTGGCAGTACCGCTCGATGAAGTTGATGGCGCTGTTCGCCTTCTTCTGGTCGAAGAACCAGCGCTTCTCCTCCAGGCCATGGACAATCATCCCGTACCACGTCCGGATCCATTTTCCCACCGTCACCGATCCGTCACAGATCTGCTGGTAGTACGTCAGGATCCAGTTGTCAGCTGACATCGAATTCATCCGCTTCCGCCGGTTTCCGTCCGAGCTTCACGATGATGTCCAGGATCACCTGTGCCGTCCGGTTCGCCGCGTCCGAGTGCTTCGGCAGTTCCTTCACCAGCGGCGCCGCGTAGTCGTTCTTCTCGCCGGCGACGTACGTCTTGCTGGTCGTCAACTCGCCGTCCTCGATGCCTTCCTGCAGCATCTCGATCACTTTCTGCTGGAGATCGTACTGTTTCGCGGCGGCGAGGAACAAAGCGTTCCGTTCCACCCCGTAACTCCGCGCCATCTCCAGCAGCTCGTCATATGTCCGCTTCACTTTCGCCATTGTCCTCACCTCCTCCGCGGATCCGTCCGGCATCATCCCGGATCCGTTCCTCATCTCAAAAAAAGTTATGCGATCTCACCCGGTTTTTTCTCCCTTCACCCCGGCCCTGCGCCGAAAATGAAATTCATTTTCGACCAGGGGGGTCATCTGAGGAGCACCCGTCCGTCCGGGCCGATCCTCCAGCGCTTTTGTTGTCGCTGCCGCTCAGTATCATGGCAGTTTTTGCACAAAAGTTCCAAATTCGCCCAGTTTAATGCGATGTCTGGGTTCTTGACATTGTCCGCCGTCAGCGGAACCTTGTGGTGCACTTCCAGCGGCCGGTCCTTTGATCCTGGCTCGATGATCCCCTTCGCCAGGCACCGTTCACACAGGTTTCCTTTTGAACGCGCAAATGCTGTCCTGCACTTGCGCCAGATCCAGCTCGTGTAGAATGATTCTACCGCCGGTGATCTGTTCATAGGTTCATCAGCTCCCACCTCAGCCACATTTCGTTCCAGATGAACCCGCCCGCCGGCACGGAAGGAGAAAACCGCCCGGCCCCCGCATGTCTGGCGCGCAGAAGAAAACACCCGGAGTCATGTCCATCTCCGGGTGCTCTTGTGCACGGTAGCATTGTTTCATATATAGCATGCACATTCAATAACATTTGTCACATGAATTTACGGGTCATTCATTCCACTTTATAGGTCTTGCATATCCATATTTGCTTCGACAACTAAACGGATTGCTTTTGTTGGTACACATTTCCCTTTGAATTTATCCTCTAGCTTTGGTATTTTTCTTATTGCTTCGTTTACCGATTCAGCCCATTTTTCAATATCATTCATCGTCTTCACCTTCATCTGGATAGAATTTCTTTGCTATTGCTCTCAACTCTGCTTTTTGTTCTTCGTTCATATCTTCCGGGTTTTCTTCAAAACCGATGTTGTACCATTGCTGATTTATTATGTCTTTCAATCTATATTTATATTTGTAATCTGCTAACGCTGTTTCTTGTTTAAGTAATGTTTCCACAATATTGTCAATATGGCTGGCAATTGTAAACATTCCGCATCCGGTTATAAGCGTTAAAAACTGTTCTTTTTCTTTCCCTATTTCTGATGATAATGCAAAATCTTTTATCTTAAACAACATTGAAATTGCATACTTTAAATTTCCCATGCTCTCACCTCACTTATTGCGTCATTTTACCGTCAGCGCAGTTATTATGTCTTGGTATGCTTACGTCCATATCTCCGGTTCGACAGTTCCAAAGTTCAATCGCAATTCTTTTTAGCGTTTCATCTGTTGTTTGCCACGGTGCAACTTCTGCATCCTCTGTAATTTTGTGACCAGGAATAACTCTACCGCTTGCAATACTGCCCCTTGCTTTACATTGGTTGCATCTTACCGACCACCTATGCCGTTCGACAACCCAATCAAGTCCATTTGTTCCACAAACGTTTTTACTTAATGTCAGTTTCAAACTATTACTTTTGCAAAATGGACACAGTTTCATCTCTGTCATGCTCATACCTCTTAAAGCGTCATTGTTGCCTTGTTGCCTTTAACTCACACAGGCCACTTGAATCCGAAATCAGATCTTTTGATCTTGCACTGTGGTTCTCCGTCTTTCCAGAAAACAATCCCCTCAATTTCATTCTGTTCCAGATAATCCCGCAATCCTTCAAAAGTCCTCTGAACAACCAACACCGTCATGCCATGCGGAACGAGTGTATCCGTTTCAAGTTTGTACGGATTTCCTTGGAAATGTGGCCCAACTGCTTCATATGTTCCGTCCTCTGGGAGTCCGTTGTTTAGTATATAATCCTGTAATGCAGAAACGTACCACCTTGAACCAGGATCATTATCAGACGCAGGACATGGAATCCAATGTGGCCAATGCCCGGTAACAGGGTCTGGTTCGGAACATGGAATCGCATTTTCCGGTGGTTTCTTTCCTCTTTTTGCGTCATACCGGCGATAAAACAGACCGTTGATAACAGCGCAACACGACCCGTCAATTTTCAGCGTTGCTTTACCTTCGCCATCCAGCACCCACTGCAAATCAGGCGAAGAAAGAACCGGTTTTATTCCTACAACTTTATGATCTTCGTATTCTCTTTCAAAGAGTGTTGGTATCTTTTTCATGCTCATTCCTCCAATATACTTTTTGTTTATTCTTTTCGTTTACCACTCATGAAGGTTATAAAGTATTCCCTTGTATCCGTCTGATGAAACGTACTCAATCTTATCGAATGTCATTCACTTCACCGACCTTTCTGTTTTAAAGTGTCATTTTTCTCACATTATACAATCTCATTCAGTTCCCAACCTTCCACGTAGGCTGTCCTGAGCCGGTTCACGTGCTGGCGGCTGAGCTCCAGCTGCTCCGCGATCTTCTCGTCGGTCCAGCCCAGCGCGTAGTAATCCCGGATGATGATCTGCAGCCTGCGGTCTGCGATCTTGTCCATGATGGCCTCGAACGCATCCACCAGGCAGCGCAGCTCGCGGCACTTCGCCTCGATCTTGTCCAGCACCTCATCTGTGTCCGCCCGCTGCAGCATGGCAGCCTCCGGGTCGTTTGTCCCCCGCGGCATCCCCGTCAGCTGCACGGCGTGGATCGGACGCGGTCCGCCGATGAAGTGGTTCAGAAACTTGCTCTGGCGCTCCAGCGTCTCAATCTCGATCACCAGCAGGCGGTACTGCTCCAACAGATCGCGTTTGGTCATTTCTCCACCTTCTTCCGTTCAAACTCATCGCGCTCGATCGTGTACCAGATCATCCCGCAATCCACACACTTCCGCTGCCTGCGGATCTGCGTGTTTCCCGCCCGGTTGCGCGTGTTGCTGACGTACGACTTCAGGCCGCCGCATTTGGGACACTTCATGCCGGCCTCTCTTTCAGGGCCTGCTGCCCAAGCTGCCGGACGCGCTCGATCGCCCGCAGGTCGTCGGTGATCTCACATGCCCGGGCTACGTCTGTCTGTGCCGCTTTGGCCAGTTCCGCCTGCAGTCGCCGCTTCAGCTCCTTCAGCGGGATGAACCTGTACTTCGTCACGGATTCGCCTGGCTTCGGGATGGGCTGCGGTTTCGGCTCCTCCTTCGGCTTTTTCGGGATGCCGATCTTGCACTCTTCCGTCGGCTTCCATGCCTTTCCCCTGCCGATGTACTCCGCCGGGATCCGGTCGTACAGGTCCGGCCGGTGCTTTTTCAGCCAGGTCTTCAGGTCCATCCAGCTCTGTCCCGGGTTGGCGTATCCCATCTGCAAAAATGTGTCGGTCGGCTTCTTTCCGGCCTCGATGTCCGTCAGGACCATCTCCGCCACCGTGATCCGGTCCCGCCGGATGCTCTTCGTGTGTTCCGTCGGCCGTCCGCTTGTGATCTGCGAGTCCGGCCGCTTCAGGTCGTAGCGCTGCATGTTGTACCACGTAGCCTTCGCGGACACGTAGTGCTGAGACAGCAGATACGCGATCACATCGCCGCCTGCCGCCTCGATTTCAAGGCATTTTTTGATGATTGCACGGCGTTCTTCCTGTGTTCTGAGTTTGCTCATTTGTGGCTCCTTTCTGTCAACTATGTCAACCGAAAAACCGAGTTTTCCTATATTACATATTTTTATTTCTGATCTTTTTATAATTCTTGGTTGACTTGGTTGACAAATCCAAAGGAAATATAGGAAATATAAGGCTTTGAGGCTGTCAACCGAGTGTCAACCGACGTCAACCGACGTCAACCGAAATCAGCGCCAGAACGGGTAGCAGTTCTGATCCTTCCGGAATACTTTCTGCTGGCCCCATGCTGTTCTGACCTGTTTTTCATACCGTTTCCATCCTCCGATCTGCGTCATGATCTGGCTGATCTCGATCGAGTCCTTCCGGGTCGGTTTGCTTTCCGACGGCATCCCCAGCGCGTTGTACCAGAGCTCGATCACGCTGACGGTGTCGCTTGGCTTCTTCTTCATGTCCTCCAGGTACTGCTCGATGGCACCGATCCGCCAGTCGTCCTCCATAGCGTTCTCCTGGGCCTCCCGGATGATCTCGATCAGTTCCCTGCTGGCGTACGGCTTCATTTCTCCATTTTTGAACCTGTGCACCGCCTCCGCCCAGCACTTCTCGATGTAGTCCCGGATCTCCGCCTCGTGGTCGAACAGGTCGTACCCGTCGCGGTCTGTGTTCACCGGATAAAAGCGCCGGTTTCCGGTCCGGTCCGTCAGGAACTGCGGGTTGTTGGTCGTGCCGATGAACACGCACCGCCGCGGGATGGTCTGCACGTGCTTCGCGTACGGCTGGCGGTAGGTGTCCTCCTGGCTCGTGATGTAGGCCTTCACGGCCTCCGTCTCCTTCACCCGGGTCATGGCCATCAGTTCCGCCACCTCCGCGATCCACGCGCCGCGGATGATCTCGATGCCTTCTTTCCCGCTGATGGTCTTGATCTCACGGAAGTATCTGTCGTCCATGTTCAGCCAGCGCACCAGGGCGCTCTTGCCGCCGCCCTGCTTGCCGATCAGCACCACCATGTCGTCGAACTTGCACCCGGGTTTGTAGGCCCGCCACACGCCGCCGGCGAAGATCAGCCGGCTCACCTCCCGGTGGTATGCGTCGTCCGGGCATTTCGCCGCGAAGTGCAGGAATCCGCCGATCCGCTCGACGCCGTCCCACTCCAGGGCGTTCAGCCGTTCCGTCAGCGGGTTCACCTGGTGCTCTGCCATAAAGATCCGCAGCGCGTCGTCCAGCATGTTGTTGTTGTACAGCCACATGGTCGTCTGGAACCACTGCCGGATATAGCTGTCCATGCCGTCGCTCCATTCGTGCCATTGTTCGTCGTTGGCCTTGTACTCCTGCTTCCCGGTCATCACGTTGAACCGGAAGCGGTCGTTGTACTGCTCCTTCAGTACGCTCAGGAAGGCGTCAATCGTCGGCTTGATCTTCAGGCTTTGCTCTTTCGCCACCCGCGCGACGGCGTCCGTCAGCCGGATCTCGCTCTTCTGGCCTGATTCCGCCATAGCATCACCTTCCTCTTGTTGTCCTGTATTTTGTCCTGCAGGTATTCGATATATTGCAGTTTCTCCGGATACGTGATGAGCCGCGTCCATTCGTCCGCGGTCCGATCCGGCACGGCCTTGTCCTCAATGGCCCGCAGCGCGTCGAATGTCTCCCGGAAAAGCCGCTCCAGCGTGGTGAAGGCCGCGTCGTAGTAGGCGTCGAAGGCCTCCTTCACCTTGTCGTAGAGCTCCTGTTCCTGCTTCCGCTGGCGCATGTCGAACAGGTTGCGCGTCTCCAGCAGTTGGAGGCCCAGCGCGTGGTCGATGGCCTTCACGGCCGTGATGAAATCGCACCCTTCGTGCTCCATCACGAAGTCGATCACGGATCCGCCCTTGCCGCACCCGAAGCAGTGCCACCCGCTGTGGCGGCCGGTGTTCTCGTAGATCTGCAGACTCGCGTTCTGGTCCGCGTGGAACGGGCACACCAGCTTGCCGTGCCTCGCCTGGTATCCGTATAGGCCCAGCACCGTTTTCATGTCCACGGTGCCCTTGATCACGCTCGCCGCGTTCTGGATGTCCATCTGATCACATCCTCATCTGTTCCGTCGTCTGTGTCCGGTGCTTCCGCCGGTCGCCGTAGTATTCCAGCATCATCAGCCCCATGCGGAAGGCGAAGTCCGTGTTGCCGAAGCGGCTGTATATGTCCCGGCAGTCCTCTGCCAGGCTGTTCCATTGCTCGTCCGTGGTCGGTCCGTCCTCGCCGTATTTCACGTGGACGTCGTACCCGGCCTTCCAGATGGCGCGGTCCTGGTCTGTCATTTGTTCTTCATCCTCTCCTCAGCGCTGGCCACGTCGCTCCAGTTCATCGCAAAAAGCGCGTTGTACGCCTTCAGCATCCGCCCGGCAACGTACAGCACGCCGCGGTTCTCCGGCTGGTCATTCGCAAGCTTCATACACTGGTCCGCGCAGTCTGTCACGATCTTCTCGACGCTGTCGTATTCGCTCATGCTTTCGCCTCCAATATCTCAATGATCCGTTTTCCGGTCTGCGCTTTCCCGCAAAACCGCCACTCGATGCCGTACCGGGCGGCCATCATGTGCATAATCTTCATCAGCCGCTCGCCGCTGACGGCAAGCGGGCTGACCTTCAGCCGCGGGTTATTCCACCGGGCCACGTCCGCCAGTGTCCGGATCTGCGGGCTGTGTTCCACCAGGATCACCAGTTTGCACCCGGCCCGGTTGCACCGTTCGATTTCGCGCACGAACCGCTTGCGCTCGTGCACGACGTTTCCGGCCACTTCAAGCAGGTTCTGCTTGCGGTCGATCACGATCCCAGGGTTGTCGGGGTTGAAGTAGTCCGCAAAGTTCAGCGCCCTGCGGACGTACTCCACCCCCTGCCTGTCGAACTCGGCCAGGATCTTCACGATCGCCCGCGGCTTCTCCCGCGTGTCCACGATGATCAAAACGGCAGCTCCTCCGGCGGATCCACCGGCATCGGCGCGGGAGCCGGCGCGCTGTCGCTCTTTCCGCCGCAGAAGTCAAACGTGTCCACCGTCACGCCCCAGAACGTGCGCTTCACGCCGTCCTTCTCGCTCTTGCTGCTCTCCATTCGGCCCTCGATCAGGATCTCCCGGCCCTTGCCCATGTACTGGCTGATGGTGGCGCCGGTCTTCCCGAAAGCCGTGCAGTCAAAGAAGTCGGTCTCCTTCGGTTTGTCCTTCACCGGCCTCCGGTCCACCGCCACCGTGAACCTGCAGAACTCCACGCCGCTCCCGCCGGTCTTCAGCTCCGGATCCCGGGTCAGCCGGCCCTTGATAATGATCTTATTCATTGCTGTTTTCCTCCTTATCCTCTTGTTATCACCTGATCGTCCGCATAATAGACGACGTCGTTTTCATCGTATTCGCCCAGCATCACCGGACCGGTGATCCTGTGCGTCTGCCGGCAGTAAGCGCAGTGCCCGCAGCGCTCCGGCTCAATCGCGCCCGTCTTGATGGCGTCGTAGCGCGGCAGCACTGCGTGCAGCCAGGCAAGCTCAGCGTCCATCCGTTCCTGCTCAATCTGGATCACCGCCAGGTCGCTCGGATTCTCCTTCGTGATCACGGCCAGGAAGCACGGCAGCTTTCCCTTCCCGTTTTCCTCCGCCACCTTCTGGTAGATCGCCATCTGCAGCGGCCAGTCCCACGCGGTAGCGAAGTCCACCCGGCCCTGCCCGGGCAGGTACACCGGCTGCATGTCCTTCACCGTCTTCAGGTCGACGATCCGGTCCTCCCGGATCGCGTCGAACTTCGCCTTGAAGGGCACGCCGAACAGATTCGCCGTCATGATGGACTGATGGCGCCCTTTCAGGTATTCCATGAACATCCGGTCGCTTTTTGCCCGCTCAACCATCTCCGCCGCCTGCACAAAGTCGGCCTTCAGCGTTCCGTCTTTCTTCAGAATCTCCGGATGTACAGACTTCCATGCCTCCAAGTCTCCGGTCAGTGCCGCATCCACGTACGATCCGACCATCAGCGCCTGGCTTGCAGGGCGTTCATACTTGCCCTTGATCTCAGCCAGCGCCATCGCCTCGCATTTCTTGAACGCCTTCACCTGGCTCGCGCTGAAGTACAGCCGGTTTGCCCGCGGGCTGAAATAGTTCTTACTTGTCAGTGCCATTTGCTTCCGCCTCCTTCTTCGCCTGGGCGCACTCCGCGCACAGGGCCTTCCCGTACTTTTTCTTCGTGTATGCCGCCAGCTGCGTCACGCTCATCTTGAACGCAGGCGCGATCATCACCCCGCACTCCTCGCAGGGGATCTTCACGTCCTCCGGCGGTTCCTTCCGCACGCGGAGGCACTCCACCAGCTCCCCGCCGAACTTCGTCACGTCCTGCCCGATCTGGATCCGGATCCCGCTCCACTTTTCGATGTACGGCGTGCCTGCGATCTTCGCGATGGTCTTGCAGTTGGTCACGTTCAGGATCATCGGCTTCTGGTCTTCCTGCCAGTGGCAGACAATGCACTCCTCCTTCTTGCCGCCGGTGCCGGTGATCATCTCCTTCTTCACGGTGCCGATCGTCAGCACCATGTCCTGCCCGGGCTCCAGGCTGTACGCCCCCAGGTAGTCCGGGTTGATCAGTTTTTTCCAGTGGGTCTCGCTCATTTTTTCGTCCTCCTTAATCTCCGTTCAATCTGTCAACAGCGAGGTAAATAAGCTCAAGCTGCTTTGCGATATCTTTCAGTGCAAGCACCCAGATCGGTGTTGTATCAAATTGCATCTCTTCCTGAATTGGTTCATTCCCTAAAGCATCGCGCATCCTACTTAACTGTTCGCGCTCGTTTCTTGCTACTCTTGCGTTTTTATTTGCCTGAACATATCCGGGATATGTAGTTTCCTTTAAGCATCTCCGAATAGTGTCTTCACTTCGTCCGGTAATACGGCAGATTTCTGAGTTTTTGCATCCTCTGTTGTGCAAAAATTGGATGTTTGAAAATTCAACATCAGTAACAATTCCATTCTTAGGCATTTGGTTTTCTCCATTTCTGTGGTACAATAACCACGTAATTCATATCATGTTCGGCCGGGATGCTGCGGCAACAGCGCCCGGTCCTTTTTTCTTTCATACCCGACCGCCATCTTCCGCACGTTCTCGATGGCCCGCTGGAACGCCGGCTGCTCCACCTTCGGGTAATACTGCACCACCCGCCCGTCGCTCATGGGCACCTCCAGCCAGTCCGGGATCTCGCTGCACCGGTGCGCCCACCGCGCCCGGATCTTCGGGATGTTCGGTATAATCCGGATCACAGTTCCACCCCCAGCAGCGCCGCCACCTCGCGGATCTCCTCCATCCAATCCTTCCAGGCGTCTACCGGCATGCTCATCTCCTCGCCGTCGTTGCTCTCGTAGTCGATGTATCCGTGCTTCCGGTCGTAGATGTACGTCCCGAAGGCGCCTTCCCATCCGATGGCGGTCTTGCCGGAGTGCATCAGCGGCTTCGTGATCTTCGGTTCCCCGACCTTCAGCCCCATCTCTTCGCACTTCCCGAAGAACTCGTCCGCGGCCTGCTTCATGCCGGCCATCGCGCCCGCTGCGCTGACCTCGTAGTTCTTCCCGGCCTCCAGCTGCAGCTGCTCCTTCGGCATCCCCTTGTCCACCTTCACGACCGGCGCGTCTTCTTCGCTGATCCTGGCCGGCAGCAGCTTCGCGGCTTCCGGATCGTTCGCGATCGCGAAAACCCTGATCTGCCGGTACGTCTGCCCGGCGCTCTTTCCGTCGTATCCCATGTCCCTCAGCGCCGCCCGGATGCCCATGCCGCGCTTGATCCGTTCGATCAGCCCATCCAGGCGTTTCCGCTTTCCTTCCGTCGTGATTTCATGTTTGTTCATTGTTCTCTCTCCTTTTTTCTTCGGTTTTCCGTCCGTGTACTGGTAGGGTTTCCGCCCCATGAATTCCCGCTGGATGTTGCACCAGGGGGCCCTGGGCGTCAGGTAGTTCTCGCTCCACAGATAGCCCAGGATGTCCCCGCCCTCGCGCTCCAGCTCCGCGCACCGCTGCGCGATGGCCATCCGCTCTTCCGGGGTCCTCAGTGTCGCCATATGTTTCCCTCCGTGATGCCCAGGTCCCGGAGCACGATCACCGCGAAGATGATCACCGCGGCGATGATCGCCAGCTCGATGATCACCACGATCCACTTCTGCCATTCTTTCATCAGCCGCCCACCTCCAGCCACAGCCCGAACAGCACCACGCTGGCCACGAACGGCAGCAGCGTGATGGCGATGTGGTACATCCTCCGCTCCCGGATCTCGTCCTCGTCCATCTTCACCCGGAACTTCCGCCCCATGGCGGTCCTGACCGTCTTGTATCCGTTCATGAAATCCAGCCTCCCTTTCTTAAGAAGTCCACCCGGAAAAACTTCACGCAGCGCCCGCTGACGATGTAGTTGCAGACCTCCCGGGGCCACTTCCCGTCCTTCGCGTATTTGATGATCACCTGCGGGTGCATCCGCACGATCGGGGCGATGGCCGCCGCCGGCACCAGCTCCTCTTCCCGCTCCATCAGCGCGTAGATCGCGTCGCTGTACTTCGGGAACCTCCGCTCGTCCACTGTGTTCCCTCCTTTGCTGTTTAATCGTTTGGACACTCGGGGTAAAAAATTTTGTCGACGGTGGTTCCCAACGCGGACGCGATGGCAGCCAGCGTCCCGACAAGCACGTTTTCATACTTGCCGGTCTCCAGGGACGAAATCGTCTGACGGCTTACGCCGCTTTTGTTCGCAAGCTCCTCCTGCGTCATTTTGAGCTCTTCCCTGCGCTCCTTGATCTTGATTCCCATCCGGATCCTGCCCTCCTTTCTGCTGTTTTGATGTCCAACCCATTAGACATTTTACGCCACATATAGTGTGATGTCAAGTGCTTTGGACACAATTTGTAAAAAATATTTGACATCCTATTATATGCAGTGTAAAATGGGACTTACAAAGGAGGAGAATATCATGAAACTGAGCGACCTGCTGAAAAACTACCGGGAAGAGAACGGGATCTCCCAGCGCGAGTTCGCCCGCCGGTGCGGCCTGTCCAACTCGCTGATCTCGCTGATGGAAATCGGAGTCAACCCGCAGACTGGGAAGCCGATGGCGCAGGATCTGGACACATACCGGAAACTGGCGAACGGCATGGGCATCTCCGTCCAGAAGCTCTTTGAAGAGCTCGGAGACAGCGCGCTCGTGTCGATCGGCAGCATCCCCTGGGATAACGACAGGCCCGCCGCGGAGGAATATGTCCATTTCATGAGCGCGACCGTCCCGGACAACCTCAGCGCCGCCGACGAAACAATCCTCGAAACGATTCACCGCAGGCCGCAGATCAAAAAGCTGGTCGACTCTGCCGCCAGCCTGTCGGACAACGACCTGGACATGGCCATCCGGATTGTTGAAGGACTGAACCATACAAATCAATCTTAAGGAGGGAAACATCATGAAGAAACTGCTCGCCGTTATCCTGGCCATCGCTATGCTCCTGCCGGCGGCCGCGCTTGCGGATCTGCCGGACATCTCCGGCCTGACGGCCGAAGAACTCATTGAACTGAGCCGCCAGATACAGCTGCGCCTGTTCTCCGAGCAGCTGGTGAACGGTGTGGAAGTCCCGCCCGGAAAATATTATGTCGGCGAAGATATCCCGGCAGGCAATTACCGGATTGAAATCACCGGCGGCACCGGGTCCTTCGACCTGAAGGATCAGAAAGACGGCAAGCTGATTTTGACGGGAGTGACGGGCCAGTTCTACAAAATCACTGAGATCGGGAAACTGATCCTGGAAGAAGGAAACGAGCTGACGATATATAACAGCACATTTGTTTTCTATCCTTATGTCGGATTTTTTAACTGAGGAGGCCGCCATGCTCTGCCCGAAATGCAAAGGCGAAACCCCGGACAGCTCCGTCTTCTGCTGCCGATGCGGGAAGAAGCTGACCGCAACAAAAAAGAGCCGCGCCAAGTCCCGCGGGAACGGGACCGGCACGGCCTTCAGGCGCGGATCCACATGGACCGCCCAGGTGGTCTACGACCGCGTCGTGGTGGCGGAGGATAAACCGCTGAAAAAGCTGACCCGGTCAAAGGGCGGCTTCAAGACAAGAGAAGAAGCGCTGCGCTACTGCCCGATCCTCAAAAACGGCCCGCAGAAAGCGGTCCTCGCCCCCACCCTGTCACATTATTGGAATACGTACAAGGATAGCGCGTACACGGCCCTGAGCCCGTCAAAGCAGGCCACGTACCGCAGCGCATGGAAGAAGCTGGAGAAGATCCACAACACCCGGGTGGACCAGCTGACAGTGTCTGATCTGCAGCAGCTGCTGGCAGACAAGTGCGACTCGTACTATCCGATGAAGGAGTGTAAGACGCTGCTGGTCACGCTGTTCCGGATCGCCGCGGCGGAGGGATACGCGAACGAGAAGATCCCGTCCTTCATCCAGTTGCCGAAGCTTGAAGAAAAAGAGCGCCAGCCCTTCTCCGACACGGAGCAGGCCGCGCTCTGGAGACTTTACGAGTCCGGAGATCTCCGGGCCGGGATCCCGCTGCTGATGATCTACACCGGCATGATGCCCGGCGAGGCCATGAAGCTCCGGGTGGACCAGATCGACATCGAGCACCGCCAGATCGTCGGCGCCGGGCTGAAGACGCAGGTCCGGAAGGCGACGCCGATCGTGATCGCGGACTCCATCGTCCCGCTGGTGCAGGATCTGATCGCCCACGCCCGCCCGAACGGTTACCTGTGGCCCACGGATCCGAAGCATTGGCGCCCGCTGTACTACGCCGCCCTGGATGCCGCGAAGTGCCGTAAGCTGACGCCGTACTCCTGCCGGCACACGACCGCCACCGCCCTGGCCGTCAGCGAAAATATCGCGCCGCAGACCGTCAGGAAGGTCATGCGCTGGTCGACGGCGAAAATGTTAGACAGGTACGCGCACCCGGATCAGTCCGACGCGCTGGAGGCCGTCAACAGGCTTCAGGCGTCCCGGTGATTCCCGGCGTATTCCTAACCTATTCCTAACATCGAACCCGCAAGCCCTTATATATCAACAATGTTGCTACCCCTGCACAGGGTAAGGGCCTTTCAATTTTCCATCAATTCCGATTTACCTGGCATTTTCTGAAACCGTTGAAATATAAGCGTTCAACGGTTTTTTATATTATCCGTCACGGATTCAAAATACCCCGGACAACATAACGGATTCCCGCTCTATTCCTAACGTATTCCTAACATAAAAAGCCCCCACCTCGCGGTGAGGGCCGGGCGTTTACATCCCTTTGTACATGCCCTGTTTGACTTTGATCTCCGTGGCGCGCTTGATATGCTTCTCGTGCAAATAGTCGTACAATGTCATCATGTCCTTCGGCGGTTCGCCGTTCTCTTCACGGTATTGCATAATCAGCCGCGCCACTTCGCTGTGCAGCTTGTCCATGTGTCCCATCTCCTCGACGGACAGGGTGTAGAACAGTTCGGCCGTTTCCGGCTCCTCCTGCCGCCAGCGCATCGCCAGGTCGATGTACGCCTGGGCGTCGTCCATTTCGTCCTCAATCTTCTCCGACAGGCATTTGATGATCATCATTGTCCGATCCTCCTGTCAGATCCGTCAGGCCGTGGCCGCCGCGGGCGGGAAAACGCCGCCGTTGAATGTCCACGCGTTCGGGAACCGCAGCACGTTGCAGGTGGCAGCCTGGAGCTGCAGCTGTCCGACCTGGGCCTGCAGGGTTTCGATCTTGTTCTGGTAGATCATGTCCTTCACGCTCTGGATCTGGGCCGTGATGTTGGCGTTGGTCGCCGCGTCGCGCATCGCGCCGTTGTAGTCGTTCTGCATGACCTGCTGCTTCACGTCGCAGCAGCAGCTCTGCATCTGGCCGGCCAGGCTGGTCAGCGCGGTCTCAACCGTGCCGAACTCCCGGATCAGGCTGGCGTTGCCGTCCTTGATCGCGGTGATGGCGTTCGCGGCGTTCTGTGTGCTGGCCGCGATGGTCTGGGCCGTGCCGTTTGTTACGGCATTCAGGATGCCGCTGGTCTGGTTGATCATGTTCTGCGTGTCGAAACCGTTCTGCACCTGGTCCCGCGTCGCGTACTGCTGGCTGCCTCCGCCGAATCCTCCGAACCCGCCGTTAAAAATCCCCAGCAGGATCAGCAGGGCAAAGATCCCGCCCAGGCCGTTGAGGCCGAAGCCTCCGTCGTTGCCCATATTCATTACGGGCGTAATTCCGGTACTGTCCATAGTGATGTTCCTTTCATTGTTATATTTTCAACATTCATTCGGCCGTCATGAATGTCAAAGTCCCTTCATTATGTCGATGATCTCCTGCGGGTCGATCCCCTTCTGCTGGGCGATGGCGCGGAACGCATTGTCCGCGTCCCCGCCGTACTGCTGCACGATCTCCATCACCTGCCGCACCTGCGGATTGTTGGCCATCAGCTGGCCCAGCATCGCCTGCGGGTTTCCGGATGACCGGAGCATGTTAATCATCTGCCGGATCTGCGGCGGCACTTTCAGCCCTTGCCGCCCGGCGCTTAGCTGCTGAAGAATTTGCGGTATTTGCATTCACGATCTCCTCCAATCTCTGGATCCGGCTCTCCAGGCTGCCGTAGTCCGGCGCCGGGGCCGCCTGGTGCGGTGTGATGTCGTATGCCGACACGGTCTTGTATCCCGCGCCGTCCGTCGTGCATAACCAGACCATCAGGCCGCTCTCATCCAGCAGCATCGCGCTGCTGTTCGCGCCCATCTGGTAGCTCCGCGCGCCGTTCTCGCCGTTCACGCGGACCACCTGCTGCGGGGCCTGCGCCGGGGCCTGCTGGAACGGCATGAAGCCGCCTGCGCCGTACATGTTGATGTATGGGTTCTGGAATCCGTTCATGGTCGCACCTCCTTGTCTGATCAGAAGATACAATAAAAAAAGGCCGCCGGCGAGTTCGCCGACGGCTCAGTTTCAAATGATATTCAGTTCATTTTCGTGTCACTTAGGGATATGCCGGTACAGGACCTCCGACCGGCTGAACACGATCCGCTTCACCTGGCTGACGGAGATCTCCGCCTCCTCCGCCAGGCGCTCGAAGGTCACGCCGTCGATCAGGCGCCGGCGGACGATCCGCCTGTCCCGCTCCGCGTTCTTGCCGACGATCCACTCGTCGATGGCAAAATCAATCTCTGACCGGCTGATGTCACGGACCGGACTGCCTGCTCTCATCCTGCACCTCCGTGATCTGCTTCCGGATGATTTCCTGCCATCCGGTCTCCCGGTCGTTGTACGATGTCAGGAACATATAGCCCAGCGTCACGAAACCGATCATCATGATCGTCAGCGAAACGATCAGCGCGATCAGCATCCGCTTGTTCGCCCGGTTATAGTGCATCATGGTGTTTTCATGGACATAAAACGGTACGCAGGCCTGCTGCTCCTCGCAGTTCTTGCACTTCTCCTCCATGCGGTCCTCCTTTACTCATCGTCTGGCGGCTGCAGTTCAGGAACGTCTTCCACCTCCGGCAGCCCTGTCGCCAGGCTGGTCAGAATGCTCAGGACAAAGGCTACCCCACTCACAGACAGCGCACGGAGCCACTGCACCTCCGAAAACGCTGCCCCAACCGCAATGAACCCAAGAAACGTCTGCGCGAATGTCCTGAGCGCCCGGATCAGCGCCGCGGCGATCCACTTCTTCCAGTCTCTCTTCATGCATTTTGCCCTCCTTATGTTTCAGGATGCAGATCTTTCATTTTTGTTTCCAGTACGATGACCCGGCCTTCCAAATTGTTGTGTTTTCCGACCTTGTCTTCCAGCGCTTTCAGCCGGTATTCCCACACGGCCGTTTGTTTTCGGTTGCTCATATAGACGCCCAGGAAGCTCAGCAATGCCGTCACCGCCGAAGCGGCGAAAGCGATCCATTCCATCGTCAATCGCCTCCTTCCTTCGTCATTGTCGCGCCTGGGTACAGTTTGACCAGCGCCTCCGCGTCCCCCAGGCTCATGCCCCTCACGGTCACGGTGTAGGTCACCTTCGCCGGCGTGCTCTCCAGCATGCTCCACGTCCGCGGACCAATCACGCCGTCCACGGCCAGGTCCCAGTCCCGCTGGAACTGTTTGACGGCCGTCTCCGTCTTGCTGCCGAACTTGCCGTCGGCTCCGTACGGGTCCAGGTTGTACCCGCGCTGGATCAGCATGGTCTGGGCCAGCGTCACGTACGGCCCCGCGTCGCCTTTTCTCAGTGTCGGTTTTTTGTCGCCCGGATCCGGATCCCCGCCCGGTATAAAATCAAAGCTCACGTTTTTACACAACCCCCAGTATTTCCACTTGTCCGCGTGGATCTTGCTCTTGATGACCCCCAGCCTGGCGCAGCTGGCCTCCGTCACCTCGTTCTCCCCGGTCACAACGCCGATGTGCGTTTTCTTGCCGCTCTTGTCCACAAAAACGAAGGCCCCGACCGGCAGCTTCGTGTCCTCCGTCAGCTGGCCCTTGTAGGCGCAGTCGTACAAGAACGTGCTGTTGCTGCCGTGGTGGGCGGTGGATCCGGCGGCGATCGCCGCCTGCCGAGTCAGTCCACTGCAGTCCCACACCCGGCGGCCGATCCACTTTTTGCCGTATTTGATGCTCTCAGCGTAGTCCGGGTCGTCCGCCTTGGCCTTCTCCATGGCGGACTGCTTTGCTTGCGTCCATTCGATGCCCTGCGTCCCGAATATGTACCCGCCGCCCACGTCGTAGGCGTTCTTCGCGTAGTCGGCAATCTGTTGTCCTGTACCCATGATCCGCCTCCTGTCCCTGTGTGAATTTCAAAGCCGCCGGCATGGGGAAATCGCCGGCGGCTGATTCAACGGCCCGGGATCGCTTTGGGAGCTCCTGCCTTTCATTTTTATTTTGCACGCAGAGCGGGCCGTTTGATCCGTTGGTTCGCATTATTTCCCTTGTGCAATATTACATTCCACCAATTACCAAACAACTAATGTAAGAGCTTGTAGTAAATGTCAGCGTCCGTGTTGTGGAGTCGTATGCGTAATTCGTTGCATTTGTCATTCCTAATTTTTGAACCTCATATACAACATTGTTGTAGTTTTTTAACAATGCAAATCCTTCTGCTCCAATAGAATTAGCTCCACGAAATGCACACGTTACGAACAAATTATGCGTTGAATCGAATTTTGCTCCAACAGGCAATGTGACGGACATAGTAGTTTGACCGTTCCCTGTGCTTCCGGTAGCTGAGAACGATGCCTTTGCTTTTAGCGAATCCCAATCCGTCCATGCGTTGCTTGAGAATCTGCGCTGATATACTACATCGTTCCCATTCCCCATCTCATACGCAATCTGTTTGACAATTGTTCCCTGAGGGTTCGCAAAAACAATAACTCCCCACGAAGCAGATGTTGTGCCACCGACAGGTTGATTCTGATTTGTATAAAAGTAATACGAGCCGGGAGTTGTAACATTATTAAAGTCCGTTCCATTGGCTAAATACTCCCATGTGATATTTTCCAGATTCTCAATGGCCGTATTTGTCGTCCCCGCAAACGCGTCGATTTTGTCGCTGTTGCCGTTTATGACTGATACCAGCGCGTAATCCGTGCCCGCCGGTTTGACCAGGTCCAGGTTTGTTGTGTTTGCCATGTTCTAAAACCTCCTCATTCGATAAAGTCCGCCAGGCCCTCCAGCGCGGCGATTTCGTCCCCGGATACCTGCACGCCCTCGCCGTCCCTGAAAATGATCGGCGTGTCGATCGGGATCTCGCACTCGCTCCCCAGCAGTTCTTTCCGGCCCTCCGTCAGTTTCCGGATGCCCTCCTGCTGGTCCGGGAAGATGATCGTCCCGTCTCCCGTGATGGTCCCGCCCAGTTCGTCCACCAGCTTCTTTTCTTCCTCCGCGTAAAACTCGAAGTTCGGTTCCAGCAGCTTTTTCAGGCTGAATAACTTCCGCGCCGTCGCCGTGCTTTTCATTCTTACCGCGTTCAGCCGCGCCACGATCTGCGCGGCCCCGACCGCCTTGTCCAGGGTTGTTTTCATGGTTTTCTCACTCCTTTTTTATTATGAAGGCTGATTTGCCCTCACCGTTTCCGTTGCCACCGTGATCCCGTTGATTTTCGCGTATGCGTTTAGGTGGCCCACGTCCCGCCATTCCGTTGCCACCGTGATCTGGTATCCGTACGACGAAAATGTGCCGTATGTGATGCTCGGAATCGATACGTTGATCGCCGCTCCTGTCCTTGTGCAGCTGCTCCCGGAATACGCCGCACTCCATACGGAGGCGGCATTCTTAAAATTTATGATTTGTTCTCCGTTGATCTTGTTCGATAGCGTGATGCTTGTGCAGAATCCGTCCTCTACCGTAAGCGTTTTGATCGTGGCGTAATTGAGTTTCCACAGCCCGGTCGTTCGCAGGTTGACTTCGCTTTCCTGGTTCTGCTCATTCAATGCGATCAGTTTTGTCAGGTAAACGGTGCCGTCTGGTTTCACCCTGAAAGGTGCGCTGGACGCCGCCGCGTTTCCGGCCCAGATCGCGTATGTCTCCGTGCTGGAGGACCGGATGCCGAAGGTGCTTGCCGTCACGTCGAATGTGCCGCTTGACTCAACCTTGACGTATTTCCCGCCGCTGACCGTCACGCCGTCCGCGGTGATCGCGACCCCGCTCTGGATCTTGTATGCGTTGTTGTTGACGTATGCGCTGATGGCGTTTGCCGTCTGCGTTATTGTGGAATAGTTCGCCAGCTGCCCGTTTGTGTACGTCTCCGCGGTGTTCACAATGTCCGTCGCGCTCTGGTATGTGCTTGTTTTCGCGATGTATGACCCTGCCGCGGCGCTGGCGGCCTGGCTGACCGCCGCGTTCACGATGGCTTCCGGCGTCTGGTATGTGGTCGTCTTCTGCAGGTAAAGGCCGCTGGCGCTGGTCGCCGCCTGGCTGACCGCCTCGTTAACGATGGCGTCCGCCGTCTGCAGCGTTTCGGTCTTGTCAATCTTGCCGGCCTCCGCGTTGGTCGCCCGGCTGACCTCCGTCGTGATGCTGTCCGCCATCACGTTGATCTGTGCCGTGTTCCGGTATACCTGGTCGCCGATGGTCAGCTGCTCCTCCGCCAGGATGGTCACCCGGCTTTCCGTCTGCTCAATCAGCGTCCGGTTGTTCACGATGGCGCCGTATCCCGTTGTCTGGATCCATCCGCTGCCGTTCCAGACGTATACGCTGGCCCCCGCCACTTCGTCCCATGTCAGGCCTGCCAGCTGGTTCCATGTGTATCCGCTGATGCTTCCCCATGTGCCGTCCCCGGCGGCTTTCGTCCATGTGTCGCCGGCGCTCAGCGTGATGCTGCTGTCCAGGCTGGGATCCGTGAGTTGTGTATAGTTCGCGGTTTTTGCGTTCACCGCGCTCACCGCCGCCGTGATGGCCTGCGCCTGAACCTCCAGTTCCGCGGCGAAGTCCGTTACGTCCCCGCTCAGTATGTCCACCGCGCTCTGGTCCGCTTTCAGCGTGATCGCGTATGCGTTTTGATTGATCTGCGTCTGCAGTTCGCTCACGATCATATTGTCGAACAGCAGTTTCCATTCCGTGCCCGTCCACACGTACATCCGATACTGCCCGGCCACCTGTTCCCACGTCATGCCGCCCAGCTGGTCCCATGTGTATTGTGCGATGTCGTCCCAGGTGTTGTCCTCGATCGGCTGCACCCATACGTCCCCGACCACGACGCCCGCCGCCGCCGGTTCCGTTTCGGAATAAAATATCGTGCCGTATCCCAGGCTTGAAATCCGGCTGTTGATTCCGTTGATGGTCTGCGTGATCGTGCTCTGGCTGTCCCAGTCTCCGATGGTGCTTTGAATGTATGTGTTGCTGCTGATATCCTGCACCATCAGTTTGTCGATGAACGCCTGCCGCGCCCAGAGATAGTCCACGTCGATCCGCTTTGCCGTGATCCGGTCAATGATCGAGTTAATCGCGTAAAAGTCTTCCGATGACAGTTCCGCGAATGTGCCGACCCCGCCGATGATCGTCTGCCCCGCCGTCGTGTGCCCCGCCGCGATCTCCGCCGCGCTGGGCGTGTCCACCTGCGTCGGCACCAGCGCCGGCACGCCGTCATCGTCCCATTCCACGTCAACGTGGTAGTAGTATCCGTCGCTGGCGCCGATCACCAGGTCGCCGATAGTCGCCTCCACCATCTGCCCGTATGTGATCAGCAGGCGGTTGATGTACAGCCGGTCCGCGATGCCTTGTTCCGTGATCGCCGTGTCGAATATTGCCGTTTCCGCCGCCAGGTCCTTCACCTTGGCGTAATCAATGTCCGCGCTGGCGATCTGCGCGTTTGCGATGCTGGCGATTTGCAGCGTCGCCTGGATGGCTGCCAGGTCGTCCGTGCTGATCTTTCCCGCGGTGATGCTTCCGGCGCCGATTTTGTCCGCCGTCACGGCCCCCGCCGCCAGCTTTTCCGTCGTGACTGCCAGCGCCGCGATCTTGCTGGCCTCCACGGCCCCCGCCGCGATTTTTGCCGTTGTGATGGCTTCCGATGCAATATGCCCCGCCTGGATTACCCCGGCCCCGATGGCATCCGCTTCAATGGCCCCGGCGCTGATGTGTACCGCCGTGATGGCCCCCGCCGCGATCTTCGCCGCCGTCACCGCGCCCGCGTTGATTTCGTCCGCCGTCACCGCGTTCGCCGCGATGATCTCCGCGGTGATGCTCTTGCTGGCGATCCGGTCGCTGGTGATGCTGTTGGCCTCGATCTCCCGGGCTGTGATGCAGCCGGCCTGCAGGTTCGCCGATCCCACGGCCCCCGCCCCGATGGCCCGCGCCGTCACCGCGCCGCTCTGGATTTCGTACCCGGCGACCGTGCCGCCGGCCTTTTTCTTCCCGAATGTCCCTTTTTTGTAGTGCAGCGTCAGCGGGTCGTAGGTATACCCGGTAAGCTGGATCGTCGTGCTGATGCCCAGCGGCGCGTTGCTGACCTCCACCCATTCTCCCGGCGCCGCGTCCTGAAGCGCCGCGTACTGCGCGTACTCCGCGGTGTCCGGCAGGTGCTGCCAGTCCACCTCCAGCGTGACCACGGCCTTGTCCGCCTCGTCCACGGTGAATCGGTTGTTCGCCGCCTCCCGCATCCGGCTGTACACCGTGTCCTGGTCCAGCTCGATCTCCGTGCCGTCTTCCTGCTTTTCCTTCTGCCCGACTTTGAGGCCCGTCTTCAGCGCCTCCGGGCGGATGAACGGCACCGTCCGCACGGTGTCGATGTACTCCTCCGGCAGCAGCAGCGTGCTCCCATCCGCGTTCTGTGCGACGGGGTACACCCGCGTCACCAGCCCGCTCACGTCCCCGTCCCATTTCACGGCCTTCAGGTTCGTTCCGTATGTGATCCGGTACCGTGCCTCCGCCGCGCCGGGATTGATCACGTACACGCTGTAGTCGTTCCGGATCACCTGGCCGTTGGTGGCCGCCGCGATGCCCTTCTTCGGGTCCAGGATCGCGTTCTGCGCGTTGTTCCAGCTGAAGTCCGCCGTCACGTTCACGCCGGTGATGTTCGTCTCGATCTCGCCCGGGTAGCTCTCCTTCATGGACCCTCGGATGAACAGCAGCGCCGTCGCCGGGTTGGCCCGGCTGATATTGCACTCGCCCAGCATCACCCGCCCCAGCGCGTAGCTGATGTGCTCGCCGTGGATGCTGATGGTTTTGCCGTCGGAGCTCTTGGTGATCTCCGTGATGGTAAAGCTCTGTTTCTCAATCCTGAAGGCCGGCACGGTCCGCGTCCCGGTTTCGGACAGGTCCGTGCACTTGTCGATCTGGATGAACCCCTCGTGCCCGGCGGTGTCCGCCGCCTTCATATAGGTGGCGTTGTAGTCGCCGGTTTTCACCAGCTGATCCCCGGCCTGCAGCGTCGCCGCGATCTTGCCGGCGTTCCCCGTCGTGTTCGGGATCTCGTCCCACCAGCTGCTGTTATTCGGCGGCACGTTCGCGATCAGGCTTTGCGCGTCAAAGTAATTGCACTCGTAGTTCCTGTACAGGTAGCTGACCTTGTCACCGACCTGGTAAACATGCACGCCCTCCGTGGCGGTATATCCGATCCACTGCTCGTAGCTGATTTTCCGCAGCGTCGGGATCTGGCTGTACAGCGGCACGTTGTTCTGCCCGCTGCTCACCTGCCAGTACGCCACGCTGCCAAGGGTGATGGCCGCCACGTCCTGCACCGGCACCGGGCACCGCAGGATCATGCCGTAGTCCACGCTGATCTGCGCGTTGTACGGCATCGTCATATCCATGTCGTACCGGCCGTTGTCCTGCCACGTCACCGACGCCTGGCTCGCCGCCAGCGCGATCCCGTGCTTCGTAAAATCGGTCGTCCCTTTTGCGTAGAGCTCAATCAATGCGTGTCACTCCCTTATGCGCCGTACCCGCTCCGCTGCCGCCGGTTCCGCCGGTCGATGCTTTCCGTCAGCGCCTCGATCTCGAGGCCGTTGTTCAGGTTAACATTGCCGAAATAATTGTTGTATGTGTACTGCTGGTTCTCCCTTGCCGTCAGCACCCGCTCGCCCCGGTGCAGGATCGCCGGGTACCCGTCCCATGGCACGTTCCACAGGCCGTTTGCATGCCCCGGCGCCTCCACCGTTCCGATCAGTTCATTGTAACGGCTTCCGAACGCCAGCACCGCCGGCACTTTGACCGTGCCGATCTCTTCGTTGACCATTTTCTGCGTCGTGTCCTTCGCGTCGTCCGACAGCTCCGGCAGCACGTTGATCTCCACGCCTTCGCCGTCTCCGCCGTTCAGCGCCTGCTCGATGGCCCGCCACAGCGTCTCCGGCACGTTCGCAGGCACTTCGCCTTCCAGTTCGGACATCGGCCCGACGAATGCCGCGTACTGGTGGAACAGCTCCAGGATCTCCTGGATCTGATCCTCCGTCAAATTAGCCCTGGCGTTTTCCCATACCGCGTTTGAGAACTCGTCGCCAAGCACGATCGGGTCGCCGTTGTTCAGCAGGTCCCACAGGGAGTCACCGCCGACCACCGTTCCCGGCCTTCCGTACCAGCGCTGCACCAGGTCGTACAGGTCTTCGATGGCCCACTGCTGCGCCATGCCGTTCGCCCATTCCCTGTTGCTGTACGCCATTTCCGCCGCCTGCTGGTCGGTGGTCATCTCGCTCACGCCGTACCCGGTCCGGCTGGGCATCAGCCACGGGTATACCTGCGCCCACTGCGTTCCGATCTTCCAGTTCAGCAGCTTTTCGTCCATCTGGCTGTTGAACCAGTCCCGCATCTGGTTGATGATCTGCTGCTTCGCTTCCGGATCGTTTTCAAATGCGCTGTTGAAAGCCGCCAGGGCGGTGTCGTAGTCCTTCGTGTCGTCCAGTTCCGCCTGCCACAGCGCGTTGACCGCCGCGACCATGGTCGGGTCGTCCATCCAGGACGGCGTCGTACCGGCGCGCTCTCCCAGCATTTCCTGCAGCATTTCCTTCCGCTGCTGGTCCTGCAGGTTGCCGGCCGTCTCTCCCGGCGTCAGGATGATGGCCAGCGCCGTCGCGATGCCTCCGATCACCTTCGGCGCGATCGTCGACGCTACTTTCCCGGCTGCCGCGATCGTCGCGTCCGTCGCCGCTTCCGTGATGGCGTACTCCGAAGCGTCCAGGATGATCGCGTTCGTCACGCCTGTCCCTGCGCCCAGCAGCCCCGCGGTCGTTGCGCCGGTAATTGCGCCGGTCGCCGCAGTCCCTGTGATCGCGTGCGTAATAGCCCCGGCTGTGATTGCCGCGCCCGCGCCGCCTCCGATCAGCCCGCCCAGCAGGCTGGATCCTCCGTTCGTGATATACGTCACCGGATTCGTCGGGAACGTGATCGGCGTCGTCGGATTGGTCGGCGTGGTCGGTGTGGTCGGGTTTGTCGGCGATCCGTTGATCAGCGTCCCGACGTGCATCGTGGTGACGTGCGATGTGGTAATGGTTTCCGACACCACGTCCGTGAATGTCGTAGCCCCGGCAAATGTCGTCGATCCGGTGATATTCAGGTTCGACACGTTCTGCGTCGTGACGTTCTCGCTTCCCACCGTCTGGTTCCCGCCGAGCCCGCCGGTGCCCTTCGTGCCGAACAAGTTACGCAGCGCGTTGATCATCGCCGCCGCGCCGCTGGCGGCCTTGATGGCGCCGAACGCGATGGCCATGCCCTCCATCACCGGAATAATCGTGTCCTTGTTGTCCGTGAACCAGTTCAGCGCGCCCGTCAGGCCCTCAACCGCGCTGGTGGCCATATTGATCAGGTCGCCGGTATCAATGTCCAGCAGGCTGGTCAGCAGGTTGCTCACCGCGTCACCCAGGTTCTGCATCATCTGCTGCCCGGCGTCCGTCTGCAGGTATTCCGTCAGGCTGTCCAGCAGGCCTTTGATGGCGTCCGCCGCGGTGCTCAGCGCCGGAGCCAGTTTCCCGATCGCCTCCAGCTTCAGTGTATTCCAGCTGTCCTCCAGCTGCTGCATCCTGTCGTTCAGGTCCGCGGCCGCTTGCACTGCCGCATCTGACGCAGCCGGCGCCGCTTCCAGCGCGGCTTCATACGCGTCCCGGCCCGCCGTGAACAGCGGGATCAGTTCTTCCCAGCTGCGGCCCAGCAGCTTCTGCGCGTAGCGTTCCTGCTCCGCCGCGTCCGTCATCTGCATGATGGCTTCGCCGGTTTCCCAGAAGACATCCCTGTAGTCCCGCGCGTCGCCCATGGCCTGGCCGTACTTGGTCGGGATCACGTCGTGCGTCGCCACGCCCAGCTCCCTGAAGGCCTCCGCGACCTCTTCGCTGCCGGACGACATGTCCATCTTGATCTTCTTCCACGCCCGGCCGATGGTCGCCACCGGCGCCTCAAACTGCCCGGCCACGTACTGCATCCGCTGGACCTCGTCCGTCGTCAGCTGCAGCTGGGCCGCCATGGTCGCGATGTCGTCCGCGTAGGCCGCCGTGTCCAGGATGCTCTCCCATACGTTCTGGCCCACCTCCACGGCCTTCTTCGCCGCATTCGCCAGCCCGGTGGTGATTTTGTCGATGCCCCTGTTGATGGCGTCAAAGCTGACCTGCTTGCTGATATTGCTCAGCGCCGTCGACATATTGCCGGCGCCCGCCGCCGCGTTCTGCTCGCTGGCCGTCAGGCTGTCCATGGCGCTCTGGGCATTGTACATGGCCGCCGTGGCGTTCGCCAGCTGGGTGGCCATTTTCTGGTATTCCGCGCTCGTTTCGCTGACGCCGTTTTTGGTCATGGCGTCCAAAGCCTTCTGGGCGTTGGCGGCCGCGGTCTTCTGGGCGTCCATCTGGGCCTTCAGCAGTTTGGTCTGCTCCGCCAGGTATTTTTCCTTGTCGCCCGTCGCCTTGTACTGCGCTTCGTTGGCCTTCATCTGCGCGTTCAGGGTTTTCGCGCTCTGCTGCGCCTGCTGCATCCCCTGCTTGAACTGCGTGATGTCGACGCCCATCTTGACGCTGACCGCCATGTTCCTCACATCCTTCCGGAGTCATAAGTCTGTCTGTAAAAGTATAGATCGAGCACCTCGCCCGGTTTCATCCGATGGATTTCGCTGATCCGCAGCCCGGCGATCAACCCGCAGGAGATGATCCGCCGGTACGTCATTTCCCGGGCTCTTTTTTTCGGTTCTCCTCCGCCAGCACCTCATCCACGGGCTCTCCGCTCTCCGCCTGCTTCTCCGCGGCCTCGGTCTTCATGGCCTCGTTCACCACCGCCGTCATCACGATGGCGTAGGCCAGGATCATGGGCACGCTCATGTGGCGGAGGATCCATTTGTCCGTCAGGTCCGGTTCCTGCCCGGCCTCCTCCAGCCCAGCGTTCCCGCAGATCCGGATCAGCGACGCCAGCTTTTTGATTTTCTCCTTGTCCTTGGCCACCGTGAACCGGTATTCGTCCGTCTCAATGTCGTGCTCGATGCCGAACACCTGGTCCCGCATCTCGCCGATGGTGCACCCGATGTCCTCCTGGATCGCCAGCGCTTCATAAACGCTCAGCATCATCGGGATCTCCCTGCCGCCGATCTTCAGCGTGATCGGCTCCTTCTTCTCCTTTTTCTCCTCTGCCATGGTCTCTTCTCCTTATCACAAATATCTGAATCTCGGTGTCACATTCAGCTTCGTAACGCTCCCGGTAAACGCCACCGTGTTCGTCCCCTTGGTCAGCACCGGGAAGCTCCCGCTGCACACGTTTCCCTGCGGGGTGTTCCCCTGCAGGATCCATTCGTTCTCGCTGTCGATCACCCATCCGCTCACGCAGTCCGGGATCACCAGCGTGTTCCCGCCGGCGCTCACCGTCACGGCCCCGCTGCCGGTGATCTCGATCAGCGGATACGCCGTCATGTCGCCCGGGTTGTTCAGGGTCGTGCCGCTGCTGGTGATGCTCACGGCCTGTTCGTTCACGCCCCGCTTGATGGGGCTGCAGTAGAACTGCACGTCCCCCTCCCACCAGTCCAGGTTCCGGCTGTGTTTCTGCAGCTGCACCGCGCCGATCACCCGCGCGTCCTGTTCAAAGCCGCTCTGGCTGGAGAAGACCACCTTTCCGGCGCCCTTCAGCCAGTTCTCCACCGCGGGCACGTTTGCCGCGCCCTTCACCGCGATGCCGACGGTCTGGATATAGCTCTGCCATACGTCGTCCCCCTCCGTCACGGTCAGCTCGCCGCTCCTCCCGGGAATCGTCACGTGCTGGATCCGTTCCTCCGGCTTGATGATCTGCGGCGCGGCGTTCAGTATGATGTTTTTCGCGTCGCTCCGCGAGCCCTTCCACGTGAACCAGTATCTCGTCGCCATATCCGTTCCTCCCGTCTATAACCGCAAAAAGCGGGAGCCCGGATCATCTCCGGGCCCCCATTTCCGTGCATCAGGTGGTCGCCGCCGCCGGCACGTTCAGCTTCGTGTTCAGCCAGTCCTTCGCCGCGGCCGCCGTGGCGAATACCTTGTGCTGGCGGAACCGCAGCTTGCCGCTGCCGTCCACGTCGCAGCCCACCGCCCGGCCGTTGATGGTCGGGGTCCGCCAGGTGATGCTGCCCTCCTTGGTGGCGGTCTCCTGGGATTCCTCCTGGAACTTGATCTTCAGGATCCAGTAGGCCTCGAACTTCCGCACGCCGCTGTCCCGCATCACGCGGATGTAGCCGAATCCGCCGTAGGGCGTGGCCACGTCGCTCTCCCACTGCGCGTCGTCGCTGGTGCTGACGGTTTCCTCACCCAGGAGTGACACCCGGTCCTCCATGGTCAGGCCCGTGCTCTCGAAGGAGACGGTCATGCCGGTCATGCCATTGTCGTCGTCCACGATCCGGTCGTCGCCGTACAGCGGGTTGTTGTTGATCTCTTTCGTCACGTTCGCCGTGCGGGCTTCCTGCACCACGCGGCCCGTGCCGTAGGTCGGAAGGGAACCGTCAACACACGTGCTGATCGGCGCCCAAACAGGATACATCATTCCAACATTGGGGTTAGGCATTTTCATTGCCCTCCTTACTTCAAAATCTGTTCAGTCCGCTCGGTGATCTCCTTCTCGATCGCCTCGCTCGCTTTGGTCTTGCTCTGGCTCGCCGCCTTGCGTACGAACGGCTGTTTCTTCATGAAGGATGTGCCGGAGTTGATACTGTTGGCGATCAGGGCCACGGCCTTCCGTTTTCCGTTCACGTCCGCGTATCCGCTCTGGCTGTAGCCGACGGAAGTATTGACCGCGTTTCCGGTGTTCTTGAATTTGGAAATCCCGACACCCGCCGAAACGACGGCCTCCTTTTCTTCCGGGGATGGCTGCCGCTGCCAGCCGTTTGCGTACCGGAAGCGGCTTGTGGTGAGCCCTCGGGCCCCCTTGCTGATCTCGTCAGCGACTACTCCTGCGCCCGCGTAGAGCGCCTGGGCGGCGATGCCCTGGGCGGATTCCTCCGCCTTCGCCAGCATGGCCGTCAATTCGTCCATCCCTTCCACCTTCAGTGTATACGGCATATCCAAAAGCCCCCGGTCATCCTTCAATCTGGAAGGCCCACTCCCAATGGAAGAGGCCCGTTTCCCGTTCATACTGCAGGCTGTTCAGCCTCCAGGCGCCGTCGCAGTGGTCCGCCAGCGCGCCGGTGATCAGCGGGATCCATCCGTCTCCGCCCTTCTTCCGGCTGTACAGGTCCACGCTGCCTTCGTATGCGGTCGCCGCCTTCCGGTCGTCGCCGTACAGTGCGTCGGCCTCGAACTCCAGCGCCACGATGCCGTAGCTGTCCGCGTCCGGCCTCGTGTTCCACTCGTTCTCCGCCACCGGCAGCGTCACGGCGTTCGGCGTTTCGCCCTGGGTGAGGGCCTTCAGCGCCGCCGCCAGTGCGGTGTATTCCGTCGGCATTACTCACCCACCTCCTGCGGCGCTCCATGCGTGTCACTCACGGTCGTTCCTTCGGTGTCATCCTGAGGCGCAGCCGAAGAATCTTCCTCTGCGCTCCCGGAATTGCCCTTGTCCCGCCGGATCGTCAGGATCACGCCGTTCCAGTCCTTGTACGGGTCGTCCCGCATCACGGTCCAGCGCTCGCCGCCGTATTCCAGCGCGCGTTCGCCCTGGTAGTCCCTGTCGTATGGGATCAGCAGCTTCGCCTCCGGTTTCAGCCCGTCGCCGCCGGCCTGGTAGGCTTCCGCCAGCGTCAGGCTCAGCTCCTGGCATTTCACCGTCCGGCGCGTGCTTACCGGATCCGTTCCGACTTCGTGCGCGTCCGGCCGGAATCCGATCAGCGTGCAGCTGGTCATCCTCCTCATGCCGTCGTCACCTCCGTGCCGTTGTACGCCGACGAAAGCCTCAGGCTGCCCTTCATGCCTTCGTACGCCGTCCGCAGCTGGTCATAGTTCGGCGGGTTCCCGATCCGCATGTTGCACCAGATCGCGATCGCTGTGATCACCAGCTCGTCCGTCACGGTGCTGTTGTCGGTGATCACGCCCTGGTCGCTCCGGCTGATGCTGATCGTCCCGGGCATCACGAACTCGCTGGTCTTCGTCAGGTCCAGCGCGCACGCCTTGATCTGCAGGATGATCTCCTGATCGTATGCGTCGCCGCTCACCGGCAGCATCGCCTTCACCTTTTCAAATACAACCCCGTTTCCCATGCTTCACCTTCTCCCCGCCATGTAGTCCTCGTATAATTTCCTCGTGTACAGGTGCCGCGCCGGGCAGTGGGTGTCGATCCACATTTCAAAGCCCGCGCAGGCCGCCCGGACACAGAAGTGCCGGTCCTCTCCCCGCAGCGCTGAATGGATGTTCGGGATCCGCGTGTAGTCCACGCCCGCCTCGAACACACTCCGCTTCACCAGCGTCAGCGCCCCGGTCATGCCGCAGCGGTACAGGCCCGGCCGCTTCCATTCCCGAAATTGTTCCTCGTCCACGCCGTACTGGTCCTGCATCCATGCGTTGCACCAGTATTTTCCGTTCGGCGCCTGCGTCCAGAAGATCTCGCTCACGATGTCCCGGTCCGCGTCCATCAGCGTCCTCAGGGTCCGCGGATCCGCCACGATGTCCGTGTCGATGCTCAGCCAGTAGTCCCACCCGCCGTCCAGCATCTCCCGGATCGTCCGGTTCCGCATCTCTCCCATCTTCCACATCAGGTCCAGCGTCCACAGGTGGTCGTTGTGGGTCTTCCGGTAGGTTTCCCCCGTGTCCGCCACGATGTACTTCGCGTTCCGGATGTGCGGGATCACCTCGCTGCAGTCGTTCACCACGAAAAAGCGGCCCACCTCGGTGCCTTCCGGGATCTCCAGCCGGTCGAGGCCGTCCTGGTATGCCTGGAATATGTCCGGGTCCTGCCGCAGCGGTGCCGTGATCAGTACGCGCTTCATCAGTTCAGTGTTCTCCCTTCCAGTCCCTGGATGTCCCCGCGGATGCGTTTTCCGTCCTCCGGCCAGATCGTGACCGCGCCGACATGCCCCACCCGGGCCGTCGGTTCGCACCAGATCTCATAGCCCGCGCCGCCCGCGCGCATGCAGAATGCGATGTCCTCGCTCCAGCGCTTGGTCGGCAGGAAGCACGCGCCGCCGTTTGAGTTCATCACGTCCCCCAGCGCCTGCGCCGGCGTCAGCACGCACGCGAAACCGCACGCGCAGATCCGGAAGGTTTCCTCCGGGATGTGGTCCTCGTCAAAGCGGTCGG
>Ga0310696_10001458_pt1 | contig 34114 bp, 30 predicted proteins | sample AusTroGonzalo_MG_4_FD_203885 | JGI IMG/M metagenome (GOLD analysis project Ga0310696, IMG submission 203885) | Bovine rumen microbial communities from tropical cattle in Woodstock, Queensland, Australia - Gonzalo_02 (v2) (version 2) | ecosystem: Host-associated > Mammals > Digestive system >... | reverse complement strand
AGAGGGGACATGTAGCACGGTAGTGATAGGTCGTGGATGTAGTGTCTCTACATCTTGTCTTGTTTTACCAGGTGTGACGATTGGTGAGATGTCACTTGTGGCTTCGGGATCTGTTGTAACCAAGAATGTTGAACCTTATACGATGGTTGCGGGTGTTCCTGCTGTTTTCAAAAAGAATCTGAAGAATGATTAAATTGACCATCATCATACCCGTATATAACGTAGAAAAATACGTAGGTCGGTGTATTGAATCTTGTTTACGACAAGACTTGCCGCCATACGAATATGAACTCCTCATCGTGAATGATGGTAGTCTGGATGGTTCGATGGATGTCGTGCGACGATATGCACAACAACATGAAAATATTCGAATCGTTGAACAGGAGAATGCTGGGTTAAGTGCAACGAGGAATCATGGAATTCAAGAAGCAAAAGGTGAATATTTATGGTTTGTGGACAGTGACGATGATATTTGTGAGGATGTGCTGAAAAAACTTATAGACGCAGCATGGAGCCAGCAGCTGGATATATTGTGCTTCGATATTAATGTCCTTAAGCAGGGTCATCCAACGATGACACATCCGAATCATGCAGACAAGAACCATCGTCTGTACGTGGGAACCGATTTTATCTCCGATGTTGCCATGCCGCCATCTGCTTGCGTCGCTTTCTTTAAAAAGAGTTTCCTGACAGAAAACACCTTGTCTTTTAAAGAAGGAATTATCCATGAAGATCAAGAGTTTACACCTCGTGCCTATTGCTTAGCTAAAAAAATCGCATACGTCAATTTGCCTGCATACAACTATTGGGTTAGGAGCGGGAGTATCATGACCTCTCCAGAGAAACGGGCTAAGAAAGCCAAAGATTTGCTCGTCATCTGCGACTCCCTCTATCAGTTCACAAAAGAGCATATAGAAGAGGGGACAGCTGCTTACAAGACGATGATTGGCAAGATTAACTTTGCCTTCTCACAGTCGCTTCGTAACTACACACGTGGTGTGTCTTCTATTGCGGAATACAAGAAGAAACCATATTATCCTTTGGACATCCATGTGGAGGGGGAGAAAAGGAATCGATGGAAATACCGGCTGATCAATTTCTCCATTCCGCTGTATCTGTTAGCACATAGGGTGTTTAAACGATAACGATTATCTTAACCTAAACGAAGAAGGGAACGGAAAAAACATGAAATCTATTAAAAAAGCGAATGCTAACGTTATCGCTAATGCCGTCGTTAAAGTCCTCTTTATCCTAATTTTAGCTGAAGGCATTTGCCGCTTCGTTTTCGGTTTTGGAGATGCACCATTGTTTCAGTCTGATTGCGATTATGAGTATATCGCACAACCCCATCAAGAAAGATACCGTTTCTTATGTCATTATAAGACAAACTCCTTCAGTCAGCGTAGCGAGGAGCCTGACTCAACGAAGAAACGGGTTTTGGGATTGGGGGACTCCGTCATCTATGGAGGAACCTGGATGGACCAGGACTCGCTGGCAACCACTCTGTTTTCCAATGAGACCGGTGTTCAGATGCTGAATATCAGTTGTGGCAGCTGGGGACCTGACAACTGTGCGGCTTATCTTCGGAAACACGGGACATTCGGGGCTTCGGCAATGATTATGGTATGCAACAGTCATGATGCGTATGACGTGATGACGTTTGAGCCAGTGGTGGGTGTTTATGACAATTATCCCGACAGACAGTTTGTGTCGGGATTGTGGGAACTGGTAGAACGCTATCTATATCCCAAAATACGATTAACTGTATATCATCTCTTTCATAAGGAACAATCTGCTCCAAACTATGTAGATCCAGACGCTCAGGTAGCACAAAAAGCATCTAATCGCCAAGTGGTGCAGAAAGGATTAACGTTCAATCCAGGCTTTGATGCCCTGAAGCATCTTGCTGACTCCTGTCAGATACCCTTCTCCATTTACCTCCATGCAGAATTAGGGGAACTCCAAGATGGTGCCTATAACGATATGGGACAAGACATCATCAACTGGTGCGACACGGCAGGAGTGTATCTGGTAAAGGGGATCACCACGGAACGTGAGGATATGTACCATGATGTCATCCACTTCAATGAAAAAGGACAGAGACATTTGGCGGATGAAATGAAAAAGATGTAGGATATCTGATTGTCATGGCTATGATTGCTTGCATTAAAAGTGCGTAAAAGAATACAAAAAATTCATTCCAGAAAGTTCAATTGTTCAAGACCAAATCAGTGGTCATTAAAGAATGATCTTTTGTTTTCTTTTGATTAGTTGATTGTCGCTACAGAAAAAAACATTTTAGTGAACATGAATATTAAAGAATTGTTTTTTGATAAATCATTTTTGCGTTTTCTATTGGTGGGGGTTATTAACACTATTTTTGGAACCACTGTAATGTTTGTTTCTTATAATGTGTTACATCTTGGGTATTGGTTATCATCTGCCCTTAATTATATCCTCGGCAGTATATTAAGTTTCTTTTTGAATAAATACTATACATTTCAAAATCATTCAAAAACTTTAAGGTCTGCGATTTACTTTACGTTTAACATATTAGTCTGTTATTTAATAGCATACGGGGTAGCAAAACCCTTTATTTTATGGATCTTATCTGACTCAACTCAATCTGAACAAGAAAATATTGCTATGATATTAGGAATGTTATTATTTGTGATAATTAATTATACAGGTCAACGAGTGTTTGTTTTTAAATCAATCTACAAAAATGAAAAAGATGTTACTTAGTTTTGATACAAAAGAATTTGATGCGCCTAAAGGAAGGGGGGACAAATAGTGGAGTAGATATGGCAAAGAGACTTGATAGCCTAATATGTATATTGAAATAAGAAGAAGGTCTATTTATGACCTGTCATGAGTTTGCTAAATAAAATATTGAAAATTATCAAAATGATAAAACTATCTATTGTGCTTCCTTGTTTTAATGAGGAAGGTGTCTTGGAGAATAGTACGGAAAGGTTAACACGGCTATATAATCGATTAGTTGAGAAGAAAAAAATTTCACCAACGAGTTTTTTCTTATATGTCAACGATGGAAGCAAGGATTCTACATGGCAAATAATCTGTCAACTTCATAAAGAAAACAAATATGTTAAAGGCCTTTGTTTATCACATAACGTAGGGCATCAGAATGCCATTATGGCTGGGATGATGGCTGTAAAGGGTAAATGTGATGCAGTAATAACCATTGATGCAGATTTACAAGATGACATCAATGCTATAGAAAAAATGGTTGACAAGTTTTATCAGGGTATAGATGTTGTATATGGCGTGAAGGTATCAAGAGATGCAGATTCCTTTTTTAAGCGTTTTACAGCACAAGCATTCTATAAATTGCAAAAAGCAATGAGTATTGAGAGCGTGTATAATCACGCAGATTTCAGACTTTTAAGCAATAGGGTACTGGAGGCTCTTTCTGCATATCATGAATCAAATTTATATCTACGTGGAATCATTCCCATGATTGGTTTCCCTTCCTCAACAATTGATGATGTGATAGGCGAACGAGACGCAGGTCAGAGCTCTTATACACTTCCTCGAATGTTGGGCTTAGCACTTGATGGGATAACATCGTTTTCAGCAAAGCCTATTTACGCAATAATATATGCAGGATTGATTTTTTTATTCATAAGTTTTCTGATAGGACTTCATGTTTTTTATTCTGTGCTATTTGGCACAGTAATACAAGGATGGGCATCACTGATGGTGTCTGTTTGGTTCATAGGCGGAATGATGCTTGTTGGGATGGGAGTTGTTGGCCTATATATAGGAAAAATATATATTGAGGTAAAAAGAAGACCAAGATATAATGTACAAGAATATTTAGAATAGAATAATAACACTAATAATTATATGAAAATGATGCTAAATCGAATAGTACAAAGGATTGAGAATTTTAATTTTCAGCAGTGGGCCATTTCTTTAGATAGAAGGTACAAACTTGCATTTCTTTCTATATTTTTGTGGGGGATTCTTGCTCATGGCATGACAATGTTTGACTATTTGGCTCATCATGACGATATAGCAGTTCTAACAGGTTTTGGAAGACATTATGTTTCGGTTGGAAGATGGTTTACCAGTTTCTTGGCTTTATTGGAAAAACATGTAATTACTACATCAAACACTATTTATCCATTACCTTATTGTTTATTTTCCGTATTTTTTCTTGGACTTCTTTCATGTTTCCTAATATATTTTTTTAATATAAGGAAATTACTGTATTGTGTGTTGATTAGTTGTGTCTTAGTAGTTTATCCGACCGTTACTTCGACATTTGGTTATTTGCATATAGCACCATATTTTATGTTAAGTGCCGCAATGGCAGCGGGTGGGAGTATATTATGTTGTAGAAAAGGTTATAACTGGCACACTGTTGTCGGAATAATCCTTATGGTTCTTTCTATTGCTATATATCAGGCTTTCATACCATTTATGTTATCTATATTCTTATTATTTATAGTGAAAGAGATTATAGATAATCCCGAAATGGATTCAAACCGTATTGTTAGTTATGCTTGCAAATTATGTATCTCCTTTATTTGTGTCTCTGTATTATATATCCTTTCTCTTAAAATGTCACTCATAATAGCCGGCGTGGAATTAACATCGTATAAAGGCGCTAACAATTGGAATACCAATATTTTAGATCACATACTTAGAATACCAATTGCATATTATAATTTTTTTATAATTGATAATAGGTTGTCATTTGTTGGGCTTGAATTTTTCAAGGGCCAAGAATGGTATAATGTGTTTTTGTTCATATTCTTAGGATTAATAGCAAATATTGTTATACATATTTACAAAGTGAAAAAAACAAATGCTATTTTCTTAGTTGCAATTTTCTGTGTTCTTCCTTTAGCGATCTGTTCGATTTATGTTCTTTGTCCAATTGAAGTGATTCATACTCCTATGTTATATAGTAATGTTTTAGTGTTTGTGTTCTTTTTGTTTCTCCTTGAAAAAGTACATATTAAACATAAAGCATTATCTAGGGTTGTTAAAGGAGCTTGTGTTATTGTATTTTCGATTTTAAATATTATTTTCATCAAGTTTGACAATGCTTGTTACATGAAAGCAATTTTTAACAAGCAGCGTGCAATAAGTTATTTTACTACCCTTATTACACAAATTAAAAGCACAAAAGACTATACAGATGAAATGAAGGTGGTTTTCATAAATGATAATTTCATCAAAGATAAAAACATTGTAAATGAATTTTCTTATATCCAATTGTCTCCATATTGGGGAATGGATCATTATCTAAATGACTACGTTTGGTTCCTATATATGGTACGATGGTGTGGATATCAGCCACAGTTGGCAAATAAAAAAGACTTTGAGAATCTTTCTCAGGTCAGGTCAATGCCAGCATACCCTGATTTTGGGTCGATAGCAGTAATAAACAATACTGTTGTTGTTAAACTTGGAAATAATCCCAAATGAACTTGTATTATTAGTCTGTAACGCTTATTTGTTTTATAATAATGATATTGGTATAAGAAACTTGAATAAAATGATGGTGAAATGTAATCTTTTTAAGAATTGATGAAATAGTTTATATATGATACCTTTGTTACTGACTGCCAGCATAGATACTCGCGGAATGCAGGGGGCAATGTTCGCCGCTGAAGAACGCGAAAGGATGTATGTAGATACGTTGAACTTCTATATCCAGGAGTTTGAGACACGACATCTTCACGGGCAAATAGTATTTATCGAGAACTCAGGATGGCGAAAAACATCCATTTTATCGAAACTTCTAAGGTCGAAATGGGTGGAATTAGAATATATCGCCCTTAGCATTGAAGGCTTCCTACAGGAAAAGGGAAAGAGCTACAATGAGTTGCGGATGATGGACAGGGCCATCGAACAATCACAACTAATACAAAAGGCTGGATGTTTCTTTAAACTAACGGGACGCTTTCCGATTTTGAATGCTCTTGATTTAGTGCTGGAGGCTGAACGGTGGGGAGAAAGACATGGAGGGGTGCGATTCTACGGTGATTGCAAAGATCATAGGATATTTGATTGGCTTGGTGTGAATATCAATGGACATGTGGGTGAAAGTCGCTATTATGCGGTGAGCACCGAGTTCTGGAATCAGCATTTCAGAGGGAGGTATGCGGATATGTATGACTATGACGGGCGTATTGTGGAGAATCTAATTCTGGATGTGATAAGACAGACCAAGCATGAGCAAGGCGTACACTGCCGATATAGGACACAAGCTCGGTTTACAGGGAGTGGTGGACATTCACTCGGAAGTGGTAGTTCCTTTTTCCATAGTACGGATAATGATTCGCTGGTTGTCAAAATGAAATTGAATATTCGCCAACTGATACGCTGGGCTTTACCTTGGTTATGGCTATGAACCTGCTGTTTTTTCAGAATATTATTTCACCTCACCAGATGCCGTATATACAGTATCTGCCAAAGATGGATGGGGTGGAGAAGGTGGCGGTCATCGTACCTGAGGTGAATCTTGACGAACGTGATGCGTTAGGATGGGAGGCTGGGAAGTGGCTACAGACAGAAGGGGTGCAGTTTGTCGTTTCGCCGTGCTCTGGTGATGTGGAGGAACTGTTTGAAGAATACGAGAACCTTAACGATAACGTTAACATCAACGTCAGGAATGAGACTTGGTGTTTGTTCTCGGGAATCAATGCTTTCCCTTCTGTTGCAGAGTGGTTTAGGATCTCTTTGAAGTATCAAGTAAAAAGGGGCATCATCACAGAACCACCTTACGTCTATGAGCATCCGCTTTGGCAACATGCCATCCGCTTCGCATTGAAGGATTGGAAATTTGTGAAGTATATCGATAAGATCTTTGTGATGGGGGAGGACTATCTGGGGTATTATCGGTTCTGGAGTAAGCGGTGGGAGGTGATACCATTTATGTATTGTACGGAGTGGAGAGAAAGGGGGGGGAAAGACCTCACACCTAACCCCGACCTCACCCCTAACCCCTCTCCAAGGGGCGAGGGGAAATTAAGAGACGAGGGGAAGCTGAAGGTGATTTATGTGGGAAGTCTGTCACAGCGGAAGAATGTGCAGTGTCTGTTGAAAGCTGCTATGCTGTTGAGCATGGATGTACAGGAACAAATGGAAATAGGCATTGTTGGCGATGGCGATGAACGTGAGGCCTTGGAGCGTCTTGCTGATGGATTAGCTACTACAGTAGAGTTTTATGGTACTCTGCCGATGGAAAGGATTCCAGAGGTGATGGAACAGTATGATGTGTTGGTACTTCCATCGCTACATGATGGATGGGGAGCGGTAGTCAATGAAGCTCTTACACTTGGGTTATATGTGATTTGTTCTGACCACTGCGGGGCGAAGATGCTTCTTAAAAGTGCAGAGAATGGTATGGTATTCAAAAGCAACAACAATAAGGATTTGGCATCAAAGATTAGTATGTGCATCCATAAACGCGAAGAAATTAGTTGGGGGGTGAAGCAAAGGATTGAATGGAGCAGGAAACATATTTCTGGTGAGGCAGTTGCAAACTATATAGCAAATTATCTGACGTCATTTAATGAAGAACATAAAGATTATGAACTCTTTTTTTAAGTCATCTATACGTATTGGTATATTGTATTTATTCTTGGTGGGTAGTGGCTTTGCTTTAATTTATGCGGTTCATCTCATACCCTTCCAATCCATCAAAAAGAATGTTGATAAATCGTGCGAAATAATTGGGCGAGAGAAGTATTACAATGTCCTATATTATGATTATGGCTTCCATTTGAATATTCATAGGGGCAATATGAACTATTGTTTGGATGGTCATACAGATGCTTGGATGCTTATGGAGACATGCAATGTCAAAAAGGAAAATCACATAAGGGCTTCAATGGCCAATGATAGAATGCAATTAAAAGATGGACAGCTTCCTTTTGATGTGGTAACTGGTTATTCGTCTAAATTAAATGATAAGGATGTCATATTATATAACTACGGTCGCTATTGGCATGGCTACTTAATTACGCTGATACCTGCATTAATGTTTATGGATCTTTCACAAATTAGGACATTAAATTGTATCATCTTTTCACTATTGATAATTGCCATATGTTTTCTTTCATATAAGAGGACTAATCTTGCCACACCGATAGCTTTTATTATACCCTTGGCCTTTGGCTTGTTTTTCCCGATAGTTCCCTATTCTTTACAGTATTCCTCTGTATTCTACATTGCATTTGTATCTTCCATTGTACTGCTAATCTTCAACAAGTATTGGTTATTGGAATCTAGAATTTGGGGCTTCTTTTTTATAGTGGGTGCTCTGACTTCATATTTTGACTTCTTAACAGCCCCAATTGTCACCCTTGGCTTCCCACTAACGTTCTATGGCCTGCTAAAAAAGAATCCTAACATAAGAGAGCTATTTATGTTATGTATGATTTGGGCGATAGGCTATGGACTTATGTGGAGTTCTAAGTGGATACTCGCCTATTTCCTTGCCGGGGTAAATGTTTTTGAGGAAACATACTCACATGCAGCAATTTGGACAGGAGCTGATGGAAATGGCGGTAGTATTCTCCATTTTCTTAGTCATTTAGTTGTAAATGCTCCCTTCTTCAATAACATACTTATGGGCTTGATTATATTGGGCATAATTATACCACCCAAGAAAAACGGTGAAACTCATAGGAACCTCTGGCTCTTGTTCATTGCCTCCATTCCAGTAGTATGGCTATTCATAATGAGACAACATACCATGATACATTATTATTTTTCTTGGCGAAATCTTCTCGTGTCTTTTTTTGCTCTATTGCTTTTTTGCTACAAGATAACAGATTTCAGCCGCATAAAAATTTTTAGTAACAATATATCAAAATAATAGCTATGAATACAACTAATTGCAAAATTGCAGTTCTCATTCCTTGTTACAATGAGAGCGCAACGATAGAGAAGGTCGTAAAAAACTATAAGGAGGCACTGCCCGAGGCTGACATATATGTCTATGACAATAATTCGAAAGATGGAACGGACGAGGTTGCCCGTAAGGCTGGAGCCATCGTCAGGTACGAGCATAGGCAGGGAAAGGGGAATGTCATAAGAACGATGTTTCGTGAGATAGATGCCGACTGCTACCTGATGATAGACGGAGATGATACTTACCCGGCTGAACACGCCCGTGAAATGTGTAACCAAGTGTTGATGGAGGGAGTTGATATGGTTATCGGCGATCGCCTCTCTTCAACCTATTTTGAGGAGAACAAAAGACCGTTTCATAATTTTGGGAATTCTATTGTCAGATGGCTCATCAACAAACTGTTCTCTGCCAACGTGAAGGATATTATGACGGGCTATCGGGCTTTCTCGAGGAGCTTTGTGAAGCATTTTCCTGTGCTGAGCAAGGGGTTTGAGATAGAGACAGAAATGACGATACACGCTTTGGACAAGAACTTCTATCTGAAAGAGATACCTATTAAATATCGCGACAGACCTGAAGGGAGCGTATCGAAACTGAACACATATAGTGACGGTTTCAAGGTGTTGCTAACTATAGCGCGGCTATTTCGCGATTATAAGCCTTTCCTGTTCTTTACTGCCCTTGCATCATTTTTCATCCTCGTATCTATAGGGTTGTTTCTACCAGTATTGTTAGACTATCTGCAAACAAGACAGGTGCCCAGATTCCCGACATTGATAGTAAGTGGCCTCTTGGCATTATTAGGATTCATGTTCTTTTTCAGTGGCATCGTTCTGGAGGTCATCGCCAAGAAACACCGACAACTCTTTGAAATACTCATGAACAAATGAAAGGTTTTCTGAATGACTCGTCAAAATTACATCAATTTCTAAGATTCTGCATCGTCGGTATTATATGTACTGGCATAGATGCGGGTGTCTATTATTCGCTCTATCGCTGGACCGGCTATCAAATGGCGATGATTTGCGGATTCTTTCTAAGCCTGAGCGTTAACTATCTTCTCAACACATACTGGTCTTTCCAACAAAAACCTTCTATACGTACCGCCATTGGGGTGTTTACCGCCCACTGCCTGAATATTTTTGTCGTCAGAATGGCCTTGATGTGGTTTTTCATACATCTCATGGGTTTGGATGAAGGAGTAGCCTTCGTGCCGACATTAATCATCAGTGTGATTACTAATTTCCTGCTCATTAGAGCCGTGTATGCTCATTATGAGGATTCTTCACTACATACCTTCCATTGATGAGTCGTCAGGTGGGGTTGGGGCGTATATGCAGCTGCTGGCTCGTGAGTTGGGACGGCTGTGTGAGTTGCATGTGGTGACCCACCAGTCGGAGAGGATGCTGGAGTTGGAGAATTGTCGGTTGCATTTCATGCCTCTGGATAATAATCCGTTCTCGAATAAGTCGAAGGGGGTGTTCATGCGGCTGTTAGATGACATCCCTCCAGACGTGTTCCATACGAACTGCTGCTGGATGCCACAGTCGGCACGGACGGCAATGTGGGCAAAGAGCAAAGGATATAAAGTAGTGTATACACCCCATGGGATGTTGGAACCTTGGATTATGAAGCGTCACTACTGGACGAAGAAGGTACCAGCGATGCTGCTTTTTCAGAAACGGGGAATTCAAATTGCCAACTTGATTCATGCCACAGCAGATAGTGAGAAGGATAATCTGATAGCGTTGGGATGGAATCAGAATATTACAGTCATTCCGAATTGCGTTCGAGTCGATGAGATTAAGATGAAAGAATCCTGGGAGCGCAAGAAGAATATCCTTTTCCTGAGTCGTGTACACGTGAAGAAAGGTGTCAATTTCCTGATAGAAGCTGTTTCACAATTGAAAACAGAATTGGAGGGGTACACCATCACGATTGCAGGGCCGGGAGAAGATGAATATATCCATGGCTTAAGACAATTGGCTGCCCAATTGGGGGTAGCAGATATGTTTCGGTTTATCGGTCCTGTATTTGGCGAAGAGAAATGGAAGCTATATCAGGATGCAGACCTCTTTGTCCTGCCCACTCATTCAGAGAACTTTGGCATCGTGGTGGCAGAGGCGTTGGCCAGTGGGACACCAGTTATCACGACCACAGGAACGCCTTGGAAAGAGTTGAATACGAATCATTGCGGGTGGTGGATTCCTGTTGGGGCATCTTCTCTAACAGAGGCCATAAAGGAGTTCTTACAAACGGAAGAGCAAGTGATAAAAGGGATGGGAACAAGAGGACGGAGTCTGATTCTCAGAAACTATTCCTGTGAGGGAGTCGCCTCTCAGTTCCTGAATATGTATGAAACACTGAGCAGTCATCTTTAGAAAATGAACGAGGTACATTATTGCGGCCGTGTGTCTTCCGGAACGAAATGGAAGAGGGCTTTGTGGAATACGGTGTGTCCGATATTCTTTCGACCATTTCCAACGAAACTGTTCTGGCCATGGCGCAGATTCTTGTTGAGGGTATTCGGTGCACGTCTTCATCCCAGTGCTCACGTCTATAGTTCTGTGAAAATATGGGCACCCTGGAATCTGAGGATGGAACGGGGGGCTTGTCTTGGACCGGATGTCATCTGTTATAATCAGGACATGGTGTGCCTGAAGGAGCATACGACAGTGAGTCAGTATGCTTATCTCTGTACGGCAGGGCACGAAACGGATAAGATAAACAGTGCTGAAGATGGACTGATAACCGCTGGGATAACTTTGGAACGAGGCGCATGGGTCGGTACACGGGCTTTCATAGGCATGGGGGTCGTCGTTGGCGAGAATGCCATCGTCGGGGCTAATGCCGGAGTCTATAAGGATGTGGAAGCGAACACCATTGTTGGTGGGAATCCTGCGAAGGTTATAAGGAAACGGTAACCTTAACCTTAACCCTAACCTTAACGATAACCTTAACCTTAACGAGAAGAGAAAGAATGAAACCGAAGATTTGTCTGGCTTGTTCGGCTGGAGGACATTTGAGGGAATTGCTGTTGGCAGTGGGGAGTATTCCTCAGGATTATGACTGCTACTGGCTGACACTGAAGACGACTTCGACCAAGGCTTTTATGAAGGATAAGGAACATGTGTTTCTTACCAACTTCCAACCAGCCAAGAAGTGGACGTTGGTCGTGAACTGCCTACAGGCCATCTTCTGGGTGTTGGTGAAACGGCCGGACGTCATCATAACGACAGGGGCCGGGGTGGCAGTACCCACCGTTTTCTTCGCGAAAAAGCTGTTAGGTACAAAGATTATTTTTGTAAATTCTGCCGCAGACGTTACGAGGCCCTCGCGGACGCCTGTATGGATAGAGAAATATGCTGATTTGTTTTTAGTGCAGTGGGAAGACTTGCTAAAAGTGTTCCCGAATGCAAAATGTTGTGGTGTATTATGATATTTGCCAGTTTGGGAACCATGGATATGCCATTTTACAGGATGGCAAAAGCAGTGGATGAGTTTGCATCGCGTTGTAAAGAAGAGGTCGTCGTACAGACGGGATTCACGGATTACAACTATACGTATGCTCGTGCTTTTAAGTTCTGTACAAGGGAAGAGATGCAGAAGTATATCTCGGAGGCAACGGTACTTATTCTTCAAGGTGGATGGGGGGCTATCAGTGAGGCCATGGAATTGCACAAACGCATGGTGGTCATCCCCCGGCATGATAAGACAGAGCATATACACGACCAATTCCAGTTGGTCGAAAAATTGGACGCCTTGGGATGTGTGATAGCTGTGCATGATGAGTCAAAGCTGTACGAAGCCGTGGAGAAGGCAATGACCTTTGACTTCAAAGGCATTGCCAAAGGAAAGGCCGAGGGGATAATCAGAAATGTTTTAGAAAGTTGGTTCAGATCATGAAGGTAACAATCATTACTTGTTGTTTCAATAGGAAAGGGTCTATCGGGAGTACGATTGAGAGCGTGCTCAGGCAGACGTACAAGGATATTGAATATATCGTGGTAGATGGTGGCTCCACGGACGGGACTCGAAAGATTATTGACGGCTATCGTGACAGGATTGCGAAGGTAATCTTCAAGTCCGACCATGGTATGTATGAAGGCATCAACAACGGCATACGTGAAGCGACAGGGGATGTCATTGCCTTGTGCCACAGCGATGACCAACTCTACGACGAACATACGGTGGAAGAAGTCGTTGGTGAGTTCAAGAGGCATCCTGAAGCAGAGATGGTCTATGCAGACGGCCTGTATGTAAACTCCGAGAGTGGTAAGGCTGTCAGGGTATGGAAAAGTATGAATATGAGGCGATGGCTGTTGAAGTGTGGATGGTTGCCTTTGCATACGACTTGCTATGTCCGAAGAGAGGTCTATGAGCGCTATGGGCTTTATGATGAAGGCTATAGGATTGCCTCAGACACGAAGTTTCTTCTCAACATCCTTTATAAGAACAGAATCCACGCTACATACCTGCCGCAATTCGTGGTAAAAATGCAAATGGGCGGTGCAAGTACAGATATGAACAGGCAGAAGGAAATGTGGAACGAGGATGTGAGGGTGTTCCGGGAAATCGGTTTCCGATTCCCTGCATGGATGAAAATTATGAAGATGATGTGGAAACCGTCGCAATTCATCCGGGGGGAATTGAGGCGTGGTAAAGACTCATGAGATTTGTATATGATAAGGAGATTGTTTTTCTGTTGTTTGACTCTGCTGCTGGCATTCGTACATCAGGCCGCAGCACAGGTATATCATGCTCCTACGGGACAGGTGGAACTGTTCTGTGGGGCGAGGTTGGGCTATGCGGACACGAACTGGTTGCGGTTGTATGACGTGCAGATAAACGCGACGCCGGGAGTGCGGTGGCACTTGGGGAAGGAGTGGACGGTTGCCGTTCAGGGACTGATTCCTGTGGTGAGCAAGGGGTATACCTTCCGCGACATTCACGACAAATACAACCGACTGAATATGGCGGTCGTTTCCAAGCAGCTTCATTTTGATGAGGCGAAGCAGCATCTGAGGCTTTCGGCGGGATGGTTTAGTGAGGAGCGCTATGGAGCTGATGTCAGGTGGATGTGGCCTGCAACCCGGTGGCTGTTGCTTCGGGCACAGGCCGGACTGACCGCCTACTGGATGTTAGGTTCCGATTTTAAAGGACGTTCAGAGGCGGAGATGGGCAAGAACTTCACGTTCACGGGTATGGCTGGGGCGAATGTCTATCTGCGGCCTTGGGATGTTGAGGTCCGGGCTTCGGGCGGTCGGTATGTCGCTGGTGACTACGGGGCACAACTGGATGTGATGCGCCATTTCAAGCACTGCACGCTGTTGATGTTTGCCCAGTTGCGCTTGGGAGACCGAATGCCGAGTAAGTGGGACAGCTACACGCACCGCACGAACGGTGGTTTCCAAGTGATTATGATGCTCCCGCCCTACAAGAAGAGTCAGAAGAAGCTGGTCGTCCGTCCAGCATCGTATTTCAGTCTGATAAACAACGTGCGTGCCGACGGGCAGTCGATGTTGATGTACAACACTGATCCCGAAGAGAACGACCGCGAGCTGATGATTGATGTGGATTGGGGAGTAGGGAGTGAAGAATGAAGTGTGAAGAATTGGCAATGGAGAGAAAAATGATAAGAGAGTTTAGGATATTTGCTTTCATCTGTTTGATGACTGGTGCTTCGGTGCGTGCACAACAATATACTGGCATGAACGGCCTGCTGCATGTGCCGTCGGCAGAAATGGATTCGGTGGGCAGCACTCGTATCGGCGTACATGCGCTGCCTAAGGTGATGATGCCCGATCCAATGCTATTGATGCCAGAAAACGAGAAATATGCTTCGAGCAACTGGTATCTGTCGGCAACGCCGTTGCGATGGATGGAAGTGGGCTATGCCTTCACGCTGATGAAGTTCCATAAGAACCTGAACCCGAATGCCGAGACGGGCTTTTACTCCAAGGATCGTTATTTCTCACTGCGCATTCAGCCTTTGTACGAAGGACGCTACTGGCCTTCCATCGTCGTCGGAGGCAATGACGTGTGGGGGCAGAACGACGGAGATTCCCAAAGCTTCTACTTCCGCAATTTCTATGGGGCGGCAACGAAGCATTTCCAGTTGCCTTTCGTAGAAGTGGGCGCACACGTAGCCTACAGACACTGGGCGAAGGACTACAATAAGAAGTGGAACGGCGTCGTGGGCGGACTGACCTTCCGTCCAGACTTCTACCGTCCCTTGCGTCTGGTGGCTGAGTACGACGGCAACGGCGTGAACGTGGGTGCCGACTGTCTCGTGCTGCGCTATGTGCAGTTGCAGGCTTCCTTGATGAATGGCAAATACCTATCGGCGGGAGCAGCCTTCAGGATCGTGCTGGCACCGCGACGCAAAGGAAAATAGAGAACGCAAACAAGAACGTTAATCTTTACGAAAACGAAGGCGATATGGCAAGAAACAATAACCAGACGAATGCGTTTATCAAGTGGGTGGTGATAGCGGTCGACCTGCTGATACTGAATGGCCTGTTATTCCTGTTCCGTTGGCTGCACCCTGTCATGTCTGCATGGCCGACTGATAGGGTCGAGATCTTCTGGGTTGTGTGTAACCTGGCTATGATTCTCTCGCAATGGAAGTTCAGCACCATCATCCACTTGCGCCTGATTTCGGGTGGCGACATTTTGAGAAGGGTGATTAGTCTGGTCATCCTCCAAACCATCATCGCCTATCTGGTGATGAAGGCTGTCGATATACAGCTCACGGTCGGATGGATGTTGGTCTCGATAGGCTTGTATGAGGTGGTAATCCTGATTGTAGCACGGTTGCTGGAGCGCATCCTCGTCAAGAGTTTCCGACAGATGGGACGCAACACGAGGATGGTCACCTTCGTAGGCAATGACCCGGAACTGGATCTTCTCTACGAGAAACTGGCACACAATCCGACACTCGGATATAACGTGAGAGGCTATTATGGAGAGCCGAGGGAGCCAAACGCCAAGAACAAAGCCTCCTCCTTGCGGCATCTGGGAACGGTAGAGGAACTGATGGATGCCATCGGGCATAACAGGGAGCTGAATCTCGGCGAAGAGGTGTATGCCTGTATGCACCGTAAAGACCGCGAGAAGCTGTGGGCCTTGTCGGCCTATTGCGACCAGCACATCGTCCGCTTCTACTATGTTCCTTCGTCGGTGGAGAAGTTAGGCATGAGGTTGAAGAGAGAGCTCTTCGATGACCTGGAACTCTTCACGACCTATGAAATTCCGCTGGAGAACCCCGTTAACCAGTTTCTCAAACGCTTCTTCGACATTGTTATGTCGGTCGTCGCATTGCTGTTCTGTGTGCCGCTGCTGCCCGTCGTGGCTTTCATCATTCGGATGCAGAGTCCCGGTCCCATCTTCTTCAGGCAGGAACGCACGGGCATCAATGGCAAGAACTTTGTCTGCCTGAAGTTCCGTTCGATGCATGTCAATGTGGATGCCGACAGGCTGCAAGCGACGGAGGATGACCCGAGGAAGTTCCCTTTCGGTAATCTCATGCGAAAGTACAATATCGACGAGCTGCCGCAGTTCTGGAATGTGCTGTTGGGTCACATGAGCATTGTGGGGCCGAGGCCGCACATGCTACTCCACACGGAGTTCTATTCCAATAAGATTGGTAAGTACATGGTGCGACACTTCGTGAAGCCGGGTATCACGGGCTGGGCTCAGGTGACTGGTTTCCGGGGCGAGACGAAGGAGATGTGGCAGATGAAGGAACGCGTGAAGCGGGACATCTGGTACATCGAGAACTGGAGCATCTGGCTCGACCTGCGTATAATCTGGCTGACCTTGAAGAGCGTTTTCGTACACGACAAGAATGCCTATTGAAACTGATTGAACACGAGCGATTATGTGGCCTTTTTCTGATAAAGTAATCGTGAGGGAGAGCGGACTCCTCGAAGGATTCCGCGACTGCCACTGCCATCTGCTTCCGGGTGTGGACGATGGAGTGGGGGAAGTGGACGAGACGATGCAGATTCTTGAAGAGTGGGAGATGAGCGGTGTGGCGGAGGTCTGGCTGACGCCCCACATCATGGAGGATATTCCCAACGAACCGGCGGAGCTGAAACGGAGATTCACGGAGTTGCAGCAACAATACAAGGGTGCTGTCTGTCTGCATTTAGCGGCAGAGCACATGATGGACGGCCTCTTCCTGAAGCGTCAGGAGGCAGGCGAGATGTTGCCCATCGGAGCAGACGGGACACGACTGCTGGTGGAGACCTCCTACTATACGCCGCCCATGAACATGGGAGAAATCATCGACAGCATCCGTCAGCAGGGATATGACCCTATCTTGGCTCACCCAGAGAGGTATCAGTACATGGATACGCGCGACTACAAGCGGTGGAAGGAGCGAGGCGTGCTGCTCCAACTGAATCTGCCGTCACTGGTCGGCGCCTACGGCCCGGAGGTGCAGCGCAAGGCCGAGTGGCTGCTGAAGGAGAACATGTATGACTATTGCGGTACGGACACGCACTCCATGGACCATGTAGAGCTTTTCCTGAATAGTGTCATCAGCAAGAAAACGGTCAAGAAGGTGCGGAGAATAGCTGAGGAACAAGAGCTGTAAGGCATCAGATCATGGTAGCCAGCCATTTTCGCTCGGCGCTCTGCGACGCTTCACGCTTGAAGAATGGCTGGTCGTATGGTTTCAAAAGAATAGCGTGCCGTAGGTACGCGACAACACATCCTTGTCGCGTACCTACGGCACGCTTTTTATAATATTTGTGGACATTTACATCTCCTCCAGTGTCAGGCAAGCCGTCTCAATCTTGTAGTTTGCAAACAGCTTGTTTTTCACCAACTGAACTTTACGTTCAAACTTCGCAGCATCAAAATTCTTTCGCTGTCGCTTTACTTCGGCCAGTAGCACACGTTTTTCCTTGAAATAAACCGCCACGATGTCTATCTCATGCGGGTCTGTGTCCTCGCTTTTCCCGCGTTTGCTTTCCCACCAGGAGCCTATCTGCTCCAAGGGCTGTTCTTCTGCTATCTTGTCGCGGAAGTATGCTTCGAGCACATGACCGGAATAGTCTGCATAGTCGCGCTTCACTAATGAGCGCAAGTCTTCAAAGCGTCCCGACTGTACCAGGTGTTGATATTTCACGATGTAACGGAACCAGAAACGCAAGAAATGGTCTCTTATCTCATATTTCACGGTCTGTGTCCCTTCTTTTGCCTTCACGGGCCGCAGTTTGCTGATAAGACCATAGTCATCCTCCAATCGTTGTAGGCTGCCTCCCAAGCTCTGCTGTCCTGTTACGTCAGAAATCCGCGATGTCTCATTCGCACCCGAGGCTATGGCTGAGAGTATGGCATAGTAGTTGCCATATTTCTTGCCAAATTCTTGCACAAGCATCACATGACCCTCCTCTATGAACACGGAGTTCTCCTTCAAAACGTGGTCTATCATCGTTTCAACTGTAAACGCCCCTCCGTCCATTAGCAGCTCAACGTATTTAGGCACTCCTCCAGTCAGCATATACAGGGCAAGAAGGTCGTCATTGGTATATTCCGCCGAGTGGTCTTTGAGAATCTGCTTCAGCACCGACACGGAGAAGGGCTTCATACGGATGATGCTGGTGGCACGTCCATAGAGGGGTTCTTTATAATCCATAAATATGTGGTGCATGAGTGAATACACAGAGCCGCTTATCATCAAGTTTACCCGGGTGTCATCCTTCGTGGCATCCCATATATTCTGTATGTCGCTAAATATTGAGCTATTGACTCCCTCCAGTTCTTGGAATTCATCAATGATAAGGTTGTAAGCCCGCTGCTTGCCTATCTCCATCAGGTAGCGGAACAGCTCGCGGAAACTCTCAATGCCATTAGGTACAAACGTGCCAAGCGAATCCCGTACTATCTGAGTATACTGGGCGCAAAGCACCGACTCGCTGCTGCGGCTTACGAACAAGTACACCATGGGGGTACCCTCGCAGCTCTTTAGCATCAGCTTCGTCTTGCCAATGCGCCGTCTGCCCGTCAGTACCGTCATCTGTGACACCTTGGAAAAGGCCACGTTACGGGTCTCTTCGAGTGTTTTCAGTTCTTTTTCCCTGTCGTAAAACTTCATAACACCTAATATTTATGAATTAATCCCCTGCAAAGGTACGTCTTTTCTATCAATCGGCCAAATTTCGCCGCTGCGAATTTCGCGGCGGCGAAATTTCGTTTGTCCTAATATCAACCTACTCATTATTCTTGGAACACTCAAACAAACAGGTCGTTTTTCAGCTCTGTTATTGTCGTATCCCTCTTTCCGTCAGGATTATAACGACACGCTCTCAATGCGCAACTTCATCACTCCGGCGGGTACCTGTACCTCCACGATGTCGCCCACCTGTTTCCTGAGCAAGGCCTGTCCGATGGGCGACTTGATGGAGATCTTGCTTTCGCGCAGGTTTGCCTCGTGCGGGCTCACAATGGTGTAGGTCATGCGGCTGTTCGTGTTCAGGTTCGTCAGCCCCACTTTACTCAGTAATCCCACGCCGTCGCCGCTCAGGCGGGATTTGTCGATGACGCGTGCATATTCCAGTACGCGCTGCTTGAAGCGTATTCTGCCCAGCAGTCGTGCCTGCTCACGCTTGGCGGCATGGTATTCGAAGTTCTCGCTCAAGTCGCCTTTGTCGCGGGCTTCGGCAATGGCATCCTTCACCCGTGGTAGTTCTACGCGCTCCAGTTGGCGCAGTTCCTCTACGATCTTGTCGTAGCCTTCCTGAGACATGTATTCCATGATTCTCTTCGCAATTACTTGTTCTTGTTCAGGATAATCAAGGCGGCAATCACACCAGGCACCCAACCGCAGATGGTCAGGAGCAACACAATCAGGATGGAACCGCAACCGCGGTCGATGACTGCCAACGGCGGGCAGAATATGGAAACAATAGCTCTTAGGAGTGACATAGTCGTTCTTTTGGGGTTAATTCGTTAGATGGCGTTTTTCGCAGACGCTTAATTTGGCGGCAAAAGTACAAATAATCTTGCAAAGTCGGTTCATACGGCCTTGGGATTTAGGGTTTATTAGCAACCGGCCGAACCCTTAAGGCTTCCTGCGATAACCCTTAAGGGTTCAGGCTCCAACCCTTAAGGGTTCCCGCTCTAACCCTTAAGGGTTCGCGACCAACCCCATGAAGCTCCTGTTATATCCTTTTTTTAGTTTCTCTCTGATGCCTACGGCATCGGCTTAACGGAGCTTGCGAAGTTGAATGAACTTACATTTTGGTGCTTACTTTTCCTAATGTCCGATTTGGGATAAAAGGAGGGTTTTGTGCTATTCGGCGGTCAGTGTTTGCGGCGGAAAAGGTCCTTGAAGGTGCTGAAGTCCTTTTGCAACTGAATACCGATGCCTTGGGTGGTGAGGGCCGACTTGGTGAAATAGCGGTCGTTGGTTTCGCTGTAAGCCTTCAGGCTGACGGTGCCCGAAGGGGTCAGGAGCCAGCGGACGTCGAAGTCGCCGATGAAGTTGGTGTTGGCTACGGGAGTGTCGCGGTAGCCGAAGGTGCCGTTGATGAGCAGGCGGTTGTTAAGCAGTCGCCCACTGAGCATTCCCTCGACATCCATGTCGCTCCAGCCCGTCTGTCCCGTCGAGAAGTTCGTGCCGAAGTTCCAGTCCTTGCTGCCGATGGCGTTGGAGAGGATATCGTTGAGCTGGCCGGAGAGGGTGGAGGAGAGGAGGCTCTGCATGGCGGTGTTGGTCTGGTTCTGGTTTTCCGCGAGGCCGTAGGTGTAGAAACGCCCGATGCCTAAGAGATAGATTACCTGCATGTTGCGTTCCTCCTCCGAAGAGATGAGCGAACGCACCATCTGTTTCTCGTCCTCGTTCACGTTGGGGATGTCGAAGTCGAAGCTGATCTGGGGCTGTTCGGCGCGTCCTCCTATGTTCATGATGCAGTTCACGCGGACGCTGCTGGCTGAGAAATTGCTGCCCACGGCCAGGTCGTTGAGCGATACGCCGGGCACCGTGTAGATGGCGCGCAGGTTCAGGTCGCCCTTCATGGGACTGCCGCCGAACACGATGGTGCCACCCTGCTGGAACTGGAAGTCCTTGCGGATGAAGTCCTGGATGGTCAGCTTGTAGGAGCCGCGGTCTACGCGATAGGTGCCGTACATCTGGAAGCGTCCCTTATTATAATAGGTGGCCCGGATGCCTCCGCTGCCGTAGAAGGTGATGTAGTCTTCGCTGCGAGGATCCATGAGCAGACGCATCTGGGCGACGGGGGTGACGTCGAGGTCGAAGTTGATGTACATGTCTGAAGGGTCCTCGGACTCTCCCCCCGCCCTCCCTGTTAGGGAGGGAGCGGTTACTTGTGACTCTTGTGAAGCGGATGCCCAGTCTGAGCATTCTGCTCCCTCCCTAACAGGGAGGGCGGGGGTGGGTCTTTGGAACGTAATAAACTCATTGTCCGTCAGCGTCTCGGGCGTGGAGGCGTTGTAGGTGAAAATGGTGCCGGCGGTGGGACGCCCCTTGATGTCTATGGTGACTTCTCCGGGTTTCCCGTGGATGCCCACCGTGCCTTCGCCGAAGGCTGTGCCGTAGAAGGAGAAGTCTCCGAAGCTGCGGAAGTCGTAGCCGAGGAGGTCGTTGGCCTGGATGTCGAAGTCGTAGTGCAAGTTCTGGAAGTGCTCGAAGCGCAGCGACCCGTTGACAACGCCTTCGTGGCGGCGGTTGTCGGTGCCGTGGAGTTCGTCGTAGATGTGGATGTCGTTGAACTGTATTTGTCCGGGACGCAGGTGTACAGAGTCGCCGCCGAGAATGTGGTAGCGGGTGTTCAGGGCATCGATGCTTGCGGACAGGGTGTCCATGACCAGTTCGCCTTCGAGGTCCAGCTCGCGGAAGGGGCCGTAGAGGTGGGCGTAGCCCGTGGCGCGACCTTGGAGGTTGGACAGGAAGCTGTCGGTGAAGTAGTTGATGAAGGAGGCGTCGAGGTCGTTGGCGTAGACGTGCAGGTCCATACCTCGGCCCACCTCCCGACCAGGTTTCACGAGGCCGACGACGTGGCTGGTGAGTCGCTTGTTGTCACTGAGGATGAGGCCGTCGAGGTCGATGGCGCGGTCGTCTTTCCGTCCGAAACCGCCGTCGAGGAAGAGCTGTCCGAGCGAACCGCCGTTCATGCCAAAGTTGTCCACCGTGAGCAGGCCGCCGATTTCCGGTGTGGAGCTGAAGTTGTGGACGTACAGCTTGCCGGAGGCCTGTCCCTCGAACTCCACGTCGTGGAAGTCGATGATGCCGAAGATGTACTGGAGGTCGATATGATGGAGGTCGGCGCGCAGGGTGTCGGCCGGGTTATCGGAGATGCGTCCTCCGATACGGAGGTGGCGGTTTGAATGCGAGATCAGGAAGTCATGCACCTCGGCCCTGCCGTCGGAAATGCGAATCCTGGAAGGGTAGATGTTCCAGATACTGTCTGCCACGGTGATTTGTGTGGGCAGGATGCTGATGTCTGCCAGCAGTTGCCGCTCTTCGTCGCGCAGGAAGGACGTCTGTGTGGACAGCTCTCCACGCTGAGAGGGCGTGTTATGGTCTTTCCACGAGAGGACGGAGGCAACCTTGTCGGAAGCCCCGTTGGCCGTCAGCGAGACGTCCAGCGGGCCGTTTTCCATCATGCGCTTGAGCGAGAGCAGGAGGCTGAGGCTGTCGGATTTTTCGTGGGCGACGAGGCTGACGTTGCGCAGGTCTTCGCCGGTGTAGAGCAGATGGGGCAGGTCGGCTTTCAGGGAGAACTGTTCGGCCGTGCCGTCGAAATAGCCGGAGATGTTGCCGGTTTCGGGCAGGCTAAGGTCGATGTCGGCCAATGCCAGCACTGGCGAGGGGTCGCTGAGGCGTATCTGGAAGTCCACTTGGTCGCTGGAGGGAGTGTCGGTCTCCGCAGGACGGGCGAACAGCGAGGGAAGAACCTTTTTCAGGGCGTCTTGGAGGCTGCTCCCCAGCGTGAGGTAGGAGTAATTACCTGCTATCTCGGCATCGATGAAGTCGCCATGTACCGAGAGACGGTGGCGGAGAGCCGTGTCGTTGGTCAGGGTGATGTCCATCTGACGGAGCTGGACGTCGTTCTGCCCATCGTCGATGTGGAGGTCGGAGAGCCGGATGTCTCCCGAGAGCGTATTCAGGGCTGAGGCCTTCAGCTCCAGGGGAGTAGAGCTGCGGAGGGCTGTCTGCAAGCGGCCGGAATAGTGATTGTCGGTCAGTTCCAGCGAGGTCTCGCACACGTGGGGCGTGAGGTGAAAAGAGGTCTGCAGGGCTTCGATTTCCTCGTTTCGGAAGAGGATGTTGTGGGCGTTCAGCACGCCTGTCACGGACTTTTCGTGTAGGTTCCCGTGTGCTTCGACGTTCAGCGTCAGGTGATCCAGCGGCAACGTCTGCGGGTCTTCGAATAGTTGGATTGGTCGCAGGTCTTCCGTCTGTAGGGTGGCCTTGAAGTCGTCGGAGGTATGGAAGGTACACGCGAGCTGGGCTTTGCCGATAGCGGTGAGGAGGTCGGCGTCGCACTTGGAAATGAGAGCGTTGTGGGTTCCCTGCCCTTGGATGTGGATGTCGCCCAGCCGTCGCAGCGTCTGGGCGAGGGAAGGCGCGATGATGCCAGAGTCTGCCAATAGCGTGGTAAGCTGGGTAGTCAGGCGTTCGCTGATGTCGCATTCAAGGTGGTCTATGGTCAAGGGGAGGCTGTTGTTTCCCACGGCGTTGAGACCGATACTGGCATCCGTCTTCGCTTGCAGCAGAGAAGACTGCAGGGAGGTACGTCGGGCGTGCAGCATTTCATCGTCATAGGCTATCTCAGAGTGGAAGCCTATGGGCTGGTCGAAGGCTGCAAGGAGGGGGAGGAGAGGGGAGAGGTCGGCGGGGGTGAGGCTGCCTTCCAGGAGTCCGCTGCCTGTACGGATGACTTCGGCTAAAGGTCTGTCCTTGGCCGAGAGGAGAAGGGTCGTTTCGAGGTTGGGAATGTGGAGGTCGGAGGTGGGCAGTTGGAGGGAGAAGTCCGTGAGTGTAGCCTTCAGGAACGAGTCGGGAAAGAGTGTCGCGTGAAGCTTCGCGCTAAGGTTCTCTAAGGTTAAACCACTACGTGATTCTACGAATGACAACTTGCTGATTTCGGAAAAGATAACGTTGTCCGTTATCGTATCTGCGGAAAGCCTTATCTGCAAGTCCTCGAATCTCATGTGGGCTGGGTCAAAGGTGGCTCTGATGGGTTCGGAAAGGATGTCGTGACTCAGTCTTCCACGTCGGATGTGGACTTGCGAGAGAGCCATGTTGAGGGAGGATGAGGTGGTGTCCTCCGAGGCGAAATAATCTACGAGGAACTGGAAGTTGTAGGGCGTTTCGGGGGTCTCGCGCTTCAGCCAGATGTCGAAGCCGAAGAGCTGGACGGACGAGAGACAGACGCGTTCGTTGGCCAGTTCCGGTAGCGACAGCTTCACACTCAGGCGTGTAGCGGAGAGAAGCGTGTCGCCTGGTTGGTCCAGGAGCAGGACGTCGTCCAAGACGACGCGGTTGAACAATCCGACCTGTGCGCGACCGATGCGAACCGTCGTCTGAAGTTCACGGGAAAGGATGCCTGAAATCTTCTCGGCCAGCCACCGCTGGGAGGTGGGAGTGGCCGTGAAAAGAACAAGGCCGAGGGCGAGAAACAGCACCACTCCGGCCAAAATTCGGATAATGTAGCTTAATCTTTTAATAGCATCTTCTCTTTTCGCAAGGCAAAAGTACTCTTTTTTCGACTCACGGGCAAAAAATCTCAGACTTTATGCGTCCTTTTCGGCCAAAAAGCATTACTTTTGCGCAGTTTTTAGCTAAAACCATTTTATTCATTACTTATTTATATGGCAAATGTAATCAAGTTACGCAAAGGCCTCGACGTAAACCTGAAGGGCAAAGCGGGCTTGGAAACCATGCAGACGAAAGTCGAGGGTCAGTTTGCGCTGATTCCCGATGATTTCTATGGCATGAAGCCCAAGGTCGTTGTCAAGGAAGGGGATGCTGTCAAGGTCGGGGATGCCTTGTTTGTGGACAAGAACCATCCCGAAGTGAAGTTCGTTTCGCCTGTCAGCGGCACCGTGGCCCTCGTGGAGCGCGGAGAACGCCGCAAGGTGATGAGCGTGCGCGTGGATGCCGATGGCAAGCAGGAGGCTGTTTCCTTCAAGGAGAAGGAGCCGCTGAAGCTGCTGCTGGAGAGCGGTCTTTTTGGATTCTTTCGTATGCGTCCCTACGACGTGGTGGCGAATCCCGAGGACAAGCCCAAGGCCATCTTCGTCAGCGCGTTCAACTCAATGCCGCTGGCTGCCGACTTCGAGTATGTCCTGAAAGGACAGGAGAAAGAGTTCCAGGCAGGTCTCTCGCTGCTTGCCAAGATTGCCAAGGTGCATCTCGGTGTGAGCAAGCAGCAGACGGCTCCGGCCCTGACGGCTGCCAAGGACTGCACCGTCACCATCTTCGACGGGCCTGCTCCTGCCGGTAACGTCGGTGTCCAGATCAATCACGTCAGCCCCATCAACAAGGGCGAAGTGGTTTGGACGCTGGGAGCCGAAGAGGTCATCTTCGTTGGCCGTCTGGTTCTGACGGGTAAGGTCGATTTGACCCGTACCATCGCCGTGGCCGGTTCCGAGGTGAAGGCTCCGAAGTATGCTAACGTGCTTGTGGGCCAGCCCGTGGCCAGCGTGCTGAAGGGACAGATCGACGAGAGCAAGAGCCTCCGCATCATCAGCGGCAACCCCATGGTGGGTTTGCAGGTGGAGAAGAACGGCTTTATTGGCGCTCATGCTACCGAGGTCACCGTCATTCCCAACGGCGACGACGTCTATGAGATGCTTGGATGGATTGCTCCCCGCTTTAAGGAGTTCAGCACCAGCCGCAGCTATTTCAGTTGGCTCCGTCCGAAGAAGACCGAGTACGCCCTGGATGCCCGCATCAAGGGGGGCGAACGCCACATGATTATGTCCGGCGAGTATGACAAGGTCTTCCCCATGGACATCTATGCCGGTTATCTCGTGAAGGCTATCATCGCAGGCGACATCGACCGTCAGGAAGCCCTCGGCATCTACGAGGTAGCTCCCGAGGATTTCGCCATCGCCGAGTTCGTGGACAGCTCCAAGCTGGAATTGCAACGCATTGTTCGTGAAGGGTTGGATATCCTAAGGAAAGAAAACGCATAAAAAGAGAGTCCGATTATCATTATGAATGCATTAAGAAAATACTTCGACAAGATAAAGCCGAACTTCGAGGAGGGTGGCAAGCTCCACGCCTTCCGTTCGCTTTATGATGGCTTCGAGACGTTCGCCTTCGTGCCCAACACCACGGCTCGCCGCGGCGGCACCCACGTCCACGATGCCATCGACAGCAAGCGCATCATGTCGCTCGTTGTCATCGCACTTGTGCCTGCGTTGCTTTTCGGTATGTACAACGTGGGTTATCAGAATGCGCTCGCTGCCGGACAACTGGAGCAGGCTACCTTCTGGGGCATGTTCTTCTTCGGCTTCCTCGCCGTGCTGCCTAAGCTGATTGTCAGCTATGTGGTAGGTCTGGGCATCGAGTTCACCGTAGCGCAGTGGAAGAACGAGGAGATTCAGGAAGGATTCCTTGTTTCGGGTATCATCATCCCGATGATTGTGCCTGTGAACACCCCGCTGTGGATGCTCGCCATCGCCGTGGCCTTCTCCGTCATCTTCGCCAAAGAGATCTTTGGTGGCACGGGTATGAACATCTTCAACGTGGCTCTTATCACGCGCGCGTTCCTCTTTTTCTCTTATCCCTCCAGCATGACGGGCGACGACACCGTTTGGGTGGCTCAGGACGCCATCTGTGGCCTCGGCTATGCTGTGCCCGACACGTTCTCCGCAGCAACTCCGTTGGGTGAGATTGCTTCTGGTCTTGCAGCTCCTACTTCGAGCTTCTGCGATCAGGTCATTGGTCTGATTCCCGGTTCCATCGGTGAAACCAGCGTCATCGCCATTGCCCTCGGTGCCCTGCTGCTTCTCTGGACGGGTGTTGCCTCCTGGAAGACCATGCTGAGCGTGTTCGTGGGCGGTGCCCTGACAGGTTGGTGCTACAATGCCCTCGGCCTTTCGACCCTGGACGCTTGCCAGCACATCGTGCTCGGTGGCTTCTGCTTCGGTGCTGTCTTCATGGCCACCGACCCTGTCACCAGCGCCCGCACAGAAGGCGGTAAGTGGATCTATGGTTTCATGATTGGCTTCGTGGCTGTCACGGTGCGTGTCCTCAACCCCGGTTATCCCGAAGGTATGATGCTCGCCATCCTGCTGATGAACCTCTTTGCTCCGCTCATCGACTACTGCTTTGTCAGTCGCAACATCTCTAAACGCGCAAAACGCGCAATTAAATAGTAACAGATATGGCAAAGAAATTTTTATGCAGTCAGTGCGGCCAGACATTCGAAGCCGCATCCATGCCCGACAAGTGCCCTATCTGCGGCGCTGACACTTCACATCTTTCTGAGGTGAAGTCAAAGGGCTTAAATACCAACGGCAACGTTTACACCATCTGCTATGCAGCAGTGATGGTGGTGATCGTAGCCTTCCTGCTGGCCTTCGTGAGCAGTGCCCTGAAGCCTGCACAGGATGCCAACGTGGCTATTGACAAGAAGAAACAGATTCTGGCTTCCCTCAACGTTCGAGGTATCGACAAGAGCGAGGTGGAAGCCAAGTACGACGAATTGATTCAGGAAACTTACGTGCTCACTCCCGACGGTCAGCAGATTGAAGGTGCCGACGCTTTTGATGTCGAGACCAAGGAGATTGGCGAAAAGTACCCCATCTATTTGGCCAAGACTGCCGAAGGCGACGACGCTTACGTGCTGCCGCTGAAGGGCCGTGGCCTCTGGGGTGGCCTCTGGGGTTACGTGGCTTTGACGCTTGACTGTGAAAAGGTGCTCGGCGCCTACTTCGACCATGAGAGCGAGACAGCCGGCCTCGGTGCCCTCATCAAGGAAGAGAAGTTCCAGAGCCAGTTCATCGGTCGTCCTGTGATGGCTGACGGGAAGGTGGCCCTCACCGTAGTGAAGCAGGGTGCCAGCGAGGCCGAGACTCAGGTTGACGGTGTCACAGGTGCTACCCTCACCTCCAAGGGTGTTGGCGAAATGGTGCTCAACGGTATCCAGCAGTACGTGGATGCTGTCGGCAAAGGCATCGCCGGTGCCATCAGCAAGCCTGCAGGCTGTGGACATCACACTCCCAAGTGCTGTGAGAAGCCCGACTGCAAGTGTCCTGAAAAGAAGCTTTGCGCCTGCAAGGACGGCAGCTGCGGCGATGCTGCCTGCAACTGCGCCTCCGATGCCAAGTGCTGCGCCCGCCAGGAATGCCCCTGCGCTTCCTGCGAGAAGATGTCTCCCTGCGAGATGAAAGCCAAGTGTGAGAAGCACGAAGGTTGTCCCGAAGGCAAGGCCGAATGTGGCGGTTGTCCCGAGAAGGCTGGTGCTGCAGCTCCCCACAAGTGCAAGAGTGGTAACGACTGCTGCAAGAGCGGCACCTGTGATAAGAGTGGTTCCTGCGGAAAGCCCGGTTGCGATGGCGGCAAGGCTTGCTGCGGACACAAGTGATAAATAGTAAATTGTAAATCGTCAAATCGTGAATTACTATTATGAGTATGTTTTCCAAAGCAAATAAGGAGGCGCTGATCAGTCCGCTGAACCTGAACAACCCCGTGGTGGTGCAGGTGCTCGGTATCTGCTCAGCCTTGGCTGTGACGGCTCAGTTGGAGCCCGCCATCGTGATGGGTCTTAGCGTGACCATCATCACCGCCTTCTCCAACCTGATTATCTCCCTCATCCGCAACACCATTCCCAACCGCATCCGTATCATCGTGCAGCTGGTGGTGGTGGCCGCACTGGTGACCATCGTCTCTCAGGTGCTGAAAGCTTATGCCTACGACGTGAGCGTGCAGCTCTCCGTCTATGTGGGTCTGATCATCACCAACTGTATCCTGATGGGTCGCCTCGAAGCCTTCGCGATGATGAACAAACCCTGGCCCTCGTTCCTTGATGGTATTGGCAACGGCATCGGCTACGCCATCATCCTCATCATCGTGGGCTTCTTCCGCGAGCTCCTCGGCGCCGGCACCCTGCTCGGTTTCCAGGTTATTCCGCAGTGGTGCTACGACCACGGTTACGTGAACAATGGTATGATGACCATGCCTGCGATGTCTCTCATCCTCGTCGGCTGTGTCATCTGGGCACACAGAGCGTATAATAAAGAACTGCAGTAATTATGGAACATCTATTAAGCCTCTTCGTCCGCTCCATCTTTGTGGACAATATGATTTTCGCGTTCTTCCTCGGTATGTGCTCCTATCTTGCCGTCTCGAAGACCGTGAAGACTGCTCTCGGCCTCGGTGTGGCTGTCACCTTCGTGCTGCTCATCACCGTGCCCGTTGACTACCTGTTGCAAGTTTATGTCCTGGGCCCCGACTGCTTGGTCGAGGGTGTGGACCTGAGCTTCCTCTCGTTCATCCTCTTCATCGCTGTGATTGCTGCTATGGTGCAGCTGGTGGAAATGATCGTCGAGCGCTTCAGCCCCTCGCTGTATGCCGCCCTCGGTATCTTCCTCCCGTTGATTGCCGTGAACTGCGCCATCATGGGTGCCTCGCTGTTCATGCAGCAGCGCATCACCATGCCCGACACCAACTCCCAGGCCATCACCGGCATCTGGGATGCAGTGGCCTACGCCCTCGGTTCGGGTATCGGCTGGCTGCTGGCTATCACCTGTCTGGCTGCCATTCGCGAGAAGATGGCCTACACCGACGTGCCCCGTCCCCTTCAGGGTCTTGGCATTACGTTCATCACCGTCGGCCTGATGGCTATGGCCTTCATGTGCTTCAGTGGACTTAACCTCTAAGGAAGACCCACCCCTCACCCTCCCTCAAAGGGAGGGGGTGGTTACATTCGAAAAATAGAAAAGTTATTATTAACAGTAAAGAAATGACCCTAAAACCTTCCAATAGTCAGTTACATACTACTCTCCCCCTTGAGGGGGAGCGGGGAGGGGGTCTTCTATTATGAATACTTCTTTAATTTTAACAAGCATCGTGGTCTTCCTCGTGATTATCATCGCGCTGGTTATCATTCTGCTTGTTGCAAAGGCATACCTCTCTCCGAGCGGTAATGTCACGATCACCATGAACGGCAAGGACACGCTGTCCGTGCCTCAGGGCGCAAGCCTCCTCTCCACCCTCGCTGCTGAAGGTGTATACCTTCCCTCGGCTTGCGGCGGTAAGGGTTCTTGCGGCCAGTGCAAATGCCAAGTTGTAGAGGGTGGTGGCGAGATTCTCGACTCCGAGAAAGGCCACTTCACCCGCAAGGAACAGAAGGACCATTGGCGCCTCGGCTGTCAGTGCAAGGTCAAGGGCGACCTCGGTATCAAGGTGCCCGACAGCGTCCTCGGCGTCAAGGAGTGGGAGTGCACCGTCATTGGCAACAAGAACGTCGCAACCTTCATCAAGGAGTACAAGGTCGCTCTGCCTCCCGGAGAGCACATGGACTTCGAGCCGGGCAGCTACGCTCAGATCAAGATTCCTGCCTTCGACTGCATCGACTACGACAAGGACTTCGACAAGTCCCTCATTGGCGACACCTATCTGCCCGCCTGGGAGAAGTTCGGTCTCTTCCCGCTCAAGTGTAAGAATCCCGAACCTACCATCCGTGCCTACTCCATGGCCAACTACCCCGACGAGGGCGACATCATCACCCTCAATGTGCGTATCGCCACCCCGCCCTTCAAGCCGAAGGATCAGGGTCCTGGCTTCATGGATGTCAACCCGGGTATCGCTTCCTCCTACATTTTCAGCCTCAAGCCCGGCGACAAGGTTATCATGTCCGGCCCCTACGGTGAGTTCCGTCCGCAGTACGGCACAGGCCGCGAGATGATTTGGGTCGGCGGTGGTGCCGGTATGGCTCCCCTTCGTGCTCAGATCATGCACATGCTGAAGGGTCACGGTGTCAAGGACGAAGACCGTCAGCGCCCCATGCACTACTTCTATGGTGCCCGTGCGCTGGAGGAGATTCCTTTCCTCGACGACTTCCTCCAGTTGGAGAAGGACTTCCCCAACTTCCACTTCCACCTTGCTCTCGACCGTCCCGATCCCAAGGCCGACGCAGCAGGCATCAAGTACACGCCGGGCTTCGTGGCACCCGTCATGGGCGACACCTACCTCAAGGCTCACGAGGCACCCGAAGACTGTGAGTACTACCTCTGCGGACCTCCAATGATGGCCAAGACCGTCCTCGACCTCCTGCACTCGCTCGGCGTCGAAGACGACATGATCCGCTTCGATAACTTTGGCGGTTAGCGAGCACCATGAATGCTTGCATTCAAATGGCCGAGCATAGCCAAAGTCAACATCGTTAACTTTGGCGGTTAATGATAATACACATCGACAACGTCTATCATTTCACGAGATAACCGTCTGTCTCTATCTTCATCAACAAGGCACCCCGCCGTCTCACGACAGCGGGGTGCTTTCTTCTTGAAAGGTGAAATTCATTTTTTCACCCTTTCTCCCCTCCCTATTCCCCCTCCTTAGCCCCCCTCCGTCCCCCTCCCTACGGGGGAGGGGTTAGGGGTGGGGCTTACTCTTCCTCATCGCTCCAGTCGGCGCTCTGCTCGCCCTTCTTCTGAGCCTTCTTCGCGGCAGCCTGAGCCTTGCGGGTCGTGGTGTACTCGAAGTTGAAGTCATCGCGCTTGAAGTCGAGACCCGTGCCGAGTTCGTAGTTCACGTTTACGCCCTTGATGTTCGCTTCGGTGAACATCTCCATCGCCGTCTTGGGGTTGCCCTCGGCGTCGGTGCCGGGCAGCGCGCCCTCGCTGGAGATAGTGGGAGTAAAGCGTCCGAGCTCGCCCAGCTCCACGGCATTACCCTCCGTGATAGCCTCCTTGATGCAGTGGCACATATCCGTGATGACGCCCACGATGGTGCCCTTGCTGTAGATGCTGTTGTGGTTGGTCATGTGCGCGGCCAGCGCGTCGATGTTCAGCACGCCGTTGAGCTGAAGACTGGCATACGCCTTTTCGGCTTCCTCAGGATGTGCAGGATTCTGTCGCATGCACAAGCTGTACTTAAGTGTGTTTTGCATGATGTAAAAAATTAAAGGTTAATGAAAGTTGTGTTTGTGTGTTGAGATTTCAGGTCAATTCAGGGCTCCCGCTGGCGCCTTTGCGATTGCCTCGCACCAACCTTTGTTTCTCAATGCAAAGGTAATGAAAATCTTTGAATTACCCAAATATTTTCACCTTTATTTTTCAAATATTTTACTCCCACGAGCATAGCGAGTAAACTTCCATTTTAACTCCCTATTTTACTTCCGAAACTATCATTTTTCCCTTTTCATTTTTCCCTTTTCATTTTTCCCTTTTCACTTTTCATTTTTCACTTTTCATTTTTCACTTTATAAGGACGCTTCCTTCTGGCCACAAGATAGCGTTCTTCCGGCCGTAAGGATGCATCCTTGTGAGGGGAGGGGACGGGGCTTGAGGTTAGCGTGACAAATGACAGATGACAGTTTGAGATGGAGGGGTGGGGGTGAATGAGAATGAAAAGGAGAGAAAGATTATTTATGAAGCAGGAGATTGTTTACACATATTATTAAAGATGTATTATTCAAATAATTTTACTTTCTTCTTATTTTTATCTGCGTTAGGGATGCATATTAGAAACTGTCATTTGTCATTTGTCATGGAGGTTTGTTACCACGAATGTAAATTTTTCCTTGAAAAAGATTGTTTATCGAAAATAGTGTGTATCTTTGCGGCGAAGAAACATAGATGATACGATGAAACAAACTATCCTCAACAGCATCAAACAGACGTTGGCTACACACCTGCCACATCAGGGTAAGGCCATGTTATACGGTTCGCGAGCCCGCGGGGATGCTCGTGCCGACTCGGACTGGGATATCTTGATTGTGCTTGACAAGGAACGTTTGTTGCCATCGGACTACGACACCATCACCTACCCGCTGACGAAGTTGGGCTGGGAGCTCGGTGCCGAAATCAATCCTATCATGTACACCAAGAAGGAGTGGGAAGCCAACCGCATCACTCCGTTCTATCATAACGTTGTCGAAGACGCTATCGCCTTATGAGTTTGAATGACGAAGAGAGACGCACGATGGTGACCTTGGAAATGGAGAAGGCCCACCGGTTCTTGTTATCTTTGCAGCATCAGATATTTATCACAAATAATAACCAGTATGAAACAAAATATTTTAATACTTCTGTCCCTTATATTCGTGACATCAATAAAAGGACAAGATTTTGCACTGCTTCTTCCCGAAGGTATAACAATGTCATTTTCCATAACAAGCCGACAAGCAAAAACATGTGCAGTATTCGGCAGAATGGTACAAAAAGGGAATTTTGAGGAAGGTGAAGAGGGTTCCTCACGCACATACTATACATGTTATCCAGAGGAATATGACGAAAGATATGTGGGACACATAGAGATTCCACCATTTGTAACTTATGAAGGGGTAGAGTACAAAGTAACAGCTATTTATAATTATTCCTTTTATATGAAAATGATGACCTCCATAAGCATTCCGAGTACTGTTACTCGCATAGGAAAATATGCTTTTGAGGAATGTAGTAACTTGGAACAAATATATTTTTCAACGGGATTAAATATTATTGAAGATCACGCATTCTTCAATTGTTCTCAAATTGAATCGCTTGTTTTTCCAAATGGGTTGCAAGATATTGGTGCTTATGCTTTCTCTGGCTGTTCTAACTTAAGTTCTATTGTTTTGCCCAATACAATCAACAACATACAAGAGTTTGCATTTGAAAATTGTATGAACCTATATTCCATAACATCGCTTATAAATATCCCCTTTATTCTAAATGAGAAAGCATTCATTTATACAGGTTCCAAATATAATAAGGAAATTATATATTGGTCATCAAACCTATATGTACCCAATGGAAAAAAGAATATATATTCTTTAGCTGGAGGCTGGGACAAATTCTTAAATATTTTAGAAACGGATACAAAATACGTTTTATCGTATATCGTTGATAATACGCTTTACAAAACATATGAAATTCAGGCAACAGAAATTGTAACTCCGGAACCAGACCCTTACCAAGCAGGTTTCGTTTTTTCGGGTTGGAGCACGATTCCCAAAATCATGCCCGCCCATGATGTCGTGGTATATGGGCACTTTACGCCATCCGTAGGAATAAAAA
>Ga0310696_10001457_pt1 | contig 34147 bp, 29 predicted proteins | sample AusTroGonzalo_MG_4_FD_203885 | JGI IMG/M metagenome (GOLD analysis project Ga0310696, IMG submission 203885) | Bovine rumen microbial communities from tropical cattle in Woodstock, Queensland, Australia - Gonzalo_02 (v2) (version 2) | ecosystem: Host-associated > Mammals > Digestive system >... | reverse complement strand
CACGGGCTCGATATTCATAACCCACGCTCACCACCACCATCTGCACACGCAGGGGCGGCGGTGACTCGCACGGTTCAATATCCACCCACGTGACCACCACCATCTGCACTCGCAGTGGCGGCGGTAACGATGCACGGCTGCATAACAACGTTAGCTCAGCTCAGAGCGCCACCTTGCAACGGTGGAGGTCGCGGGTAACCAGTCCCGTACGTTGACAGTCAGAGATCCGATCCACAGCAACGCCCAGTCGCTTCAAGCGCATGGGGGTTGATGCACATGCGATATCCGTGATGTACACGCGCACAAGGTCCGGGACCTTCTAACACAGTGTGTTGGTAGGGCGGTTCGACTCCGCCATCTTTCTTCTTTCTGCTTTTTCTTCCACTTCATTCTACTTCCAATGATGGTATTTCCCTCCCGTAACCGGCCTGAATTCCGGGAGAATACTATAAATAGGGTATCGGCTTAATCGGGTTCATTCGGTGAACTATATGGGAAGAATCAGACCCACATACATCAAGAGAGTCTCCATCGAGTTACTCAACAAGTACCCTCAGGCTTTCACCAGGGACTTCGAGGGTAACAAAGAGATGGTCGCCACCCTCACAGATGTCTCATCGGTGACAATGAGGAACAGGATCGCAGGTTACATCACCCGCTACCTGTCGCACCCTGAGGCATGAAAACGCCTTAACCTTCTATAGGTTCCGCAGCTTTTGCCCGTGTGGGGTAGCTTGGATATCCTGCAAGATTGCGGATCTTTTGACCCGGGTTCGAATCCCGGCACGGGCACCATACATCTTTCAGCTACAGCTGTATCTGTCCTTTCTCGGTTCGTACGACCCGGTTTTAGCAATGAGGCCAACCGTTAATCGGATAAGCGGTCTCCAGACTTTCACTGCACCTTTATTTGGACCCCGCCAGGAGGATCCATCTCACTGGCTGCTCTTGAATCTGTAGTCGGAGATTGAGAAGATGATCTGAAGGATCATTCCGCCGATGGTCATCCAAGCCCCCATGCCGACATCCATGAATGATTTCGCATCGACGGTATCGGCAATGATGCTGTATATGACGAATGCGAGTATGATCCCGAAGATTCCGGCAATGATGCTGAGGAGGGCGTAGCTCTTGGTCCTGTTCGGCAGTATAGATGCCGCAGAGACAAGGGTGATGCAACAGAAGGCCACTAGGTCGAGGATGGTGACGCATCCAGGGAAGCCCGTGTAGGACATTATGACCCCTATCAGAGCTATGATGGCCCCGATCGTGCCGATCCCTGCCACCAGATTGACCTTGGACCTTATGTCTTCCATGCTGCAAAATCCACTCCCAGATATTTTGAGATTACTCTGTCGGTTCCTTGGGCCACACTTCGCGGACGATCTCGATCTCACCCGGAGGAAGGATCCTGGATATCTCCTCCTCGGGAACGTTGAATTTCTTTGCGATTTCGCCCGAGATGCGGTTCTTGTTCTTTCCCGGGCGGATGACGATGAATTTCTCGCAGTCCTTGAAGCATGTCTCCGGACCGCACATGACCTTCCTTGCTCCCTGGTATGTGATCTCTCCGATCACCAGCTCCATCGGGAGGTGGTACTCGTAGTTCCTCTTTCCGCGTATAATGAAGGCGCCGCGTGGAACGAACTCTCCGGGGTTGGGCGTCTTGCTCACCTGGTCCGGGTACACCCAGTATGCGCTCCCTTCGGAAACTGCGGCCACCCAGCCTTTCGATTGGGCGGTGGCGAACTGGCAGGCCTCCCTCAGTTCCTGCTGGGATGCGGACGCACCCTCCTTGATGATGGTGGAGGGAGCTCCGTGGATATCGGTATGGGCATACAGGTCCTTCTCCTTCAGATGCTTCTTGACTATGCCGTCGTTGGTATGTGCATCCCTTCCGGCGATCACCAGCCTGCCCTCCGATGTGAAGAACCATTTGAACCTCTCGAACCAGAACTGCTTGGTCGGCTGCGCCTTTCCGGCGTTGGCGATCCTTTCCTTCTCCAGACCCTTGAGCCTTTTAGCAAGCTCAGCGCGGCTCTCGTTCAGGGCCTCTTCTGCATGCTTGCCCTTCTCGCCGATCTCCTTGCTGTCCTGATAGATGTCGGATGCATTGGCATCCAGGCCTTTCGTGTAGTCAAGGGTGACCGTCTTATCCCCCAGCTCGATGGTGACCTTGTTCTTGGACGGGTCGATGCTCTTGACGTAGGGGATCTTCATCGCGCCCTCGCTGAGCTTCTCCCATGTGAGCTTCTTGCTCTGCTCGCTGAGGACCTCCAGGAGTTGGCTGACCTTCTGGTATTCCGTGTATATGGCCTCCGCCCTCCTCTTGAGCTCTTCGCATCTGGTGCTGTATTCGTCAACGGTCTCCTGCTGCTTGGCGATCCTCCTGTTGAGCTTCTCGACCTCAGGGTCGACGTAGGCCTCCTCCTCATCGTCCTTCATCTGCTGAACGAATGCGTCGATGACCGCGGACATGCTGTCGAAGCGCTTGGATTCCAGGTCGTCGTGGGATAGCATCACGATGGGCGCGAAATCCTCGATCCTGCCCTCGGAGTAATAAGCGGTCGTCTCCGGCACGTCGATGACATGGTTCACTATGTCCTTGACCTCCGTATACATCTTCGAGAGCATCTCCGGGGATATCTGCGATGCGGGTAGCGTCTTGTCGACACCGGAGCGCTTGCAGACCTCCTCCGCATATTGGCCTCCCAGATTGACAGCTGTAGCGAGAGTCCTGACGCAATCGGCCTCCGAGTCCTTGAAGGCCGACACGAAGTCCTCCTCGGTGGATTCCACGGGGTTGAACCTGGGCTGGGGCCATACGTAGGGCTCCTTAGGACGGACCTTACGGTCCCTCATGGTCTTCTGGATGAGACAGGTGTCTATGATACCGTCCTTCACCAGAAGGACGTTCCCTCCGCCGAAGATCTCGAAAATGAGCCTGTACTCGGAATCTGCTTTGAGGAGCTCCATCTCGATGACCCTGTCGAACCCGACCTGCCTTACCTTGCCTATGCGGGCGTTATCGAGATACTTCCTGAGGTATGTGGCGAACGATGTCGGCTGAATAGGCGTCTCCGGCTTAGCGGCCGGCGAGTAGAGCCATTTCTTGTCCTTGAAGAAGAGGTCCTTCTTTCCTTCTCCCTGCACGTTTATGCGGAACAGCACATTCCCTGCGCCCCATTGGAAGATCTTGTCCATATGTGCGCCTTCTAAGGAGGACAGTTCCGTGGCTATGGAACGGACATCGAAGGAACTCATCTCTTTCTTCATGGGACGGGGCTAGTGCGAGGTATGAGATAAAGGGTCGTATCGTTCGATACAGGATACGCGTTGGCAGGGGAGCGGGTATGCCCGTTTCAGATAGGGTGTAAAAGGGGAAAATGGAGGGGAGGCGGCTGTCCGCCATCCCCTCGCTCGGGTTTCAATTCACTTGGTGGTGTGTCCGGGGCCGTAGCAGACGATATCGGAGATATCAGTGCGCTTGGCCCATCCTGCCATCTCGAGGTACTCGTGGAACGCTTTGTCGGCGTCGAAGTTGGCGAAGGGTGCCGCGTTGGGGAAGAAGGTCTTCGCGAAGAAAACCATGCTGACGACGCAAGCAGGGCCGGTGGTCACCATGAAGGACAGGGAGTAGATGTCGGTGTTCTTGTTGATGTATCCATCGAATTCGTTGATGCACAGCTGAACTGCATTGACGACGTACTCCTTTCCGCCATCTCCATAGACTCCGGACGGCTCGACGATGATGGTGTCGATTCCGTACTTCTTCTCGCATGCGGCCATGTCCTCGGCGGTCACCGCCACATAGCCAGTTCCGAAGAAGGGTCCGAGGTTGTTGGCTCCGCAGAGTTCGGATCTCTCGCAGTCTCCGCTACCGGTGGAGAGGACCTTGTTGGTTGCTCCGGGGTAACAGTCCTTGACGTACATGGTGATGACGTTAGGCTTCGCATCGTCGGACAGGGACTTGACGAAGTCCTCGATGGGGTTGACATAGGATGTGTACCATTTGTAGTAGTTCACTGCCTGGGTCCAGCATGTGTTCTTCTGGACTCCTCCGAAGAGGTATCCGTAGGTCATGACCCCGCTGAGGGTTCCATCTTCCCAGGAGGGGAGACGGATGATGGAGACATTGTCGTCGTCTCCGAAATCGGCCTCGAGGTTGGATCCATAGGAGCTGATGCTTCCGAGGGTGATCTCGACGTGTCCGTAGAACTTCAAGAGCTTGGATACCCTCTCGGCCTGCACCTCTCCGTTCTTGGAACCGGTGACGAGGACATCGCCTTTGGACATGTCCTCACCGAAGGTGAGGCAGAATACATTGTTGTACTTCTGAATCTGCTGGTCTCCACCGACGACCTTGTTGTTGCTGTCCCTGTTGATCAGCATGTTGACCTCCTGGAGGTTACACTGGTTAACCGAGATGATGTTCAGGCTGTCGCGGACGACATGGGATCCGATGTTTCCGTCGATATCCTTGAAGTAGAGCTTCTTGGCCGTTCCGTTGATCATGGTCTTGACGTAATCGACATCCTTGCTGTCGATGACGTTGTCGTTGTTGGCATCGGCGAATTTGTATGTGCTTGCTTTTCCGCTGACTTTGATAACGGCTTCGATGACCGCTATGTCGTTGTTATCGATATCGTAATCTCCGTCAGTGTTACCGAGAACCCAGAGGATGGGGTCGGAGCTGTAGTCGTCGATTGTCTTCTCCTTGCTCCCACCTCCATTGTTCATCAAGATGATTGCGACCGCCGCGATGACTATTATGACCACCACGACAATCACGATAATGTGCGTCTTAGACAACTGCATAGTTATCAGTGGTTAATACATCCAATAATCTATAAAAGAACTCTTTCATGAGTATATAAGGCTGGATATATCTGGCTATATATGATTGGATGGGTCATCCATTCTCGTTAAATATACCGATGTTAATAATTGAGCGAAAAGAGTTCGCGCGCGGAGCGCGTGGACGGGAGCTTCTTATGGGACTTAGAAAGAGCAAGGCGACGACGTCGAACGACGCCGTCGTTCAAGATATTTACGGACAATATTCTGTATTCCGTTTCAAGAAGATCCTGATCCTGGCTGCGTTGATTGTCGTACTCATTGTCGCATCGTTTTACGGTCTGACCGTGGGTTCGTACGAGCTGAGTTTCACAGAGGTCTATCAGATCGTCATCGATCACCTGTTGAATCTCGGAGAGACTTTGACGACCGTGGATCAGCGTGTAGTATGGTTGCAGCGTATGCCCCGTCTGATGACGGCCATCGTTGCCGGTGCTGGTCTGGCCGTTGCCGGTTCGGCCATGCAGAGCATGATGAAGAATCCGTTGGCGGATCCGTATACCACCGGTATTTCCTCAGGGGCCAGTTTCGGTGCTGTGGTCGCGATCACCCTCGGTCTGGCCGTCGGTTCTACTCAGAATGCGACCGTCATATTCGCTTTCTTCTTCTCTCTGATCCCTGCTGGAGTCATCATCCTCCTGTCGACCTTCAAGAGGGCGACCTCGGCGATGATGATCCTGGCCGGTATCTCCGTCATGTACATATTCAATGCCCTTACGCAGTATCTCATGCTGGTGGCCGATAACGAGACGATGGCCGCCGCCTATGAGTGGACCATCGGAACCCTGAGCAAGTCCAGTTGGGATTCGTTGCCCATCATGGCAGCTGTCGTGATCGTCGGAGGTTTTACCCTACTATACCTGTCAAGGTTCCTCAACGCCATGAATTCGGGCGACAACTATGCGAAGACCGTAGGTATAGATGTGGAGAAGATGAGAATATTCATCCTCATTCTGATCTCCATCATTTCCGCATCCATCGTGAGTTTCACCGGAATCATCGGTTTCGTCGGTCTGGTGGGGCCGCACATCACCAGGATGCTACTGGGCTCGGACAACAGGTATCTGATACTCGGGTCTGCGCTCATGGGTGCATCGGTGATGGTCGTTTGTGACATAATCTCCAAGCTGTTCACCGTGACCGCGCTGCCGATAGGAATCATAACGGCTCTGATAGGCGGGCCCGTGTTCCTGTTCCTCATCATCAGGCAGAAGAAGGAGGTGTGGTGAGCATGGAGGTTAGATTGGAGAACCTGGCATTCGCCTACGGGGATGTGCCTGTCTTCGAGCATGTGGACCTCACGATCGACAAGCCCGAGCTGATATGCATACTCGGCCCCAATGGTGCCGGGAAGTCCACACTGATGCACTGCATGAACAAGCTGAAGAACCCGACCGAGGGGGATATCTTCATCGACGGGAAGAATCTTAAGGAATACACGCTGAAGGACCTGGCCAAGATAGTCAGTTTCGTCCCCCACACCGAGGACACGACGTTCTCCATGTCGGTACTGGACACCGTGCTGATGGGGAGGATACCACATTCGGGCACGGTCCTCTCGCCCAGGGACGTGGAGATAGCCATCGAGAACATCAAGCTCCTCGGTATGGAGGATTTCGCTTTGCATGGCTTTGACGAGCTGTCGGCCGGACAGCATCAGAAGATCATGATCGCGAGAAGTCTCACTCAGGAGCCGAAGCTGATGCTCCTTGACGAACCGACGGCTAATCTGGATGTGAAATATCAGATGCTTGTGATGAGGCTTCTCCGTGATGTTGCCAAGCTGAAGAACATAACGGTGATAACCATCTGCCATGACCTCAATGTCACGGCCAAGTATGCCGATCGCGTCGTGATGCTGTACGATCACCACATCTATTCCGACGGGACGCCCGAACAGGTCCTTACCAGGGAGAACATAATCCTCCTGTACGGTATCGATTGTCAGGTCATGGAGCTCCAGGGCCGTCCGCTGATAGCTCTGTTGGACGGGGATGAGCTGGATTCGCACATCGCAGACAATCTGTCCGCGGCTGCAGCATCCGATCAGTAAACCATATTGGGGCGGGGCCCGGCCCCGTTCCCCAAACTTTTTCAGAGAACAGGCTTATAGATTCGAGGAGGATGACTTTTCGTGGACCCGGAATCCGGATACAAGGCGTACGGGCGTTCAAAAGAACGCAAGAATGTAGTGCTGGCCATCGTCGTGGTCGTTCTCGCGATGTCCGTCGCACTATCTGGTTGGCTGATAGTCTCGGCTTTGAACCAGCTGTATGCCGATCCCTTTGAACAGGAAAGGGAATACGCTGTCACGGGGACCATGCTGGTGGATGGCATCGAGGTGGACTGCACAGGGAAGGTCACCACCCACTATTCGTCGGAGTCCGAGCTGTACAGGGTATTCACCTATCATGCCACATGTTCGGCCGATGGCGTCCAGCGCATTCTGAAGTTCAGCCTTCTCTTCGATTCCGACAAGCATCCTGCGGATCTCTATGAGTATCTGGGTCACAAGGGCGACTACGATCTGTGGAAAGGAACGGATAACGGTGTCGAGTCGATCTACTATCTGGACTCCGACAGCATCGTCCACGCCATTGATTTCGCACACGCGGGCGACCGTCTGCATGCCGGACTGATCGAGTGAGCATATTGCTCCAACCGTTTGTTTAAGTGAACTTTCTTTTTGACCAATAATACATCAGCTTTTTCTATTATACCTGGTGTTTTTCAGAAAGAGGTATAAAATGAGCAATAATCACGACTCAGATTCCTGCTGCTACAACGACTGCCACTGCGATTGCGAGTGCTGTCGCAACAGGATCCCCCGCATCGGCGAAGAAGCCCCCGAATTCGTGGCCAACACCACCCAGGGAGAGATCAACTTCCCCCGCGACTTCAAGGGCAAATGGATCATCCTGTTCTCCCATCCCGCCGATTTCACTCCTGTATGTACGACCGAGTTCATGACGTTCGGCAGCATGATGAAGGAGTTCGAGGACCTCAACGTCCAGCTCGTAGGACTCTCCGTCGATTCCATCTACGCGCACATAGCTTGGCTCAGGAAGATCCAGGAGATCGAGTGGAACGGTATGAAGAACATCGAGATCACGTTCCCTCTCATCGAGGACATCACCATGGAGGTCTCCAGGAAGTACGGTATGATCCAGTCCCAGGAGTCCAAGACCCAGGCCGTCAGGGCCGTCTTCTTCATCGACCCCTCCGGAATAGTCAGGGCCATGATCAACTACCCCCAGTCGCTCGGAAGGAACTTCGATGAGATCAAGAGGGTCATCCTGGCTCTGCAGAAGGCGGATGCCGACAACGTCGCCACCCCTGCCAACTGGAGACCCGGAGACGATGTTATCATGCCCGCCCCCGGTTCCTGCGGGACCGCGAAGGACAGGGTCGAGACCAAGGAAGCGGACAAGATCTGTTACGACTGGTTCCTCTGCTTCAAGAAGGACAAGCCCTCCGCTCCCAAGAAGAAGGCAGGCCACGGCAAGAAGTCCTGAGAACGATCGCCGGCGGGGAAACCATCCCCGCCAAACCATTTCCTTCGTCTTTTCATCACGTTCGCCGGTCAGAGGATATCGGATCGAGGTCGGCCCATCATTCCTTGGGGCAGGCTATCTCCATAAGGTCCTCGATCATGTGGTGGAGATATTCCGCCTCGACGGTGTCTACGGCCTTGTAATAGACCTCCTTTCCGACACGTCTGCTCTGGATGAGGCCGCCCTCCTTGAGGGAGCGGAGGTGGTGGGAGACTGCCGGACTGGACATATTCATGATCGCGGATATGTTGGTCACACAGCCTTCGTAATGGCATAGGAGCCAGAATATGCGCATCCTCGTGCCGTCCACCATCTGGGCCAGGATCTTCGATACATTGTCGAACCCATCTGTCTCTGCGAGGAGCTTGCTGAAGGTCTCCAGATCGTTGATGTTCCCGTGGTCGTGAGGCAGCACGCTGTTTGCCATCTATTATCATCCTATTCCCGCCGTTGCGGGCACGCCCTCGCACTGGTTTCTCTTTATAAAAGCATAACTAGGCGCCCTCAAAGTGATCGTCAATCGGCATTCCAGCCCCTGTTCGTAGGGATGTTATACTGAGATTGGCATCCGTATCCATGGCAGTCTACAGGTGCAGCATTTGCGGAGAGTTATACGACGAGGATATCGAATCTGTGAAGTTCGATGATCTTCCGGATGATTGGCGTTGCCCGGTGTGCAACGCGCCCAAGAGCGCATTCGTAAAGGTGGGCGAGGGTGACAGCAAGAAGGCACCTCCGAAGAAGGCCGCAAGCCCGGAGACCAAGGTCGACCTGGGGATCGACCAGAACCTGGTCAGGCATGACGGCGGACAGATGGATGAGATCCATGAGATGGCATCCACAGGGAAGAGCGCGGTGGAGGCCATGGACACGCTGATGCCGGTCCCGTCCTTCGACGATATCCTGTTCCTCGGAGGCCAGCTGGCGCATCCTCCGCTGGACGACGGTGCGCGGGTGGATGTCAGTGTCGTAATCGGAAAGAATGCGAAGCAGCCTATGAGATTGGAGTCCCCGATCTATGTTTCCCATATGAGCTTCGGAGCATTGTCGGGCAGGGCCAAGATAGCGTTGTCCGAAGGTTCTGCGATGGCGAAGACCGCCATGTGCAGCGGAGAGGGCGGGGCCCTCTATGACGAGATGGCAAGGGCGTACAGGTACATCTTCGAGTACATCCCGAACAAGTACAGCGCAACCATGGACACATTTGAGAGATGCCATGCCGTTGAGATCAAGATAGGCCAGGGTACCAAACCAGGGATGGGCGGGCATCTCCCGGGCGACAAGGTCACGGATATAATCGCAGTTATGAGGGGGAAGCCCAGAGGGGCGGACATAAAGAGTCCGTCCAGGTTCCCGGAGATAACCGGCCCCGAGGATCTGAAGGATATGGTCGACATGTTGCGCAGGGAGACCAAGGGGAAGCCTATAGGCGTCAAGATCTCTGCGGGGCACATAGAGGATGATCTGGAGTTCATCTCTAAGTCTGGATGCGATTTCATCACCATCGACGGAAGAGGAGGCGCCACAGGCTCATCCCCGAAGTTCCTGAAGGATGCGACGACGGTCCCCACGCTCTACGCCCTTTCAAGGGCCAGGAGATATATGGACTCCCACGGGATGAAACAGGAGCTGGTCATCACCGGCGGCCTGAGGACGAGCCGCGATTTCATCAAGGCCTTGGCCATGGGCGCAGACGCAGTAGCGGTAGCATCGGCGCCCCTGATGGCCCTTGGCTGTCAGAGATACCGCATCTGCAACACCGGCAAATGCCCCATGGGCATCGCCACCCAGGATCCTGAGCTGGAGTCCCGTCTCGATCAGGAGGCCGGTGCCATAAGGGTGGCCAACTACCTCAATGCATCCACGGAGGAGATACGGACGTTCCTACGCGTCTCTGGGCACAGGTCCCTGGACGAACTCTCATTGGATGACCTGTGCACCGTCAGCACGGAGATATCGGCCAATACCGGGATAAGGCATGCGTGACCCTATAACAAAGGCCCGGTCCTTGTCCATCTCCGCCGGTCGATGTTCTGCTTGAGAGGGTATGATGCCCGTGCTACTTTCCGTCGCATCACCGTTAAATAGTGGTTTCGGCATAACAATTAAACAAGTGCTTAATTGTTTAACAAAGGTGAAACCATGAAGAAGTCATACAAGATCGAAGTGGATTGCGCCAACTGCGCGACCAAGATGGAAGAGGCCGCTAAGAATACCGAGGGCGTTGCGGACGCCAGCGTCAACTTCGTCATGCAGAAGATGAAGGTGGAGTTCAAAGCGGGTGCCGACCCGGATGCGGTCATGAAAGAGGTCCTCAAGAACTGCAAGAAGGTCGAGAGCGACTGCGAGATCGAGCTCTGAATCACAATCATTCGAGGGCTGCCGATGTTTGGCGTGACACTGAGGAAGAAGCAGAAGACGCTGCTCTATAGGATCATCATAGCCTCGGTGCTGACCGCCACATTCGCCATCGGCGGCTATCTGAAACCCATTCCGATCGACGAGGATCTGTTCCCCAAAGTGATGTTCGTCCTCTATCTGATCCCGTATCTGATAATAGGATACGACATCCTGATCAAGGCCGCCAAAGGGGTGGCCCACGGCCAGGCGATGGACGAGAACCTGCTGATGGCCGTGGCCACGATAGGTGCCATGATCCTCGGTGTGACGTACACCGGCGACTACGATGAGGCCGTCGCCGTCATGATATTCTATCAGATAGGAGAGCTGTTCCAATCCATAGCCGTGGACAAGAGCAGGAACAGCATCTCCAAACTCATGGAGATCCGTCCTGACAGCGCCTTCGTGGAGGAGGACGGGGAACTCGTCGAGGTGGACCCGGACGACGTGGAGATAGGCACAGTCATCGTAGTGAGGCCCGGAGAAAGGATCCCGATCGATGGGGTCGTCGTGGAGGGAACGTCGTCCTTGAACACCTCCGCCCTCACCGGGGAGAGCATCCCTGCCGACGTCGCCGAAGGCAGCGAGGTACTGAGCGGATGCATCAACTTATCCGGTGTCATCAAGGTCAAGACGACCAAGGAGTTCGGCGAGTCCACCGTATCGAAGATCCTGGACATGGTGGAGAACGCCAGCGATAGGAAGGCTACCACCGAGGCCTTCATAACGAAGTTCGCTAGGGTGTACACCCCCTTCGTCGTCGGATGTGCGGTCCTGCTCGCAATCGTCCCCTCCCTGGTGGAGCTTGCACTGTCCATGCAGCCCGACTATCAGATGTGGATCTACCGTGCACTCACGTTCCTGGTCATCAGCTGCCCCTGCGCTCTGGTCATAAGCATCCCTCTGGGATTCTTCGCCGGACTCGGTGGCGCCAGCAATAACGGTATCCTGATCAAGGGATCCAACTACCTGGAGGCCCTATCCAGCGTCGAGACCGTCGTCTTCGACAAGACCGGCACCCTGACCCAGGGGGTATTCGAGGTCACCGATGTGATGTCGGACACTGTTCCCCGCGAGAGGTTGATCGAGATGGCCGCCGCCGCGGAGTCGTCATCGCCCCATCCCATCGCATCCAGCCTGATCAAGGCCCACGGCAAGGACATAGACCGCACCAGGGTGACCGATGTCAACGACGTGTCCGGAAAAGGTGTCATCGCCAAGGTCGACGGCATCGATGTCGCCGTCGGCAATTGGAGACTCATGGAGATGCTCGGCATATCATGTGCTGATTCGGCGGTCGTAGGTACGACCGTGCACGTGGCCATAGACGGGAAGTATGCGGGTTCCATCACTATATCCGATGTCATCAAGCCCGAGTCGGCCCAGGCCATGAAGGACCTGAAGAAGGCCGGCATAAAGAGGACCGTCATGCTCTCCGGCGATTCGGATGCCGTTGTCAAGAACGTTGCTACGGAGATCGGTCTCGACGAGGCATACGGTCAGCTGCTGCCGGGCGACAAGCTTGAGAAGCTCGAGGGCATCATCGCCGATTCCGGGGATTCGAAGGTCGCGTTCGTAGGGGACGGGATAAACGATGCTCCGTCCCTGGTCAGAGCGGACATCGGTATCACCATGGGTGCGATCGGCTCCGATGCTGCCATAGAGGCGTCGGACGTCGTCATAATGGATGACGATCCCAGAAGGGTCGCCCTTGCCATGGGGATATCTCGCAAGACCATGAGGATCATTCGCCAGAACATAGCCGGCACCCTGATCATCAAGTTCGCATTCCTAGCCCTGGCCGCCATGGGATATGTCGAAATGTGGCTTGCCATCATCGCGGATGTGGGTGTGATGATCGTGGCAGTGATCAATTCCGCCCGTGCCCTGAGGTACAGGCAGAAATACTGACAGGGAGTTTATACCTGAAGCGTCCATCGTGAGTCGGATGGCTTCCGAAAAGGATCTGGACAGATTGTTGGGCGACCCCAAGGTCGCCATCAGGGGGATGGTTCTTCCCTTCCTGATAGCAATGGCTGTAGTCGAGGCCAATCAGTTCATCGACACGTTCTGGGTCTCCGGTCTCGGGGACAAGGCCGCTGAGGCGGTGGCCACCATGGTCCCGATCTACGGTATGATAGTTTGGACCGGTGTTGGCCTGTCCACCGGGGCCACGACAACTATGGCTTTCCGTCTGGGGAAGGGCGACAGGGATGCGGCCGGAAGGATAGGGTCCAATACCATCATCTTCGGAGTGCTCATCTCGATAGCGGTATCGGTCGTGCTGTTCCTGTGCTTCGACCTGATGATAGACGTGCTTGGAGCGCAGGATGTCCGTTCAGAGTCTTTGGGGTATCTGCTCCCCTATCTGATATCCTCCCCTGTGCTCATATTGACCTCCATAATCGGAGGGATGCTTAGGGCCGAGGGCGCTGCAAGGAAATCCACCGTGGTCCAGTCATCCGCCGCCTTGTTGAACATGGTCCTGGATCCGATCCTGATCTACTCTTTCGGCATGGGTCTGCCGGGTGCGGCCATCGCTACGATCCTTGCCTCGCTGTCCGGTCTCATCCTGGGCATATACTGGTATCTGAGCGGCGGTACCGTCGTCAAGCTGAACAGGACCAATTTCCGTTGGGACCGCGACATGATGGGAGAGATGCTGGCCGTGGGCGGGCCCAAGACGGCCACGCTCCTCATCTCGAACATCACCGATTTCCTGCAGCGCATCTTCCTCATCATCGCCGGAGGCACCGCAGCGGTGATGCTGTACAACTATCCTTGGAGATATATCGCTCTGGCCATGCTTCCCGGGAGGTCCCTGGAAACGGCCATGCTCCCTGTATGTTCCGCCGCATTCGGCCAGAACGATCTGAGGAAGATGAGGGAAGGCGCATTTTACGCGCTCAAGATCTCCATGGTCATCGCATTGTGCATGACCGCGATATTCCTGTTCTTCTCCGAGCCCCTCATGTCCATAATGACCTATGAGGACAGCATGCGTCCGTTCCTGCCGAAGCTCTCATGGACTCTGGCATGGGCCTCCCTGATGCTCCCCTTCCTGGCGATGATGGGTGTGGGATCGTCCATGCTTCAGGCGATGAAGCGCGCCAAGATCCCCATGTACTTCACCATGGTCTGGGGTGTAGCGAAGCTGCTCCTGTATTGGATGGCCAGCCTGGGATGGTTCGGAGTCGACCCGTATGACGGGATCATCTACTCGATGGTATTCATCTGCAGTCTGGGCGGGGTCGGGATGTTCGTAATCGCCGAGACGGAGTTCCGGAAGCTGAGGGCCGCATCCGAGAGGGCATCCGGATGCTGTCGATCCAGATGACGATACAGCAACGGGCCGCATGTTCCAGCTATCGGTGCTTCTTTGCATCCGCCGGCAGAATCTGGCATCGAATCAGCACTAAACGACGCATCGGTTCCATCAGACTGACCAGTATCTTTTTAATGTAGATGGTACTTAACCGCAAATACGCAGGCCGTTGTGGCTAAGGGGTATAGCGACGCCTTGGTAAGGCGTAGGTCGAGGGTCCGATTCCCTCCAACGGCTCTTTTTTATCCTCTTACTACCATCTTGTGTCATGGAATCCGTTGCCAGGTCGTATCTGCTGTACACCATCGTGGTCATAGCCCTAGTCTGCATGGTGCAGTTCCTGATCAGCGACAGCATGGTCGATATGATCCTGACACTGGTCCTGATGCTCTGCGGATTCACCGTGTTGGTGTTGGGCGCATATATGTATCTGGAAGCCAGAGGGGGCCAATACGTCAACGGTGTCGACTGGCAGTCTATGACGGAGAGCGAGGTCCGTAACCTGACATCGTATTGGGGCCTCTTCTTCATGATCGGGTCCATACTGCTCATGATAGCCGTGGCCACCCTGATGAGCAATCTGGTAATAGGGATCCTCTTGATCCTGGTCAGTGTCGCCTTCTTGCTCATCCCGATAGCGTTGAAGGAGAAGGGGAAGGCGCACGTCTATACGGAGAAGTCGAAAGGATACAAGGTGGCAGTTCTTCTCACCGCATCCCTCGTGGCAATCGGCCCATCCATATATCTTCTCAATTCCGATTTCTCCTCCGAGGCCATTCAGATCGAGTACGGCGACGATTCTTTCCGCATCCAGGCACCGATGGTCGACAAGATGTTCGATTATTCCAAGGTGGAGGATCTCGGTATCGATCCGAACTTCGACAAGGGGTCCCGTGTATGGGGATACGCCACCACAAAGATCTGCAGCGGTACATTCAACAATGCTGTATTCGGCAACTATACCTTGGCGTCTTTCGTCGATGTGAAGCCCTGTGTGTTCTTCACGTATGAAGGTAAGTACTATGCCTTCAACCAATCATCCGTTGAGCTCACTCAGGCGGCATTCGATCGCTTGGCCGAGCTGGTCGGCCCCTGATCAGGATCTGGAACGAGAACAATAACTGGTTCGTAACTAGTTCTTGGTTAGATGGATGCATATGCCGACAGCGTCCAAGGCTATTGCTCGAGCCCAGTATGGGCGGATGTCAGAACGATTCCTGGCATTTGCCAGGAAAATGAAAGGAGTTTGGGTGGGTTTCCCCACCCTCATCTCATCAGATAGAAAACGAAACCTGACCAGATCTTCGGGAAGAAGAACGTGGTCTTCTTGGGCATCCTCTTGCCGATCATCGAGAGGTCCCAGATGGTCTGGAGGCTCGGGTCGTTGAGTATGATGGAAAGGTCATGCTTCTTCGCGTCCATCTGTGCCTTGACCGAATCGTATTCCGCATCGTATGTCACGGTGGCCTTCCCCTCATCGGATTTGTAGACTCCTTTGAGGATCTTCTCCTGTGCGACATAGGTGTCCAGCTTCCACATAGGGTCGTCCCCGGAATCGTAGTCCGCCAGGAAGCATTTACCGGACTTGAACATCAGGCCCATCAGGTGGTCCTTGAGTCCGGACTCCATCTCTTCCCTGGTGACCTCCTCGGTCTTCAGGGCGGAGGATATGCCTTTGATGGCGTTCTTCTCGGAGATGTTCTCCGTGTCCACCATCCTGTGGGTCGGCCAGATGACCAACCCTTCGTCGTTCGCTGCGACAAGCGTGGCGAGCACGAAGGACTTCTTCTCGTTACCGGGATTCTCCAGAGAGTAGTTGAGCGCGGTCTCGTATCTGTGGTGACCGTCGGCTATGAGCATCTTCTGGTCCTTCAGCTGATCGCTGATCTCCTTGCAGATCTCGGGATCGGACAGCTTGTAGTACTTGTGTTCCACATTCGCCTGGTCCTTGAAGAGGTAGATGAGCCTTGCATTGCCGGATATCTTCTTGTTGAGCTCCGGGGTCAGCCCTTCGAAGATGCCGAAGATGGACTCTAGGTGAGCCTCCATGTCCCTCAGGAGGTTGAGACGGTCAGCTTTGACCTTGGAGAACGTCTCCTCGTGGGGGATTATGTGTCCGTCCTCGTATTTCTCGGTCTTCAGGATCCCGACGATCCCTGTGCGGACGCGCTGTGTGCCCTTGTCGTCGAAGGTCTGCTCGTAGATGTAGAACGAATCCTCGTCCTGCTTCAGCGCTCCGGACTCTATCCAGGAGTCAAGCTCCTTCCTCGCTGAGTGATACCTCTTGTCCGCATCCTGCTTCAGTGTGAGATTCGTAACGTTGTGGGGGTGGGACTGGAGCTCCTTGAGGTAATCGTCCCCGATGACATCGTAGGGAGGGGAGATGCGGTCCATCTCACGCTCTCCGTTGCTGAGATTCGGTCTGTATCCGGCGAATGGAAGAAATGTTACCATCTTTGCACCTACATCTGTTGATGTTGTGCTCATATATGTTCATTGTCGGTTCGGAATAGGGAAATGCGGGAGGGACATCGCCTCCTGCAGGTTTAAAGGCGGGTCTCGATCCCGTTTCATGGCGAAGCGGGCCGGTAAGTGGACGATGTACAGCACCCTTGTCTCGGGGCGGATGCCGACGTAGGCCCTGGCGCCGAGGTCGGAGTGGTTGTGCTGGGTCGTGACGGCCGCCACGACGACTATAACGGCAGCAACGATCCCGATAATAGCGTTCACATATGGAGCTACGCCATCATCGGTCGGTTGATTGACCCGATGAAGACAAAGAAGCGTCAAAAACGATTGAACACTCGTTCGTTCTAGGATAATGGACTATCGTTCATTCTCCTTTCCAGGCGATTCCCCTGGAATACTTGCTTTGGACCGTCAGTTTGAACCCCAGATCGGACGATATGAAATCGAGGATCCCTATGGTGTCGAATCCGCGATGGATGTCCCCATCCATGGATTCAAGCTCTATCTCGTAGAAATCGAGCGTGTTATGCCCGTCCACGTATCTGCAGTCGTCTATGGACAGTTTGATCCCGCTGCCGTCCTTGTATTCGAAGGCGGTACGCGTGTTAAGCACGGTGAGTGCCGGCATATCCGCGATCTTGAGGCCGGGGAAATACGGAGCGGCGAATTCCTTGAGACTTTCCAGGCTGCCGTCGGACATGATCTCTATCTCTTCCCTGGACATCATACCGAGGTCGTTGGAGATAGGCCGCTTCAAGGTGAGCTTGACCTTGCCTTTGGAGGAGATCTTCCTTCTGAGGCTGCAGTCCTTGGCGTACAGGGCGTGATTCTTGGTATCGTAGTACGTGTCAAGAGAGGATTTCGACTTCTTCTTGTACGGCATCCCGGATTCCTGCAGGAACGCCTCCATCTTCGAAATGACCAAGTCAGTGGGGATCGAGTGGTCCCTAACGAATTTGTACTCATTCTCGACAGCAGACGATATAGTCTCACCTGGATGTAGGGAGAGCCGTCTACATGATATACGTTTCTGTCAGAGCATCTTTTCAGATGATCGCTCTCTACGAAATCCGCCTGAACTGATACAATCGTATTGTAAGAGGCCAATGGTTATATCGGAAACCATGGTACGAACATCGTGGAACTCCACGAGGTCGGATCATGGCAAGGCTAATCAGAGTAGGTTATATGGGCATTCCCTTCTCCAACAGCGAGGAGATGGCCGGGGTTTTCTCCAGGAAGTTCGACCTCAGGGATGTGGAGCTGGTGCCGCTGATGTCCGCCAAGAATGTGTTGGACGCCCTTGTGTCAAGGGAGATAGAGTACGGTGTCCTAGCGGTGGAGAACCGCTTCGCAGGCATCGTCGAGGAGTCACGCATAGCCAAGCTGTGCGTCAGGAACCTGAAGGAACTGGACCTGATGTGGTCCCCGATCCATCATTGCGTATTCAAGAGGAACAAGGATGACAAGGTGACCTCTTTGGTGTCCCATGTTCAGGCCCTCATGCAATCGCAGAACAATCTCAGGAGGCTCTATCCCGGGGCCGAGTTCGTGGAGTGCGAGGACACGGCATACGCTGCGGAGATGCTCTCCAGCGGAAAGCTTCCCGAGGGCGCCGCCGCCGTTTGCAGGAGGGACGCAGGGGAGCATTACGGCCTTTATCTCGACAACGAGAACGTGGAGGACAACAAGGACAACATGACCAAGTTCTCGCTGGTGAAGCTGGAGCGATCGCAGTTCCTGGTCGCACAGATACTGGTCCATGACCGCTATGGCGGCCATCGCCTCCACGACCACCACGGCGCGAGGCACGATGCAGGGGTCGTGTCTTCCTTTTATCTCGATGTTAGCATCCCTCATCTTCTGGATGTCCACCGTCCTCTGCCTCTTGCCGATCGAGGGGGTGGGCTTGAACGCCACGTCGAATGTCAGGGGCATCCCGTTGCTCATGCCTCCGCACACGCCGCCCATGTTGTTGGATGTGGCCGTGATCCGCCTGTCCCTGATGGAGTACTGATCGTTGCTCTCCGAGCCCTTCATGGCGGTGATGCCGAAGCCCTTTCCGAACTCCACGCCCTTGACCGCCGGGATCGAGAACATCAGCCTGGCGACCGTGACGTCCAGCGCGTCGAACCAGATCCCGCCCATCCCAATCGGGAGGCCGGTGACCATGCACTCGACGATCCCTCCGACGCTGTCCTCCTCCTTGGAGGCCTCCATTATGCACTCTGTCATCCTGGAATCCAGATCCGCGCTGGCCGCGCGGGTCTTGTAGTTCGTGGACCGTGATATCTCCTCGAAGGTGCGATCCGTCTCGTCCACGATGTCGTAGATGCTCTTCGTGTAGGCGGCGATCCCGATCCCCCTCGATTGAAGGTACTGTCTGGCGATCGCGCCGGCTGCCACAAGGGGGGCGGTCATCCTTCCGGAGAACTGGGCCCCGCCGCTCACATCGAAGTCCTTGAACTTCATCAGTGCAGGAAGGTCCGCATGGCCGGGTCTGGGGGTGATGTTGAAGCCGGAATAGGCCGAGGAGTTCTTGTTGGTGTTGGGGATCCTGAGGAGGACGTACCTCCCGGTGACCTTCCCGTCCGTGACCCCTTCCTCGAAGATGACGGCATCGGCCTCTTTTCTGGGGGTCCCTATGCCGGCACTCGGCTTCCTGAGGTCCATCATCCTCTGGATGTTGTCGAAGTCTATCTCCATCCCATACGGCAGCCCTTCGATTATGCACCCGATGCATTCGTTGTGGCTCTTGCCGAAGAGGCTGATCTTGAGTCTGTTCCCTACCGAGTACATGTCAGCACCTCATCCCTATGGAGCGCATCTGCTCCACGAATCCCGGATACGAGACGTTCCAGCAGCCGTCATCCTCCATGAGGACCGGGCCGTCCGAGATCAGGGATGCCACCGCGGCCGACATCATAAGCCTGTGGTCGCCGCCATGCTCGATGCGGCCTCCCTTGAGCCTCTTCACGCCGTTGATGACGCATCCGTCGTCAGTGCCCCGGATGTCCGCTCCGAGGGTGCTGAGCATCTTCTCCACGGAGGCGATCCTGTCGCTCTCCTTGAATCTCAGCTGAGGCGCACCGTATAGCCTGCTGGTGCCTTCGGCGGTGCTCATCAGGACTGCCACTATCGGGAATAGGTCCGGTATATCGGACATGTCCACATCGCAGGCCCTCGGTCTTCCTGCAGCGGAGCAGGTCACCCGGCCGCCGGAGACTTCAACATCGCATCCTACATCGCGCAGGATATCCACGATCCTCTTGTCCCCCTGCGGGTCGCTCATATCCAATCCATCCACCGAGACCTTCCCCGAGAGCCCTCCGGCCACCAGCGGGAAAGCCGACGAGGAGAAGTCGGAAGGGACCGCATAGTCGCATGGGACGTATCTCTGAGGTTCGATGTGGAAGCCGTTCTGCGCTTCCTTCACATCTATTCCGAAGCGTCCCATCATCAGGGTGGTGACATCGATGTAGGGCCTCGACACGGTCTTGCCGGTGAGGACGATGTCCATCGGCCTTCCGACCAGCGGGGACATCATCAGCATGGAGGAAACGAACTGGGAGCTGATGCTCCCGTCGATCTCGATCCTGTCGCTCTTGACAGGACCTCTGATGGTTATGGGGGCCTTCCCATCGTTGGATCCGCATTCTACACCGCACCCTTCCAGCGCCTCCAGGAGGGGGCCCATCGGCCTCTTCCTGATGGATTCGTCGCCGGTGATGGTGGTCTCTGAATCGAACAGGGCCGCTATCCCGGCCATGAGCCTCATGGTGGTGCCCGAGTTCAGGACGTCTATGGTCCTGTCGGGCGCATGGAGTCCGTTGGATGAGATCAGCAATCCGCCATCGGCATCCTCGACCTTCGCACCCATGGACCTTACGGCATCGGCCGTGGCCCTGGTATCGAACGAGTCCAACGGGTTGGAGATCCTGCAGGTCCCTCCGGAGAGGGCGGCCATGAGGATCGCCCTGTGCGTGTAGCTCTTCGAGGGCGGGACCTTCACGGACCCGACCGTGCTTCCTCCATTGAATTCCAGATCCATCTTATCTCGTCCTTGTAAGGATCTTGTTGCAGTCCAGGCGTTCGGCGATGCGCTCGCCCTCGCCTTGCTCGGCTATAACGGCGATGGCGGGCCCGGTGCCGGAGATCCCGGCGGCCAATGCGCCGGCGTCCATCGCGTTCCGTATGATCTCGGGCCCTCTTCCCAGGAGCCCTTTGAATGTGCTCTCGATTATGTCCTGGACACATTTCCCGTTCCTGTTGAGGACCTCCAGGTAGCTGTCCGGTATGAGTGGGACCATCGCCTCGTATTCGTCCTTCAGCGCCCTGTACTTGTCGACAGGCACCCTGCTCTTGACGATGGACCTCTTGGGAAGGCACACGACAACATCGTACTCGGGGATCTTCTTCCTGAGCAGGAGCTCGTTGCTGGAATTGTCGGTGACCACAAGTCCGCCGCAGAAGCAGCCGCAGGCGTCGTCGAAGGCCCCGGTTATGGTGACCCCACACTCCTTGGCGCATTCCGTTCCGAGCCTCACGATGTCCAGAGGGTCCTTCCTTATCTGATAGTGCTCGAGCACGGAGGAAATTACCGCATTGCAGACGGAGCTGGAGCTCTTCAGCCCCATGGACGGAGGAATGTCAGAACTCACGACGAGACTGTACCTCTCAGGCTCCATGCCGATCCATTCGTAAGTGGATCTGACGCATGTGCGGACCAGATCGGTGCTGAGGTCCTCCCTGTCCATCAGCGTGATCTTCGTGCTCTCGGCGATATCGAACTTCGCCTCCGTCTTCACATCGATCCCGATGGTGGAACCCTTCCCGCAGGGGATGGCATTCATGACGGTGACCGCTCCGTGGGATACCCCGTATCCTGTCATCGCAGCACCCCCCTCATGACGTCCAGATCCGGGGCCGTTCCGAACCACATCCTGAAGGATGCGGCCCCCTGGCCGATGAGCATGTCCGTGCCGTCCATGGTCCTGCATCCCTTCGATTCCGCGAAGTCAAGGAGCGGCGTCCTCTTTCCGTAGACCATGTCGAAGACGGTCTGTTCGGCCCTGAGCCCGGTTATGTCGGCGGGATACTTCCCTTCCACCAGGCCGATCGGCGTGCAGTTGATTATGATGTCCATGTCCCTGATGTCTCCCTCGAATCTCTCCAAACCGAAATCCCTGCAGATGCCGTCCACCGTTTCGGAGTTCCTTCCGCAGAGGGATCCCACGCACCCCAGCGTCCTGACGGCCTCCGCTGCGGCCCTTGCGGCCCCGCCGGAGCCCATGATGAGGGCCTTGGCGCCCTCGGTAGGGGTGCCTTCGAGCGCCATCTTGATCCCGGTGATGTCGGTGTTGTTCCCTATGAGCGTGCCGTTGTTGTTCACTATGGTGTTCACGGCCCCGATGGTCTCGGCAGAGGACGAGACGCTGTCCAGATGCTCCATGATCCTCTCCTTGTAAGGTATGGTGACGTTCATCCCTCTGATCTCGTATCCGCGGATCACGTCCTCCACCTTGTCGAGCTCGGGCGAGTCGAACACCAGGTATCTCCCGTTGATGCCGGCCGCCTTGATGGCCGCGTTCTGCATTGCAGGGGACTTGGTGTGGGACAGCGGATGTCCCGTTATACCGACGAGCATGCAGTCGTCGCCGAGGGTCTCGAGCTCTTCGGCGCTGAGCTGTCCGGGGGCGGTCGGTACGCCCTCGTATCCGAACGTGAAGTCGTTCCTGAGCAGCTTCTGCCTGATACGGGTGACCTCTCCGATCTGGCCCATCCCGAGGAGCACATGCTTCCTGTCCAGGGATCTGGATGCCTGCAATATGGAATCCAGGTCCAGGAATGTGGACGCCATGAACGCTCCCTTGGATATCTCCTGGTCGCCCGGGGAGAGCATCCCGACGATCGCCTTTTCCGAAGGCGTTCTGTCGAAGTCGTGGATCGACCTTATCTTCCTATGCGGTATCTCGACGGAGCTGTCCCCGACGTCGACCAGCCCTTCGAAGGAATCGGGGATCAGCGAAGGGTCCTTGCCGCATAGCGTGACCAGGGACTCCGCGCCCACACCCTCGGGTATCGAATCGAACACGTCAAGGCGGATCTCATGCATCTCCGCACCCTTCCTTAGAGGGATGGCGGAGCCGTAAGTGGTGCAGACTCTCATTCACTTCTCCGAGATGGTTTCGTCTATGGCCATTCCGAAGTGCCTTCCTCCGGTGTCTATCTTCGCGAGGAGCACATCCCCGGGAACGACCTTCGTGACGGACTTGGCGCCCTCTCTGCCGACCATCTTGATGGTCTCCGCATTCTGGAGCATCACAGTGTACTCTCTCTGGCCGTCGGTCGCGGCGACCATCAGCAGGGGCCTCTTCTCTATCTTGCATCTTCCGACGGAAGCGACCCTGGTGTTGCCCTCCTTGTCGCAGAGGAGCACGGGGTCGCCCGCGCTGATCTCCGATAGGTACCTGGTCCCTCCTCCGGGGACCTCCATGTAGGAGTGGACTGCGCCCGCATTGACCCTGAAAGGCCTGCTGGCAACGTATCCGTTGTCCTCGCTCTCGGATTGGATGAGGAAAAGGCAGTTCGAGTACGAGCCGATGAGCATCCCCTCTCCGGGGACCATCATGCTGCACGTATCGATGCAGACCCTGTCGCCCATCTCCACCGCCTTGACGGATGTGACCGTGACCTCGGTGAGGTTCTCCTTGGATGTCTCGGAGAAGTCCTTCCCGAACTTCCTGATGTCCAGCGGATTGTCCGTGTCGATCACGACACCGTCCACGCCCTTCTCCATGGTGGTCAGGAATAGTTTGGTCCCCTCCACGTCGGAGGCGCATGCGTATATCTCCGTACCGCTGCCGCCGAACTTCGCGATCATGTTCTCCAGAGGGATGATCGTCCAGTCGGATGTGGTCACGATGACCGCTTTCTTCTTCCCGGCCAGGGACATGGCGTGGTCCTGCGACTCCGGGGTGTCGATATCGACCATCTCGTAGGAGTCGTCGAGGAAGCGGCCGTCCTCTGTGTACAGGACATCCATCTTCCCGAGGGAACCCAGGTCCTCGTCGCCCTTCCTCAGGATGAATCTGGTGATCCCGGATTCCAGCCCGTTGGTGACGTAGTCCTTTCTCTTGTTGGCATCATCGGGCTTGTCGGCCCTCACTATCAGTTTCTTCATCTTTATCACTCAGAGGAACTTGGCGGCCTCTTCGACTGAGAAGCCGTCCAGGACGATGCTGGAGATCGCCTTGGTTATGCCCATCACGTTCTTGTTCTGGAAGACGTTCCTTCCGATGGACACACCGTGTCCTCCGGCCTCGATCGAATCATGGACCATGTTGAGGATATCCATGTCGGATTCCATCTTAGGTCCTCCGGCGATGACGACAGGTGCAAGAGCGCCTTTGCAGACCTCTTTGAAGCTGTCGATATCCCCGGTGTAGCTGCATTTCACTATATCGGCACCGATCTCCGCGGATGCCCTGGCGCAGTGTGCGATGGCATCGGGATCGTAGGAGTTCTTGATCTCCGGTCCGCGGGGGTAGGCCATGACGATGAGCGGCATGCCCCAGTCATTGCACTGCTGGGAGATTTTCCCTGCCTGCTCGAGCATCTATGGCTCGTCTTGGGAACCGAAGTTGATGTGTATGGAGACGGCGTCTGCACCGTACTTTATCGCTTCTTCGATGGACGTTATCTGGACCTTGCTGTTCCTGGTGGGGCCCAGGTCGGTCGAGGCGGATAGATGCATGATGAGACCCACATCCCTTCCAGATTGGCGGTATGAGTATCTGATCAGTCCTTTGTGCATCAGCACAGCGGTGGCGCCTCCGTTCGAGACGTCATCCACGGTCTTCCTCATGTCGATAAGTCCGTTCACAGGTCCGACGGAGACCCCATGGTCCATGGGGACGATCACCGCGTTGCCTGTCCTTCTGTCCGTTATCCTTTCCATACGAATGCTCTTTCCATACATCATCTCGATGCCTCACTTCTTTGTATTATACTGGATATTAAAAGATTCGTCAGTTACCCTCAAAGTATCTTCTGCCTGCGTTCATCAGATTGACAAAGCCCTCGGGATCGTCATCCAGCGATTTCTCCCTCAGTTCGCTCACCGTATTGGAGAAAAGTTCCCACATATCGTCGCTGTGGGAGTTCATGTGCTGAATCCCGTAGTAGAGCATGGGGTCCTCGGATGCGACGGAGCGGTTGGTGTCGAGACCCTTGTTGAATGTCGTGGAGGAGACGGTGAGGAGGTCCTCGAAGGTGTAGCCGCTCCTTTCAAGGACGGTGAACAGGGCGATATTGACCGCATGGGTCAGCCCGAGGACGTAGGACATGTAGGAATCGTGCTGCTCCACATCCATTATCCTTATGTTTCCTCCGTGGTCATCGAAGATTCTCTTCACATCCTCAACTGCAGCCTCGTTGCCGCAGTCGCAGATGATCAGGTTCCTCCCGTACATGGATGTGGCGGACGGTCCGAACATCGGGTGGATGGAGCACACCATGTGCCTCTGCGCCATTGATCTGAGCTTCTCAACGATGGGGGTCTTGAGGGAGGTCAGGTCGAATATGAGGGTGTCTTCAGAACAGATTTCGTCCAACTGGCTCAGTGTTTCGCATGCCAGGTGGATCGGGACGGATACAATGACGATATCGCAGCCCCTGCAGTCGCCGATCGTCAGACCGTTCCCTGCCGCGGGGTCTATCGCGATCACCTCGTGTCCGGATTCCCTCATGAAATCAGACATCCAAACGCCCATCTTTCCTGCCCCTCCGACGATGGCGACCCTTTTCGGATCGGTCTTCACCGGGACCATCGCTTCCGCATCCACGGCCTCTTTGATCAGGGCCGATGCCACGGTCCTCATGACCTCCTCGCTCAGCCCCCTCTCCTTTCCGTTGTTGATGTACCTGTCTATGACCTTCTTCTCCACTTCGACGTTCCTGATGGGGAGGCCGTGTTCCCTCTTGTACTCACCGACCTGCTTTGCTAGATCGGTGCGTTCGGAGATCAGTCTGGCTATCTCCTCGTCCCTTTTACGGATGCCATCCCTCAGCTCATCAAGTTCCATATGATCACGTCGTGATTGCCGCTCTTCTACAAAACGTATCGTAGCGGTTGCCGTGCTACATGCTAGCACGGTGCTCTATATATCCTTGTCGATTACGGTCGATGCCGATATCCGAGGGTCAGAAGGCGGGAATAGATGCCTGCCGACCCTGGGTGCGCGGGTAACTGTATAGTTTGAAGGGCCCGCGGTTCCGATGCCGCAGGCCCTGGTTTGAGAGGTTTCAGCCTGTTCAGCTGTGGATGTCCGACGAGGGCAGGGCCCCATCCATGTACTGCTCGTAGCCGTACAGGTCAAGAAGACCGTGTCCGGAGAGGCAGAATACGATGGTCCTCTCCTCGTTCTTCTCCTTGGCCTCGAGTGCCAGATCGATCGCGCCCTTCAGAGCGTGGCATGACTCGGGCGCGGGGATGATTCCCTCGGTCCTTGCCATGAGCAGTCCGGCCTCGAAGGTCTGGGTCTGGTCGTACGACCTGGCGGATAGCAGGCCGGTGTCGTAGGCAGCGGATACCAGAGGCGACATGCCGTGGTATCTCAATCCGCCGGCGTGGATGGCCGAGGGGATGAACTCGCTTCCTAGCGTGTACATCATCAGCAGAGGGGTGAATCCTGCGGTGTCCCCGAAGTCGTACTTGAACACTCCCTCAGTCAGACTGGGCGCAGCCTTGGGCTCGATGGCGACGAACTGGGTATCCTTGAATCCCTCTCCTCTTATCTTCTGTCCGAGCATCGGGAAGGTCAATCCGGCGAAGTTGGATCCTCCGCCGACGCAGGCCACGACGTAGTCGGGCTCGATCTCGCCTATCTCCATCTGTTTGATGGTCTCCTGTCCGATGACGGTCTGGTGGAGCATGACGTGGTTCAGCACGCTGCCCAGGGAGTAGTTGGTTCCCGGGTCCTTGGCGGCGAGCTCGCAAGCCTCGGATATAGCGATTCCCAGGGATCCGGATGTCTCCGGGTGCTCCTTGAGGACCTTCCTTCCGAACTCAGTGTACTCGCTCGGAGAGGCGTAGATCTTCGCGCCGTAGGTGTTGATGATGGTCTTCCTCAGGGGCTTGGCCATATAGCTGCCCTTGACCATGAAGACCGTCGTATCCAGATCGTACAGGTTGGACACCATTGCGAGGGCCGTTCCCCATTGGCCTGCCCCGGTCTCGGTAGTCAGGGTGTGGATTCCCGCCTCGGCGTTGTAGTAGGCCTGTGCAAGGGCAGTGTTCCCCTTGTGGCTGCCGAGGGGGCTCATGTCCTCCCTCTTGAAGTAAATCTTGGCGGGAGTCTTGAGATACCTTTCCAGCCTGTATGCCCTCTGGAGAGGTGCGGGTCTGTTAAGGTAGATCAGGTTGTCACGGACCTCTTCGGGTATATCGATGAACCTCTCCCTGGAACCCTCCTGTTTGATGATCTCCTTACAGAAGATCGGCTCGAAATCCTCGGGCTTTGCGACCTCCTTGGTCCCCGGGTTGAGCGGGGGTTTCAGATCAGGTATGTCAGATGCCAGATTGTACCATCTCTTGGGTATGTCCTCTGGCGACAGATTGATTCTTGCATCTCTCGGTATTGCCATAGTCCTCACTCATATCAGATTTGTATATAATATTAATGTTCATTATTGTACAGAAAAATACAATATAGTTTGTATAGATGCATTATGCACGTGGGTCGGACCGGTGTTCATATGAGAATGTCAGCGACTCTCCTGGTCGGCGATCTATCGACCAGGATGAGGTGAAAAAAACCTGCGATCAGCTATCGACGCATCCGCCGCTTATCGCCGCTATGCCGTCCAGGATGGCATCGAGCAGGGCGGTGAGATCGTCTTCGGTTATGTGAGAATCGGGGCCTAAGACTATCTGGTAGTCGGATTCGGTATCATCGATAGCGGAGTACAATCCTTTAGCCGAACTAATGTATACGTTCTCGTAGTAGGCGACGAAATACATCGGATTGGCGATGATGGAGCCTGTAGGCCAGCTTGCATAGTATCCGTGGAACCCATCGAATTTGTCCACCGAGGCGGAATACACCGTGCTGGTGGAACCGGGAACTTCGGCGGAGGTGATCTCGCCGCACCCATATTCACTCATCTTCGTCGGGTCGTAACTGCATACATCATCGTAAGTGAACGTGGCGGCCATTTCGAACATTTCTCTGGCCTCATCGGCACTATCGCAGATCACGAAGCTCATGGGGCCGTAGTAAGGATAGGCTTCGGTATGGGAATAGAGGAGGTTCTCCTCCACGGAGTAGGGTCCGAAGGAGCCATCGTAGTGATCTGCGATGTACTGTCCTATTGTACATTGTTTGCTCGGTATGAAAGAGATCCCGCAGGCCTCCGCGACCATCGTGAATAGCGGGGTGATGTCGTCGAAGGTAAGGTTCACGCCACGATACTGTGTGAGTCCGGTGGAGAATCCATCGATGTAGACGTCTTCGATGGCGAACCCGAAGTAACATTTGGTGGCCCCTCCATGCATGCCGTAATTGTAATAGTAGCCGGTGAAGCCGGATAAGTACGAATCGTAGGCATCATCGATTATCTCGACGCCTTTCTTCTGGTCATGATATTTCACATAATCCGAGGATGCCTTCAGAGCATCCAAGGTGTCTCTCGGGTCATCGCTGCGGCCGATGTTGATCACGTATTGGGTGGACTCTCCGTGAGAGTTGGTGTATACGTACCCGTTCAGCGTTATGTAATCCCTGGTGGATGAGGGATCGATGGAGAACTTCATGGTCTCGTTGTCACCGAATGCACCGGTGTACTCGTCGACAAAGACATAGGCGATCTTCGAGACCAGATTGAATGAGGTCGACACGGACCAACTGATATTAGACCTGACGGAATCCACCTCCTTGATCACAGACATGTCGCCATCCATCCATCCATCGAAGTCATATCCGTGGACCATCGTAACTTCGACGGTCAAGCTCTGGCCGTTGGGCACTTTGAACGGAGTGGTGTACTCGAAACTGTCGCCATCGCCAATGGTGCATGTGTAGATCACCGAACCCTCTATGCTCGATCCCAAAGTCACGGTGAATTCCATGGAATTGATGAACGTCGGTGCTGCAGCCATGGCAGCTATGATCGATAATGCCGCAACGGCTACGATGACTGGGAGCTTCTTATCCATCTTATCATGGCCCATTGGTTGGACAGACCATGTCATGCGCATACTTAGATTTGAGCCTAAGCGGGTCAGGGTCTTTGAGGGGATGTGCTCCCGATGATGATGAGAAGGGGATGAAAGACAATATATCATAATAGGTAACTTCGAATCCGTAAAAAGCATCCATTGCTCCGAAGCAATGGTGCCGGCCATCCGGTCTGTCGGTGCATGCGCGGGATGCCATCCCGGATCACTTGCATCGGATCGCAAAGCATCTCGGACGACCCAATATGCCATCCCGGCGGACGGCGTTCGTTGTCTGCAAACGACTTGACCTTAATCGTAATGTCTCAAGAGGCGCCTCTATGGATAATGCATTCATCGTCATAGGCCACCGTGCGAAAGCCAACGCCGATTTCATATTCAACGATCTTCCCGGTTCCGGAGGAGGTATCGATACGTTAGCCAGATGCATTGCCACCGCATTCTGTCTGAGCTACGGCATAAGGAGGGGGTCATAGGCGTTCCTGATCCTCCAGGGAGGAGAGGATGCCCCAAAGACGATAAGGGTGTGCGGAGCTGAACTAAAGATAATAAACGCCGATGAGAGGAGTACGGCAGGGCTCATACGTTCCGCTCTCGAAAAGCCGGCCGTCAAAGGAACATGGACGCCATCCACTCCAGGCATATACGTGTCCAAGATGGGTTTCGAACATGTGCTCCGCGAACTGTCGAAGGAAGGCGCATCCTTCATACTTCTGAGGGAGGGAGGCACCGATCTTCGCGAATTCGAATTTCCTCCGTATCCATGCTTCATTCTAGGGGACCACACCGATCTGACCGAATCGGAAGAGCGCATCCTGGGCGCCTATCCGTTCAGTATCATGTCCGTAGGACCTAAGAGCTATCATTCGGACCATTGCATCTCGGTGGTTCAGAACGAGTTCGACCGCAGGTGCTGACCAGATCCCATCCTGCAGGATGTCCAAGACAGTCCGGCCCTCGATCCATACTCAGATCAGCATATCCTCGGAATCGGGTCTCCGGCAGGGGCCTCCAAGATCCTCTTCCCTCCGATCTCGGTCCTTAGGACGACCCTTTCCGCACCTTCCGTCGCGTACCCGATGATCGCAGCATCCTTTCCTTCGGGCGTTCTCTTCAGGGCCTTCAGCACCTCATCGGCCATCTCAGGCACCACGCCCAGGATCGCCTTTCCCTCGTTCCCTATGCTCAGAGGGTCTATGCCCAGAAGGTCGCATCCGTTGACGACGGCGTCCCTGAGGGGGATGTCCGAGTAGTTGATCTCCATCCCTATGTGGGATTTGGAGCACCATTCGTTGAGGGTATTCGCGAGACCTCCGCGGGTCGGGTCCTTCATCGCAACGATCCCGCCGGTCTTCAGGCCCTCGGCGATCATCTTGTTCAACGGAGCGACATCGCTCTGCACCTCGGCCTCGAACCCGTATCCCTCGCGGAAGGACAGGAGCGCGACACCATGGTCCCCCAGGTATCCGGAGGCGATAATGGCGTCCCCGGGCCTGACGTTGGAGTCGGTGCACCACCTGGACTCCACCTTCCTGTACTCAGCGGCCTTGGCGAGATCCGAATCCAGATAGGGGGACCTCTTTCCAATGGCGGAGGTGGACATGATCATCTGATCCACCGCACCGGCCTCCACGACCTTGGTGTCCCCGGTGGCGATCGGGACCCCGCATCCGGCGGCGGTCTGGCCCATGCTGTCCATGACCCTGTCGACGATGTCCATCTCCAATCCCTCCTCGATGACCACCGAGCAGGCCAGTGCTATGGGCGATGCGCCCATGACGGAGATGTCGTTGACGGTACCGGACACCGAAATCTTCCCAATGTCGCCTCCGGGGAAGAATAGCGGCTTGACCGTGTGTCCGTCGATGGTGAATACCACGTCGTCGACTACGGCGGAATCATCCATGGAATCCAAGGGGACTTCCGCTTTCATCTTGGGGAAATGGCTAGTGATGTGTTTGCCGAGGAACTCCTGCATGAGTTCTCCTCCGGCTCCGTGATTCATGATCACCTTCGACATGGGCCAGTCATCGCAGAGGTTGGATAAACCATTATCCCAGCATACTCAAAGGTTTTTATCTCGGTCCCACCTAACTACGGTCGGCCCTATGGGGTAGTCTGGATATCCTCTCGGTCCTCGACACCGCTGACCTGGGTTCAAATCCCAGTAGGGCCACCAGCCGATTTCTCACGGCCCATCCGTATACGAATGGGACTCAGATCCCGGTAGGCCCGCTTCTCCCCTGCGCGTTCCCGGCCTTCACGGCATCCTTCCTGTCTCCAGGGTACTTCCTGTCGTAGAGCAGAGCGGCCAGCAGGACGACGAGGCACGATCCGGCATTGTGCACGATCGCCCCGGTGGTCGGATTGAGCCAACCCATCACAGAGGCGATGATGGCCAGGAAGTTGATGCACATGGACAGGGTTATGGCAGCCTTTATGGTGGCCACGGTGGTGTTGGACAGCCATTTGAGGTATGGGATCTTCGACAGGTCATCGGTCATGAGCGCCACATCCGCGGCATCCACCGCAATGTCGCTGCCCATCGCTCCCATGGCCACGCCGACGTCGGCCGTCTTCAGGGCCGGAGCGTCGTTGACGCCGTCCCCTATCATGCAGACATTGCCATCAGCCTTGAGCGATGCGATGTTGGAGACCTTCTCCTCGGGAAGGAGATCGGCCCTCACCTGCGAGATCCCGACCCTTCCGGCGAAATAATCCGCGGTCTCCTTCTTGTCGCCCGTGAGCAGCACGGTCCTCACTCCCATGGATTCCAGGGTTGAGACCATATCCTTCGCTTCCGGGCGCAGGACATCGGACATCGCGATGGCCCCGATTATCCTGCCTTCATCGGCCATCAGGATGCTGGCCTTGCCTTGCGAGGCGAATCTGGACAGGCACGACCCCACATCGCCGTCTATCGCTATCCCGTTCTCTCTGATGAACTTCTCATTCCCCAGCAGGTATCTGCGACCTCCGATGACTGCGCTCAAGCCCTTTCCGGCGGCCATTCCGAACGATGACGGCTCCTGGACGATGCATCCTTCGGTCCTTGCCTTGGATACGATCGCCTTTCCCAGAGGGTGCTCGCTCCTGATCTCGGCGGATGCCGCGATCGACAGCATCTCTCTTCTGCTCAATCCTCCGAAGGATATCACATCGCTCACCTCCAGGGAACCTAAGGTGAGGGTGCCGGTCTTGTCGAAGGCGATGGTGTCGACGGCCCCCATGTTCTCCAGGGCCTCTCCGGACTTTATGATGACCCCGTGCTTGGTGGCCTGACCGATCGCCGCGATGATCGCGGTGGGGGTGGCCAGCACCAGGGCGCAGGGGCAGAACACCACGAGCACGGTCACCGCACGCACTATGTCGCCTGTGACCACGTATGCGGCCAAAGCGATCGTCGCCGCTATGGGCACGAGCCAGCTGGCCCACTTGTCGGCTATGCGCTGGGTCCGTGCCTGGTGATCGTCCGCATCCTCTACCATGCGCACCAGCTTCTGCAGGGAGCTGTCCGCTCCCACCTTGGTGGCCTCAATGTCCACAGAACCGAAGCGGTTGATGGTACCGCTGAACACGGTGTCACCGACGGCCTTGTCCACAGGCAGGCTCTCTCCGGTCATGGTGGATTGGTCCACCGATGTCTCGCCGCTGATAACGATCCCGTCCACCGGGATCGTCTCTCCCGGGACCACTCTGACGGTGTCTCCAACGGAGACTTCCCCGATGGGAACCACGATCTCTGCTCCGTCCTTCACGACCTTGACGGTCTCCGGTACCAGCGACATAAGCTTCTGGATGCCCTTCTTGGCGCGTTCGGTGGTCCTGTCCTCCAGTATGGCCCCGATCTCCATGATGAACGCGACTTCTCCGGCAGCGAACAGGTCGCCGATAAGAAGGGCTGCGAACATTGCTATGACTATCAGCAGCGCGGAGGAGATCTTGCTGATCCCTCTGTTGTGGATAATGCGCCATACGGACAGATAAAATAGTGGGAAACCGCAGATGAACACGCATACCCAAGCCAGATGATATCCTTCCTGGATCCCCATTTGGGGCATTATGAATGAGGCAAGCAGGAAGGCACCACCTATGATGGTCGCGGGAAGGCCCGCCAAGATGTCGTTCAACCGTTTCAATACGTCAGTTCCCATGCACATAGTTAGGGCTGTGTCGGATAAAAAGTTATCGAACATTTTGTTCGATAACGTATGTTTTGTTCGATAAATTGTGTTAACGACTGGAAATTATTATTACTTGCTTGTTAATAAGTAACACGATAAGATGGATCGCCGTCAGCAGAAGACCCGTAAGGCCGTTTACAAGGCGTTCTCCGAGTTGCTCTGCAGCAAGTCCTATTCGGCGATAACTGTCCAGGACATCATCGATGAGGCCGACATCGGCAGGAGCACCTTCTACGCTCATTTCGAGACGAAGGATGATCTCCTGAAGGAACTCTGCAACGAGATCTTCGACCACGTCTTCTCTGAGCATCTGACGCAGGAGTCCAGCCACGACTTCTCCGGCGCGGACAGGGATCTGTCCCACGAGCTCACGCACATCCTTTATCACTTGCAGGACAACCGCGAGTACATCAGCGCGATAATCTCCAGCGATGGCTGCGAGATCTTCATGCGCTATTTCAAACAGCATCTTGGCGAGGTGTTCGAGAAGGAGATACACTCGAACCCCGAGAACGTCCCCCATGACTACTATCTCAATTACCTTGTGAGCGGTTTCGCCGAGACGGTGAGGTGGTGGATGTCCCACGAGGCATCTCCTGAAGAGGTGTTCGCGTTCTACTCGCGGATGTATCTCTCCCAGCGATGTCAGCTGGAGAAGGATGCCGAGTTGTCCTTCAGCTTCTTGGTTATGATCGCACCGACGATGACGGTGAATAACAGCGGGAACGACAGCGCGGTCGAGAGTGTGCAGAGGAAGTAGGCCGCCTTGTGGTTGGTATGGTTCAGGACCAGGAATCCGGAGAGGAATGCCGCCACCGCACTGGCGAGGAGCATTATCCCCGGGAACAGGAATAGCCTGGACAGCATGCCGGGAGTGAGTCCGATCTCGAGGATGGACGAATAGAGTTCCGGATCCCACTTTTCCACGGTGGTGATGGACATGGAGTTGATAATGAAGAATGCCCCGAGGCCGAAGGCTACGGCGGAATACGCCAGGATGAGGAATCCCTCGGTCCTGAGGTTGTCGATGTCCACCGCGATGGTCTCGTCGCGGGCGAGCATGGTGCGGTCGTCCGGGTCCTGCTCGAGAAGGACCCCTTTGGAGAAATGTCCCGAGCAC
>Ga0310696_10001456_pt1 | contig 34166 bp, 17 predicted proteins | sample AusTroGonzalo_MG_4_FD_203885 | JGI IMG/M metagenome (GOLD analysis project Ga0310696, IMG submission 203885) | Bovine rumen microbial communities from tropical cattle in Woodstock, Queensland, Australia - Gonzalo_02 (v2) (version 2) | ecosystem: Host-associated > Mammals > Digestive system >... | reverse complement strand
CCTGAAGTCCGTGACCGAAAGGAGCGGCCTAGGGCGAAACAGGTAATTGGGGCTAAGTCGTAACAAGGTAGCCGTACCGGAAGGTGTGGCTGGAACACCTCCTTTTTGGAGCGCGTTCTTGACTTGATAGACGCTCGGATGGTACAAGGGAGTATTTCCAATCAGTCTTTTTAACATAAAAGGGAAATCGGCAAAAAACCGGTTTCCCTTTTTCTTTTGGCCAAATTTTTTCATTATTTTCTTGGCCTTTTATATTTTTCTTTCTAAATTCGCTCATTAATAACCTATTACTAACCCAACAATGAGACATTTATCCATTCTAATGCTCTTGCTTGCGTGTGCAGTGATGGCACCCGTTCGGGTCGCCGCGCAAGCTATGGGGGGGGGTAGAGATCAATCATTAAATGATGTAACTTGCGCCGGTATTGTCGTAGACATGAACGGCGACGCTCTCCCTGGTGTAGCCGTATTCACAAACTCTGGCGTTGGCACTATCACTGATGAAAAAGGTGCGTATTCGGTTGTTGCCAAGAAAGGGGAAGAAATCCAATTCTCCTGCCTGGGCTATGAAACTGTCACTATTCAGGCGGGCTCCCCTTCATTAAAACGAGTTGTTTTAAAAGATGATGCCCAAATTCTGGAAACGGCGGTAGTTACCGCCCTGGGTATCAAGCGAGACGAAAAAGCGCTTGGTTATTCAGCCCAGAAAGTGGAGAGTGAAAAGTTTGCCAATTCTGGTACTACAGGCAACTGGCTCAATGGTATTTCCGGTCAGGTGGCCGGTCTCAACATCGACCGCGGTAGCGGCCCTGGCGGCTCCATGCGTGTCACTATCCGCGGTGAATCCTCGGCCGACCTGGAGAACAATACGGCGCTGTTCGTCGTGGACGGTGTCCCCATGTACAACACCTCTACGGCCTCGGATGCCGGCGGAGAAGGTTCCTCCTTTGCCATCGACTATGGTAATGGTGCGGCCGATATCGACCCGGACAACATTGAAAACGTAACAGTGCTTAAAGGTGCCGCTGCTACGGCTCTTTATGGTTCCCAGGCGGCCAATGGCGCCATTATCATTACCACCAAGAGCGCATCCGGACAGGATAATAAATTTACGGTGAGCTTTAAAACCAGTTTTGCCGCAGATGTTCTTCTATCGTCACCGGATTTGCAGTATGAATATGGCCAGGGTGTTGCCGGAAGAGACTACTATTACTATCTGAATTCAGCGGAAGGAGAAGATGTCTCCGGCCTGAACCCGCGTCCGGACCTGAGCTCTACGGTATCCATGGAATCCTGGGGCCCCAAGATGGATGGCACAGAGTACTACCAGTACTACAACGAGGCCAAGGGCATCGGCGGTCACGTGGATGAGTTCGGCAGTTTTGTCCGTGACGCCACGCCGTTCATCAACCGCGGAGACTGGTTCAAGAGCTATTTCAAAACCGGTCTTACCTTCACGAACGGCATTGTACTCTCAGGCCGGCTGAATCAAGACAACAGCATCCGTGTGAGTTACACCAACAACAAGGTAGAGGGAATTGTCCCCAACTCACCCAGCATGACGCACTTCATCTCGGTGAGAAGTTCCAATAAGCTTGGCAAGTGGCTGAGTCTGGAGACCTCTCTGAACTATAAGGGCGCCCGCAACGACAACATCCCCACCTCTTCGGGTTACGGTTCCACCTCCATCATGTACAGTTTGTGGTGCTATGCCCCCAATATCGACATGAGCTGGGCCGCCGACTACTGGAAAGATCAGGCTACTTTCAAGCAGGATGCCTCTCTGACCGGCGGAAAGAACAACGCTTACTTTGTCGCCAACCAGTGTATCAATAACCAAAAACGCGATAGGGTATACGGAAATGTTTCCATGAAGGCCGATATTGCCAAGGGATTGGATCTTACGGTCCGCGGCGGTATCGATCTCACCAGCGATTTCCGCACCCAGCGTCAGGCAACTTCTACCCAGGCCAAGCCCAATGGTTGGTACCGTGAACAGGATATCGACTCCAAACAGTTCTCCGGAGACTTCCTGCTCAAGTATACAACGCATTTTGCCAAGCCGGACATCGACCTCACGGCCAATTTTGGTGGAAGTATCATCAGCCGAAGCTATAGCAATCATTCGCAGACGGCCAGCGCCCTGCAGATTCCCGGCGTTTACTCGCTTATCAACACCAGCCACGACCCGCTCACTGGAAACAACAGCTACCAGCGGCAGACCAACTCCCTGTACGGCATGATCTCCCTATCCTGGAAAAACGCCGTATTCCTGGATGTTACCGGTCGAAACGACTGGTCCAGCACGCTGAGCGCCAACAATCGTTCCTTCTTCTATCCGTCTGTTTCGGGTAGTGTGGTTTTGAACGACCTGTTTGAGTTTGGCCGGGCCAATGGCCTCATCAATCTGATGAAGATCCGTGCCTCCTGGGCGCAGGTAGGTAACGATACGGCCCCTTACCGTATTCAAAACTATTATCAGGGAACCGGATTCCCCGGCACCGTAGCCATTCCAACCAGCCTTTCCAACCAGAACCTGAAACCGGAGATTGTTTCCTCCTGGGAAGTGGGTCTGGAACTCAAGATGTTCAGGAACCGTTTCTCCTTTGACTTCGCTTTCTATGACTCCGTTACCAAGGATCTGATTTCGCAGATGCCTGTTTCCTATGCTAACGGTGTCAATTACGTATTCGTGAATGCGGGCTCTATCCGCAACCGCGGTATCGAGGCATCCATTGGCGGTACAATCATAAAGACACGCGACATCCAGTGGAAGGTAAACGCCAACTTTACCCGCAACCGGAATACCGTTGTTTCACTGGGCGAGGGCATCGACTCCTGGATTGTAGCCCAGTACAGCACGCACGCCTACATGACGGCCTACGAAGGTGGCAGCCTTACCGCCATGTACGGTAAGGGCTATGTTCGTGCTCCTCAGGGCTCTGTTGCCATCGATGCCGATGGTAAGATGGTAGATGTCTCCGGCATGCTGGTTCTGGACAGCGAGAATCGTCCCCAGACTACCACCGACCTGCAGTACCTCGGAGACTGCGCACCGGACTGGAAGGGCGGTTTCAATACCTCCTTCAAGTGGAAGGGTCTCACTTTCTACATCGGTTTCGACGGACAGGTGGGCGGTCACGTATTCTCCTACACCAACTGGGTGCTGAACTATCGCGGTAAGGGTACCGCTACCCTGGCCGGCCGTGAAGGCGGCCTGATCCCGGTGGGTGTACGTGAAACGGGCGACGGCAACTATGTCATCAATACCCAGGAGATCTCTCCTGCCAACATTGCAACGTACTATCACAACAAATACGACCAGACCAATGGCGAGGCCAACTTCGTGAGCACCCAGTTCCTGAAACTGCGTGAGGTTCGTCTGGAATATGCCTTCCCCAAGAAGCTCCTGGCTAAAACCAAGTTCATCAGTCAGGCCAGCATCTCCGTTTACGGAAACAATCTGTGGTGCCTGACCTCTTTCCCCGGTTTCGACCCCGAGGCCGTGACCATGCGAGGCAGTGCCGTAATCCCGGGCTTTGAAATCCTTCAGATGCCCACCACCGCCCAATTTGGTGCAACGCTTAACCTTGTATTTTAACGGAGGAGGACCATCTTATGAAAAAGTATATCAATTACCTTATCATCCTCGTAGCCGTATCGTCCGTCCTGTCATGTTCCAAGTTTGACGACATGAGCAAGAACCCTTACGCGCTTTACGACTCTCCGTCCGAGGGATTTGTCCATCCCATCGTGTTCAAGACGGAATACAACCTAATGAGCGTTTTCCGTTCCACGACATCCTTGCTTATGCAGTATGCCGTTTCCGTGAACTCAGAAGTATCCTCCCGCGTTATTGACAATTACAATATTCCGGAAGGCGTTACTGACGATATCTGGAGCACGTTGTACATCCAGTACGGAGACGCAGAGGCCATGTACAAAAAGGCTGTACAGGAGAACAACGATGCCATGCAAGGTGTCGCCCTTATCCTGAAGGCCTTCCTTATCTCCCAGATAACGGATACCTACGGTGAGGTTCCTTTTGCAGAGGCCGGTCAACTCTCCTTCCAGGAGAATGTAAACCGTTTTTCCACCAAGTACGACACGCAGAAGGACATCTATCGCAGTATCATTTGCATGCTGGAGGACGCCAATGAACTCATTGGCAAAGCCCAGGACGAGGGGAAAATTTCGTTCAGTGCAGTTTGCGACAAAACCTTCGAGGGCAATCTGGATTTGTGGCGCCGCTTTGGCAACTCCTTATATGCGCGTACGCTCATGCGCGTTGCCTTAAAAGTAGAAGAAGAGGATGGCGGCAGACTGGAACTCGATGAGAAATGGGAAGTCATCTCGGTAAAAGCCCGGTTGGCCCAACTCTACCATGATTTCCAAAGTGGTGGAGGCGATTATCCCCAGATGCGCAGCATCGAAGACAGGCCGATGGTTCCCTTCAGCGACCAGTTTGAGCCCGAGCATACGCCGTTCTATACCACCACGAGCGGTAACTGGAACGCACTCGCCGCCAGTGATGTCATGACCCGCAACATGCTGGATTATGTGATAAAGGTGGACTCCGACGAGATTACATATTATGAGTATAAAGCCGGGCCGTATTATTTTGACGATACGGTAGATCGTAGCGGTCATCCGGAGGATCCCCGGTACGATGCATGGTGGCGTAAGCCCACTGGTATGCCCGTTCAGTTGACGAACGACGCACGTATCCGTTTCCTGGATGCAGCGGAGCACAAGTCCAAAGCCGGTAACTCCAAGATTGGCCGCATGACCTGCGGCGTGGACGGCAATGGCAATCCTTCACCCAGTGGCATCACCCAGAAAGTCTTCAACCTCAAAAACGCCACTGAGTATCCGCTGATGCAGTTCTCCGAACTCTACTTCATCTACGCAGAGGCTGGTGCCAGAAACTGGATTGCCGATGCTTCCGGTGTCGCTGCTTATCTGGAGCTATTCCAGAAGGGCATTCGGGAAAGCATTCTGGAATGGCGCCCGGATCTCACGGCTTCGTCGGCGTGGACGCTGGACTATGTGAACTATTGTTCAAACGGACAGGTCTATAGTGACGGCAACACCTTCAATTCCGATAATGCGCTGGAAGCCATCCTTACCCAGAAGTGGCTGTCCCAGTTCTATATCGGCATCGAGTCCTGGTGCGATTATCGTCGCACGGGTTATCCGCTGCTTCGTACAGATGGCCCTGCTGCAGCCAACAACCATATCCTGCCCACCAGAATGCGCTATCCTTCAGATGAGGTTTATCGCAACGTGGTTGCATATCCCGAGGCCTTGAACCGCTGGTTGGGCGGCACCAACAATATCCAGACGGATGTTTGGTGGGCCGATACGAGAATCAGTAAGCAAATCAGGCTTCTTGGTAGACAATAAAATTTGAGCGCCATGAGACATTATTATATCATACTTTCTCTTGCCGCCCTGGCTTTTGTAGCCGGTGCATGTAAGAAAGAGAAACAATCCGATGAGGAAATCCTCAAAGGCCGGATTGCCCAGACAACTCAGCTGGAAGTGAGTTTCGCGGCTGGCGGACAAGACGTTAAGTCTCTCAATTTCGCCAGTGCGGCCAACCACTATACACTGAACGTTAACGTGAACAATGACAATCTTCGGTGGAAGCTGGAGAGTGACCGTAGCTGGTGTACCGTTGTGGAGGAAGAACACAAGGGAAGTGGAAGTGTTACCCTTATTATAGAGGCAAACGAGTCCTTCGACCCCAGAGAAACGGCAACGCTTACCTTTGTCGCCGGCGAATACCGGGGCGCCTCCATTACCGTGGACCAGAATGCAACTGCTTTCCTGGTAGGACAGCCGTTCTTCGCCGCTCCTATTTTGGGTGGCACTTATAAAACAAGAGTCGTTACCCTGCCGGGTAGTGAGTGGGTGTGTGACGGCGAAGACTGGATGGAGATTACCATAGGGGATGTCACTTCTACGGAAGATTACGACATCTGCGACCTTACCATTACCGCTTCCATCAACAATTCGGATTCCCGCTATGGGACCGTAACACTGATGTCCGGAGAAGAAACGGCAGAGATCTGTCTCTGGCAGTTCGGTGCCGATTACGATTACGACACAGACGGAAACATCTTCTTTGAAAGCGGTTCTCCGGCCACCCTGGAGTTCCTGGCACCGGCTTATTCCGTGAAGGATATTCAGGTCCCGTCCTATGGCGAGGCGGAAGTAACTGAAAATGGTGACGGAACATGTTCTGTAGTCATCACCCTGCAAGACAACCTCAGCGACTGTGCAGAGGTCCGTTCAGTGGATATGTCCCTGTCTCTTACCAACGCTTCTGCTTCCATTGTCGCCCTGCCGACGCTTGTCCAGGATTATGTCCCGGCTCACGGCCTGGTGACAGGGAAGGGCTTCAAGGCCTTCGCCCAGGCGGTTGCGGAGGGAACGGATACCTCCGATTGGGAGCGTGACGGCGAAGTGGTCATGATTCAAGACATCGACATGGAAGAAGTTGAGGGCTGGAGTGGAATCGGTTCCAAGGAACATCCTTTCACCGGCTCCTTCAACGGAAACGGACATGCCGTAATCAACCTGAAAGGCGCCGGATCCGGCCTGTTCAATTACACCAAGGACGCAACCGTCAAGGATGTCACGTTGGGCAAGGGCAGCAGCCTGTACAGCAACAGCGTTTTCAGCGGTATCGCCTGCGTGGGCCCCATCGTCGCTATGGCGGAGAATACGGCTATCAGCGGCTGCGTCTTCTCCGGCGAGATAGAAATCGCCTCTTCTCTGGACGATGATGGCCCCATCTATGCGGGCGGCATCGTGGGTTGGTCGGACGCTGCAAGTTCCATTGAGTCCTGCAAAGTAAGTGGAAAACTTTCCTTCAGCAGCCCTGCTCCCTATGAGATGGCCTATTATATCGGCGGTATCGCCGGTGTGGCAGAGGGCACGCTGCGGGCGTCGGAAATGTCCGGCGAAATCTTCTACTCTTCTGCAATCCAGACGGTCTGCCTGGGTGGCATCGAAGGTGCGGTTGTCAATGGTGCCCAGGTGGGTAACAACACCTTCAATGGATCGCTTACCCTGGGAGCCAGCGTTTCCAAGGGAAATATCGGTGGTCTGTATGGCCTGGTTGCAAGCGACAGAACTTTCGACTACGCCCAGGACAAATCCATATCCATGGGTAGCATCCGCATCAATTCTTATGCATCGTCCGATCAGGACACCTTCCTCTATGTGGGTGGTATGGTCGGAAAGGCGCAGGCGGGCATCAACCTGGCTTTCAACGGCTACGAGAACAAGAGCAACTTCTTCCTCAGTCAAACAGCGTCCCTGTTTGCCCGTTATATCTGCATCGGCGGTATCCTGGGCGGTTGTGACTACGACGACGAGGATGGTTCCGTAGCATCGCTCCAGATAGAAAATGTCAACAATACCGGTTCGCTCACCCTCCGTTATGGCAGCGGTCGTTCCAACATCCGTCATGGCCTGTTTGGCGGTATCGTAGGATTCATCAACGGACCGGCCAAGCTGGTGGGTTGCACCAACAATGCAAACATAGGTATGGCCGATACCAGCAAGGATGAGTCTGGTACATCCGGTGGCGCTCGTGCGGGTGCTGCATCCAACGACTATGCCCATATTCTGGGCGGTGTTGTAGGTTATGCCAAGGGCGGCAACCTGGTGCTGGAATCTTGCTCCAACGGCGCTCCTGTCACCAACCTGCATTATACCAACCGTCCTTCCACCTCTACGTCCGACGGAATGTACTGCTCACAGGTGGCAGGTGGTATTCTGGGCGCATTCTGCTATGCCCCGAATCCTTCCGGCAACTACACGTTGACCATCACCTCCTGCACCAACTCCGCCAATGGCCAGGTGCTCTGCTTCCGTGGCTATTCCGGCGGTATCGTGGGCTTCGCCCGCAATGCAACCATCACCGGCAGCTCCAGCAGCGGTTTCCAGGCTGCCGCAGCCAATGACAATGCCTACTACCGCGGTGGTATCGTGGGCGGTGCCTACAATACCACTATCCAGGACTGCTGGGCCAAGTGCAACATCAATTCCGGCGCGGGTGGCAGTGCAGAGGCGGCATTCTCCGGTGGCATTCTGGGCTGGGCCCTGGGAGAAGATCCTATCCTCATCCAGAACTGCGCATACACTGGTACGCTCAAGTGCACCCCCAGTGGTTCCAAACCAGTATATCCTGGTGGAATCATTGCCTCCGCCTCCGCAAATACGGTTATAAACAATTGCAAATATGGCGGTGTAATACAGGATGTTACCATTTCTGCCAACAATGCACCTCAGCCTACTTATGCAATAGGTAACTACGCAACGGATCCCGGCTGTACTATCAATGGTCTGGAATATTGGGACGGAAATATTTAATGCACATGAAAAAAACAGTATTTATATTTTTTACCCTGCTTTTGGGCGTCCTTTCCTGCAAAAAGGACGGGGACAATAAAGGTGGCAGCGGGGGAGGAGGAACCACTCCTCCTTCCGCCTATACCATCAGTGGAACGGTGAAAGGAGACGACGGCAAGCTTCTGGAAGGTGTGGTCATCTCCGACGGCCATAATTGTGTTAAGACGGATGCAAATGGGACTTATTGGCTCAACGCGGATTTGGCCAAGGCGGAATATGTCATAGTATCTACGCCCTCCCAGTATGCGGCACCCGTTCAAGACGGCCATGCCATCTTTTGGAAGTTCCTCAAAGATGCCACCAAGGGGAATGACGGAAAATACAAGATTGATTTTACCCTCAATAAAGTTTCCAGCCCGGAACGGTACACCGTGTTCATCTTCGCGGACCCTCAGCCCCGTAAGAGCACAGCCAATTTGGACAAGGTGGCCTACTCGTCGTTGAAATGCTGTGAGGACATGTACCGGGATATGAAGGAGTATGCCGCCACGATGAGCGGACGTCCCGTCTACGGAATTGGCCTGGGCGATATTGTCCATCAGGACCTTACGCTCCTACCTACATACAGGAAGGGCATGGCCACTACGGGCATCACCACGTACAATGTAATCGGCAATCATGACCATGGGCACCGGAAAATGGAAGACGCTCTGGCCTCCAAGGATTATGAGGCCGTCATGGGACCGGCCAACTATTCCTTCAACCTGGGCGGCATGCATTACCTCATGCTGGACAACATGATATCGGCAGACCCCAGTGCGGGATACTGTGACGAATGCGCCACCGGCCTCACCGATGATATATGGGAATGGGTGAAGAACGACCTGGCTTTTGTGAGCCCCAATACACCTTTGATGGTCTGTGCCCATTCTCCCATGATGCGTCTGGAATCCGGGAAAGACCGGAGCGGTACGCATCTGGCAGACCTCAAAGCGCTAATCTCCAAATATCCCAAGGCGTATGTCTGGGCCGGACACACACATACTACGTTCAATTATATCGATGAAGCCAATCCATCTGTAGAAACCCATACGCTCTCGCGTGTCACGGGGGCCTTGTGGACCAACGAGTTCCTGGGTTCCAATGGAACGCCTCGCGGGTATGTGGTCTTCGATTATAACAACGGAAAAATTGAATGGAAGTTCAAGCCCCTTTACTACCAGACCGGAAACTATATTGGCAATGGCAGTGGTGGGAAAACACCGGATTATGAGTGGCGTGACTGGGATTATGTCGATGGCAAGGCCGTGCTCAAGGCTACCGGAAAACCGCTGGACGACACTTATCAGATGCAGATCTTCCCGCCGGATACCTATGGCGACAGGAACCTGTATGTGAATGTTTTCCTCTGGGATGAATTGTGGGAAGCACCCAAGTTTATCCAGGATGGTCTCCCTACCAAGATGAGCCGCGTGACGCAAAAGGATTACAGGTATTCCTACAGTGATTGGGATATCACATCCTTCTACCATTCCAATACGGTGATAGGCTCGGAGTTCACTCCGGACAAGAACAATAACAGTTCCATGTTCCGTGTGTTCGTGGATAAGGCCCACGGCACAGGAACGGTGAGTGTGACAGACCGCTTCGGCAATACTCATACATCTTCAATCACCTGGTAATGAAACGAATTATAATCATTTGTTGCTTACTCTTCGCGTGCGCAGGAGCGTATGCGCAAGGCATCGGGTCCGCTAAGGACCTTGTTGCGTTTATCGACGCCATCAACAAGGGCGAGAGCGTACAACAATGGGCGGACGCAGACAATGTCGTGTTCCTGAGCGCCGATATCGACCTTTCCAAGACCAAGAAGCTGCCTCAGGTTATCCTTTTCGAGGGTATTTTTGACGGAAAGGGCTATGCCCTCAAGAATTGGAAGACGCAGGGGGGGCTGTTCCGTGAAGTGGCCCGCAAAGGGCAGGTGCGCAATCTGGTGATTGACGCTTCCTGCAGCCTGACAGTCAAGGCCAAAGGCGACGAATGCCGGGCTGGTCTCATTGCGGATACCAACGAAGGCATCATTGAGAATTGCGTGAATTACGGAAGCGTAAGCCACAGCTGCTCTTATGCCATGTCTCCCGCTTTCATCGGCGGTATCGCAGGCTATAACAACTACGCCATCTATCGTTGCCGTAACTATGGTTCCGTCAAGTCGGACGTCCAGGGCATCGCCAAGGAAGAAGTAACGCTGAACCTGGGTGGCATCACGGGCGGCTCCAAAGGAAAATCGACCAATGGCAGCGTGGTGGCCCGCTGTGAGAATCATGGCGCCATCGACGCCCGGGGCAATCTGCAGGCCCTTTACGTGGGCGGCATTGCCGGTAATCCCGGACGTAGCACCACCAAGTACTGCGTGAATTACGGTGAGGTAAAAGCGCTCATCGACGCTTTTGAAGACGGAAAAACCGCCGGTGTCGCGGATGTGGGCGGTATCGCCGGTCTGGTAAAGGCCGATATCCTCCGCTGCGACAACTTTGGCGCTGTATCTGCGTCCGGAGCCTGCGGTGCCCAAGTGGGTGGTATCACCGGTATGCCTCACTTTAACCTGGTCATCGCGGACTGCTCCAATTACGGTCCCGTAACTGCCGCTGGCGAGCAACCTTCCAACGTGGGCGGTATCGCTGCCAATATCGGCCGTCCCGTGCACGTCCGTGGCTGCACCAATTATGGAAAGATTCGTTTCGATGGCGTCAGTTCCCGTGCTCGCAGTACGGCTGGCGGCATCGTGGGCAATATCTACTGCCCTAAGTCGCAGACCGCGGGTGCATACGTCCGCGAATGCGTGAACCGTGGCGAGGTCACGGCCTCCTCCGGCGGTAACAAGTACGATGCCTCTAACCGCAACGCCATCCACACGGCGGGTATAGTAGGCTACGCAGAGACGCGTGATGGCCTTCGGGCTTTTGTCTCCGACTGCACCAACTACGGTAAGATAGAGAGTGCAGGTGGCCGCCGGGCCGATATTTGCGCCAGCGCCGTGAATGTGGTCACGGGAGGCAGCGCCAAGGCCGATGTCGCTACAGTCCTGGAAACGGTTCCCGCACAGGGAAACATTGTAGGAACGGTTCGCGCCTCGGATGGTACACCCCGTGCAGGCATTGTGGTGACCGATGGCCGCCAGTGCGTCAAAACAGACGCCCAGGGCCGGTTCGCCATGAACAGCAACCTGGATGAAGCCCGCTTCGTTTACCTGAGCCTTCCCGCCGGTGCCGTGCTGGCCCAGAGCGGCCATCCCATCCCGTACCTGCGCATTCCTCGTTATGCCAAAGCCGTTCAGGCAGACTTTACACTGGATATAGGCCCTGTTTCCAAGGATTACACGATCCTCATGATTGCGGACCCGCAGGTCCGTCCTTACGGCTGGGACAACTCCATGGAAACCTGGGGTGAGCGGGTAGCACCGGACGCAGAGGCATTCCGTTCCTCCTGCACCGGTCCGGTGTACACGATTAACCTGGGAGACCTCGTGTACAACGAGATGTATGCCTGGGATGACTACATGGACATTGCCTCCACCATTCATTGCCCGGTCTTCAACGTCATCGGCAACCATGATTATGACCAGGAAACCCTTTTTGAAACCGAGCAGGGCAATGTTTATTTTGAGACTTATGTGGGTCCGGAGCATTACTCCTTCGACCTGGGCGATATCCACTACGTGGTGCTGAATACCATCCTGTACGACATTCAGGGAGAGATTACCAAATATCATTACGGCATGGACGACCGTACGCTGGAATGGCTGCGGGCCGACCTCGCCAACATCCCCAAGGACAGGACCATCGTGTTGAACTCGCACCACAATCCGTTCAAGACGCCCAACAGCTCCCCCCATGGCTCGCACAATGTGTATAGCGTCCATTACCAGGACTATCTGGACCTTCTGGCGCCATACAAGGCCGTTTATGCCTGGAACGGTCACAACCACCAGAACTTCTATTATAACTACAAGGGGAAAGACACCAAGCATGGCTCTCCCAACATCCAGTGCATCAGCGTGGCCCGTTGTACCGGAGCGTTGCGCCTGAACAAGGAGATTGGCCCGTTCGGAGACCCTCAGGGCTACATGGTCCTGGAGGTGAAGGGGGACTCCCTCAGCTGGTACTACAAGAGCGTAGGCTATGGAAAGGACTACCAGATGCGGGCCTATCCTCCTTCCCGCACAGACGGAACCCAGGTAAAGGTAACCATCTGGAACTGGTCGGAAGGCTGGAGCATGCCGGAGTGGTATGAGAACGGACAAAAAGTGGCCGATATGGCCTTGACTCCCGGTGTGGATCCGGATTACTACGACATTTTTGAGACTGTGACCGACAAAACCACGCGCAAATACTGTACACCGTCCAATGAGGCCATGGTGTTCAGCGTAATTCCGTCATCAGGTGTAAACAGCGGAGAAATCCGCGTTACAGACCTGTTTGGCAATGTTTACACACAAAGCATTAGTTGGGAATAATCATATACAAAATAAACTAATAAGCAATGAAAAAACAAACAACAGTGATGACGGGGAAATGCCCGTATCTTCCGCCTTCCCTGACCGTGGTACGGCTGGGGATGGATGCGTCTTTGCTTCAGTCAAGCGTTACCCCTCCCAACATGGGAGAAGAGGAATTGGGGTGGGATCTCATGTCCCTTATGCAAAATGCTGGTTTTGATACGTTAGGATTATGAAGACGCGTTTATTCATTGTGCTTGCGGCAATGGGATTGCTGGCAAGCTGTGCCAAGGAAAAGGAAGTCAATCCTGTGATGCCCCAGGAGCCCACGATTATTCAGGTGGGTATTAATCCTGTTACCAAAACCCACATGGGAGAACTGGTAGCTGGAGAACGAAAAATTTATTGGTCCAACGGTGACCAGATTGCTATCAATGGCGCTGCGTCGGCAGAACTCTCCGGCCTTGACGACGCCACCCAGACAGCATCGTTCACTTTTGGCGAGGCTCCCGTCGCACCGTACAAAGTGCTGTATCCGGCATCGGCCTACGTAGATGCAACAAGCATTTCGCTGCCGGACTTCCAAAGCTGTAAGGAGGGCTCCTTTGCGGACAATATGGTTCCGATGGCTGGCTATAGCGCCGATGGCAACAATATCACTGTCGGATACCTTTGTGCTGTTCTCAAGGTGACCGTCAAGCGTGCCACCACCACCCCGGACGTGGACAAACTTATTGGCGTTCGCTTCCGCGGAAAGAACGGGGAGCAAGTGAAGGGTAAATTCACCATCGACTACACCAACGGTACGCTCACGGGCGCTTCTTCGGCCGATGCCGACAAAGAAGTCAGGGTGTACCAGACCCTGTCCACCGAGACAGCGGCCGTTTACTTTGTAACGGTCCCTGCCGGCACGTATACCAGCGGCTTCGAACTGGTGGTGGAGGATGAGAACCATCACTACATGACCAGAGCCAAGTCCGGTTCGGTTACCCTGCAGGCCGGTACCATCTATAACATGGCCGAGTTTGAATTCGTTCCTACGGAGACCGAACTGGGCGTAGAGATTACCAGCGCAGAAGACCTCATCGACTTTGCGACAGCCTTCAACAACAAGGAGTATGCTTCGTTGGGCGAGCACTTGCTGGCTACGGTAACCGCCGACATCGCCTTCGATGCCACCACCTCTGCAGCGTTTAATGCGACCGGTGGTATTGGCTTAAAAATGACTTACGATGACGCTGATGACTATTATTTCACCGGGGAATTCAATGGTGGTGGTTATACCATCAGCGGTCTGGCTGCCACAACACCTCTTTTTAAAGCTACAAGAGATGCTTATGTGCACGAGTTTAACATCGACAACAGTTGCTCGTTCACATTCACGCACAATGATACCGCTGACAAGTATTACGGCTCCGTAGTCGGTTATCTCAGAGGCGAGCTTTCCCATGTTAACGTTGCGGCGGACATCACCCTCGCAGGTGCAGATATTACCCATCTTTCCGCCCTTGGCGGACTTGTTGGCCGTGTCGTTGAGGCGAACGTCAAAGATTGCATTTATTCAGGTAACATCACTGTCCCGGACAGCTTCTCCGTGAATGCCAAGAGAACCTATGTTGGAGGTTTGGTCGGCTATATCTCCAATCCGGACGGCAAGGTGACCGACAGTGATTTCGAGGGTACTATTGACTTCGCCGGAACAGTAGCATCTACCGATAAAACCAATCCTTATCTGATGATTGGCGGTATCATAGGCAGCAATCCCGGAACGGTGAGTGGGTGCGAGGTAAAAGCTACCAAAAATAAGGCCATAACCATGGATAATGACAAATCTTACACTGCCACTATCCAGAACCATACCCGCAAGGCCTATCACGTGGCCCAGGGCGGCATCGCAGGCCTGAATAGCGGAACTGTGAGCGGGTGCGTCAATAGCGCGTCCATCATGAACTTTATCCTTTCCAATGCAACAAAGGATGGTACTGCTGCAGACGCAAACTCCCGTTACTATGATTTGGGAGGTATAGTAGGTCTTAACCTTGCCGATGGTGAGGTGAGCGATTGTGTCAACAACGGCCTGATGGAATCCCGTTGTACGCCGCGTATTCAAAAAATCGGTGGTATCGTGGGGTATAATCTTGGCGCCGTATCCAGTTGCGTCAATAATACCACAGGCTCCACCGGAGATATTTACCTCACGACAACCAATATCTCTCCTTATAGCGTTCGTGTTGGAGAAGTGGGCGGAATTATCGGCAACAATGCCGGCACGGTGAGTGACGTTGAGAATTTTGCCAACATTCGCATGGACCGTTCGGAGAATGCCGCAGGCGTAGAGATTAAATTCGGCGGTGTGATGGGTCTCACATCTGCCGATATTGACGGCGGTGCCTTAAAGAGCATTCTCAACCATGGTAATATCAGCGACGAGTATAACGGAACTACCGTTACCACGGCTGGTATTCGTTTAGGCGGTATTGTGGGTAGCGCACAGGCTTCTGTAAAGAACGTGCACAACCAGGGCAATGTCACTATGAAACTAAGTGCGGCGAATGTCATGAGCATGCTCTATATGGGTGGTATTGCCGGAGAGGTACGCGGCCCCTCGGATCCCGTCGATGCGGAAATTTCCGGGTGTGTTAATGAGGGGGATGTTTATTTCAATGTAAATGGCAATAACGCCGCTCATACAGATAACTATGCCGGTGGTATTTTCGGCAAGAGTTTCAATGCCAATGTGACAGTGAGTGAATGCACCAACTCGGGCTACATCCATGGCGGTAACGGCTCCAAACAAAATGGTAAGACCATGTACTTGGGAGGTATTGTGGCTTACCTTGACGGTGCTTCCAGCATCAGTGATTGCGAGAATACCGGCACCTTGCTGAACGATCAGTTCAACAATACCGTTACTAAGGTGGGCTCTACGTTTGAAGGCGGTATTGCCGGATTTGTGCTTGGAACGGAAACAGAAAGGATTACCATCAGCGACGTCAGCAATAATGTGAACAGTGGTGCAGCCATTACAGGTGCTCGTCGTGGCTATACTGGCGGCGCCGTTGGTTATGGGGAATATGTCGATATTACCAACGCGACTAACGCCAACAGTTATGGTGGAGGCTCTGGCTACTACTATGGTGGAATCGCCGGGTGGATTGTCAATTCTACCATCACGGGTAGTACCTACTCCGGAACGGCGATGGAATCCAGCCAGGTCCAGGGTGCAGGCGGCATTGTCTGCACGCTTGATGCCGGTTCCATTATTGATGGCTGCTCCAGTTACCTGAATTCTGTCACACATGGTGCAAATACCTGTGTAGAGGGTGATATCGCAGCCAAGTCGGTAGCAGGAAGTACCATCAAAAACAGTCATTACACGGGTACTTACGGCATCTGCTCGGACTCCAACTTCACCGACGGTGGCGGCAACGAGGCAGACCTTTAAACAATAACACTGAAACGAATACGATATGAAGAAATTATTAACAACCGGGAAGGCGGGCCAGGAGTACCTGGTCCCTTCCTGCGAAGTAGTGCGAGTTGCAATGGAGGACTCTGCGGTGATTATGGGGTCCTATACTATCCCCGATGTTGAAGAAGAAGAAGTGGACTGGTAATATGAAAACACGTTATATTTATTGGGCACTTACAGCCATAGTGGCGTGTGCCGCTTGTGAGAAAGAAGCACAACAGGAACTGGAACAACAGCCAGTACGTACAGTCCTTCAGGTGGGCATTGCCGACACCAAGACTTATCTGGGTGACGCAGATGCTCAGCACCACCGTAAGGTTTACTGGAGCAACGGGGACCAGATTGCCGTGAATGGAACGGCTTCAGATGCGCTTGGTGGCCTGGCAGACAATACGGCTTCTGCAGAATTTACCTTTACCGGAGACCTTTCAACTCCGTACAATGTGTTGTATCCGGCTTCTATTTATACGGATGCTACGCATGTAACCCTGCCTGCCGTTCAAACCTACAAGGCTGGCGGCATTGCCGACAATATGCTGCCGCTGGCCGGTTATTCGGCCGATGGCTCCAACCTTTCCCTGACGCACCTTTGCGCCGTTGTCAAGATTTCTGTTAAGCGTTCTTCGGCGGTGGATGCTGACACGGATAACATCGTTGCCGTGCGGTTCAAAGGTAAGAATAATGAGAAAGTCAGTGGCGCGTTTGAGGTTAACTATTCCTCGCCTCAGCTCAGCGCGGCGGCTGCGGGCTCCGATGCGGAAAAGGAAGTGAGAGTGGCCAAGTCCCTGGCAACTTCCACCTCTGCGGCCATCGACTACTACCTCGTGGTCCCGGCCCGCACATACTCCAATGGTTTTGACGTCATTGTCCAGGACGTGAAGGGTGATATCATGACCAAGAGCAAGGCAACCTCCATTACGTTAGAACCGGGCCACCTGTATGCCATGGCCGAGTTTGACTTTGTCCCGTCTGGAACTGAGACCGGTCTGGAGATTTCCAGCGCCGAGGAACTCATCGCCTTTGCTACAGCGTATAATAACAAGGTTTATGATGCCCTTGGTAGCAGCCTTGTCGCTACGGTCACTGCCGATCTTACCTTCGATGCAACCTCCTCTGCCGAATTTAATGCAACGGGTGGTATTGGACTGAAGAATGGCGTGAATGGTGCAACAGAGGATTATTATTTTAACGGCGTTTTCAATGGTGGCGACCACAGCATCTCAGGGTTGCAGGCTACGGTTCCGCTATTTGCTTTTACAGACACCGGGAGTACGATTCAGGATTTGACCGTTTCAAACACATCCTCCTTGACCATTAATCCATCGGATATATACGATGTCCACGGAGTTATTGTCGGAAGAGGAAAGGGGCTTGTCAAGAATTGTACGGTCAATGCCAATGTGGTCATAAACAATATCCAGGATGTCTCTTCCAAGGAGCAGCATTACGGTGGAATTGTCGGCCGTAATTATGGTGGTACTATTGACAACTGTACAATGAATGGTGACATTACTTGTTCCCAGGCAGACCAGACAATTACCACTAATAAAACCAATATCGGTGGAATTGCTGGTACTCAGGCAGATACCGGTAGCGTCGTGGATAGCTTTTTCAAGGGAAATATTAGTATCTCTGACGGAACGCAATACGGTGGCATTACTGCCATTGGTCTATATTTCTATGTTGGTGGTATTGTCGGATATGCAACAGACGGAAATATTTCCGGATGTACTGCAGGTATTGACGGAACGCCAAAGGCTATAGATGCTCGTGGTGTCTTTGTCCCTTCTATCGGTGGTATAGTAGGCTGGATAGCTAACGCTGCATCTTCCGAGGTTACCGGCTGCTATAATTACATGTCGCTATCATTCGCTTCCAATGGCGCTAGGGCAAATACTACACCTTGTCGCATAGGCGGCATCGCAGCTCGCTCAGCGGCATCAATAAGCAGCTCTCAGAACTTTGGTGCCATCGCATCTACATGTAACTCTACCTCTCTGTACTTAGCCGGTATTGTAGCTGAAGGCGCAGGCATCGACCATTGTGTCAATAATGCAACAGGTACAGTCACCAGAACAAATGCAGATCAGACCGCAAACCAAGCAAACCGTTATATGTATATTGGAGGCATTATGGGGACTAATCTCGCTGCATGTGATGTTACTAATTGTACTAATAATGCCGCTGTCTTAAGCAACGCTATTGGAACGGCCACTCAGACAACTATTGACATAAGCGGAATCGTTGCTTCCGCAGGCACCATTCAGATAGACATTATATCCTGCGAGAACAACGGCACTGTTACACTTACCAACAATGGTACTACTGTTACAACAAGGTTGGCAGTCGCTGGCGTACTTGGTTATTGCGCAGCCGCAAATACTACAATTGAATCCTGTGACAACAAGGCTCAAATCTATTGCAATTCACAACAGAACGCTGCTAACCGTGTTTCATATTCAGGCGGAATCGCCGGTCTTATGGGTACTCTTGCAGCAGGCATTGCCGGGCTAGAAATCAACAACTGCTCTAACTCTGCCCGGGTATGGAACAGGAATTACAACAATACTGCAACACCCGCATCTTCAACTCCTTTCGGAGGCGGTATCGTTGGCGCCATCATCGGTACAGACAGCAGTAAGGCCAACATTCACGACTGCTCTACTGCTGGTGGTGATGTGGTTGAACTCAGGGGCTATTGCGGCGGTATTGCCGGATATGCCCAGGATGCTACCATCAATGACAATACAGTAGCGCAGGCCATGACCGGCAGCAATGCCAATTCCCAGGGAGCCGGCGGTGTAGTCGGATGGGCCGTTAATACAGCTATATCCGGCTGTTCCACTTCAGCTAGTATAAATGTCGTCAAGAATATCGGTGGCCTTGTTGCTAAATTGGATACGGGTTCTTCTATAGAGAACTGTGATGTTGACGGCGCTACTCTGACAAATGGCACCAATGGCGCAGCGACTGCGGCTGCTGTGCTGGTCAGCGAAGCTGCCGCCGGGGTAACAATTACAGGCTGTGGTGTTAAGGGAACCCTCAATAGCGCTACTATCACCCTGTCTTCCAATATGATTACGACTGACGGTGGGGCAACGGTGACGGGAACCTACATCCTGCCTTAGTCCAATCTTTCATCCCTGCCGGGGCGTGACCCGTCCCGGCAGGATTCAATAACCACATGAAGGCGAACACTTTTCCTGCGATACTTGTCACGCTGCTCCTCCTTGCATGCGGCAGGGAGGAGACACCGTGGCGGGAAACGTCGCTTAAGGATATCGAGCCACAGGGATGGCTCCTGGAGAAACTGGAGGGTCAGGTGGCGGGCCTCACCGGGCATCCGGAGGCGTTATCGTACCCCTACAACACCTGCCTATGGGCCGGGGAGATTCCCCGGCAGGGAAACCACGGCCAGGACTGGTGGCGCTATGAGCAAACCGCCTACTACACCGACGGCCTGTTGCGTCTGGGATATCTTCTGGACAACGAAGACCTGGTGGAGAAAGGGGAGGCAGGCATCACCTACACCCTGGCACATCCCTGGGAAAGTGGCCGCCTGGGCTCCCGCCTTGTAGATAACACCTGGCCGTTCGCCGTCTTCTTCCGGGCCATGAAAGCACGCTACGACGTGCAGCCTGACCCTTCCATCCTGGAAGCGCTTACCCTCCACTACAACTCCATCCCCATGTCACTGCTCATCCGGAAACGCAACATCGTTTCCTTGGAAGGCATGCTATGGACAGCAGAAAAAACCGGCAACCAGGCCCTGGTCGCCAAGGCCGATTCCGCTTTCCGGCTCCGGACGGAGCTCCTGGGTGAAACCAAACTGAGCCGGGACGACCGCGTTACGCCCGAATTCCTGACCGGCCCCGAGCCCTACAAGATGCACGGCGTAACCATGAGCGAGATGCTCAAGCTCCCCATCATGCTGTACGCCGCAACCGGGAACCCCTGGTACAAAGACCTGGCGATTAGCTCCCTGGACCGCCTCTATGCGGAGGACGGCCTTCCGGATGGACTGTTCACCAGCGCCGAATGGCTCCAGGGCAGGGGAATCATGCATAGCCATGAGACCTGCAATGCCGTGGATATGACCTGGACGCTGGGCTGTTTCCTGGAGATCCTGAAAGACGCCCGCTATGCCGACATGTTGGAGAAGATTGTCTTCAATGCGGGGGCGGGGAGCGTTACGCAGGACTTCAAGGCACTGCAATACTACTCCTCCGTGAACCAGTTCCTCGCAACGGGAACCTCCAACCACAACAAGGACAATTACTGCTCTACCTGGATGGCCTACAGGCCCACCCACCAGACAGAATGCTGTGCCGGAAACATCCATCGGCTCTATCCCAACTATGCGGCCCGCATGTGGCTCCGCGGAGAAGGGGAGGCCGTGGCGGCCCTCTATGGACCTTCTACGTTCCGCTACAGCAATACGCTCGCTTTTGAGGAAGCAACCCAGTACCCTTACGGGGACACGGTAGCCATTACGGCCCGCGGCGGTGGAAAGGCCTGCCTGCAGCTGCGCATCCCTTCCTGGTGTGCCCAGGCCTCGCTTTCGGTGAACGGAAAGGATGCCGGCCTGCCACTGGCGCCGGGGACCTTTGTTTCCGTGGACCGCAGGTGGAAGGACGGCGATCAGGTGCTCCTGCACCTCCCCATGCCGGTGAGCCGCATGGAAGCTTACGGCGGCGGAATCTATTTCCAACGAGGCCCTCTTGTCTATAGCTACGCCATTCCCGCCACCTTCACCAAGGATACTACGCGCTATGCGAACATGAACGGCAAGTATCCGGAGGATGATGTAGCCTTCCCTTGCTGGGATATCCGGCCGTCCGGCCCCTGGAACTATGCCGTGGCAGCCCATGCGGAAGCGGTTCCTGATGGCCACGGGCTCCGTATCCCCGTCCGTCCCATCGAGTGGAACCTGGACAAAGGTCCTGGAGGGGAGGAACTAACGCCGGATTTGCCGGAGAATCCGGTTCCGGTTGGTCCGGAAACATTTATAGAACTGGCTCCCTACGGGGAGACTACGCTCCGGCTTACGGTATTCCCGGTATTGAAAAACTAAACACATAATTGAAGATCATGAAGCGCTTTTTTTTGACGGTGCTTGCTGCAATACTTATGGCTGTAAGTCTCCATGCAGCGGATAAAATATACAAGCTTCAGTCTCCTTCCGGTGATCTTAAGGTGGAAATCAGTGCCGGTAAGCAGCTGCACTGGTCCGTGGAAATGCAGGGCGTCAAGGTACTCGAGCCGTCGGCCATTGCCATGACGCTTGAAAACGGTACGGCTTTCGGAAAGGACATGAAGGTGAAGAAGGCCGTCCAGCAAAGCGTCAACCGTATAGTAAAGCCTGTTTGCTATCGTCAGGACACAGTCAAGGAGGCCTATAACCAGCTTACACTCAAGTGTAATGGCTATTCAGTGGTTTTCCGCGCATACGACGGCGGCGCCGCATACCGCATTGTGGCAGACCAACAGTCCCCGTTCAACGTGACGGGAGAAATCGCGGAATTCAGCCTGGGCCGTGACAGCCAGGGTTTCATCCCTTACTGCCGTAAGAAAAATAACAATTTCGAAAGCCAGTTCTCGACTTCTTGCGAAGCCACTTACACCCGGACGGAGATTTCCAAGTGGGAAACTGGCCGTCTGGCTTTCCTCCCCATAACCCTCGATGCCCCCAACGGCATGAAGGTCTGCATCACGGAAAGCGCGCTTACCAACTACCCGGGCATGTATCTTTCCAACGAGGATGCAGATACTTCCCTTGAAGCCGTCTTCGCTCCCTATCCCAAAGAAATCAAGCAGGGCGGCCACAATATGCTCCAGGGCCTGGTACAGGCGCGTGAGGACTATATTGCCAAGGCCGAAGCAAAAGAGGCGTTTCCCTGGAGAATAGTCATTGTCTCCAAGGAGGACAAGGAACTCCTCACCTGTGACATTCCCTGGCTACTGGGTGACGAACCCGCCGCCGATGCGGACTTCTCCTGGGTGAAGCCCGGAAAGGTTGCCTGGGACTGGTGGAATGCCTTGAACATCTATGGTGTCAACTTCGAAGCCGGAGTTAACAACGACACCTATAAGTACTACATCGACTTCGCTTCCAAGAACGGCATCGAGTACGTAATCCTGGACGAAGGTTGGGCCGTCAACAAGCAGGCCGACCTTTTCCAGGTTATCCCCGAGATAGACCTTCCCATGCTTTGTAAATACGCAGAAAACAAGAGCGTCGGCCTCATCCTCTGGGCTGGCTATTGGGCCTTCGATCGGGACATGGAACGCGCCTGCAGGGAATATGCGGAGATGGGCGTGAAGGGCTTCAAAGTGGATTTTATGGACCGGGACGACCAGCCCATGGTCCAGTTCTATCGCCGTGCCGCAGAAACGGCTGCCAAGTATCACCTTCTGGTGGATTTCCACGGCGCTTTCAAGCCTTCCGGTCTCCAGCGTACTTTCCCCAACGTAGTGAACTACGAGGGCGTTTACGGCCTTGAGAATGCCAAAGGCACAAAGTCCTATGACATAGATTTGGTAACCTATGAGGTGAGCATTCCGTTTGTCCGCATGGTGGCCGGCCCTGCCGACTATACCCAGGGAGCCATGAGAAACGCCACCAAGGAGAACTTCCGCTATGTGAGTTCAGAGGCCATGTCGCAGGGTACGCGCTGCCGCCAACTGGCCCAGTACGTTATCTTCGACGCCCCGCTTACCATGCTGTGCGACGCTCCTTCCAACTACATGAAGGAGCCGGAATGCCTCAAATTCATTGCCGGGGTTCCCACCACTTGGGACGAAACCGTCGCCCTGGAAGGCAAGGCCGGAGAATACGTTGCCATGGCTCGCCGCAAGGGTGACACCTGGTATATCGGCGCCATGACGGACTGGAACGCCCGTGAAACAACCCTGGACCTCTCCTTCATAGAGGGCGCCCCCCTCATGGAAATTTTCCGTGACGGGGCAAACGCCCACCGTGCCGCCCGCGACTTCAAGCAGGAGTGGATCGACCTTCCTGCAGATAAGAAGGTTGCCGTGAAAATGGCCCCCGGAGGCGGCTGGGCCGCAATAATCCGCCAGCATCCGGAGCCTTGGGAAAAGACGGACAAGGACTGGCCCCGCTTCAATTATTATGAGCAAAAGAATTCCGAGGTGACCACAAGGCCCAAGGCCGTCCTCTTCGGAGATTCCATAACCCGCAACTGGGCCAGGTTCGACGGAAAATGGCTGAAGGCGCACAACTTCGTGGGCCGGGGCATCGGAGGACAGACCACCATGCATCTGCTGAGTCGCATCCGTCCGGATGTCATTGAACTGAATCCGGAATACATGGTCCTTCTTATCGGCATCAACGACATTGCCAGAAACAATGGCTACATAAATGTCGAACATACCTTTGGCAATATTGTCTCTATGGTGGAACTGGCACAGCTGCACGGGATCAAACCCATTATGTGCACCCTCCTTCCCGCAGGTGAGATTGGCTGGAGAAAGAGAGTGGGGGACCCCAGACCCCAGATAGAGCGACTCAACGCCCTCATTACTGGATACGCCGCCGAGCACGGAATTCCAGTTGTAGACTACTATAATTCCGGCCTTGCAACGGAGGAGCACACCCTTAAATCCGACCTGGCAGATGATGCCGTCCATCCCAACCGTGCAGGCTACAAGATTATGGAAGCATTGCTTTTAAGCGTATTTGAATCCCTTTAGAATATGACGTACTGTTTCAAAAACGCAGCATTCTTTGCTGCAGTCCTTGCAGGAGTGGCCTGTATGAAAGTGGCGGAAGAGACTCCGCAGCAGGAAGAATACACGGTAATCTCAGTATCTCTTCCGGGAGACACCACCAAGACAGTCCTTGGAGCATCGGACGGAACGTCCAGGAAAGTGTTTTGGACAGATGGAGACCAGCTATCCTGCAACGGTACCGCATCGGTTGCACTTAGCGGGGTCCCCGCAGAGACCCAATCGGTAACTTTCTCCTTCCCCGGAGCGCTTTCTACGCCGTATAAGTTGCTATATCCGGCGTCGTTCTACAAGAATGCGAATACCATCACGCTCCCTGAAAGCCAGACCTGGACGGCGGGCAGTTTTGCCTCCGGTACGCTCCCTTTGGCCGCTTATGTTGCCAGCGAAAGCAATAGCATAGCGCTGTCTCATCTGGGCGCCATCGTCCATTTAAGGATTAAGAAAGATGCCGGAGTGAGTGCTTCCCGCCTTACTTCCGTCACCTTCGAAGGACGTGCCGGCGAGCAGGTGGCCGGAGACTTTACCATCAACTATACCGTTCCTTCCCTCACGGGTACTGCTGCAGCTGGCGTGGGACGGAAAATTACCCTTACGCTGTCGCAGAGCCTGTCGGAGAGCACGGCGCTGGATGTGTTCCTGGTAGTCCCGGCCCAAACGTATGCCTCCGGCTTCAAGGTAACCATGACCGACGAATACAATCGCGTCATGACAAAAGTGAAGAGCTCGTCCATCGTCCTCACGCCGGGTAAGCTGGCCAAAATGACCGAGTTTACCTTTGTTCCGTCGGCTCTGGCCACCGAGTTCGCCATTGACGATGTTGTAGAAGAAGTGCTCCCTCCGGACGGCTACAATATCACGGGCCGGGTAGTGGACAACAGCGGCAATCCGCTGGAGGGCGTAGTGGTCTCCGACGGCCTGCAGAGCGTACGTACCATGTTTGACGGTACGTTCTATATGGAAAGCACCTTGGCCAATGTCAAGTTTGTGCAGATTAGCACCCCGTCCGGCTATCTGCCTCCCGTAAGCGATGGCATTCCCCGTTTCTACAAAGCCAAGGCCGATGTAACGCCTGTCGCCGGTGTTTACAACTTTGGCGACTTTGTGCTCACGCCCGTTGCCAATCCGGACCGCTATACGCTGCTCATTACTGCCGACCCGCAGCCGCGGGCTAATACATGGTCGCTTGACAAGATTGCTTATCGGTCACTTGACGTCTGCGAAGACCTATATGACGAACTGGCGGATGTGGCCGATGGAATCACTGGCCGCCAGGTATACGGTATCTGCCTTGGAGACATCGTCCACGAGAATATGTCTTTGTACGCCAATTATAACGCCGGTCTTGCTCGTCTGGGATACCCTACATACAACATCATAGGCAACCATGATAATAAAACGGATGCACCCGACGACGATACCGCAGCCGAGCCGTTTGAATCCTATTACGGCCCCCGCAACTACTCCTTCAACATTGGAGGCATCCACTTCGTGATGCTGGACAACCTCATTATGAAAGATAACGGAGAAGGAGAACTTACAGCTTTCGACCAGGGGCTTACAGATAAGATCTGGGCTTGGCTCCAGTCAGACATGGCGTATATCCCTACTACCACCAAGATAATGGTATGTGCCCACTCTCCCATGTTCAAATTGCTCAAAGGCAGCGAACGCACCAACACAGCATATCATGCAGGAACTCGCAGCGACAAAGATGGAGGAGCTTATGGTTACGGAGATTTATTCGACACCTATAAAGAAGTTTACGCATGGGCCGGCCATACGCATATAGGGTTTAATTATATTTATCCTTCTAATCACCGTCACAGAAAGATTGAGGTTCACACCCTCGCACGTTCCACTGGCGAGCTCTGGACCAATGAATACCTGGCTGCGGGCACTCCTCGCGGATTTACCGTAGTGGATGTGGACAATGGTGCAATTACCTGGAAATTCCATCCTGTAACTCGCCAGAGAGGAACTTTCCAAGGAGTTTCTACCGGCTATTGCTCTGCCGGTGCTCCTGCATATACCTGGCGCGACTGGAACTATGTCAGCCATGTGGCGGTCATGAAGAGTGGCGGTGGTGCCTTGACGGAAGATTATCAACTCCACGCCTACCCTCGAGGTACTTATGGCGACGATTATGTCTACGCCAACGTGTTCCTCTGGGATGAGAAATGGAGTCTCCCTGTATGGACTCCGGACGGTGGCGAACCAGTGGAAATGACTAGACTTAATAGCGCTGACTCTGCTGTTATTGACGCTGATAAGAACTATGATTTCGCAGACACAGAGTTCCGTACTTGGTATAAGACGTATGCGGACAAATCGGGTGGAAGTCTTAAAGGCCTTTCAGGATACCGAATCAAGGAAACCGACGAAGCGGACGGGATGCTTACTACCATTTTCCGCGCCCCTGCCTCCGCAACTCCCACCAGCGGCACCATCAGCGTCACCGACCGCTTTGGTAATGTTTATTCGAGGACGGTGTCCTGGTAGGGAAGAAATTGTAGTAGATTATTAGTAAAATTGCAATCAAATACGTCTGGATATGAAAAAGATTCTTTTGTATAGCTTCGTGACCTTGCTGGGAGCCATTGCTTGCAAGCAGCAGGCGCAGGATTCTCTTCAGGTAATGTCCTTCAATGTCCGGAATTCCGCGGCAGAAGATGGCGTTAATTGCTGGGAAAACCGTCGGGATGCCGCCGTGGCCATGATTCATGCCCTCGCACCCGATGTGATCGGTATGCAGGAAGTGCTTCCGGACCAGCAGGAATTCCTTGCAGCGCAGTGCCCGGACTATTCCGCTTACGGCATCGGTCGTGACGACGGAGAAAATGGCGAGCGGATGACGGTTATGTATAACAATAAAGTGTTGGAGTACGTAGAAGGCGGCACTTGGTGGCTGTCGGAGACCCCGGATGTTCCTTCCGTGGGCTGGGATGCCAAATATCCCCGTACGGCCACTTGGCTGCTATTGAGGGATCTTCGCTGTGGCAAACAGTTCTATGTTGTGAATACCCATCTGGACCATAGGGGAGTGGAGGCCCGGCGGAGTGGCTTGCTCCTGGTTGTGAACAAAATTAAAGAAATGAATCCGGAGATTCCCATGGTACTCATGGGGGACTTTAATGTGGAGCCCGGCGATCCTGCTTTGGTGGCCCTGGAGGGCCTCATGCTGGATGCACGGACAACGGCGCCCATTACGGAGGATACGCCTTCGTTCAACGGGTACAATCCCGAACCGCAAAAACTGATCGACTACATTTATTATTCGGGCTTTGCCGGTGCACGGGAGTTTAGCGTTGTTACGGAGTCTTACAAAGGCGTTCCGTTCATTTCCGATCATTATCCTATCCAAGCGATTTTAACTTATTAGCGACATGTTTATCGTCAATTTCCTGAATGGCGCCGGTCAGGCCGATCCCAAGGTCCCGGCCCAGAAAGTGGACAAAACGTATAAGCGCCTGAGAATCCAGACGTTCCTGGCGGCTACGTTTGGTTATGCCCTCTATTATGTGTGTCGCCTGTCCATGGGCGTGATGAAGCAGCCGCTCATCGACGCGGGCTTGCTCAACGCTACGCAGCTGGGTATCATCGGCGCATGCCTTTATTGGGCCTATGCGGTAGGAAAGTTCATCAATGGCTTCATGGCCGACAGCGCCAATATCAAGCGTTTTATGGCGGCTGGACTTGTGGTGTCCGCTGCGATGAACTTTATCATGGGAGTGCTGGGCGTGCAGGCTTTGAACGGGAGCATCGCCAATTCGGCCCTGTTTATCATGTTCGCGGTTTGCTGGGCGGTGAACGGTTGGGCGCAGTCCATGGGCGCGCCGCCGGCCATTATTTCCCTGTCTCGCTGGTTCCCGCTCCGCATCCGGGGTACGTTCTATGGCTTCTTCAGCTCATCGCACAATATCGGAGAAGGCCTTTCCTTTGTATTTGTCAGTGCCCTTGTCGCGGCCTTGGGCTGGCAGTGGGGCTTCTTTGGCGCCGCTTTGGCCGGACTTGTCGGCGTGCTCATCATTGTGCTGTTCCTGCATAGCAGCACCGAGAGTAAAGGCCTGCCTTCCATTGAGGAGCTTTCCGGAGAGGAACAACCCAAGTCGCTGTCGCCGGAAGAGAAACGGGAGCATACCCGGAAGCTTCAGGCTGCCGTTATCCGTAATCCCGGCGTCTGGATTCTGGCCTTCGCCAGCGCCTTTATGTATATGAGCCGATATGCCATCAACGAATGGGGCGTTATTTTCCTGCAGGAGGCACGGGGCTATAGCATTACAGAAGCGGCTGCATTGATTGGTATCAACCCCATCTTCGGTGTACTGGGTACGGTATTTTCCGGCTGGCTGTCGGACGCTGTTTTCAAGGGCGACCGTAAGTATCCTGCCTTCGTAGCGGGTGTCCTGGAAGCTATCGCGCTGGCGCTATTCCTATTTGGCGGATCAGAAAAATGGGTGGTTATCCTGTCGATGGTGCTTTTTGGTATTGCTATCGGCGTCCTTATCAGCTTCCTGGGCGGACTGATGGCGATTGACCTGGTCCCCAGACAGGCTACCGGCGCTGCCCTGGGTATTGTGGGTATGGCATCTTATGCTGCCGCCGGCCTGCAAAATGTGGTGACGGGTATCTTGCTGGATGGCCACACGGTAATTACCAGCACCGGGGCTACGGTGCATGACTTTACTTACGTGAGTATTTTCTGGCTGGGCGCGGCCATTATTTCCTTCCTGTTGCCCATCCTGAACTGGAAACGGAAACCCCAAGAGTTTTAAGACATGAAACGCATTCTTTTCTTTCTGGCGGCGAGTTTGACCTGCTGCTTGGCCGCTGCGCAGACACGTTGGTACGACGGCTATGAAATGGGGCTGGGCGGGAAGATATTGCCCACGGAGAATCCCTATCACAGAATCGATACTTCCCGTTATAAATTTGTGAATAACGAGCTCAACCTGGTCCGGTGCAGCGCGGGTCTCACCCTGCATTTCAAGACCAATTCCAAAAACATCCAGTTAATGCCGGAGTATGGTTTCATTTATCAGGGCCGTACAACCAACCAGTTGTCGGTGAGGGGCTTCGATATGTATATCCGTCAAGGGAATAAGTGGGAATGGGCCGGTGCGGCTGTACAGAAGCCGGGGCGGGAGGATAAGCCGGTGAGCATCGTCTCCTCCATGGACGGGACCGAGCATGAATGCCTGATTTACCTGCCTATGTATGCGGAACTTCTCAGCCTGAAGGTGGGCCTGGACGAGGGCGCCAGCATGATTCCGTGCGAAGCAGATTCTGCTTTTAAACTGGTAGCGCATGGCTCCAGTTTCACCATGGGTGTGTCCTCCAGCCGTGCGGGCATGGCCTATCCGGCCCAGTTGGGCCGCAAAACAGGCCTGGATATCCTGGGACTGGGAATGAGTGGAAACTGCAAATTACAGCCTTCTTTTGCCAAAGCGCTGGCCGATGCCCAGTTTGATGCACTTTTGCTGGATACGTTCTCTAACCCTACAGTACAACAAATCAAGGCTCGTCTGTTCCCTTTCATTGAAACGGTTCAGGCTGCCCATCCGGGTGTGCCGCTCATCTTCCAGCGTACCATCTACAGGGGAAACCGAAGGTTTGACTCAAAGATAGACGCTACTGAGGCTGAGCGTATACATGTGGCCGATTCGCTGATGGCGATTGCCTGCAAGCAGTATAAGGATGTCTATTATATTTATCCTAATGCTACCGATAAGGCGCGTGAGAGTTCAGTGGATGGAACGCATCCCGGGGACTATGGTTATACCATCTGGGAGCAATCCATCGAAAAGCAGGTACTTCGTATTCTTCGAAAATACGGCTACCGCAGAGGAAAGTAAAGCCGGCGCCGGGTTATCGTATCCCGTACTTCCGTAGTATCTGGAGCACCTTTTTCTCAATAGACTCAGCCCACAGGGTGTAGCCATGGTCTCCGGGGTGGATACCGTCCACGGAGCTGTCGTGGTGCTCGTCCGTCGCATTGGTCTTGATGTAATACACATCCTTGTAGCGCTTGACGGCGATGTTCATGAGTGAATCGGCCATGTGGGCCCTTTGGCGCTCTTTCAGATCCTCCTCCTGGTTGAAGTTACGGTTCTCCCGATAGATGGTCTTCTGGAAAATAAGCGGTTTGCCGGGATGGGCCGCCTGGATGGTCTCGATGAAAGGGAAAAGCCGCTCATGAACCTCCTTGGGCGAGGGGTTGGAGAAAGAGTCGAAGATGAAGGCATCGACATCGGCCTCAGCCAGCGCCGCCGCAAAATACGGTTGGAGTTTGCAATTGCCGCTGCAGCCCAGGCTCAGGAGCTGGATACCGGTGTTGCGCGTGAACTGGGCGGGGTAGGTCATCCCGCTTCTGGAAGCGCAGATGCCATGGGTGAAACTGGAGCCGAAGATGGCCACGCGGCTGCGGAAAGGCATGGGCAGCGCTTCTATTTGCGTTCCTTCTTCAATGCCGATTTGCACGGAACGCTCTTCGCTCAGGAGGGGGAGGTACAGCAGACAATCGTGCCAGCTGCCGTCCATATTGGCCACAGGTGCTACCAGCGTGAACTGCTTGTTTCGGGGTGCGGAACCGGCGTACAGCCATCGACCCTCCTGACGGATATACAGGTCATAACCCTGCGAGGCGATATCCGGCGTGGCAGAAAGGTCTTCCCTTTGCCCGAACTCGGTTTTTACCGTGACGCTTTTGCTGTTGGTCCGGAAGGCCACCGCAATGCCGGACGATTCCCGCACCTGCAGGTTCTCCTTTTTGGTAAAACCTTTGAAACGGGCGGTGTCGATACGATGGTACGGATTGGGCGTATCCGGAAAAAGCTTCCCCACAAGGGTGAACTCCGAGGCCTCCGTATAAACATAAGGCAGATCGGGAACACGTTGGGCCGATGCACTCAGTACCACGGCGGCCGCACAACATAAAAGAAGGATTCTCTTGGTCATAGTCAGTGATTTAGCTTTGTAAATATAGTAAAAACTGGCCATATATGGAGAAAAAGTTTTTTATAATGAAAAGTATTTGTAATTTAGCATTTAACTGATCACATGGTTATTAATATGAGGCGATTATTTACCATTCTTCTTGCACTTGCCCTGGTTGTTCCCGTTTTTGCGCAGCGGGGGGAGGGGTGGACCAGCAAAACCGTTGCCGATGGCATCACCTATCTTTCTTTCTCCGGGCTGGAGGAAGTCTCCGGCTCGCCCCAGGAGGTCTATGTGCTGGACTGGGACATGTCCAACCCGTCCTACGCTTTGCGTTTCACCTGGTCGGAGAAGGCCACCATCACGTCCAATGTGCACCGGCGGGAGAATGCCGTGGCTACGCTGAATGCGGCGTATGAGCCCATCTCCGTCGTCACCAAGGTGGGCGGGTACTACCACTCCTGCATGCCGCGGGATACCGTGATGGAAACGCCCGTCTTCAACTGGAAGAGCGAGGCGGCCCTGTATACGGATGCATCGGGCCGGAATGTAAAAATCGCCTTTGACGGAAAGGGGAAGTCCATTGCGGAGCAGCGGGCTTTCTATGCGGCGTCTGACTGGGAGAATATTTTCACCAGCGCGCCCATGCTTATCGACAATTATGAGCCTGTGGGGGCGTTTTTCATGGACAGCACCCTTACGGCGGCCCAGCTGGAGGAGTACAATTACGAGCACCCGGTCCGGCACCAGGGCGTGCGGCATCCCCGTACGGCGGTGGCCATTACCGAGGACGGCCATTTCATCATGGTGGCCGTGGACGGCAGACGGGAGGGGATTTGCGAGGGGATGTCGGCCCGGGAACTGACTCGTTTCCTGGAGAAGAACTTCCATCCGCAGTATGCGCTGAATATGGACGGCGGCGGCTCAACAACGCTGTGCGTCCGTGAGGAGGGGGATCCTGTTACCCATGTGGTGAATTGCCCCACCGGTAATAAGAAGCATGACCATGCCGGCGAGCGGCGCCTGTACTCCCATCTGTGCATCGTAGAGGTGCCGGAGATGCCATCGGCCCAGGAAATCCGCGAAAAGGTGAAGGCCGATTGGAATCTCGCTTCCGGTCTGGACCGCGTGCTGGATTGGGCACCCAAGGCTGGGACGCCGGCGCCCAAGGGCTACGAGGCTACCTATATCAGCCATTACGGCCGGCACGGTTCCCGTTATGCGTATACTGCCAAGGCCTATACGGTGCTGCTGGAAATGCTACAGCAGGCCGATACCACCGGCAACCTGACTCCTTTTGGGCAGGATTTGCTGGGGCGGCTGGAGCCTTTCTGGGATTATGCGCAGTATCGCGTGGGCGACCTTACGGAACTGGGCTGGCAGCAGCATGCGCAAATCGCCCGCACCATGGTGCAGAGCTTCCCGAAGGCTTTTGGCGACGGAAGCAGGGTAGAGGCGGCTTCATCGGCATCGGTCCGGGCCATCATGAGCATGACGTCCTGCGTCTCCTCGCTTTCCCGTGTGGCGCCTAAGGCCGATATTTACGCCCATCAGGGCAAGACGGATATTCAGGCGACGCGCCCCAACGAGCGCAACAATCCGTTCGTCTATAAGGGCCCGGCGTCCGTGTTCCCTTATGGCGAGAGTCCGGAGGCGTTCTTCCTTCGCCGTTTCCCACAGTATCGACAGGTATTGGGGCGGCTGTTTATCGACCCTGACAAAGCGCTGGAGAATCGGAAGGCCTTTGACGTTTTCTTTAACCTATATATGTTTGTCGCTGGCATGAACAGTTTACGTGCCGATGTGCGCCTGAACGTGGACGGTATCTTTACGCCGGAGGAGTTCGCCATCCTGTGGGAGACGGACAACTACGAGCGCTTCCGGGAGTACCTGCCTTACCGCACCCCTTGCTCGTCCATCGTGGACGATATCATTGCCAAGGCCGATGCCCGGCTGGCGGCGGGGGAGAAGGGCGCGGACCTTCGTTTCGGGCACGACCATATCGTGATGTCGCTGCTTATGATTATGGATATCGACTTCTTTAGCCGGTACCCGTCCTCGCCCGATGACCTGATTCGCGTGTTCCAGACCTATCGTTCGCCCATGGCCACCAATCTTCAGTTCGTGTTCTATACGCCCAAAAAGAAAGGCGGAGACGTGCTGGTGAAGGTGCTTCACAATGGGGAAGAAGTGCAACTTGGCTTCCTTCAGGCAGTTAGCGGTCCTTATTATAAGTGGGACGATGTCCGGGCGTATTTGGCGGCGCGCGTTTCGCTATTTGTAAACGCAAAAAATTGAAAAAAAGTTTGCGGATTAAAAAATAGTTACTACCTTTGCAGTCCCGTTTGAAACGAACGGGATTTTTTACGGCCAAAAGCCGCGTCATTCCCGACCCGATCGGGAATCTCGAAAAGCTCATTGACAATACTGAGAGAATAGATTAAGAGGTAAAGCAAAAGATAGAGTTAGTCTGATAAAGAAGTTATCAAACGGAATTTTCGGACTACAATTTCAATAGGCAAGAGCAAACACAGTAATGTGTGATTCACTGTGTGTGATGAGATTCTCTCGCTTCGCTCGGAATGACAGTTGTCATACCGAGGCCGAAGGCCGAGTGTATCTCAAAGCACACGAAAGAGAAAGAAACGAAGAGCGAACGGAGGATGCCTAGGCTATCCGGAGGCGATGAAAGACGTGGTAAGCTGCGAAAAGGCTCGGGGATCTGCAAACAGGAATTGATCCGAGCATGTCTGAATGGGGCAACCCACTTGGTTGAAGACCAAGTACTCTCGTGAGAGAGGGCGAACCCGGGGAACTGAAACATCTTAGTACCCGGAGGAAAAGAAAGAAAAGTCGATACCCTGAGTAGTGGCGAGCGAAAGGGGCAGAGCCTAAACCGGTGTGTTTACGGACATGCCGGGGTTGTAGGACCACCGACAAAGAATCATCGAGAAACCAGAACGTTTTGGAAAGAGCGGCCGTAGAGGGTGACAGTCCCGTACGGGTAACTGCGATGATTCGAAGGTGGCACCTGAGTAGGGCGGGGCACGTGGAATCCTGTCCGAATCTGCGGGGACCATCCCGCAAGGCTAAACACTCCCGGAAGACCGATAGTGGACCAGTACCGTGAGGGAAAGGTGG
>Ga0310696_10001454_pt1 | contig 34187 bp, 49 predicted proteins | sample AusTroGonzalo_MG_4_FD_203885 | JGI IMG/M metagenome (GOLD analysis project Ga0310696, IMG submission 203885) | Bovine rumen microbial communities from tropical cattle in Woodstock, Queensland, Australia - Gonzalo_02 (v2) (version 2) | ecosystem: Host-associated > Mammals > Digestive system >... | reverse complement strand
TATATCGGGCGTATAATATAGCTATCGGAGGTCGAAGGCATGAACATTATTCGAGAATTGCGAAAAAAGAAGGGTATCCAGCAGAAAGAACTCGCCCTGATTGTCGGTGTCGCACAGCCAACCGTCAGCGACTGGGAATCGGGCAGGAAAGACCCGTCAGGGGAACGCCTGAAAAAACTGGCGGAGTTCTTCCAGGTAGACGAACTCGTTGTCCTGGGAAAAGGCGTTGTCGATCTATCAAAGGAAATAAAAAACACGCCCCGAACCATCGAGGCGAGAATTGTTTCCGGGGCCATGGATAAACTGCCGAAGGATCAACGGGAACAGGTCTTGAACGTCGTTAAAGCGATGTTATCTAATCATCCTGAATTATTTACGGAGGAAACATGAAACCGAATTTTGACAGGGCCGCCACGCTGGCGATGCAAACAATCATTGATAACGGTATCAACACCGCCCCGATCATCCCCCTGCCGATATTCAAACGCACGCCCGGGGTTCTGGTATTGTCCTTTGCCGAAATGTCGGATCTCACCGACATCGAGCGCAGTAACCTCGTTCCCATGTTCGGCGAATCCCAGGACGCCGCAACCTTCCACGTATCATCTGGAAACCTGAAATATATAGTCGTATATAATCAACGGCTCCCGATGTATATGCTACAACGGGCGCTTGCCAGGGAACTCGGCCACATCGTTCTCGGGCATGACGGAACCAGACCGGAACAAGTGAGAACAGCCGAAGCCTATTGCTTTGCGCATCATCTGCTTTGCCCTCGTCCGCTGATCCAGGCATTGCAGAACGCAGGCGTTAAACTGACAGTCGAGGTCGTTGGTTCGGTAACCGGATGTTACGAGCGCTGTCTTTCTGCCATGAGGAAGGAATTACCGGCACACGTGCCAGCAGAATTGAACCGGCAAGTCCGTTCCCAGTTCTCCGATTATCTTTCCAACTTCCTCGCCTTCCAGCCGTATCTTTCCACCGATGACGAATCAGCCCTGGCAGATTTCGGACATTATATGGATTTATACGAGGAATAAAATGCCACGACAGAAAAAGCCCACACTCAAAAAGAGGAAAGACGGGCGATACAAGTGTAAGTACCACGACATTCAATTCTACGGCGCAACACCTGAGGAAGCGTTCGCCCTCCGGGATGATTTTATCCGCCAGGAAAAAACAGGCCTGATCCGGCAGACTGTTTCCGACTACGCCCTGCCATGGTTAAAACGCTCGTACCCTGCTGTCAGTGATTCCACGTATACCGGGCTGGCGATCCATATGCAACACCTGGTCGATATAATAGGAACAAAACGCATCGCCGAGGTTCTGCCATCAGACATCAAGCGCATATATTCAGATAAATACGCAGGCCTTTCCAACTCGTACATTCGTTCAGCGAAACAGCTTTATTGTGCCCTGTTCGATGCCGCCCAGGCTGACGGGCTGATTTCTTTTAACCCTGCCAGGGATAAGTCCGCCAAACCTCACAAGGGAAACAAACCGAAAGAACGCATTTTGGCGAAGCAGGAAAGAACATATATCGAAACCCTTTGCACCGATCACCGGGCCTGGCCTGCCGTTATGTGTATGCTTTACGCAGGCCTGCGCCCTCAGGAAGTCAAGGCCCTGGACGTTGACAGGGATGTCGACTTCGAGCATAATATCATCACGGTACGCCAGACAGCCCACGTAAACGGCCAGAAATACGCCTTTACAGACGAAGGAAAAACGGACTGGTCGAATAGACAGGTACCGCTGTTCCAGCCCTTAAAACAGGCGTTATCAGGCCGACACGGCAACGTCATTACATCAGCACACGGGGAACCAGTAACGATCCAGACATGGAAAACGGCCTGGTCGAGTTATCTCTTCTGTATGGAAACCGCAATAAACGGAGTTCAGAAACGCTGGTACGGGAAAAAGAAGGGAACAGGCGCCCAGCCCTGGATCGACTTCGACATTGTTCCATATACACTACGCCACGCCTTTTGTGCTTTCCTCAGGGATTCGGGCGTAGAACTGAACACGGCCCGAAGGTGGATGGGCCACGCAGACGCTAAAATGATCCTGGCGGTCTACGATTCAGTATCAGACGACCGTCAGGAAAAGGAACGGGAAAAAGTGGAAAATCGGCTGTTTCGGGTTCAATCCGGGGTTCGGGAAGAAAACGAACAGCCTGCGATGATTGAAAAATAACGCATCGCAAGTCGTATAATATTTCACCTGTTAACCGAAGGGTTGTAGGTTCGAGCCCTACCTGGGGAGCGGTTAAAACCTCGGAGTTTTCGAAGCTCCGAGGTTTTCTGTTTGCCATGGCAGAATGTAAAATCAGAAAAAAAGAACCATTTTCAGGGTTCAAACGGGGTTCAATCCAGGATGTTTGATTTTTTAATCATCCTATGCCACGATGCTATAAATTTTAATCATCAAGCCGATTTTTATCCGATCTGGTTCGATTTATTACCACGTTTTTGCGCCGAATCTCGAGTTCGCCGACGAAGGATAATTTATACATCATCGATCTGGAACTCGTAAATGGCACGTTTTCCGCCCGTTTTCCGGTATGCCGAATATGCTTATCCGATATGGTTCGGTTTTGTTCCCATTTCAGACAATAAAAAAAGCCCCGGATTTCTCCGGGGAATGGTTTTGCCTGTTACTTTTTTTCGAGCTTCGCAAACGTAAGCTCGTACCCGCCCATGGCGGTCAGGGCCACGATCACCGCATTGATAACCGTGAGAAGTGCCGTGCTGGCGTCCAGGCCTGTCGTAAAATAGGTCGCCAGGATGAGCACGATAAACGCAATCACGAACACGATGATCCGGGTCGGGATTTTCCATACCTTATCAAGCGGAAGTTTCAGTATCTGGACGATCAGCATTGTCGCCATCGAAGCTCCGCCAATCGTGGCCAGTTGCGCCCAGGTTACCGGCTGTGTCGGCAGTTCTGAGGCGACCACCTCCACAGCAACCTCGGCCAGTTCTTCCGCCATTGCCAGTCCAGGAACCAGGAACAGGATCACGAGCAGAATTCGAACCAGATGTTTCATTTTTTACCCTCCCTTATAAAATCGGCATTTCCATTATCTCGTTGTGAATCTGAGTTATCGTGCCGTTACCTCCCAGTGCGTGGTACGACTTATACGCTGAGTCGATAGCGTCCTTTCGGCTGACGGATATTTTCCCATCGAGGTTCGCTTTTTCGTAGTTGTCCAGTATTTGCAGGCGCAGAACATCACGCAGACCGTTCTCGATTGCCTGGTTTCTTTCTTTTTCCTCTTTCAGTCTTTTATTGACGTTTCGCAAGGCAACGCTTACGCCAGTCGAAACGGCCCCGAACAAAACTTCCAGCCAATATTTCGCTATAAACTCGAGCATATTTTCACCCCTCCAATTTTTTACTCCCGCCGTATTCTTTTATAACCTCGTCCGCCTTCTCCGCTGACAAACAAGGAATCGTCACCGTATACAGTCTTTCTTCCAGGGCTTTCATCGTTGCTTCGTCAACGATTCCATCCTCAGGCAACCCGTGCGCTTTCTGGAACGCCTTCACGGCCTTCTGCGTCTGTTTGCCGAAGTCGCCATCTGCGCCCCATTTTCCCAGGTCGTAACCTCTTTCAATCAGTTCATTCTGAACCCATTTAACGGCTTCGCCCTTATCGCCTTTTTTCAGCGTTTTTTCCGGCGTTGGGGCCGGTGTCGTGGGTTCTGGTACAATAACCCCATCGAATGCCGGAACCGCCCAATGCGTCCATTTTTTATTGATTTTTGTGGCGTGCTGGACGTTGTTCCCGCACTCGCATGTTTCCCCGTTGTAATACAGTCCGGTATGCGCCATTTTCGTCTGGTCGTCTTTCTTCCTGTAAAACAGGCAGACGATCACGCCTTGCGGGATCCCTTCAACGACCAGGCCTTTCGCTTTCCAGTTCTTTTTCGAATTCCACTGGCCAGTGGCGCCCTCGCCTTCCAGGTCGAACCCGAACTGTTTTAAGCACCAGTCCGTGAAACCTCGGCAGTCATAGCACCGCACACGTTCTCCGTCCGGGTACCATTTACAGCCGTTACAGGTTCCCTTCGGATCAGAACTCCGTAACTGCTGGCAGGATTGCAGGATGTTCGCAACGTTGTTGTACTTGTATCTCTGTTTCCTCTCGCTGGTCGTGCAGTATGCGCCCCAGGCCCCGAACACGTAGGGCCAGCCAACGCAGGCGAGGGCTGTTTGCCATACAGCTTCGGAAAACGGAACCCCCTCAGACTTTAACCTGGCGACCAGTTCATCGACCTGCTTTGCGTTGTTCATTCTTCCGGCGCCTCCTCTCAACGGCATCCAACACCGCCGCGACGGTGATCGCGCTGACATACATTGCCAGCGCGATCAGCATTACCGCCGCGATCCATTTCAGAATGATCACCAAATCATCCTTTCGTCATCATCGTCTTCTTCGTCGTGCTTTTCGCATACTTTCATCACAATTACGATAATTGAAATCAACGCAATCCATTCCAGCATGGCTTTACCTCCGCACATTTCGTCTTATGCGTTCGTAACCGTCGTGTTGTAGGCTTTGATCGGATACGGGTTGCTGCTGTCATCAACGTGCGCCGTCACGTTTCCGCAATTCAGGAAAGTGACATCAAACGCGTTCCTTGCGTTCGTTCCTGCCGTTGAATCAGCAATGTTTACCAATCCACGGATATAACACCCGGCAAACCGTGTACGCACATGAAGTGCCGTGTTCGTGACGTTCGCCAGTTTCACGCACTCCGTTCCTTGTGCATCAATCACGCAATCTGTCACGAAAATGTCGCTGCTCTTTGCTTCGGTCATCGTCACACCGCCGACCGTGTTCCTTGTGTGACCATAAAACGCCCGCCCGGTTGTTTCGTTGATGAAGTCGCAGTTGATGTATTCATTTCGCATTTCCTGGTCGATTCCGAACCCGATTGTGTGCGTCCATCCCAGTCCCGTATCGTTGGCGTACTTTACAAACCGGACGTTTTTATAAATCTGGATTGCTCCGACATATCCCGCCTTTCCCAGCGCATCATTGTGAAGACAGTACCGACCGTTTTTGCAATGCACTTCGATGTTCTCAATCGTGCAGGATGCGGCAACGTTCAGCGGGCTGACGGTTGCGCTCTGATTGTATGTAACGTCTTCAGCATCAGGCATCCACATCAGGCGCACAATTCCGCGGCCGATAATGTGTGTGTTTTTCGGAACCCATACGCAGTAATCAAAGTAATCGTATGTAGGGTCTGATCCCGTGTACGCCGGAACTCCCGCCGCTTCATACTCTGCAAAGATGTCATAATCGCCGCCGTCCACATAAATGATCTTTTCTGAAAAATCATTTTTTAAGTCGAGCAAGCACTGCGTAAACGAGGAATAATCCGCCATTGGATCGGTGAGCGAAACATAGTATTTTTTTACCGGCGTAACCATGCTTCGAAGCGGAGCAACAACCAGGTCAATGCTGTCCGCGTTTCCGTCATAGTTGTACAGGTACAGCTTTCTTTGCGTGCCGTCTGTTTTGAAAATCGCCTCGCTCTTGTTTGCGTTTACCCGCGCCACATTGCTTGTGTTTCCGGCTCCGTAAATGTTGATCAGCCCGGTAATCGCAGAGTTGAAGTGAACAACATACGGCGTATTCGGTTCAAGGTTTATCCCGGTATCCACAACTGTCGGCGTGCTTTCAAACGCACCGGAAAACCGCTGTGTTTTGTCAATCACAACTTCGTCCCAGTTTCTCCACGCCTTTGGCGATCCCCAGTTATCACGGAAATGCATCCTGCCACCGTGACCAAGCGCAAGAACTCCGGCACCCGAACTGTCCGCCGTTCCGTCCCCTCCATATACGGAGAACATATTTCCCAGCCAGCCGGAATATGGCAGGTTGCTTTCGTTGCCTGAGTCGAACCTGTACATAATCCCGTTCGGTTCGATGTCATCTGCGCCAACGTTTGTCTGTGCAAGGTTTGCGCTTTTCTGAACGTGAATCGGAATTGAAATAAGTTCAAACAAGCATTTGTCTGCATCGCTCACAACATTGGATTGATTAAACCGGATATATCTGGCATTTTTTATATCCGCGGAAGTCATCAGATTATATTGGACTATCCCTGAAGAATCAACGGTTGTCGGTTCCCTGTACGCCAGGAACGTTTTGCTTGAATCATAGAAACACACAGAAGGGTATACTACGTTATTCCCGGCCTTTGCATATATGCGCACCTTTACCGCATTGACATTCAGCGGAATATAATCGGAACACCGGATCAAACCGTTTCCCGCTTCTGTTCCTTCCCGTGTCACATATTTGTTTCTGATGTCTGCCATGTATTCGATGTTGTTCTGTCCCGTTTGTTTAATCGCCTTTTCAATGTCTGCAATCGGGAACACCTGGATGCACCTAAATTGTGCGGTCAATGTGCCTTCGATGCAAATCCGCATATACTTTGCGCCCGTTGGTACTTTGGTAGATTGCCACAAGATTGACGCTTGTGTGCCGGACGTGAACGGCTCGGACGAAATATATCCGCTTGCCGCATTCGTGGAATAGAACGCAATGGTCGCTCGCTCGCTCAGAACTGTGGCGTTTGCAGTCGGTGACGTTGTGTAAATAACCTCTTCGCCTGTTACAGGAATAAAATCAGTTATTTTGTACGCCGTTGAGCTTGCGGTCGTTCCGTCCGACCTCTTGATCGTATAGCTGGAAAACGTTCCGGGAGCACTTAATCCGTATGCTGTTTCCATAGCATCGCGGAAACCGTTGGACAGCGCGGAATAGTCCAGCGGGATGGAATCAACTGCCTGCTCGATGGATTCAATCAGCGCGGCAATATCCGGGATGACCATTCCGGGATCAACCACCGTATCCGTTGCCGTGCGGTACACATTCGCAACCACCGCACACAGGGTTGTAACCATTTCGCCGTTGGTCAGCTTGATAACGACGGACAGAACACCGGGGACCGCGTAACACGCCTGTGGAAGCGTGACGGAGCATCTATTTCCGGAACGTGTGCCGGATACCGCCACTGTGGAACCGTCCGCCCGGATCACGGAAGCGGAAACCGTACCGGCAATGATTGCGGCCTGTCCGTTCTGCAATACGTTCACGCCGATCAGATTCCCGTTATTATCCTGCGAAAACATATTTCCATGAAGGTACTGCACTTTCACCGGTTCCGAAAGTTCCTGATTGTACCATGTTTCGATCATTACTCAGCACCGTCCTTTTCTACCGGAAGTCCGGTCTTTTCTTCAACCAGCGCATCGTTCATCCTTTTCAATTCTTCGATCTTTTCTTCCAGCGATTCACGATCCGCTTTTATCCCGCTTTTCAGATTCGCAAAAATCTGTGTGACCTGCTCGAGCTTATTAACGAAGGCGAGATACTGGCCGGAAATAAGGTCTTTTAATGCGGAGTTGCAAAGGGATATTCCCTTGTCGCAAACGCCTTCATTATCCCATAACCCACGACCGTCATTTATCCTTGATTTTTCCATGCTGGCCCCCTTAATATCCAAGATAATGAATCGTCGTGTCCGTGTACGACGTAACGACTCGCCCGGTAACTGTCCCGGTTGGCGTTGTACTTCCGCTTGACGCGGCGGTTAGTATGTACTTTTGCGTGCTAAGTCCGACCCAACGAGCCGAATATGATTGCCAACTTGCACCAGTTCCACCAACCGACAAACTTGTCGACGCACTGACGGTTCCGGCAGAAATATCCGTTGCGCTGACGTCGGAAGCGTCGACGCTTTCGCACCTTACAGTTTCAGCTACGTCAATGGACAGGAAAACCGATTCGCCTTCTTGTGCGTTTATTACTTGAACGGTTAATTCGTATGCGGTCAAACTTTCGACAATGCCGTCAATGTCGATTGTGTCCGCTTGAATTAACGCAGTGGTTCCACCGTCATCATTGATCGCAACAACAATCTGCCCGGCCTTGATATACGTGTCGCCATCCTTGATTCCGGCGACCATGCCGATCATCTGCTGTGTTCTGATAAACTCAGTATAAAACCTTTGTTCCTCGTCCTCGTTGTTGTCATCCCCATGGCGCCCACCGCCACCGCCACCGCCAGCCTTTTTGTCTGTCTCCCGATTGATATAGATAATGTTCGGGATATAACTGCCGATGATCGGTCGGTTGTTTTCAGGGTTAACCAGGTCGATGTCGAGCTGTATGATTTCTTTATTGAACAGTTCGCCGGTTTCCTCGATCTCGACAATGGCTGTATCATGCCAGCGCAACGGCTGGTCGTTATATCCCAACCGGTGCATATCTGTTACCGTTCCGGCAATCTGGATTTTAGGTTCGCTGGCGACTTTCAGGCTTTCCCAGGTCTTTTCGAGCAAAAGGCTTGCGTCTTTTATGCTGGCGTTCTGGTAATACCCATATCGGGGCCGACCATTCCTGCCGTACAGCGCAGTCTTTTCCGGCCATTCCAGATACGTTTGGTTTGCAGGCTTCGCCGGGTGTTCTGCTGTCGCAGTCCATACCTCGTCCGCAAAAGTGAGTTCTACGCTTTCGTCATCCTGGCCCGTAACAGCCTTGTCCACGCTTGCACCGTAACCATAAAGGGCCGTATAAACATCCTCGTCCGAATACGTGACCTGCGGGTCGCTCATGTTTTTGCGAATGGACAACCTCAGGCCCCGGAACGTACCGCCAGCCGGGGCGATGTCCAGGTATCTTCCAGTAATCGCCCCCGCAGAACTGATAACCACCCTGGGCGTTATGTAAACATTCCAGTTCGTTTGAATTGTACCGACAGCGTTCCACACCGAGCCCCTCTTAAAATCGGCGTTTTGGGTACCAGAAGCGGTGTTCGTGCCTACGCTCCATAATGTACCAGTCAGTGCAGTTGTAAGCGCTTCTGATGCCGTTTTTCCGGTTATTTTCGCGTTGTTCAGGTGTTCATCTGACAGCTCCGCAAGCGCAATGTGTTCCGCTGTGATCTGCTGTAAATGGTCAGGTTCCGAGTTCGTTACCACCTGGATTTCGAACACTTCCAGGTTATCAGTAGCAGGATCACGGAAGGCGATCCGCTGGCCTTTTTGAATGAGCTTGTTTTTATCGAATGGAAATACTGCCGTGACGCTGTATTCGTGTTCCGTCCAGTGACCGTCCATCATGTCCGACCTGGAAAACAATGTCGTTCCGGCGGCGTTCAAAAAAATAAATTCCATCACGCCCACCTCTCACGCCATTTCACGGTCCCGGTCCCGGTGACGGTCTGGGCCCCGGTCTTCGGGACAAGCCATTTCGAATTGACATTGTAGTTCGCCATGAAGGAAACCCCGCCGACCGCCGCCGTCTGCTTGTCCAGATCAATGATCATATCCCCGGCCGGAATTGCGGAGAATGCGATTGTGTTTCCGTTCATGACATAGAGCTGATCGCTCGCCTGGGCCGCCAGCGTTCTTTCGATCCTGACGAGGGGAGGCACATCGCCCAGGGCGACAAACTCGGTCCCGCAGGCGACCGACTTTTCGGCCTTGCTGATCCAATATGGATCGAAGCAGGTGAACGACAGCCGGAGTATCTGCCACCACTGACGGAGCGACGGGTTCGGGAGCTCGGTACATGCCGCCATCAAATACTTGTCCGGCTGATGCGGGAGCTCCAGCCTGCAGGGATAGTCTTTCGCCCAGGCCTGAATATTCTGGATGCTCTGCTCCCGAATAATCTGGTTCTGCTCCTTAACCTGAAACGTGACCGTCACGGTCCGGGTGCCATCATGCGGCCGGATGAACTGCGACCCGCCCTGAATCGCCCGAGGTTGTGCAATGGGCGATTTCTGGATCGGGCCGACCACGATGTCCTCGATCTTGACATTCGCCACGGATGCGAGGTCAATGCCGTCAAAAATAATCATGCCTGCCATCCGCTCCTTTGCAGTGATCTATAACTTCTTCCCTGGATTTCGGAAAGCACTTTCCCGACCGTCCGGCCATCGAGATATACATCCCCGCCCATCTTCGGGGCACCGCTCCACAGGGCCGCCCCGATATTGCCATAATCAACGGCGGGTTGCGTGGATCCCATCATGCGCATCAGCGAAGCCTCTGCGGCTGTCTGGATGCGCTCGCCCTGGTGAATGTAGGCGAGGCCGTTCCGTGGAACATAATCGAGGCCGCTGTCAAACGATCCCAGGAACAGCCCGCCCTGGAAGCCCATTGTGCTCGCCTGGGTTATGGTGAGATTTGTCGCCGCCGCACCTGCGGCCGCCGCCATTCTTTCGAGGGCCTGGTTTGCAATCTGGATGTCCGCCTCAAGGTCGCCCATCTTTTTCGACAGGTCCGTCATGCTTGTATTGGCACTGCTTACTGCCGCCATTTGCTCGTTATAGATGTCGGCGTACTTCTGGACGGTTTCGATAGGCTCGCCCAGGGTAACGGATGCATTCTTCGCCCGGCGTATGATTTCATCAACCCCGATACTGCCGGATTCCATGCGGCGGATCCATTCATCCCGGTTCAGCATCCCGGTAAACAGGTCTTCTTCATAATAGCCGTTCTTCTGCTGTTCGGCTTTAAGGCCCCGGATGATATAATCAATCATTTCGTAGGCCGCCTCGTTCGCCTGTTCCTGGGCCAGGTCCCGGTTGATTTCTGCAGTATAGTAATCGACGCCGGCCTGGGCGTACTCGTTGTTTAACTGCTTGATGGCGTTGGCCTTTGCTTCTTCGATCAATGCCTGCTTGCGATTCTCGACATACTCCCGGAGCTGTTCGTTCGTTGCGGTGAGTTCGCCGGTCTCGTCTGAAATAAATTGATTGACCTCCGGCATAACTTCTTTCAAGCGTTCGAGGGCCGTTGCCCATTCGTTCGTTTGTGTCGCCGCTTCGCCGTATTTTGCATACAGCTTGTCCATGTAGCCGAGGATGCCTTGTGCCTGCGTTGCCTGCCCTGCGGCATCCGCCATTGCTTCTTCGGCCTTATCGAAAGCCGTTTCCGGTGGAACGTAGGTCAGCACATCCAGCAGGTCGTTGATCGCATTGGAAACATCGGTCGCAATCGGGAGAAGTGCCTGGCCGAGCTGGGCCTTGAGTGTATCGAAGCCGGTGGCCATCCTGCGCTGGCTGTTTGCGAAGCTGTCCGATGTCCGGGCGAAGTCGCCCTGCGCATCTGCGGTAACAGACATCAAATACCGGTAGCGGACCAGCATCTGCTCCTGCTCGGACATCTTGCTGTATGCGGTCTCCATTCCCTCGGCCATGGCAAAAGAGGCCAGGGAACCCTCGGTCATATCAATACCGAGCTGTCGCATCGGGAGCGTCATTCCCGACATTGCGGACTGAATCTTCGAGAACGCAGTATCGAAATCCATGTTGTAAAAAGAGGCCATGTCCGCCGCCAGACCTGCAAGGTTCGTTGACAGGTCCAGGATTTCATCGGAGGTCATGCCGTTTGACTTCATCATGGCTCCCAGGGTTGCGGAATACTGCTTCGCCTGCAATTCCGTGAGGCCGAACTGCGAGGATGCCGCTTTTGCCCAGGATTCAATCTGTTTTGCGCCCTCGGTTCCAAAGGTCACATCGACAACGTTCTGGACCTCTTCCAAATCGGATGCGAGCTGTATAGATTCCCCGCCGAGCTGGAGAAGCATCTGCCCGATCTTGATGAACGCCGCCGAGCCAACAACGGCCTTGAAAGCCCCGACCAGGGAGCTCGAAATATTGCCGGAGGAATTGTCAACCGACTGATCCCATTTTTTGCTCTCGTCCTGGATTTTCTGTGTCGTTTCGTTCAGCGATTTCTGAATCGGCTGATTGTTGCCCGTTATATCGAATACTACTTGTCCGTCCGCCATTGTTGTCCCCCTCCCCGGCGAGCGCCATCAGCATCGCCCCGAGTTTCTGTACGCCCTTCGAGTACGCCTGTTCCTGTTCCTTATCATCCAGCTTTAAGGCGAACTCGGCTTTTGCTCTTGCCAGCCACGCCCGTTCCTCAGAATTGTAATTGGTCGCCGCAGGCATCGGCCTGATACGGATATTCAGGATGTCCGTATACTTGCTCCCGACCGGCAGACAAGACAGGAAACACACGAACTCGAACCAGTGCAACCTTTCCCGAAACAGGTTTATTCCGTATTCCTGCATAAACGCCGCCCGGATCAGCTCGGCATCTTGCTCGAAGTCCGTAATTCTTTCGTGTTGCTCTTTTGTATCAGGGAAAAGCAGTTTTTTGACATCTGCTATCATGCCTTTCCTGGGATGTCTGCATATACACTTCATCGCCAGCCATTCCCGGGCGTCCGGCATCAGGTCATCCCGGGCCAGCGTGTCGATCATTTTCAAAACGTTCCGGTATTCTAAGTCCAGCCGAACCTTTTTCCCTTTGACCATCACATGATCCGGCAGGCTGTCCTGTAACTTCATTTCGCCCTCTTTTGCGCCCTGGTTATCTTCTTCGCCAGTCTTTTCTCGAAATACTGACTGCATACCATGGCAACGCAGGCCGCATCCCCGCTATAAAAAGCGAATAACTGCTCTGTCTGAGCATCGCCGAAAATCGCCGTAGAAAGCGCCGTAGAGGCGTCCTTTTTTTCTGTGTCCGTAGAACCCTCGTTTACCTTTAACAAGGCTGTTTGCGCCCTTTGCAGGGCCGTAACGATGATCCTGGGATCGCAATCGACTGTCAGTTTCAGTTCGTCATCGCCTTCCTTGATGACGATATGATCCCGCACCCGATTCAGTGAGATTTTGAACATTTTTCAGCCCTCCGAAGAAAAGGGGAGGGAAACGCTCCCTCCCCTGGTTGGTTACTGTGTCGGTGCGTCCGTTACAGTGGGCTTGCCATTGAAGCGGATCGTGCATCCGAAAGCGTTCTGGTCGGTGGTATTTCCGCCGAACGAAGTGATATTCCCGATCGTGCAGTCGCAAGTGATCTGCTTTCCGCCGGTGATAACCTTGACCGAGCTCCGGCGCTCGTCTCCGAGCTTGAACTGTAACCCGGCGATGTAATCCTGGGCCGTGTCGCCGACAATCCTCTTGCCGGTAATGACCAGCTCGGGAGCGGCCCCTGTCACGTCATTGTCTGCGAAGCCTTTGCCGCACAGAAAAAAGTTTTGCTGGTTCTGCTCATTCTCCGAGAACGTCATCCCGGTAATGCCCTTGCAGAGTTTCGCATACGTCCAGACGGGCGGGGTTGCCGTGGTGGCGGTTGTACCGATGTTAAGCTCGTCTACCCATACAGCGTCCATTTTTTATCCCCTTTCTGTTATTCTCCCGTTTCCGGGGTTTCCGCTGGTTCTTCGTCCGGCCCATCAGGTGTCGGCGGAACAGGCGGAATATAAGGTTCGATATAGACCTTAACCATCAGCCCCGATGCCATCATCCAGGAATTATCATCCTCACGGCCTACGATCTGCGGCATACTCGCATTCGTTATGTCGACAATCTTCCAGCCTGTGCCGTATGAATATTCCTTCGCACTCGTCAGCGAATGGTGAATGGTGTTCATGGCGTTTGATAAGGTTTCGAGGTCTGCGTTCTTGCCGTTGATCGTCAGGTCTATCGGCAAGTATATTGCTTTGTCGAGGTATACTTCGTCAGGATAACTCGGGCCGATCTCACAGCATAACCCGGGCCCAGTTCCCAGGGCGCCCCTGCGGATTTCGGAAAACAATCCCAGGCTGTCGATCATATCCATTACCGCTTCAACGGCTTCGTTTATTGCGCTCATAGATTATCGTCCAGTCCTTTCTGCGCCAGCTTTTGCCAGCGGTTTTTATGCTTTCCTTTTGCAGTCTCGCACCACTTCCAGGTGCGCCCGGGCGTCAGGCTTGTTCGTATCGCCCAGTATTGCCGTCTGGCGTATGGGGTTTCCCAGATCAATTTTCCGTCTTGCGGTCTGGATTTGATAAGGCTGGACGCAATCAGCGCCCCGCTATCTTCCTTGCAGTACTCGTTACAATCTGCCAGTATTTCTTCCGACAGTGGCCCGAGAACCTTCCCCCATGCGCCCTTTATTTTCGCCTCGACTTGCGTTTTCGATACTATGATCTGTACGGGCATCGAATCACCTCAGTCCGATTTCCCAGTGATGGAACAGATCGGTATCGTCCCGAAGTTCGTCCACCGTAAATACGGTGTATTCCTGCTCCCTGACAATGACTTTCACGTCACCGCCGAGATCGTGGGCCGTCTTGAACAGTGACCACCAGTCAAGCGGTGTCGAATGTTTCCCGTCTGCGAACAGGATAGACCGTAGCGTGCAGTCGGTATTATTCGGGGTTTTCCTGATCTCGTTGGTCGGTTGCAGGTGTACATTTTTTACGGTGTATTCCGTATACGTTTGGTTCTGGTACCTGTCGAGAGAAGTGCAGGCCTTGACCGTTGCCGTTGATCGAAGAATCCTTGCGGGGATCGGTCTTAGCATATTACCACCACCCGATTACAGCCGGAACGCCAGGATATAAAAGCCCGGTTTGTTCCAAGTATTGCAACGCCAGCGGGGAAACGCTGTTCGCTTTGCTGGCGCTTATTCCTGACTTTCCGTCAACGTGTACCTTTCCAACCGTGAACCCTTCTCCGCTCCCTGCTGTTATGCTGTCTGAACCATTGATCGCAACGAAGTCGATCTCTGCGCAGACTGCTTTCTTGTACAGCGTTTGTACGAACACGGGAAGGTTCTGGATCGTTGTTTCGTCCACCGCCCACCGAGTTATCGCCCCGATGACATCTTCCGCCCGTACATCAAGGGCCGGGAACGAGGTCGCATCGGCCTCGCTCCCCTTGTAGACGGTGGAATAAAAAGTGAAGTCTACAACGCCCATTTTGTCACCTCATTAAGTTCCGGCGGAAACGGTACCGTCACCATAGGCGATCGGCACATTATTCCCGGCGGCCACCAGGGCGACCGTGATCTTATAGTTGTTCGTGCTTGTGATCTTGCCGTCAGCAGGCAGGTCGGCCCAGCCATCGGTCGCAGTCAGGGCGGTTCCGATGGTCACGCTCGGGGCGGTGCCGTTTGCGGCCTTCCAGCGATACTTGAACCCGTCGGGCTTTACGCCGGAAACGGTGATCGTGGAGGCACCAGCAGAGACGCCGGCCTCGCTGGTGACGGTCAGGTCATCGGCGGTTCCGCTGTCCACATTGACCAGCAGGCCGTCGCCCTTGTTCTCCAGCGTCCACAGTCCGTGATACACGGAGAACATGACCTTCCAGAACTCGCCTTCCTGGTTCGTGTCAGGATCGATGACCTTCGTGACCTGAGGACGAGCGATCGCATCCACGGCAGGACGGGCCGCAATCAGCCAGTTGATGCTCGGGCCGAGGTTGGCGAAGGTAACGCCGCCCACGGTCTGACCACCGGTCACACCGTCATTCAGTCCGAACACGCTGTGCATATAGGCGGAAGGCGTGCCGATCAGGTACTGGTCGTTGATGGCGTTCAGCGTCAGAACCGCATTGCGGATCTGGAAGTCCTTCACGTTCAGGTACTTCGTAAGCTGAGTGCTCTGCTCCAGCAGGGATTTCAGTCCGGTGCTGATCTGGATATAAAGCTGTTCGGTCTCGCCGATCTTGTCCTGCACCTTCGCAATGTCCGCCAGAAGCAGGCCGAGAATGTTCGCAGAGGTGATGCCGCTGGCCGCCTGTACGGAAACCTGGCCATACGCAACGGCACCCTGGGCCGCCGTGGAAATACGCAGGCAGTCGATTTCGGGAACGACCTTTTCCTTCAGGAAAACGTTAAGCATCGGAGCGACAGACAGGGCGAAATTGGTTTCGTCCACGTCATACCGACCGATAGAGAAGTTACGGCCACGGTACCACTGGAGCTGTTTCGTTTCCCATTCCAGCGTCAGATCGCCCTGCGGGGCCTTGTATCCGCTCATGTTTCCGAGGCCGTCCATGCCGAGCTTCGGAATCTTGACTTCCTTACCGCCCTCCCAGACAATGCCGGGATTGCTGTTTTCCATCCACATCGTGCGGGGCATGATGTAAAATTTTTCATCCAGCAGGCGATTAAATACCGCCGCATAATTGATAATGTTACCCATTGAGTATTACGCTCCTTTCATTACTTCCACGAATCGGAAAGAGCTTTGTACAGCTTATCCTCTTCGCTTTCCGGGTTTACGCCCTGTCTTCCAGGGTTTTGACTGAACTGCGGGAGGTTCTGCGCTTTGGGCGTTTCCTGTTCCTGGATAAAGTACTCGTCGAACTTTTCCTTAATCCCGGAAAGCTGATCCGCCACGCTTGCCGCCTTTTCGCCCCTGTCCAGCATCCCGAACACTGTTTCCCGGAACTTCGGCTTGACGCTCTGGAACTCTTCTCCGCCGATCGCACGGAGCATATCTCTTTCCCTCACGACTTCCATGTATTCCGGTGTTGTCTTCGGGTCGATGGGTTCAGGAACCTTGAATCCCGCTTTCGCCGCTTCAACGGCCCTTGCTGTGCTTTCCTCAGCGTCCCGCTTGCTGATATAACCTTCGTCCAGGGCTCGGCCGTACAGACTGAATACCTGTTCCGTCCTCTGCTCCGGGGTTAATTCAGCGTTCGCCATAATCTTGTCGAGTGCGGGTCTTGTGAAAATACCAGCCATTGTTACGCCTCCTTTATACGGTGCAATATAGGCGATGCACCGACCTGAGTTTTTCGCCCTCCGGCGTAGTGGTATGAAAAAACCACCTTTCGGTGGTTATTCATCAGAAGGATCGTCCGGTTCGTCCGGTTTGTCTGGTTCCTCAGGGTTTCCGCTCCCGAAGCCTGATCCGAAGCCTGAGCCGAATCCAGAACCGAACCCGACAGGGTGTTGTGTCTTGTCCAGGAAAACAACCGTATTCGTTCCGTTAGTGTCCGTCCAAACGGTATTGTTGCCAATCAGCGTTTGGATTGTTACCGGGTCAAGTTGGATGGTCTGCGGGGTTTCCAATTCGCCGCAAATACAAACAGGCGTTCCGTTCTGTGATTGTTCCGCAAGATATGCCATCCAATCTTCTTTCTCAGATCCACTTTCCATGATGCGAATATTTACTGATCCGTCACAGTAGCAAGTACCGAAATCGTATTCGCTCAGAATATGTGCGGTCTTTGCATGAGAACAAATAAAGTCTGTCTGTTCCTTTATGCCGAGATGATTGTTGTGTATGTTGCAATAAAAACCACCGGGATAGGAAGTTGACTTTGTCCACGAATCAATCAATATGCTCGTAAGGTCGATAAACTTGTGCGTTACTGTCATCACGCCGGAAACAAGGTCAAGCGTGCCGCCGTAAATGGTTTGACCGTCCGGGAAGGTTACGGGGTAGGTTGCGCCGCTATACGCTTCGTATGTGGTTTGCGTTGTACCGACTTCAAGTTGAAATTCTGCTCCCGTAAAGGATTCAGCCGGGGCGTCTTCTGAATTGCAGTAAAACACGATATACCCGGCGTTCGCCTGTTCTTCCGTAACCGTTACGGTAACGGAAAGCGTTGTCCGTCCGAACGTATATGCTGAAACAAGCAATTCCCCAACTTGTGAAGCGGAATTCGCCGGCGTATTTTTAAAAGCAACAACGCCGCCCTTTTGCCCCGTTCCACCCCATTGGTTCGTACTTGAAAACCGATACGTTCCGGCTTTTTTTATCGGATTCGGAAAATATCTATTCCAACCATCAGATACCATTTCGCTCCCGTTGATATGGAAAACGTTTTTCCCTGTCCTATATGCGGTCAATCCCGTCCACCCGGAGATTGCACGGACATTGGAAGGGGAAGGGTCACCGGAACCAGCCTGCACGGGTGTAAACGGAACGACAAGCGAAACAAGCGGCTTGATCTTGTCCGTTGTGAACGTTGCCGGGTTGCCGGTCGCTGTGTTCTCGTAGAGCGTTTCCCCTGCATCGCCTGTCAGTATGTCAAAAAGCATCCGCTGGATCGGGGTTCCTTTTCTCTGCCACAAGGAAAGATAACTCACGTTTCCTCACCGCTTTCGACTGTCACGGAGATCGTAGCCGTTGCGGCGTTATAGTTGGCAGATGCGGCCATGCTCACCGTGATCGTTGCGCTTCCTTCCGCAACAGGAATTACAATCACATCGTTATTCAGCAGAGAGGCGGTTGCGTATGATTCTGCGCTGGACGCTACGGACATTTCGCCGTCACCTGTCACCGTAAGGGCGGATATACCATCATCACCGCCAGCGGTCAAGGTCAGTTCGGCAGGATCGGCCACAATGGAACCATCAGCCTTCGCAATCGTGAACGCCTTCGGCTCGTATCCGCAGTATTCCCCGATGCCGATGATATACAGGGTATATGTTCCGGCATCAGTTCCCTTGTTGCGGATAACCTTGTAATCCGTATCCTCTGTCAAGGTGGAAGTACCGACCACCACCGACGAAACGGCCTGTGTTTTTTCGGTGCCGTCATAGGTCAGCGCTGATCCGAGCGTGACGGTAGCTCCGGCGATATTGGTAGCGTTCTTGTCCTGAACCAGCCAGTCGCCGGGGGTCTCATCGAATCCGAAAATCTTCGCCGTGTCAGTCTCCCAGAAAAGACTTCCGGTGATCACTCTTTCGGTCGGTTTGGTTTCCCGGGAATTTCCGGCAATTTCCATATACCGGTTTCCCTCATTGTCGAACGTGAGTTCTACAAGGTTTCGCATATCACTTTTCCTCCGTTACTCGGCCTTTTTAGCCGTTCTTTTCTTCGCAGGTGATTTTGCCTTCGGCTTTTCCTCGACAGGCTGTTTCGGCTCGTTTTTCGCCTCAAGAACGGCGATATCAAGTTCCTTTCCGCAATCGGCGCAGAAAACCCGGGTCACGCCCTTCCTTCCGACCGTCTTCAACCGTTTGTGCTCACACACGTTCAACCCCCCCTTTCAATCCGGCCAGCTTGCATTTACTGGCGTATATTCCCGGCTCTTTCTTCTCGCCAGGTTGTTTTCGTCACAATAATCGTCCAGTTTTGTACTGGCGTTACGCACCTTGATTTTCTGCGCCCGGATTTCTTCTTCGCTTGCGCCCTGGGCTTTCAGAACTGCCAGGTCACGCTTTTGATAACGGAGCTGTCTTTCCAGGTCATGCTGGCCCTCTTTCAGTTCATAGGCCCTGGCGTTTTCTTCCTCGTTCTGCTCCGGTGGCCTGATCCTGGAAAAGCCCGGTATAAACGGGATCGGATAATGTCCGCAGTTGATGCCGAACAGCCCTGCCGGTTCGCCGTAGGTTGTTTCAGACTGGGCATAAACGTGAACCCTGTTCCCGGCCTCGTCTGTGACATCCCTCGGCATATCGTTCCTCGAAATGACTTTCCCTTGCCAGGGATAACACAACGGTCTCGCCGCATCATGCCAGGATACTTGATACAGATCGTCGCCGTATTGTTCTTCTCTTTCCCATACCGCTTCTCGGGCCGTGTTCATCACCGTGGTGCGGATGTCCATGGAAACATACGCTTCGGGTGTCCAGTGCCGACCAGCCGAATCAACGAACCCCGTCAGGTCGTTTTCGACCATCTGTTTGACTGAGTTACGCACCGCCGCATTGTAGCTTTCCACACCTGACACGACCAGCCCGGTTTCCGTGTTTAGAATCGTCTGGGTTCTGAGAAGTTGTTCGCTGACGTTTGCCACCGTTCTCCGGTACGCTTCTTCCGTGCTTTGTAGCATCGTTGTGTTGACCAGGTTCAGCTTATCAGCGGATTGCCGATAGAACGCCGTAAAGGCCTGCATCGTCCCGGGATCGACCTCGGGAGGTATTAACCCTTGTCCGAGTAACAAGCCCCTTTCTGCGGCCTTTTTTAAGGCGGGATCAACGTCATTTAACGCCTCACGGATTGCGTCGCTCAGAACATCCACCAGCGCCTGGTCGGCGCCCTTCATGCTTCGTGCTATGATCGCCACGCTTTCCCTGTTCACCTGGCCGACCTTTGCTAACATTCTCGCCTGATATTCAAACGAGCCCAGCGCTTCGCCATCCTGGATAAACGGGAAATACTTTGCCAGGTTCACCAGCAGGCGATCCGTCACGGCCCCGTATACCTGGGCCATCGCCCACGACATATCCTTTAAAAATTCAGGTCTCACGCCAGATCACCGAACAGCCTTGTCACCTCGACCGCATTGATGTTCTTACTTTCTTCTGCGATCTGTTTCAGTTCTTTCTCAGCGTTTTCCGGTGTCATCCCGAGCGTTTCGGTCAGGAACCTTTTACGGCTCATCAGCCCGGCACCGACCAGCATCGTTCCTCTGTTAACCTCTGCCGCCTTGTCCTCGATGATACTGTCATCGAACTGCACCGAGATTTCATACCCGCCGGCGACCAGGCTTTCGATGGGCTTTCCTTCATAGGTCAAACCGTACCGCACCGACAGTTCCAGGATCGCCCGAACCATTTGTTCCAGGCTGTCCTTTATGATGTTCTCGTGCGCCTTGACCGTGCCGAAGGTCTTGCTGTTCTCGCTGATAACCTCTGTCGCTGTTTTCAGGCCCTTCACCGCATCGAAGCTCAGTGTTCCTGGGTCGAACCCTATCTGGGCGCACAGGATTGACAGGTCGCCGTTAATGCCAGTGATGTGCTCGTCCACTCGCAGGCTGACGCTGTTGTCAATTACTTTCAGGTCTTCCGGGTTATCAGTCGCCAGGGCCTCCCACACCTCGTCGCTGGCATCGAAATACCTCTGCGGTACGTTTCCACTGATGACCGTGTTTTTCATCACCCGGGCCGGGGCGATGATCCGCTTTTTGCCGAGCACGAATTCCCTTTGCAGGCTGTCGAACATGATGTCCAGTCCGTGCAGGGTTCCCATGGCCGGGGCGTATATACTCATTCCGAGAGGGCTGTTATCATCGGCATAGTTCGCACCGAACGGCCTGATGTACTGGAAAAAGGATTCGTTGACGTTCTGGATCGTGGTGTCCGGGGAAAGCAACGGATATACCTTTTCCAGCGGGTACCACCACCCGAGTATATTCTGCGGTTCGCCTGCCTTGATCAGGTTTCGGTACAGATCGTTCGTTACCCGGTACGTAGTGCCATCCAGCCGGTGCCATTCAACGACCGTGTAATAGTAACCGTCCCTCGCTTCTCGGTTAATGAAAATCCCGCTTTTAACCCTGCTGTTATCCCAGGCAGTCGGCACGAACTGACTGGCCATTGTATAACCGATCTTTACCTTGCCTTCGCCCAGGTCGTTGCCGTTCTCGTCCTTCGGGATTTCTACCCATTCTTTCAGGGCGCAACCCCCCAGGGCGAAAGCCTTTTCCAGCAGATCGCCGAACGCAGTGCCGAACCGGTTGTTTTTCAGTACCTTCTGGACGTACTCATTCAGCGGGTCGTTGCCTTGGGCGTTGCCCTGGGCGTTGTTCATGCTTACCGTGATCGAACAGCGTTCATTCCAGACATAACGGGCCATCTGAGCGCAGGCCATCTTCCCGGCGTTCATTGTCGACATGATCCGTGTTTTGCCCTTCGGATCTTTCACCGTCACGACAGGAACCTCGTGCCACGCCTTATAAAATCCCTTGTAAACGGCCTGCCAGATAAACACGTACAGCGTATAGAACTCCCGGAAAGCTGGCACGCCTTCCAGTTCGAATACGTCCTTTTTGAACATCCCTACGCTTTCCGTCATCCTATTCACCCGATTCTTTATTCTGTCGATTATTTTCATAGCTTACCCCCATACGCCATACGACTTTGCGAAATGGTTATACGCATATCGCACCTCGTCGCAGGAATGGTTATATGCGTCAATCGGTTCGCCCTTCTCGTTCACGCAGTACAGCCCCGCTTCTTTCACGAACGGCTCCGTGCCGTACTTCTCGTCTTCGACCAGGAATATTTTTCCGTCATTGAATCCGCTTTGTAGCATTTCAACGCCGACCTTCAATCCCTTCGAAGAACCTTTCACATCGTGGCCATTATTGTCGGCCCCTGATGTGCTGATACCGAACTTTTCTATTTCCAGCCGGAGCGCTTTGCAGGCAGGGTCGATATAAACATCGTTTTCCCTTATCCTGTATTTGCTCCGCATGTACGGCAGGAACTCCCCGCAAATCACCCGGGCCTGGTCGCTCATTGCCATTTTGCCGCCATCGTACCGCCAGTTCCCAACCCGATACAGTCGATAGTCTTTCGGCCCTGGGGCGTATCTGTCGCCCATGAATCCGGCAATATAGAAACCAATCGAGGTTGCGTCAGTGGTTCCACCGTCACCCGCCACGAACGCCTCGACCATTGTGAAGTCATCCGGCAACCTGTTCACGATGTGCCGATCCTTGTCGAACATCCAGTAGATAACGCCCTCAGGGATAACCCTTTCGCCCAGCCAGTCACGCTTATACAGGAACGGGCTTTTCCGGCAGGCTTTCTCAATCTCTGCCAGTCTTTCCGGCGTCAATATCGGGTTGTCCTGGCACGTCCAGTGAAGGAACCGGCAGTCCTGGACATTCAGTACGTTCTTTATGCACGGATCAGCAGGGCTCGGCGGGTTCAGGTCTGCGATGTGCCATCTGTTTTTCGCCGCATACGTTCTGCGGAAACATTCCTGTATCATGGAATCGTGAAGCAGGTTTATTTCGCAGAAGTACACCGAACCCAACGACATACCGGTTATCGCTTTGTGAGAATCAGCCTTGCCGCCACCCTTCCAGTATACTTTTTTATCACCGCTCGGAAGGTGAACCAGCAGATGCGCTCCGCTGTCATCATGCGAAGTCCGGCACACGCCCTTGAAAATATGAATCAGGCCCATACCGTCCCCGTCCATTATCAGACGAAATGCCTGCTCTGCACTGTATGCCGTGACCAGGTGTTGATTGTCCTCGCTTCTCAGCAAGTGCCTGGCGAACCGCATGATCCCGGCAGTTGTCTTTCCGCTTCTCGGTGTTCCTTCCAGCCAGTCCAGCGTCCGGTCGTACGGGGCCATAATCAAGTCGGCCTGTTTCCCGCTCCACTCGATCATGCGCCAGCCCTCTTTTCCAGGTCGTAAAGGGATTGCAGTAATTCGTTGCCCTCGCTCTTCGCTACAACCGGATCGTCCGTCTGGTTCAGATAATTCTTACCCAGGAAGATCGCCATTGCCGCACTGGTTTTCGATAACGCAAGCTGGTTTTTCCGAAGCTGGATTTTCAGCGCAATCGCTCCATTTTGACGCCTGTACTCTTGAAAAGTGCATCCGAACGTTCTCACGCACCATCGAGACAATGTGTCGATGTTCGCAGGCTTTCCATCTTCATCCCGGAAGAACCAGCAGATTTCTTCGTGACCGCACCCGATACCGATCAGGTCAACGAACGTTTTTTTGTCGTACTCTTTCAGTGGTCGCCCTGTTTTCGGCATCCTCACCAGCCCCTCGATTTTCTCGCTTGTCCGAAATGGTTCGTTTTGTTACCACGATTTTTGCACGTTTCTCGAGTTCCGATCAGGATGAACAAATATACATCCCGATACCTTTCTCGCCCGTAATCAACGTTTTTCGCCCGTTTATGGCATAATGTCCGGAATGGTTCGTTTTCATACCACGTTTTTCGGCCGAATCTCGAGTTGCCGACCGGATGGGTATTTATCCATCCAGGGGCCGTATCGCCCGTATGGCACGTTTTTGACTCGCTGTGCGATTTCATGCCTTTTTACGGTATCTTCCGCTTATAATCATCGGCGCCATTCCCGTTACCGCTACCCGGTGGTGAATCCTCATGTGCTTATCGCCCATCATGGCAATTTTGCAAATCGAAGGGTTCATCATAACCGCATAGAACGACTTCGTGTACGTGCCGAAGTCCAGGTATGCGTCCGTCAGTCCGCCCTTGTTCGCCTGTGTTTTGATCTGCTGGATTGTCATATCGACGCTCGTCAGCAGAAGTTCGCCAGATAAACCGCACCTCAGACTGGCGACCATGTCTTCGTCCAGGGTTCCGCTGAACACGACCGGGTTGTCCACATCGAAAAAGTATGTATTCATAATTTTCCGCATAACCCGGTCATGGAAACGCTGGCTTTCCTTTCCTCCGATCAGGTCTCCCGCCTGGGCGAAGGCATAGCATTTCGCTTTACTGGTTTTCAGGAAGTCAAGCGCAAACCGGAACACATCGTCCAGCCGTTTCGTCTTCCAGACTTTCAACTTGTCGTCCTCGAGATACCGATGCTCGAAGGCCTTGTAATCATCATCCAGTACGCAGATGTATTTATAGCCCTCTTGTTTCGCCACCTCGAACACGGCGTTCCTGGCAAACACGACAACGTCACGCCTTTCGAACGTGTCCATCACGTCCGTCTTCTTTCGCCATTCCTCTTTATCGAATACGAGCACATCATCGGCGTATCTGGCCTTATACTCGGCGATAGTGGCGTCCTCGTTATCGCATAGTATTTTTATATCGCCTGTATAGCCCTGTTTCCGTAAGGTGGAAAAAGTATACACCCTGTCGGCCCTGCCGTGACTGAGGATAAATACGCCGAATCTTTCACTCTTCGCCATACTTCATTTCCTCGAGTACCATGTCAGTGATACTGTCTTTTAACAGGGTATATCCGTTGCGGATCGCATCGTTAATGTCAATGATAACCAGGGCAGACCTTTCCATGAGTTCCTGGACGTCAGGATCGGCTTTCGCATAGAACTCGGCGATTTTCTGATAATTGAAAACAACGTGCCGGTATGCCGCTACCGTGAGGAACTCTTTTACGTCCTCAGGGATGTCCGCTTCTTCGATTTCTTCCATCAGGTCACGGGCCTTGATGTCATCATACAGGTCGGGAACCGTGACGCTTTCCCCTTTGATCTGGTATTGCGGAATATCTGTTTTCTGCGTGTACGGGTTCTCGTGCTCGATTCCCAGGTCGTCACCGAAGTCAAACGCCAGCCCCGACAGGTCATGGCCTTCGATTTCCAGCCTGGCGATTTCTTCCTGCAACGTATCAAAATCCCACGCAGACAGCTCCGCAGTCCGGTTATGCCGGATTGCATAATCTCGCCGCTGGTCGTCCGTCATGTGGTCGAGGCGAATGCAAGGCACTTCATCCAGGCCCATTTCCAGGGCGGCAATCTGCCTGCCGTGGCCCTCGACAATAATGTTCTCGCCCCATATACCGATGGGATCATTGAACCCATCGGCGATTATGCTTTGCTTTATCTGCTCGATGTCCTCCGGGTTGTGTTTCCGTGTGTTCTTCTCATACGGAACCAGGTCGCCCGGTGGTAAGTATACGATTTCCAGCCTTCCCATATTTGCGCCTTCCTTTCTCGCCTTCTGCAACGGCCAGCTCCCCGCCTCACAATGCAAACCAACAATGGTCGCAATGCTGGCCCCCGGTCACGGCGGAAGGCTTACACCGTGCCACCCTCAGAAAAAGCCCACGTCCGGGCCACTTCCCGAAATAAAATGGAGCAGGCCTTTCACCTGCTCCGGTCGACGGAGGTTACGAATATGAAGAACTGCCATCCATGCGCATACAATATAACACGGATTGAACTCCCGTTTACTACCGTCTTTTACTTCGGCCTCCGGTATGCGCTTTCATTTACTTCAATCGATCCGATATGCCCGAGCTTGATGGTCGGATCGCAGTACATCTTTCCGCCTGTCTGGTTCACCCGCCAGCAAAACGCCAGGTCTTCGCTAATCCCCATCAAGGGCGTAAACGGGGCGCCGTACTTGTCCTTCATCCTTTTCAAAAGTGAAACATCAGTCAGTACGCATCCGAACCCGGCCCCGGCGATCTCGAATATCCTGTTTTTCGGATATTCCAGATAATTGTCCGCCCCGGTTTCCACAACGCCGTTATTATGCACTTTCCACCTGACGGAGCTGTATATTACCGGCTTCGTAGGCAGTACCCGCTGAAAGTAAATTCCTGAGATAAATTCCGCTTTCGTCCTGTCCATATCCCCGGCCAGCCTTTCCAGCAGATCACGAGTGAACACGATGTCGCTGTCCAGCCATAGCACCCGGTCGAAGCCCATCTGGATCGCATTGTCGACTATCAGGTTCCTGGCGTTATAAATCAGCGTGTTTTTGATGACTGCGAAGGTCGTTCCTTCCGGTTTATCCATTTCGACCAGGCTTTTCATAAAGTCGGTATGAACCATGTCGAAACAAGGGATCGCAATCAAGGTTTTGTACACTGGTTTCGGAGGCGGAGCAGGCTTTTCAATTTCCGGGGCCTTTTTCGGCCTCGGGTTTACAATGTTATTCCTGCGCCACTCGTCCAGTTCATTCCGGTATATAATCACCTCTTTCGGCCCGACCTTGTGTGCAGGAAAGCCTGGTTCCTGTATAAGCTGGTACGCTTTCGCCCTGCACACGCCCAGGATTCGCATCAGGTCTTTCGGTCTGAGAATATCAGCCATTTTTTCGCCTTCCTTTTCTTTATTCGCTCCTTTAACGTACTAACTTCGGACAATCCTTTGGCACTTCTACCGAAAAAGAATGTGGAATTGCCTTGTCACGGATATTTTCGCTGTTTCGTGGGCATGACTTCCATCCGCATCGTTCCGGACAGAAAGTAATGTCATCGCAGAACAGACCATCAATATCACGGATGTCCGTCATTCCCCGTCACCGTCCTTCCATGCAACGATTTTCCTTCCGCACGATGGACAGTAATGGTACTGCCCAGTGTGTGCATCAAGGAAGTCTGTTATCAGACCGCATTTTTCGCACATGAAATGATTGTGCATCACTCCATTCTGATCTAAATGGTCATGGTCAAACTTATGAACATAATTCGTTCTTCTTGTCCATTCCATACTTCGCTAACCTCCTATCTACCGCCATAACATGGCCTCGTCAAGTTGCGCCCTCAGACTGGCGATCTGTGCTTCCTTTTCCTGGATCGTGGTTTCCAGGGTTCCGATGATTTCCAGTGCGTCTTTCGCCAGGTCGTTAAACATCATGTTTTCGGAACACGATTTGATATACGGGCACCCATTGCACGGATCGAACTCAGCACAACATTCCAGTCCTTTTTTTACCTTCTCGATCTTGTCCATTCTGATAATACGGATAGCGGATCACTGTCCGGCCTTAATCCGTGCCCCCTTTCTTTTATCCCCACTGGCAAGCCATTGCCAGCGCAATACCAGGATACGTTTTACTCCGCAACTTTGCCCTTTCTGCTGACGGTGGCAACTTCCATACCCTTTGTTCACGGCCTTTTACAATATCGGTTGGAACCAGCGCAGGAAGGTTTTTCAGCCATAAACAGGTCGCCTTCGTTTCACCGTGCCCGAACATCCAGGGCTGTATGATCTGATCTGGCTTGCGGTAACAAGTTGACATAATTCCGATTGGATTTTCAACCGCTATACGCTCTGCGTTTGCTAACATCATACGCATAAAGAATACGCAGGCCTTTTGCTGTCTATAATCCATCTGCTTTTCACGAAACCATCTTGCACCGCTTACCGCCAGATCGGTACAAGGCGGATGCGCTATAAGTAAATCCCACGGGCCTTGTATGTTGTGCCATACCCCCCCCCATGGTGAAAAATTGACAGTTCCCGTTGATGTACTGTAAGCAGTCGCCTTGAATGTGCCATTCAGGACGTCCGCCGGTACATGGCTGGATATCACAGGAAAAAGCCTCGTGGCCCATCTGACGAAATGCCTTGCATACTTCCTGCGATTCCTCGCAAGCAACTAATACCTTCATTGTTTCGCCCTCGCTATTCATACTTGATAAATTCCTTTCCGTATATCTGATTACAGTCATCGAAAACCTTTTTCATCCCGAGGCCTTTTTTTGACGGTACCCATATTTTTTTCGGGTTCCAGTTCTTCCATTCACCGTCATACTCAGGTGCCGCAGGATCGTAATTCGGATTGTCTACCCACTGCCCCACCTTAATACAATATTCGTACTGTTTCGGGTGAGTTTTCGCCAGTCTGACAAACCGTGGTTCGGGGTCGTGCTGGGCGCCGAATCCGCAGAATATACATCCGGTTCTCCGGCAACCGGTACATTTGAGCTTGCAATCCATCCCGGGCATCGGGTCGTAATAAAATCCCTGGTTATCAACGGCTAAGATTTCCCAATACACGGAGCAGATTTCCAGGTTGCGCTTTTTGATATAATGAAGCACGTCCTGATCCGTCCACACGCTCAACGGTGCGCTTTTCGGCTTTCCAGAATCGAACGCATTACATCCATGCTTTACCCAACCGGTGGCCCGAATCCGGCTTTCCTCGGCCATTGTTCCCAGGTACGGGAAAAGCCCGGATTTTTTCTGGTACGTATCAAGCGGCTTTTTCTTCATTACATCGCAACATTCTTCGCCGATCATAAACTGCGTTTCATTGCAAAGCGGCAACCATTTTGTTTTGTTGTACATCGAGTTCGTTTTACCATCCTCGAGGCCGGCGAACGGCAGGTCGCCGGCCTCGTAGGTTTCAGGCACACTACCGGCATACTTGCCGAGCATTTCCATGCGGTGCGTCATCCTGGCGGATTTTTCCAGTTTCCAGTCGGGGAGTCCGAACTCGCCTGTCATCATTTCACGCCTGCAAACAGTTCTCGAATGATCGTTTTCCTTTATTTCGTGCCTTATCTTCCTGGAATACCGTATCGCTTCAGCAACCTCTTTGCTGATAATCGGATAACCGTATTTGCTTATCACATCCGAAAAGCTCATTTTCGGCCTGACGAACTCAGCCCCCATCTTTCTCGCAAAAGATTGTATCTCGGGATATTCCAGCCCGGTGTTCGAGAACACAAGCGGAACGTCAGGGTAAATACCATGAACAAGGTCGACAAGTACGGTGCTGTCTTTCCCTCCCGAAAAGCTGATACAAACTTTTCCGTCGTAGTGTTCATACCATTCGACTATCCGTTGCTCAGCAAGCGTGATTTTTGCTGTTAACGGTAACGCCTGTAACTGGCGCAGTAAAATCTTGTCTCGCATGTTCGCCCTCTGTCATTCTCCGATTATCGGACGCTTGTAAGCCTTGATATTGTCTGGAAGTCTGCCGAAATTAGGCGGATCGACAACCGGTTGCGCCCTCCCATTCCAGGCACGCACGGCCTGTTCCTTCGTATCGTAGTTCCCTGTCTTCGCCTTGCATCCGATGCACTGGACGAACCAGAATAAACTCATCGAGTTATCCGAATACCGGCTTTTTGCTTTCCCATACAGCCCACAAAACGGGCACGCTTCAACCTTTATCAATGTTCGCCCTCCGTAACCACTCATTCACGACCAGCAACGCCCGACCATGGATTACGAATACCCTGGTTTCTGAATAGTGCATCGCTTCTCCGATTGCTCGGAAGTCCTGGCCTGTGATGTATCGTCTTGTCAAAAGTTCTTTTTGCTGTTCATCTTTTACATAGTTGATAGCCGCAAGGATTTCCCGCAGAATTTCGTTCGCCTTGTCGATCTCTGCCTGCAACTGAGCAGTCGCATCGACCGCCTTCACGATGTTCGTTTCCATCATGTCGTGGGCCGGTGAACTCTGCACACGTATTTCTTTCAGCGTAATGCTCGTATTTGCGGCCCGTTCCAGTTCCCTGTCGATTGCCCTTTGCAATGCACTGATCCGCCCGGAAACGGCCAAATATCGCCGTAAAAAGGCCTTTGCGGGGTTTTCCTGTTTCATGCTATCACCTCGTTAACAGAACGGCAGTTCGTCCACCTGAACAGGTACCGGTTTTTCCTCGCCCTTCGGGGAAAGGAACTCGACCGTGTTTGCCAGCACTTCCAGGCTGGCGCAGGCCTTTCCCTGGGCTTCGTATGCGTGTACGCTCACTGGCCCCACAACGCACACCTTCCGACCCTTGTCCAGATACCGGGCGCACAGTTTCCCGAGCTCGTTCCATGCGCTTACCCGGAAGAAGTCGGCCCCCTGTTCCTCGTTATTCTTCCTGGGCCTGTTCACCGCCACGGTAAACGTGCATACCTCTTTCCCTGCCTGCGTTGTCCGCAGTTCCGGTTCTTTTGTCAGGTTCCCGATTATCGTCAACGAATTCATTTCTTCGTACCTCCATTCCCTTACAATCTTTTTTGCTGAAAACGTACATACCGTACTTCGTACAATAGTTTCCTTTCTGGAACCGGCACACATCGCAGATCATGTCGTTTTAATAACCCACAGCAGGAACAGGATGATCGCTACCCACCAGTACCACGCCAGCCCTAAAAACATAATCATTGCCCCCTTTTCGAGCTTTTCTTGTGTTTCTTCCAGTACGGCTGATTGTCGTGATCCGTGTACCCGTCCTTTTCCAGCCGCATCCGGTTCAGAATTTCCGAACGTTCGTATTTCCATGCCTGGTATAAGTCACAGTGGTCGTGACAGTCGTACAGTTTATCCTCCACAGTACGCATCCGCCTTGTGCAACCTTTACACGGGTTATCCACTCACTGCACCGCCCTTCTCGTCCTCGCCCCAGTCATCCGACATCATGCGCCGGATTGCGTCAGCCTGCGCCCCTGAATAATCCCGCTGTTCATAACCGTGAGGATCACAGGCGTCCTTTTTCTTTCCGGTGCCTTTCAGAACTGCGGTCAGATATGCCAGGTTCGGTGCCGAATGTGTTACGCATTCCTGAATCCCAGAAAGCACTTTCGCAGTTCCGTACATTGCGTACAGGTTAAGCAGTCCGGCCCTTTCGGCTGGGGAACCCTTGAAACCGGCGTTTTGTGCCGCATCCAGTATCTGATCGTGATCGCCCTGGATTTCTGCGGCTTCGGCATCGGTTAAAAATGATTCTGTTTCTTTTCCTTTCTTTTCATTTCCTTTCTTTTCTTTATAGGCTACGCTTTGCTGACTTTTGCTATCGTTTGCTACGTTTTGCCAGGGTTTGCTAACATCTGCTACGATCTGCCTGTTTTTGCTTTTTGCATATCCACCCTTCGAGCCGTTCTCTCTGAGCTTTTCGGCCTTCTCGGCGGCCAGGTCGATCATCTGCTTTGCCGCAGGCCATATAAAGAACTCATTTCCGGGGAACTCGGCAGGTTCCTCGCCATTCTCTGCATATCTGAGCATCATGCCGAACAGCCTGCCTTTTTCCTCGTCTGACAACGGCCCTATGACATCCAGGAAGGACGTCCAGACTTTCAAATACTTCATTGCACCCTCCGGTACTTCGCACACTTCCACGGGCCGTACTCGTTCTTGCCGTATACCCATTCGCTCGTGATGTTATGGCCCCGCTGGCGGAGTTCGCATATCCTGGACGCCAGTCTTTTGATCCTCAGGGTATCGGCATCGGCCTGCGTGATCGCCCCGTGCTGATCCATGAAGTTAAGAATCCGTTCGCACTGTGTCATGTTATTCGCCCTCCCATTCCCACATATCGCAATATTCGTCTGGTTCTCTTTCGTCCGTGTTCGGATTGCAGTAATCAGGATCGAGGTTGTTCCACATTGCAGTACAGTATCGACCATCGTAATGTATGCAGTTACCGCAACAGTTCTTCTCGTATACCTCGCCAAACAATTTGTTCGCCCTCTTTCTTATAGATAATTCTTTCGGAATGTTTCCATCCACTCGGCTCGGCTGTACCTGGCCTCGAATGCGATCTGCGCCAGCCTTTTCAGACTGTCACCGATCTGCCGGTTGTACTGGGCGCCATCCTTGCCGGTATGATGTTCGTGGCATAACCACACCCATAATCCATACTTTTCGGACAATGGACGGTTCGCAACGCCTCCGAGCACGTGGTGTCGTTCCAGTCCTGTTACCCTGCCGCAGATGTAGCATCGGGGTTCACCTTTTTGCATGATTGACTTTGGTTCTTTCCCCATCTGCTGACCATCCTTTCGACCTCGCTGTCCGGTACTGTCGGAATCCCGAGGTTTTCTGCGTCTTGTACCAGGCTGTCAATTAGCCTTGCCATCTGAGCAGAATCGAAGTCGCTGGAACCTTTGTACGCCCTAACGTTTATCCAACCGGGCTTACTGCTACCAGGTATCAATACTACCTGTCGCCCCAGGTGTCCGGCAGTCCACAACTCGCAGAAAGCTTCGTACGCTTCTTCCTTCATGCCGTAATAGTCGCTTACGCCCCCGATGTCCAGTATGGCTGACCTGTAAACTTCATCAACGGAAATGCCGGTCTTTGCGGCAATCTGGTCGATCAGAACCCAGGCGTAATTATTTGCTGATAAACTGCGGTGCTTGCTGGCCTTTTTGATTTCAATCTTGACTGCGGCCCCTTTCAATTCATCAAACAGACTGCCGGGGTCGTCCCGGGTGGTGAGTGATATTAACCACTCACCACCGGACAACCGGAGCAGGTCTTTCAACTTGCCGATCATTTACTCACCCTCCGAGGGAGCGAAGGTTTTGTAAATGGCATCGAATGTCGCCTTCGCTTCTTCCATGGTCGTAATCTTTGCAGTGTTCGGGATCACACCGCCGGCGATAAGGGATTTCCTGAACTCGCCGAACTTCTTTACCCCTTCCAGGTATTCAATCCCCAGCATTTCGGACATCTGCTGGATTTCACTCTCGATGTACTCCCGGACGGGATTGTCAACCGGCGGAACCTTGCTCACGGTTTTTACCTGTTTACCCTCAGAAATCGGCGGGTGTGCGATTTCTTTTTCCTCGGCCTTGATTTGCTCTTGCCCCTTGATGGCGTTCGCCAGTTCCTCGGCAGAACAGATACCGCCTCCGTCAATGCCCAGGGCCAGGAACCCGAGCGCCCTGCCGACTGCTGACGTTTCGCAGTTCTCGATGTAGCTGGTTCCATTTACCATTCCACGGCCCTTGACTTCCTGTGCGAATCCCGTTCCCAGGATCACAGGCACACCGCCTTCGTAGTAACCGACCTGGGTTTTCATCATGACGGTTGTTCCATCATGGGAAACAAGCTCGGTATTGATGAACCCGCCAGGGAACAGCTTGCGGAAGGCCTTAACCCTCTGCGGAACCATCACGTAATTTTTGCCTTTCAGGTCGATCCCTTCCAGGCCTTCGTTTGCCTTCTGAATGTCTTCGTAAGTTACCATTGCGTTCGCCCTCCATCTGTGATATACTGTCGTTGTGAATTTGAGTTCGCCCTCGATTCTCACCCGGTAGCGTGAACTGCCGGGTTTTTACTTTTTGGGAAACACCGGAGCGCAGTACCCGATGACTTCAAATACATCAGGCCGTTCTGCTCTGCTTTTTGCCATGGCCCGTCTGATCCTGTCGGCCAGGGTAACACGCCTGCCGATCTTCCTGGGCGTCATCGGGTTGTAGCAGTACCGCCCTTTCATTTCTTCCCCTCCTTTCACTGGATCGAGCAGGCAAGCTCGTCCATTTTCATTTCCAGCCGTTCGGCTGTGTTGTCGAAGTTTGCGATCTGGTCATCCAGGGAGGATTCGGGCAACCCTCTGATAATTGCCAGCGCCTCCTGAATTTTGTCTCGGGCCTGTTTCAGACCGGTTGCGATTGTTTCCATCGGTTCCGTGGTCGGCTGTTCTTCTTCATCAAATAACCTGTACCGCATATCAGTTCACCTCGCTTTCAAGTTTCAGAGTAATAGCGGCGACTGCGTATGCGATTGCCATCACGCCATTATTGAAAGCACGGGCAACGCTGGTATCCGGGTTGTCGAACTTGATGTCATCGACCTTTTCGTTCAGCATTTTGAGAAGTTCTTCGCTTTTAATCATTTGTTACGCCCTCTTTCTCGGTACTATGATTCGTTGTGTTGCTGGGCCGGTGGCCCTTTTGTTTTCCCATTCATCCAGCGCCCATCTCGGAGCAGTCAACGGGGCCTCGTAGTGGAACATCTGTCGAAGGTATTTTCTGGCAGTCGGCAGGGAACATCCGTACCGTTCCGCCATATCCTTCACCGTAACCAGTCGTTCCATCAGCTCACCTCGCACAGTTCTTCAACGGGAACCTCCAGCACTTCCGCAATACGCTTGTAGGTTTCAGGCTTCGCACCCCTGCGGTTGTTTTCCAGGTCGCAAAGGTACGGCTGACTGATTCCAGCACTCCGGGCGACTTCCACCTGAGAAAGTTTCTTTTTCAGTCGGAGCGTCTTAATCTGGTTCATTTCTTCACCCCCTTCAATATAGCCGTTTATCACCTTGTGACAACAATATACCATTGTATAGCTATCAAGTCAATACATTTTGGCGATATTTCGCCAACTTTTTTACATTGCCATAGCTATATATCGGGCGTATAATATAGCTATCGGAGGTCGAAGGCATGAACATTATTCGAGAATTGCGAAAAAAGAAGGGTATCCAGCAGAAAGAACTCGCCCTGATTGTCGGTGTCGCACAGCCAACCGTCA
>Ga0310696_10001453_pt1 | contig 34189 bp, 21 predicted proteins | sample AusTroGonzalo_MG_4_FD_203885 | JGI IMG/M metagenome (GOLD analysis project Ga0310696, IMG submission 203885) | Bovine rumen microbial communities from tropical cattle in Woodstock, Queensland, Australia - Gonzalo_02 (v2) (version 2) | ecosystem: Host-associated > Mammals > Digestive system >... | reverse complement strand
GAGTATTTCGGCCCTTGTGCGGGCCGTGGATGGTTGTGTGGTTTTCATATTAGATATTATACCATCTAATATGCGGACGCGCAAGGGGGAAAATGGAAAAACTTGCATAAATTCAGCGGCCCACCCCCGAATACACAAAATCCATTTCCCTTCTTGCGCCAATGGGGCGGATTTGGCATAATAAGCGCGCTGAATCTCTCAGACGCGCAAAGTGGTTTTCAAGCCGCATGGCTTGGCTCGCGAATGGTTCGGAAGAGAGTTTTGCGACTAATGCAACTATCAAAGAAGGAGGGGGCAGATGACGAAAAAGACAATACGGCTCGCCATGATCGTGGTGCTTGCTTTTACTATGACGAATGTCGCTTCCGCCGACACGACGGCCTTGTACAAGTTCGACGAAGGGGCGGCCGGTACGTATGTGACGACTGTTCTGAACGCCGTCGATTCGACGTTGTACTCCGGAACCGCGGAGTCCTACTATTCGGGTCCCATGCCGGCCTATTCCCTTGATGTGCCGGGATACAACCTTTATTCCGACACTTATTGCACGAACCTCCTTTCAGACAGCGCCAATTCCGTCTTGTTCGCACCGGCGGCGGGCGATTCCCAATCGGGAGGCCGCATTTCCATTACCAATCTCGCCACGGCCATCAGTGCAATGGACGAGGGGACGATCGAGTTCTTCTTCAAGAGCGATACCTATCAGGAATACAGCAATCTTATTGACTTCAATGCCGGACAGCCGTTCAAGATATATGTCTACCGTAGCGGGTTGACCTTCCAGAACTACTACAAGTATGGCATCGCAGCGTTGTACGACAGGGCGACGATGTCGGCTTCCTCCGGATACTGGATGCATATCGCCATCGTGTGGAGCAAGGCTAACAACATGGTCAGTAACTATCTCGACAGGGTCTACCAAAGCTGCGAGATTCTCACGAACACCACGACGACGATTTCGAGACCGCTCAGCGTAGGAGGCAGCCTGGATTGCGATAAAAGATATTTTCTGAAGGGCAAGATGTTCGGCTTGAGAGTGTCTGATCGCATCCTTGCCCCGGAAGAGATGATGAAGACCACGTTCTTTCCGGCCCCCGACGACAAGATCGTCGTGAGTTCCGACGGATTGACCTCCACCCATGCCTCCGTGCTGCAGATCAAGTCCGGCGGCCGGCTGAAGATCCGCGACGGCGTGGCGTTTACCGCCGGTTGTGTGCAATATGCGGGGTCGGAAGTCCCGGCTGGCGTGTACACGGGCGCAAGCGGGACTGCGGGGGCGCAAGTTGTCAGTTGGATAGACGGCGCCGGAACGCTGACGGTCGCGGATTCTTCCTCGGCGTCAGCGGTGGCATGGATTTCCGATTCCGACGGCAGCTGGACGACGGCGGCCAACTGGCTTCCCTCCATGATTCCGTCGGCAAGCCGCAGCGCCTGCGTAGACCTGCCAAAGTCCGATTCCTACACCGTTACGCTGTCCAGTCCCGCCGAGGCGCCTCCCTCGGTGCATATCGCCGGGAATTCCTCAGCGACTGCGACGGTGGACGTTGCGACGGGGGGAGCGCTCAATTTCAATGCCGGCTCCGTGACAATCGACAAGGGTGGCGTGCTGCAGATTTCCGGCGGTTCGGTTTCTGCAACCAATTCTACCTTCACCGTGAACGAGGGTGGTGCTCTGCGCATCACGGATGGCCATTTTGCCTTCACCAACACGACGGGGAAGTTTGCCCTCAAAACTGGTTCCACGCTTGAACTCTCAGGCGGAGAACTGTCGCTTTCTGGAGCGAATTATGTCATGGATTCGCAGTTCGGCAGCCGGATCATCGCTTCGGGCGACGCAAGGTTTGTTACGATGCAGAACAAGCGGGAACAATCAAGATACTACGGAGACATGGTCTTTTCCGGAAATTCGCGGTTGAGAACCCATCATGCCTTTTTCGGCCCGGACAAGGCTTCCTGCCGTAGCGAGATCACCTTCAAGGACTCGGCGGGAATGGAATTCTATGATAACGCTCAGGTCGGTATCGGTGGTCCGAGCTGCGCCGGTTCGGTGACGGTGAACCTGGAGTCCTCGTCCAAAATAATAATTCCCTACGGCATCAACACTGGTGCTAAGGAGGGCGCTACGCTGAACATACGCAACGGACAGTATCTTCGCGGCAATGGAAACCTCAACGGGGTGGGCTATACCCAGAACTATCAGTACGGCGTGGTGAACGTGTACGACGGCGCGTTTGTCCAGTACAGCAGCGCGCAGTACGGCGACTGCCTCTACGGGCTCTGCGTGGGAGACAGGAGAAGCTTGACCAAAACGATGCGGGTGGAGGGGATCCTGAACATCTATCCCGACGGCATAGTCTCGAACCTTACGTCGACCAAGACAACGAAGGGAGCAGGCGTGTACCTGCGCGTTGGCACGGGCGAGAACGTCAAGGGGACGATCAACCAGCTGGGCGGAACGCTCTACCACGACAGCAACCTCCAGTGCATGATAGGCGTGTTCGGCGGAGTGGGCGAGTGGAACGTGGTTTCCGGCGGCGTGGCGCGTCTGCTCACCGATGTCTACGTGGGCGGCGCCAGGACGAACGAGCTGCTGGGCTTCACCACGACGGGAGTCTTGCCGGGGCACAGCCCGTGGAACGGCGGACCGGATTTCGCCGACAAGTACGACGCTTTCGCCCCAGGGAAGGGTGTGTTGTCGGTGGAGAACGGGACCTTCTCCACGTCGTCCAACCTGCTGCTGTCTGTGGTGGGAGAAGGAACGGTTTCGGTGGGTCCCGGGAACGGGCGCATCGAGGCGAACAACGTGATCCTCTCGAACACCGTCTGCGTCGTGGACGCCGTGGAGACGATCAGCAATTCCACGGTGCGCGTTCGGTTCGGCGAGGGAACGGTCGGCACCGTGGCGGCGGCGGAGAAGCTTGTCGTCTCGGCCGGTTCGCGGCTTGTGCTCGACTTCACTGGATACGTGAAGACGAAAAGGACCTGGTTCCCGATTCTTCAGTATGTGGAACGCGAGGGATTCTTTGACGATGCGGACGTGGAGATAGAGGGTGACGTGCCTTCTGGAGGTGAAATCGTCAAGGATGCAACCAGAAACGGGGTACACGGAACATGGTATCACATTCAGCGTGGCATGTGTCTGTACATCAAGTGATGGTGCCGCGCGTCCCGTCGAATAGCTAACTGATCGCGCGCAGTGGGAAAATGGGAAAATGGGAAAATAGGACCTATTTCCCCACTATGCCGTTTCGCGGCTCATGCTGCCGGTGCCGATTATGACTAGTTTTTTCATTGGAGGTGAGTGGGAGGGGACGGGGCACTTTTAGACGGACCAGCCGGGGCGTGGTTTGTATGAGAGGAAGGCGTTCGCGGAGGCGTCGTTCACGATCCGCCGTCCGTCCCACAGGAGCTTCTTCTTCCCTGCTCTGGCGGCGACGTTACCCAGGAGCAGTGTCTCTGCGAGCGGCACGGAGTAGACGAAGCCGGTGTTGGCCTCGCGCCTTTCGCGTATGGCGTTGTAGAACTCCTGGGTGTGTTCTGTGGTCTTGTAGGAGAAGTTTCGCGCCTTTTTGATCTCAGGCCCGAGTGTTTTGGGGAAGAACCTCAGGGCGCTGTGGTGACTGAACCATATCTTGCCCTTGGTGCCCACGAAGAGCGAGCCCATGTTCAGGAACGGGGTCTTTTCCAGGCTGTATTCGCGCTCGGTCTCCTCGATGACGGGCGGAAGGTTCTGGAATTCGCGCTTGTGGCAGATGCCGGTACGGCCGACGTGTTCCTTGTCGTAGGGGATTCCGTTCTTCACGCCGTCGAACCAGTGGAGCGTGACGGGGGGAAGGGGACCGCGCGCGGGGAAGGCGAAGTCAATGGTGTCGCGCCAGGCCCATGCACCGGGGCAGGCGAACACGGCGTCTATGGTCTCGACGGACACGGGCGGCGCGGCGCCCAGGTCGAGCGCCCAGAATGCGGCGTCCATGATGTGCGTGCCCATGTTGCCGATGGAGCCGTTGCCGTAGCCGATCCACGAGTGCCAGTCGTGCGGGTGGAGGCCCTGGTGGTCCTCGGTGGGGCCGTAGTAGTCGCAGAGCGGGGCGGGGCCGCACCAGGAATCCCAGTCCATGCCGGCGGGAGGAGGGGAGGGCTGCGGGCGGTGCAGCATGGAGTTAAGACGGTCGTCGTAGCACCACACGTCGCGCACTTCGCCGATCACGCCGTTTTTGATCGCTTCGACGCACATGCGCATTGCCTTGGCGGAGTGTCCGAAGTTGCCAACCTGCGTCACGACGCCCGTCTCCTTCGCGACGCGTCCCATCATCTGCGCCTCGGCCACGGTGGAAGCCATGGGCTTCTCCACGAAGACGTGGATGCCGCGCCGCATGGCGGCGATTGCGGCGGGGGCGTGGTGGTGGTTGGGCGTTGCGATGAACGCGGCGTCTATCTCGTCCGCCATCTTTTCGAACATCTCGCGGTAGCAGGGGAAACGGCGCACGCGGGAGAGGTCATGGGCGCAGGGGATGCGGGCCATGCGCGCGAGCGTGGAGTCGAGCATCTTCGGATCGGGGTCGGCGACGGCCACCACTTCTTCCGCCATTATGGGCTCCAGAAGCGTCTGCATGCGCCCGCCGCAGCCTATCAGAGCCACGCGGATGCGTTTGCCTTGGGCGATTCTCTTCGCGAGCGGCGCGGCACTGAGCGTGCCGATGTGGAACGCGGGCACGCCGAGTGCCGCAAGCCTTATGAAGTCTCGTCTTCTCATAGCCTCACCTGTCGTGGTCGTTATTATACCATTTACTGTCGGATGGTGGAACGGCGTGGTTAGTGGCTAGTGGCTAGTGGTTAGTGGCTAGTGGGAGAGTAGGAGAAGAAGCCACTAGCCATCTACGGCAAGATGAACCTGACCGACAGGGCGTGGCATTCGCCCACGAACGATGCGAGCCGATTCTTCAAGGTCGGGGTGGAAATGCGGTAATGCCGAAATGCATGTGGGAAAATAGGTGGCCTATTCACCCACTTTATGGTAGAATGGAACATCAATGATTTTGGACGTAAAAGCGAAAGTTGTGTGACTTAGATGAGAATGATGTTCGGAATAATTCTTGCGTTGGCCTCATGGTCACATGCGGTCGCCGGAGTTCGTCCCGTATCGGGCGACAACGATCCTGTTCCGTACGAGACAGTCGATACGTCGAAGCTGTCCGCGGAGTTTGAAACAGACTGGGACGGTGTAACGGTCCGCCGGTGTGGGGTCCCAACCAAGGCCCGTATCAGATTTCTGCTGAACGGAAGACCACATGCGATACGAGGCGTCAGGCTGCGCGTCGACGACTGGGTGAAGACCATTGGAACGGAGACGGTGGACGTGACGACCAACGGTTGTCAGTTCGCGGCATCGACTTTGGATGCGCCTGGATTCCTTCGCTTCACCGCCTTTGTCGGGAAAAAGGATTTCATGCGTTCTGTACCATACGAACCTGAGCGTCTGAAGAAGGGCTCGCCGACGCCTGATGACTTCATGGAATACTGGCGCGGCGAGATTGCGCGGATGGAGAAGGAGAGCTCGGACGAACCGGTGCTGACGCCGGTCAATGGGTATGGACCGTCGTTCGACGCTTGGCGCGTCAGCTTTGCCACAGCCGGCGGCAAGCGCGTATTTGGCGTGCTGACCGTACCGAAAAACAGGAACGGAGGGCCGTTCCCCGTCCGCTTCCAGGTTCCGGCTGCCGGGCGGCCTACGCCGACATATTCGGCTTCGTGGATATACTCCCACAGCCCGGAGCCAGACGCAGTGTCCATGACGATCTTCGCGCACTGCGCCGCGATAGACGTCAAGGAGATTCGCGACGCATATTTTGAGCGGATTCGCCGTGAATACAAGGAGAAGTATGGTGTCGGCTACTATTCGAGCGCGGGAATCTCCGATGGGCGCGAGTCGTACCATTTCCACCCTGTGTTCCTTGGGGCGGTGCGGGCCGTCAAGTGGCTTCACGCCCAGGCATACGTGGACAAGTCTCGTTTCACTTATTGTGGCGTTTCGCAGGGCGGATATCTCGGAATCGTCCTCGCAGGACTGACGCCCTGCTTTACGCGCGTCGTTGCGGTGGTTCCTGCGGGGACGGACACGATGGGCTATCTCGCCGGTCGCTGCAGCGGCTGGCCGCGGCCGGTAGAAAGTCAGCAGAAGGAGAACCGGGCGGCGGCCGAGAGGTGGGCGCCTTACTTCGACGCGGCGAATTTCGCGCCGTACGTGACGGCGCCGATACGAGTCCTCTGCGGCTGCATCGACACGACGTGCCCGCCGACCTGCGTGACAGCGACGTACAACGCGCTCGGATCGAAGGACAAGGCGATCGTCTACATGCCGAGGAGTGGTCATGGGGCAGACTCGAAATGCGTGGCGGAGATGCAAAAATGGCGACGCGGAGGATTGTAAACTGCCGTCTCGAATGTGTCCGCGAATCGCTGGCCCGCAAAATGATGTGGTTGTGTTGTGCGGCAGTAGGTGGTAGAATGTGTGCTCTTCTGCGGGATTGATCGGCCCCGTCAAGCTGGTTGCGGAAACGAAAGGAACTCAGTGCAGATGAAAACGACACGAAGAGCATTCTTTGAAGGAGCGGTCGCCGCCGCGGGCGCGGCGTTCCTGCCGACGGCGCTGTGCGCCGCCGAGGACGACTGGAAGGCGGCGTTTCGGTCGCTGGGCTTCGACCCTGGAGCGGAAGGATCGTCCTTCTTCATACTCACCAGCGACATCCACGCAGAGAAGCACCATCAGCACCTCGCCGAGCACGTGGCGTTCTGGAACGCGATGGACCCGAAGCCCGATTTTGTGGCCGCGCTCGGCGATCTCGGCTATATCAACAGCAGTTTTGGGCACCGTCCAACGCCCAAGCAGGCGGCGGAGAACGCCGCGAGGCAGTTCGGCGCGATTAACGCGATCCTCACCGATGGCCTGAGGAAGGACGTGCGGCGCGTGTACGTGGTGGGCAACCACGATACCTCGCTGGGCGAAGACGATCGTGCGCTCTGGCGCAGATACTTCCCCGACCAGCCGCCATACTGTTCCTTCGACGCCTGCGGACTCAGGTTCGTGAAGTGGGACGGCGGCGTGGACGGCATAATCCCCGCCGCGCAGGAAAGGTGGATCATGGACGAGTGCGCCAAGTGCCCCGGAGACAGGCAGCTCGTGGTGCTGGTGCATCAGCCGAGCGTTGGCTCCTGCGGGATGGAGCGCGACATAGGGCGCGTCGCGAAGGCCACTCTCGCGGGGCGGCCCGGCGTCACGTGGATGCTGTGCGGGCATGTGCACTGCAACTCGGCGTCGAGCTGGACGCTCCCGGGCGGCGGGACGCTGGCGGTGGCCGCGCACACGATGGACGAGAAGGGCTGGTGGGCGTACGGCGTGCGCGGCGGCCAGATCGTGGCGCGCATCTTCAAGGCCGAGGGCAGGGCCGAGTTCTCGCGCGAGGCGATGCCGGAGAAGTTCTCCGCCCGCGGCGAGATTCCACTCGCGTACCAGGGGCGCGAGGACGTGGTGTGGAACACGTTCGTCGGCTCGCCCGAGGAGAAGACCTGCCGCGTCAAGTTCGAGAAGACCTCCGACAATGGCGGCTGGCTCTTCTACGTGGGCACCACGCTCTACAGGTTCCCGAAGGGAAAGGTCGCGCCTGCCGCCACGCGCTACGCGATTCTGGGGAACCTTTGCGGACAGCGCAAGACGAAAGTCCCTGCGAAGTGCGAGATGTCCGCCGACGGCGAGAACTGGGTCGAGGTGAGGCGTTCCGCGCTCATGAGCAACGTGAACGAATTTCCGATTCCCCCCGCGCTCGTCGGCGCGCGCGAGCTTTGGGTGAAATACACAGGCTTCGGCTACGGCTGCGACGAATGCCACGCCGGATATGCGTTTTTGAAATAAAGCGACGTGGACAGGCCTGTTGATTTCGGATGGTGAATGTGCGATAATACGTACCGCTACAATACGCTATAAAGAAGGATACAAGGATACAAGGAGTAATGAAGATGGAACTCGCAGGAACAGGCCGGAAAACGGTGGGGCTGCTGGCCGTGTGTGCGGCGGCCGCATTCGCATTTGCGACGGACATGGATCACAAGGGGCGCGTAATCGCAACCGTCGCCACGAAAAACGCCGGAACCGCCGAGGTGACGTGCAACGATCCTGGCGGATGGAAATTCGCCGTCAGCGCATCGGAGGATGCCGGACGCGACGTGGTGACGGTTAGAATATCCTCGCCGACAGTCGCGCGTCCGCCGCAGTTCGGGGTGTTCTTCCGCGTGCCGGGCGCCGGAGTGCAGAACGTGTGGACCAGCAATTTCGAAGGCGACGGCTACCACGTATGGCCGCAGCTCTGGTGGGGCTGGAAGGCCAAGTACAAGTCTCAGCTGGCGCGCGACACCCCTATCGCCGTCGGCTTCAACTCCCGGGAGCGTGCACCGGTTGCGCTCGCCTGCTCCGAGGCGTTCAACGCGCTTGAGTTCAGTCTTTATGCCGACGATCGCACGTGCGAGATGGTGGGACGGTGCGAGCTTTTCACCGCGCCCGTTGCACCACTTCGGGAATACGAGGTTTCGGTGATGCTTGACCGGCGCGGCGGCGATTTCGCCGACACCGTCCGGCAGTGCACGGAATGGATTGCCAAGAAGAACGGATTCCGCACGGCGTATGCGCCGGAGTCGGCGTTCGATCCTCTCTACTCCACATGGTACGCCTACCTTCAGGACGTCAATGCGGGAGAGCTGGAGGAGGAGGCGCGCCTCGCCGCCGCGCTTGGCATGAAGACGATGATCCTCGATGACGGCTGGCAGAAGGTCGACAGCCGCACGTTCTACTCCGCGACCGGGGACTGGATGCCTGTTCCGAGCCGGTTCCCGGACATGAAGGCGCATGTCGCAGCCGTGCACAAGGCAGGCCTCAAGTACATGCTTTGGCTGGCGGTTCCGTTCATGGGCGACGAGGCGAAGAACTATCCGAAGTTCAAGGACATGATGCTGAAGAAAGGCGACACCGGAATTCTCGATCCGCGCTTCCCTGAAGTCCGCGAGTACCTGATCTCCACCTACGAACGTGTCGTTGGAGAATGGGGCTTCGACGGGGTCAAGCTGGACTTCATCGACTCATTCGTTCTGCCGAAGAACGATCCGGCGGCCAAGGACAACTACGCCGGGCGCGACTACCGTTCGCTGCCTGACGCCGTGGACCGTTTGATGAAGGACGTGCTGATTCGGTTGAAGAAGATCAACCCTGACGTGCTTGTGGAGTTCCGTCAACATTACATGGGCCCGGCCATTCTCCAGTACGGAAACATGATGAGATGCGCCGACTGCCCGGCGGACCCTACCGCGAACCGCAAGCGGATATGCGATCTCCGCCTTACGTCAGGAGACATCGCGGTGCATTCCGACATGCTTGTCTGGAGCCGGGACGAGACGCCGGAGGGCGCGGCGCTGCCGATCCTGAATGCGCTTTTCTCGACGATTCAGTATTCGATGGTGCTTGCCAGGGTTTCCACGGCGCATCGTGAGGTGATCCGCAGTTGGCTTGGCTTTTCGCAGAGACACCGCAAGGCGCTTTTGCGAGGTGCGTTTCGTCCCCACCATGCCGAGAACGGCTATACGTGGATTGAGGGAGAAAGCGAGAACGAGCGCATCGTAGCCGTCTATGCGGACGACGTCTGCGCGCGCACAGGCGTGGCGGATCGCCCGGTGTTCATCGTGAACGCCACGGGAGGGAGGGGGGCTCTCGTGGAATTTGCGGCGGATGCCAGAGTGGAATTCTTTGACGTATTCGGGAAGCCGGCGGGGGCCACGTCCGTCGCCAAGGGCATTTCACGCCTCGACATCCCCGCTTCGGGCTATGCGAAGGTTGCATGGTAAAGGGCGGCAGGCAGATCGCCTCGACAGTTGCGGGGCATCTTGATTTGGGAGGGTGCGTGTCCTCACGCGCCGCTGTGGCTTATTACATGACTTTATCGTTTAGATTGTGCGGAGTGCTGCGGTAGTCACGCATGGTCATGCCGAAGCGTTTCTTGAATACCGTCTTTGCGTGGTTGACGTTGCCGAATCCGCAGTCCTTGATTACGCGGCAGATCGGCGACTTTGACTTGCGGAGCATGGCCGAAAGGGCGGCAAGCCGCCGTTCCAGTATGAGTTCGCCGACGGTGGAATCGCCCATCTCGCGGAACCTAAGATCCATGAGGGTACGGGATATTCCAAGATGCCCTGAAACGTCATTCGGGCTGATTCCCCGCGTGGCATTCTCCGATATGAACTTCATTGCGCGTTCAATCATGTATGCGGCCGGCCTTGCCATGCGAGAACATCTGGCATTCGTGGCCTTTTCGTCTGAGGCGAAGGGCAAAGGCCCGTCCGCGCTTGACGGACCATTCCCTGTCCGCGTACGCCGGCATGAAGCCGAACGACCTGAACCTGCCGATAGACATGAAATAGTCCGCCGCCTTGAAGCCGATTTCGCCGTCGTCCGTCCGGATGTGGCCGAGGTTGGATTGATGTTTCTTGAAGCGCCAGTCGTTAAGCAGCACGACGGGTTTTCCGTCCGTGACCGCCTTTTGGATTGCGCCGATGTCTGCGGACGTATCGGCGATGATCGCTGATGCCGTCTTCGCAAACCGCATGAAACCATCGTCGTCGCTGGCGATGCTTATGGTACAGTTGTCCCTGTCCCTGATTCCCTTCAGGATTCCCGCGAGGATGTTGCGTCCTGTCGCGGTTTCAAGTCTGAGCCGCATGACTATGTTCTTCTGCATCGGCGGGATTATAGCATAATTCGGCATTGTCCTGTTCACTGGAAATATATCAGCTGCCGTTCATTGACGCCACAAATGTTGTTTTAGATCGAGTTGTGGCGATATTGAACGGCTGATTTGACCACAACACAGTATCTGTGGTATAAAATGGGGCTGTCACCATTGTGTTGTGCGCGAAATGTGACAAACACAAATTTCGCGCTAAAATTTCCCTGGCGAAAATAGCGCGAAATATGACAAATACAAATTTCGCGCTTGACGTCGTGTCGGGAATATGAGATAATGTCGCTGTTTTCAAAAGACGAAAAGGGAAAGACATCCTATGTTCATAGGCCGGAGAGAATACCTTGACGATCTTGAGTCGCTGTGGCGCAAGCGGACATCTTCCATTGTTGCCTGCCGAGGGCGCAGACGTATCGGCAAATCGACGTTGTTCAGAGAATTTGCGAGTCGTACCGCTGATGTCTACATGGAATTTGAGGGGTTGGCGCCAAACGATGAACATCAGGTTACAAACCAAGACCAGCTAAATGAATTTGCGGGGACGCTTGCCAAGCTCACAAATTCCCCGATTCAGACCTTTGTCAATTGGAAGGATGCTTTCTTTTGGCTGGACAGGGCAATCGACGACAATCGAAAAACAGTCATTCTGTTGGATGAGATCTCGTGGATGGGCGGGTATGATCCGAATTTTCCCGCCGTTCTGAGAAATGCGTGGGAGTCGTATTTCCATCGACACGAGAAGCTGATTCTCGTCGTGTGCGGCTCCGTGTCCGCGTGGATCAGGGACAACATTCTCGGAAATACGGGTTTTACCGGTCGTTTTTCACGGGACTATGTTCTGACGGAGCTGACGCTTGCGGAGTGCGCTGAGTTCTGGCGTCCTGTGGCGTCCGAACTGAACGCGCGCGAGATATTTGATGTCCTGTCGGTCACGGGCGGGGTTCCACGATATCTTGAAGAGGTCGATCCGGGGCTTTCCGCAGAAGAGAACATACGGCGGATGTGCTTCAACAAGGAAGGGGTGCTCTTCAAGGATTTCGACGCAATATTCCACTCCATGTTTGGCGGAGACATTGCCATGCGGCGGAAGATCCTTGAGGTTCTTGCGGATGGCCCGATGAATGGCGACGGAATTGCCGAACGACTGGGGATAGACAGAAACGGGACTCTCAGCGACAGGTTGAAAGAGTTGTCAGAGGGAGGTTTTATAGATGCCGATCCCGGGCTTAATCCAGAAACAGGCAAGGAGGCTCGCATTTCAAGGTATCGTCTTCGCGACAACTACACGCGCTTCTACCTGAAATACATTGAACCACGAAAGGCTATGATTCGACGTGGGTCGTATCGCTTCGTATCGCTTTCGTCCCTTCCTGACTGGAACACCGTGATGGGGCTTCAGTTCGAGAACCTGATCGTCAACAATGCGATGGAGGTTGTGCGGTTCCTTGGCATAGGCAATTCCACGGTCGAGTCAGCCGCACCGTACCGCAACGTTCGCAAGAGTCGTGACGGCAAGGAGCGCGGTTGCCAGATAGATCTTCTGGTGCAGACACCCAGGACGGCTTATGTCGTAGAAGTGAAGCGGCGCAGTGAAATAGGGCCAGAGGTGGAGAAAGAGGTCTTGGAGCGGATGAAGCGGCTTCCTCTCAGGAAAGGCATGAGCAAGCGACCCGTACTTGTCTGCGACGGTCTTGTCGACCCGTCGGTAGAGGCGAGTGGGTTCTTCTCCGCGATAGTCCAAGGCCGAAGGCTGCTTGGCATCTGATCTTGTTTCAGTAGTAACCGTCTGCACGGAATATCTATTGTCCGAAAACTGACGTTTTTCTTGTTTGCAACCGTTCGCCAATCCGTTGATTTCGGATGGCGAATGTGCGATAATACGTGCAACCAACCATCATGGAGAAAGGGAATAACGTGAAATCCTTGCATCAGATCAGTCTTGTTGCGGCGTCGATTGCGCTTCTTGCGCATGGCGCGTTAGATGCGCGGGCCGCGGACGTGACAATTGAGAGGCCGGCTATCCGCTGGCTCTTCGGCGGGTTCGGCTTCCAGAACGCGGAGTCGCGCCTGACGGCGTTGATGACGGACGAGTTCCGCGACCAGCGCGCGGTCAAGTCGTTCCGAGAGCTGTCTCCGTCGTTCTCGCGCGTGTATGTCGGAATGGCCGGCGAATCGAAGGAGGCGCTTGACAGGTTCGCGGACTACTACGACAAGACGTTTCGCCAATGCGACACGACGATCTACGCCGTCGGCGGCGTGATGCCCGCTTTCGCCGACAAGCTCGACATCGAGGCGCATGCCGAAGGTGTCGCGAAGTCGCTCGAATATCTGGTGAAGGTGCGCGACTGCCGGAAGATTCGCTTCTACTGCCTCACAAACGAGCTGATGAGCGGTACCCAGCATGCGTATTTCTGGTATGAGAAGAAGATGGATCTGTTCAAGAAGTTCCACGAGGCTCTGTTCGACGCATTCCGCCGGCACGGACTCGACATCCAGCTTGCGGCGTCCGACGGTTCTTACGGACGCAAGCAGGCCGAAGAGCTTAAATGGACCGTAGAGAACATGGATCTCATCACCGGCATGTTTTGCACGCACTACTACGACTACGGCGTCAGGCCGGGAGCCTTGGAGGCCTACGACATCTTCTACGGTCAGTCCACAAACGTTGTCGCCCTTGCCATGAGCAAGATAAAGCGCTGGATGCTCGGCGAGTTCGGCATAGGGCCGCCGCACGAAAGGGGCGTGATGTTCGACGACCGCAACTGGAGCGCCGTAAATCCGTCGAAGGCGGGACTCGCGGCGCTGACGACGGCGGAAATGGCGATGGCCGCCGTCAATGCGGGCGCGTACGCCGTGATAAGCTGGAGCTTCTGCGACTATCCCGATCCGTTTGTCGTCGAGGATTCGCACGACCCGGCGGGCCGTGCCCGCTACGAGAGCGGGAAGTCGGTTTACAGGCCGGACATGAAATACAACAAGTGGGGCGTGTTCCGCTGGAGCGACGTCCGCAGGGACTATGGTCCAAATCCAACGTACCTCACGCTGGGCATGATGAGCAGATATTTCCGCAAGGGGTCGAGTGTCCTGAAGGCGAAGTTGTCCGACCCGCTTTTGCGCGCGACCGTGCTGGAGAACCCCGACGCCACGATGACCGCGGCCATAGTCAACCATGGGGCGAAGCGCGTCGTCACAATCGGTGGCTGGGACTCTGTCCAGCGTCCGGTGCGTGTGTATTCATACGATTCGGCGGCGCCTTCGCTGAATCCGTTCGGCGATCTGCCAGGTCCTGTAGAAACTGTGTCGCCGGCCGGCGGCGAAATCCGCGTCGAGGTGCCCGAGAAGGGCATGGTGTTCCTGACGACGGACTACCAGGACCGCAAGCCTTCCGCCGTCACGAAGGTGCGCATCGTGAACGGCAAGCTCGGCTGGGCGGCGAACGAGGAGCCGGAGCATTGCTACTACCGCGTGTACAAAGACGGCAAGCAGATCGCCTCGACAGTTGCGACATCGCTTGATTTGGGAGGGTGCGTGTCCTCACGCGCCGCGGCGGCTGGGGACAGCCGCCCTCCCGAAACGGATCCTTTCGTCTTCTCCGTCACGAGCGTTGACAAGTGGGGCAACGAAGGGAAATAGAAATGGAGCGCCAGACTCGGCATCTTGCCTTTGCCGCCCTCTCGGCGTGTTCAGATGAGCGCGTTTATCTAGGGTAGTTGATTCATGCGGCGATAAATGCTAGAATATAAGATGTTCTAGCTGAAGGAGCGACTCATGAGACCTAGAAAGACATTGCTGATGCCAAAGGCCCGGAAATCTCTGGAGATTCTTGGGCAGAACCTGAAGTTCGCCCGCATACGGCGGCGGATATCCGCCGCCATGATGTGCGAACGGGCATGTGTAAGCCATGCCACGCTGACGGCCATCGAACAGGGAAAGCCATCCGTCTCAATGGCAGGGTACATGTCCGTCCTCTTTTGCCTCAATATGCACACGGACATGGAAAAAGTCGCGTCGGACGATGTCCTCGGACGCGAATTGCAGGACTTGCAGCTTCCCAAGAGGGTTCATTCGTGAAGCGCATAGATGTTTTCATTTCCGAAGGCGAGGCCGACAGACGCCTCGGTTTTCTTGAATACGACGAACTTCGCGGCAAGGAGGTGTCATCGTTCGCGCTTGACGGTGACTATGTCCTTCATCCGTCCGTTGAGTTCCTCGGCCCAGACATCGGACTTTTCAGGGGCAAGCAGTACCCATCGCTCTCGTATGGCTTCGGTCTGTTTCAGGATGCTGCGCCCGACTCATGGGGGCGCAAGATCATCCGACGCCGCGAAAAACGCGGCAACCTCCGCGAAAGCGACTATCTCCTTGGCGTGTTCGACTTGACCCGCGTCGGGGCATTGCGATTCAAAGTCGAAGGATCGGACGTCTTCGTGAATGCCGATGGCGGCAACCCCGCGCCGCCCTGGACGACCCTCCGCGCTCTTGAGGATTCCTCTCGCCGCTTCGAGGAGGACGATACCGACGAATCCGCGCTTGCCGTTCTCCTCCGCCCCGGCACATCCCTCGGCGGGGCGCGTCCGAAGGCGAGCGTGACCGCTCCCGACGGGAGCCTCTGGATTGCCAAGTTCCCGTCCAGGGAGGACGATTTCGACACGGGTGCATGGGAATATCTTGTTCACATTCTTGCCGAGGAGTCCGGCATCTGCGTTCCAGAGGCACAGGCGCAGAAGTTCTCCAAGGCCGGTACGACGTTCTTGTGCCGTCGCTTCGACCGTGATGGCTCGCGCCGCATGCCGTTCGCCTCTGCGATGACGATGCTTGGCTGCGAAGACCGTCAGGAAGACGGCAACGGCACCTACATTGACATCGCCGGATTCCTCATGCAGCACGGCGCGAAGCCAGACACCGACCTCCCAGAACTCTGGCGGCGCATGGCGTTTTCGCTCCTCGTCTCAAACACGGACGATCATCTGCGCAATCATGGTTTCATTGCGGAGAGCGGCAAATGGCGGCTCTCGCCAGCCTACGACCTAAACTCGAACGTGAAGCGTCCGCAGTCGCTTTCGCTCGAACTGGACACGGGCGTGCCGATTGAAGGCATCGACACGCTCCTTGACTCTGCCGATTACTTTCGCCTTGGCAAGGGTGAAGCGAACGCGCAGCTCGAACGCATCCGCGCCGCAGTAGCCAAGTGGCACGACGTGGCCGTGCGCCTCGGCATTCCGCGACGCGAGCAGGAAGAAATGTCAGTGTGCTTCACATCGCGGTGGCGGATGCAGAATAGGTGAGAGTTTTTTCAGCCAAATATAATCTCACCTAAATTGCAAATGCAGGATAGGTGAGGATTTGTCGTTGACTTCGGAGCCATGGTTTTGCTACAATCCACTCCATGGAAAAGAAAGCCAGAAACACCGGATTCTTTGGCCGAGAAGAGGAGCTTGCGCAACTGGGCGATCTGTGGGCCAAGCGGGGCGCTTCGCTTGTGACATGCCGTGGACGTCGCAGAATCGGCAAGTCGACGCTTGTCGAGGAATTCGCCATCCGCTCCGGCGCAAGGTTCATCAAGCTGGAAGGACTGCGACCAAAGCCAGGCATGACGGAACTGGATCAGCTGTCGTTCTTTGCGTCCAAGCTTGCGGCGCAGACGGGGTGCGAAAAGACCACGCCTGCGGACTGGTATTCGGCGTTTCTCCGGCTTGACCGGGAAATAGGGGACAAAGGGAGAACCGTCGTCCTGCTGGACGAAATATCGTGGATGGCCCAGTATTCGTTGACCTTCCCTGAAGTTCTGAAGAACGCATGGGACGATCACTTCAAAAAGCATCCACGATTGGTCCTGGTTCTTTGCGGAAGCGTCTCAAGTTGGATTAGGGATTCGATCGTGCAGAACCGTGCATACGTAGGAAGGCGTTCGCTGGATATGGTTGTCGGGGAGCTGCCGCCGGCGGAATGTCTCAAGTTCTGGGGGAAGAGGGCCGCGAGAATAGATACGCGAGAAGTCGTGGACGTCCTTTCCGTGACAGGCGGAGTGCCTAGATATCTCGAGGAAATCAAACCTTCGCTTTCTGCGATGGAAAACATCAAGAGGCTTTGCTTCCTGCCGAAAAGCGTTCTTCGTGAGGATTTCGACGACATGTTCAACGATGTCGTGACCGATCAGCCAAGGTTTTCCGAGCGTGTGTTGAGGACTTTTGTCGACGGCGCCAAGACGGCTACAGAGGTCGCCGAAGAGTTGAAGATAACGAAAGGCGGCGACGTGTCTTCGGCGATAGAGAATCTTGTGGAAGCAGGATTCCTGGCGGAATCCGGGCGAATAAACCCAGAAACAGGCGGCGAGCTTCGAGAGCGAAGGTTCCGTCTCCGCGACAACTACGCGAGATTCTACCTCAAGTGCATCGAGCCCCACAAGCGCATAATCGACGACGGCGCGTTCGAGTTGGCGTCGTTGGAGGAGCTGGAAGGGTATGACGCCGTCATGGGACTTGCGTTCGAGAATATGGTGGTCAACAACTACAGGCATCTGATACGGCATCTTCACCTCGGAGGAATGATAATTACATCAGCTGGTCCGTATATGCGCCGAGCAGGGAGAGGAATCCGCGGGCGCAAGGGCTGTCAGATAGATTTGCTTATACAGACAAGGCGCACTATTTGCGTAGTTGAAGTGAAGCGTATGCGGGAAATCGAACGAGAGATAATCAACGAGGTGGACAGGAAGGTCTGTGCGATAAAACGTCCGCAGGGCGTTTCGGTTCGCACGGCACTTGTCTATGACGGAAATCTTGCTCCGATAGTCAGGGCCGACGGCTATTTTGACGCCATTGTCCCGTTTTCGGCGCTGCTAGGATTGTAATTGCGACGCTGATAGTCAATCCGACGGCTGCTTTGACTCATGGAACATAAGTTGTTTGCAAACTGATGTTTTTCTTCTCTGCAACCGTTCACCGTCCCGTTGATTTCGGATGGCGAATGTGCGATAATACATCTTGTTCATCTGCCAAAGAATCAACGAGTTGATCATGAAAGTTTCCAATGCAAGACAGTGTGTGGCGTTTGCCGTGTTGACGGCGTGTTCAGGATAGACAGATGAAACAGCACAAAGGGACAAGGAGCCGATTGGGGAACACGACTCGTGAAACAGTCGGTGTCGAGTAACATGATGGCAATGGCAGCCATTGTCACGAAATTTGTTTTTGATATATTTCGTGACGCAGATTAGACTTCGATTTGTGTCACGAAATTTGAATTTGTGTAATTTGGTGACAGCTTGCCGTTGCGTTCCACCGGTAAATATGCGATAATGTCCGTTGTTGCAGAAAGAAAAGATATGTTCATAGGCAGAAAAGAAGAGTTAAGCGACTTGGAATCGCTTTGGCGTAAGCGGACATCCTCGTTGGTCGCGTGTCGCGGCAGACGGCGCATCGGAAAGTCGACGCTTTTCCGTGAGTTTGCCCGAAGGACAGCGGATGTGTACTATGAATTCGAGGGGTTGCCGCCGAATTCCGAAAAGCCCGTGACGAAAGAGGATCAACTGCGTGAGTTCGCCGCACGTCTTGCACGGTTCACGAATACGCCAGTGCAGAATCTGCTGAGCTGGAATGACGCTTTCTTCTGGTTGGACAAGGCGATTGACGATACCAGGAAGACTGTTGTCATGCTGGACGAGATATCCTGGATGGGTAGTGGGGATTCAAATTTCTCCGGCATACTTCGCAATGCATGGGAATCGTTGTTCCACCGTCACGACAGATTGGTCTTTGTGATATGCGGCTCCGTCTCCGCATGGATAAAGGAGAACATCTTGGGCAGCACCGGCTTCACGGGGCGTTTTTCGCGTGATTATGTGCTGACTGAGCTGTCGCTGGCGGAGTGTGCTGAATTCTGGCGTCCCCATGTCGGCAATCTTGCTCCACGCGAAATATTTGACATTCTTTCGGTGACTGGAGGCGTGCCGCGATATCTCGAGGAGATTGATCCAGGATTGACGCCTGAGGAAAACATCCGTCGGCTGTGCTTCAGAAAAGAGGGGGAACTCTACAACGACTTTGACGCCATCTTCAATCCGATTTTCGGCGATCGGGTCATGAAGCAGCGGCGTATTCTGTCGTTGCTGGCAGACGGGGCGATGAGTGGTTCCGAGATCGCCAAGAAGATGGGCGAAGACCGCAACGGGCGCATTGCCGAGATGCTTCGTGAATTGTCCGAGGGCGGCTTTGTTGATTCAGACCCAGGCATTAACCCCGAAACAGGTGAGGAGTCACGTGTGTCCAGATACAGGCTGCGAGACAATTATTCAAGGTTCTATCTCAAATTCATCGAGCCGCGAAAGGCGCAGATCAAGCGTGGTGCATATCGTTTCACGACGCTGACGTCGCTGCCGGAATGGAATGCCGTCATGGGGCTGGCGTTCGAGAATCTCATTGTAAACAATGCGGTGGAGCTATATCCGCATCTCGGCGTCGGCGCAACGACAATCGAATCCGCCGCGCCTTTCCGAAGCGTGCGCAAAGATCGCTCCGGCCGTCGGCGAGTCTGCCAGGTTGATCTTCTGATCCAGACGCCGCGCACGGCCTATGTTGTGGAAGTGAAGCGGAAGGACATTGACGGTGGCGTAGAGAAAGACGTGGAAGGAAAGATGAAGCTGCTGCACGTCAGGAAGAACGTCAGCAAGCGCCCAGTCTTGGTCTATGACGGTGAAATAAGTCCGAGAGTCGAGGCGGACGGGTATTTTGCCGCCTTGATTCCCGCTCGAAGGCTGCTTGGCATCTAACCCCGCGCTTTACGGGGCATCTTGATTTGGGAGGGGTGTGTCCATGATTGTCCGCAAACTGATGTTTTTCTTGTCTGCAATCGTTCGCCAATTCGTTGATTTCAGATGGTGAATGTGCGATAATACACCTTATTCGTCTGCCAAAGAATCAACGAGTTGATCAAGATGAGAAAGGAGAGACAGAACAATGAAACGTTTTGAAGGAAAAGTTGTCCTCGTCACCGGGGGCGCGAGGAACACGGGACTGGAGATCGTCGATCTCTTCCTGACGGAAGGGGCGGAGGTGTTCTTCTGCACACGGTCGTCGGACTCGCTGAAGGGCGGCGTCGCGGAACTTGAGAGGCGAGGACGCACCGGTTTCCACTCCATACGATGCGATGTCGGCAATCGAGCGGACGTGGATGCGTTGATGGATGAAATCGAGCAGACTGCGGGACGGCTTGACATAGTCGTTTCCAACGCCGCGAACTTCGGCCTTGGGCAGGGGACTTCGTTCGAAACGACGGACGAGCAGTTCGAGTCCGTGCTGAACGTGAACGTCCTTGGAGGATTCCGCGTCGTGCAGACGGCCTGCAACCGTTTCTTCATGAAGCAGGAGAGAGACGAATACACGAACCAGCGCGGCGTCGTGGTGTTCGTCGGCTCCAACTCTTCTGAGCGCATTAGCCGTAATCGCATCTCCTATGTTTCGTCCAAAGGCGCGATGGACTCCATGGTCAAGTCCTTGGCCGTCGATCTTGGCCCGCATGGCATCCGCGTGAACATGGTGGCGCCGGGATACATCTGGACGGATCGGTGGCAGTGGCTCTCTGACGAGGTGAAGGCGGCGCGGCGGGCTAACGTGCCGACGGGCATGGAGGCGACGGGACGCGACGTGGCCGAGGCGGTCGCGTTCTTCGCGTCCGACGGCGCTCGCGCCTGTCAGGGCGCTCGGCTTGTGATGGACGGCGGCTCCGTCGCCCAGCTCTATCCGGCGAGCTGCGAGGACGACACTTCCAAGATGAGGGAGAGATAAGATGAAACTAGGCTTGGCTATGCACCCCGAGAAGTGGAGCGACCGCCATCTTGCAATGGCGCGTCAGCTTGGGTGCGAAACCGTCGTCGCGTGGGTTCCGTTCGGCGCTGGCGACGGCGTGTGGCACGTAGAGGACTTCGAGCGAATCTACCGCCAGGCCGCGAAGCACGGCCTTCTCCTGGAGGGAATCGAGAACTTCCATCCGCAGCACATTGACCATGTAGTCCTTGACGAGCCCGGCAAGGAAGAGCAGATGGCGAATCTTGTGAAAACAGTGTCTAATGCGGGAGAGGTCGGCATCAAGTGCTTTGGCTACAACTTCAGCTGCTGTGGTGTGCAGGGCTACTATTCCGAAGTTAACAACGGCGACGGACGTGGCGCGGCGGCGATCAAGAAGTTCGACGAGGACAAGGTGGATCATTCGCCGCTCCCTTCGCGACGGTTCTGGTTCAACACGGAGATAGAGCGTCGCAGCGCGGTGGACGTTCTCCCGCCGACTACTCCAGAGCGGCATTGGGGACGGCTCAAGTATTTCCTCGAGAGCCTCTGTCCCGTCGCCGAGAAGTACGGGATGAAGCTATGCGCACATCCCGACGATCCGCCGATCGAATATCTGAAGGGCACGTTCCGTCCGCTCACGTCCGTGGAGGGAATGCGAAAGCTTCTCGCGCTCGTCGATTCTCCGGCCAACTGCCTTGAGTTCTGCCAGGGGACGGTTTCCACTATGCGCGGCATCGACATCTATGCTGCAATTGAAGAGTTCGCCTCTTCGGGACGGATCGGCTACGTGCATTTTCGCAACACGTCCGGCACATTGCCCCGCTACAGCGAGGTGTTCATCGACGATGGCTATGTCGATATGAAGCGTGCGATGTCGATCTACGAAAAGTGCGGCTTTGACGGCACGATAGTCCCCGACCACACCCCTCGCCTCAATGCAGAAGACTGGTGGGAAACCGGCATGGCATTTGCACTTGGTTACATGCGCGGCATCATGCGACAATGAATGGAGTTCGGTGAGATATGCTTGCAACCGTACTACTTGCGGCCTTTGTGCTGAATGCCGACTTTGAGCTCGATGAACGAGGAACGCTCAATTCTCCGACCAATTCATACGGGTCGGTGGTCTACGACGGCCTTTCGGCTTCCAAGGACGGAAAATCCGGCGTCAAGGTGTCGATCCATGCCTACTGCAATACGTTTTGGGTCAACATGGCGCTTGGTTTCGGCGACCGTGTCGTGAATTTCGGCGGCCCGGGCCGCGTGCGGGTTCCGCACGTTCCCGGCGAACGCCGCCATCTCGTCTGCTCGTTCGGCGGCGACCACACGTGTTTCATTGAAGTGGACGGCATACGCCACGACTTCGAGCTTGATGAGGCTGGCGACGTGCGCATCGATCCCGCCGTGAAGCCAACGACAGGCGTCGCGGCGAAAGGCAGGACAACGCCGTTCGGGGGCAGGCTCTACGATGTCACCTTCAAGGAACTTCCGTCGCCGAAGCTGCGCGTCCGCGCTGCTGGACCGCTGGCTTTTGTCCGCGGCAGCGGGACGGCGAAGCTCTGCTTCGAGGTTCTGAATCTCGACGCATCGCTGCTGAACGATGTTGTTGTCGAATCCCAGTTTGGCTCGGGCAGACCTTCCCGCGCAAGGCTGGGGTCGATTCCCGCCGACGGGTCGGTGTTTTTCTCGGTTCCGTTCAAGACGGACGCGAAGCCTGGCTGGCGTGAATTTACAGTCGCCGTGCGGGGAAAGTCGGCGGCCGGCGAGGTCGTTGCAGTCGAAAATAAATTCCGCGCCGGGATTGGTCCGCGCAAGGTAAAGGGGCTCCCGCTTGCTGTTTCCGACAGTTATTTCGACGTGGAGGGGCCTGGCCGTTTTGGATTCAGCCGCTGCGGCATCCATGGCGATGGCCTTGGCTTTGTTGTAAAGGGCCAGCTGGGACGGTATGACGAGTGTCTGCCGCGAATCCGCAACGTCCTTGATCGTGCCGTCGTCGCAGGAATGGACTTCTCCCTGTGCGTCAAGGATGAGATCGTAATTCCGAAAGGCGCCAAGAAGGAAGATTTCGTGCGCCGCAATGCGAAGGGCGAGGAACTTCGCCCGAACCGTCCTCTTTACGAAGTGGGGAATCCAGCTCTGTTGAAGGCAGTCGAAGAGGCCTGTGAAAGCTGGGGGCGTGTTCTGGCGGAATATCCGGCGCTGAGCAGCATCTCCGTCTATGAGGAGACGCGCGACACGGCGAAGGCGTCCTGTGGGGACGATGCCCGGCGCTATCGCGAGGAGACAGGATTCGACATGCCGCCCGACAGGTTTTTCGCCAAGAACCGCCGGACGGTTGACGGCGCATACGCCAAGCAGTTCAAAGACGGCGTCATCCCCGAAGACGATCCGTTGCTCCGCTACTTCCGCTGGTTCTGGTCGGGCGGCGATGGATGTATACAATACTCCGCCGCAGCTGCAAAGGGCTTCAGACGGGCTTTCGCGGCGGCAGGCCGGAAGGACATCAAGATGACGTGGGCGCCGGCCGTCCGGTGCGGACCACGCTGGAACACGCAAGGACTGGACTTGATTAGCCAGTGGGTATATCCCAACTCGTCCGACATAATCGGTGCGGCCGGTCCGGTCGAAGGCGTTTTTGCGATGGCAAAGGGCGTGCAGGGACAAGTTCCTGGCTTTTCCACGCAGGTCATGGCCTATCGGAACCAAGTTTGCTCAGATGGCGTGAAGCTCGAAAAGCCGCCAGACTGGTATCGCGACTTCGGTCGGTTTGACTACGTGACGGTGTCGGGCGACATGTTTACCGAATCGACCTGGGCGGCTTTGGCCAAGCCAATTGGGGAGATGGGCTTCTATCCATGGAACATGATTAACGACACGCCCAAGTCTGGAAACTACTGGCGGACGAATCCAGAGTTGACGACTGCGGCAAAGTCGCTACTGAAGGACACGTTCGCCCCCCTGTCCCCGTTTCTCAGTCTGCTCGGGCGCGAGGAGCCGGACATTGCGGTGTTCGAGAGCTTCACCTCCTACCTGATGACACAGGGCTGGCCCTACGGAAGCGGTTGGCACAATGCGCCGGTGACGGCCATGGAGCGCGCGCGGCTCGGCGCAAAGGTGATCTACGAGGAAACAATAGAACGCGACGGCTTTGGCGGCGTCAAGGTGGTCTATGCTCCGAACTGCGTCTGTCTGACGCCGCCTATGATCGAAAAGCTCCGTGCGTTCCAGTCCAGGGGCGGCATCTTGATCGGCGACCGTGGACTAGTCAGAGCGCTCAAGGCAGATTTGACAATCGACCTTCCGACGTTCAGGCAGCCGCCGGAGATCGACGCCATCGAGCATTCGACGGCGGCGGGGGATCCGCAGATCGCCAAGAACAAGTCCGCAACCTTGGCGTCCAAGCGCAAGATGTGCGAAACTGCGGAGAAGATTCGCGCCTTCCTGAAAGGACGATATACGGCGCCTAGCGACAGCTCCTCGCCCGACATCATCGTCTACGACCGCAGCTGGAATGGCGTTCCCTACCAGTTCGTAATCAACGACAAGCGCACCTTCGGCGATATTTTCGGACCGTGGGGGCTTGTGCTGGACAAGGGGCTGCCCAATACGGGCTGGGTCTCGCACCGCGACCCCGACGGGAAGGTGAAGGCCGTCTATGAACTTACGCGGCACGTCAAGGTGCCGTTCGCGCGTGACGGGGATTCCGTCAAGGTCGATGTGTCCTTTGAGAAGAACGACGGACGAATCCTCGCCTATCTGCCGGCGGAAATCTCCGACATCGACGTTCGGGCCAGAATCCAGAACGGGAAACTGACGGTTGGCATGAAGGTGCTGGACTCCGCCGGCCAGGCGGTGCCGGCGCTCATTCCGGTTGAAATCCGCATATTCTGCGAGGACGGCTCGGAGCTGGACGGCGCGGGCTTTTTCGCGGCGGAGAATGGATGCGCCGACGTGGCGCTCGCCCTTGACGATGACAGTGGATGCGCATTTCGGATCGTCTGCCGCGAACGGGCTGGCGGACATGAGAAGACGATTCGAGTGGCAGAGGAAGGAAGGCAGTCAAAATGAAAAAGACCGTGCTTTGCTCAATTGTGGCGGCGTTGGCCGCAGGCACATCGGCCATGCCGTATTCGGACGGCGAGAGAGTCGTTTTCTACGGCGACTCCGTTACGCATCACGGCTACTACGTGACGCCAATCCAGACGTTCTACTATACGCGCCATCCAGACAGGGACATCCGCATCTGGAACTGCGGCGTTGGTGGCGAGACGTCTGGCGAGGCGCTGTGGCGGTTCGACGTCGATGTCCTCGCCCGCAGGCCGACAGCCGCTTCAGTCCTTTTCGGAATGAACGACGTCTGCGTGCTCGGCTATCAGCCTGGCGCGAATGAATTGGCCCTTCGCAGACGCAGGGAGGCTCCGTCCAGCTTTGAGGCGAATATGCGTAAGATCATGGCGAGGTTCAGGGAGGACTTGCCTGGCGCAAAGTTGACCTGGTGCACGCTTGTCCCCTGGGACGACGAGCTCAAGTTCATGAAGCCGCGTCCGCCCATAACAGGGGTGACGGCGGGCGAGAGGCCGCTCTGCGATTTCGTCACGCGTTTCCAGAAGGAGGTCGGCGGTGGCTATGTCGACTACTACACGCCGATGCTCGCCTACAACCGCAAGCTGCACGCGAAGGATCCGTACGCTTCGCTTTCGCCGGACTCCATACACCCGAAGGAGCCGGGCGGGTTGTTCATGGCGCAGCTTTTCCTGAAGGCGCAGGGACATGACGGGATAGTCTCGGACGTCTGCCTGGACGCAAATGCGCTTAAGGTGAAAAGGGCGAGGAACGCCGAGGTTTCCGCTGTGGCGCGGGCTGGAGGTGGCGTCGCCTTCACCGTCTTGGAGAAGGCCCTTCCGTTCCCGGTCGATCCAGCCGCCCGTGGGCTGGCGGACGACATTGGCTTTGACGCGGCGCTAAACCGCGAGATTCTGTCCGTGGAAGGACTTGCGGACGGCGACTGGACGCTTTCGATCGATGAGACGGACGTCGTGACGAAGCCGGCGGCGGAGTGGGCTAGGGGCGTAAACCTCGCAATTTGCGAGACGCCGATGATGGCGCAGTCTCGGAAGGTGTCGTCAAAGGTGGAGGAACGCCGGGCCAAGGAGCGCGAAGTGCGTTCCATGATGGTTGCGCGCCTGGTCGCCCTGCGCTGGCTTGGCGGCGTGCCGTTTGCTGAGGGAGAGAAGGGCAAGGACGACCGTTTCGCACAGGCGTTCGCCGCCGGATACATGAAGGCGTGCCGCGATGCCAAAATCAAGCCGCCAGACGCCAATTTCGATTCCTTGAGCAAGAACTGGCCGAATCGCAAGAAGATGGAAGCGACGATAGAGGCGATGCATCTCGAGATCCGCAAATTGAATCGTCCGGCGCCTCATCGTTTCGTCTTGAAGAAGAAGGGGCGTTGAAAATGCAAAGAATTGTCCTGTGTGCAGTGCTTGGCGTCTCGTGCCTTGCCCATGGCTTTTCGCCGTCATGGCGCATGACAGTCGAAAAGGACGGCGCGACGAATCTGGTGACGGCTGCGGCCAACCCCTACGCCATCGACGTTGACGTTGCCGAACGGGATGGCGTCTGGTCTGGGAGGATCGTCAACCGCGAGCCAGATGCGGTTGTCTTGGATTTTTCGGTGATGCCGAAAGCGTGGCCGGTAGAGGAGGGAAGGACGGCGCTTTATCTGCCGGATGTCTACGGCATGCGACTGAATGTCTGGCCCAAGGCCGATGTGCCGTTGCCGGAGTATCCCATCTGGCGCGAGCTGGGCGAGGGGCGTTTCACTCTAAAGGAGCGGCTGCGCTATCCATCGGAGCACATGACGATGCAATGGTGTACTGTCAACGACGGGACGAACGGACTGTACATTGCGACTGAGGACGCCGCTATCTGCGCAAAGGAATTCCACGTCGTCTACGACGCCCGCCGCCAGTTGCTGGAGTTCGCGGTGTCGTTTCCGATGTTCCTGCAGAAAGGGCTTTCGTTCTCCGTACCGCGCATTGTGGCGGCTTCGTATCTCGGCACGTGGCATGCTGCGGCACGGCGCTACCGTGCCTGGTGGGATCGGCAGTTCACGGTTGCGCGCTGTCCGGCTTCCGCGCAGGAGATGACGGGCATGTTCATGGTGATTCTCAAGCAGCAGAACGGTTCGGTGACATGGCCCTATACAGAGTTTGAATCTCTCGGGAAGGCTGCGTTGGCGCGGGGAATCAGCCATGTCGAGTTCCATGGCTGGGGAAAGGGCGGGCACGACACGCTTTACCCCGAATACGATCCTGATCCTGAAATGGGCGGCCGCGAAGCGCTGGTGCAGGGCGTTGAGACTCTAAAGAGGCAGGGACTGCACGTTTCGGCATATTCAAACGGACAGCTTCAGCAGCGCGGCGGCACGCGCTGGTACGAGACGAAGGGACGGGGGTGCCCGATCCTGAATCGCGACGGCACAGCCGTGTCCGAGCACTGGTTCAAGTTCCACGACGTGCCGGGGAAGACGTTTGACGTGGTGTGCCCGTGGAGCCCCGACTGGGCTGCGCAGATGCACAAGATATGCCATGCCGCCCGCGACCTGGGCTTTCAGGGCTTTTTCTACGACCAGATCGGCAAGCAGCATCCCTGGGCGTGCTTTGACGCACGGCACGGGCACCGCGTCGGCGAGAACGTGTGGACGGCAGACCGTGCGAAGCTCTGGCGGGGCGTGCTCGCCGACATCCGCAGGGAGGATCCCGACTTTGTGCTCTGGAGCGAGGCGTTCAACGACACGTTGCTCGATTCGATTTCGCTCTTCCAGGGTCTTGGCTATGTGACCGACGCCTGGTGGGGCGTCCACCGTCGCTTCGCCGCCGGCCGGCAGATCGACGTCTATCCGGAGATGATGTTCTACGTATTCCCCGAACTCGTCATGACGGACCGCAACAGCACCTCTCTCTGCACCCGTACGCGCGCGAACGGAGCGCTTGCGACCAATCTTCGGATTGATTTCGAGGTTCGCTACCGTGCAGACCGCGAATACGTGGAGAGGGGCGTGCCGCCGGCTGCCGGCGCATACGGCACGGTCAAGCACAAGCCGGCCGAAGTCAAGTTGATGACGGCCGAGGGCTGGGCGAGGGATGTCCACTACCTCAAGGCCGTGAACGATTTCAGGCGCGCGAACGGAGATCTGCTCCTTCGCGGAACGTTCAAGGCCGACGAGGGCATAAAGGTGAACGGCGGCGAGAAGATCGTCGCCAATAGATGGGACGGCAAGAGCGGCGAAACGGGAATCCTCGTGTGGAACGTGGACGACAAGCCGGCTGTCGTAAATGTGTCGTTTGCCGGAGAATTCATTTCCGCCAGCGAACCGGAGCGCGGTGGCGTTGACGCCAAAGAGCCGATTCCTCCGAACACGCTGCGACTTTTCAAGTTTGGGGAAGCCGTTCAAGTGGCCAAGTGACTTTCCCACTTGCGTGAAAATGCGGTTTTTGCGATAATGGCACCGCTTCGAGAGAGTTTTCATTTCTCCTCTCTGCTGAAAATGGCATTTGGGTAAATGACAGTTTTCACAGGGCGGGGGACCTCAATTACTGGGAGTGCCCTTCAATGAAGAATGCGATTCGACCCGTTGCGGCGGTGGTCTGCATGTCCGCGCTTTTTTGTGCGCATGCAGTGAACTTCATGTTGAAAAACGGCAAGACGGACTGGACTGATCCTAACAGCTACACAAACAACGCGGTGCCGTCATCGTCTTCTGACTGCATATTCACCGAGAGCAATGCGACAAACGAACTGCTTTCGTCAGATTTGAAGTACACAGATTCGCTCGCCATAATCAACACGGTCGGCGACGTGAAGATCGGCAACCATGCGGTGCTTGTGATTGAGGTGCCGAGCGGAAGCACCAACACGATTACGGGACGCATCGGAAGCGAGAACACTACCGCTACGCTTGTCAAGAAGGGCGGCGGCACGCTGCTGCAGGAGCCGTCTCAAGTGCCCAGCAACTATTATGTCTGCCGCTGGCGGGTTGAGGCGGGAACGCTTGGTGCGCCGTTGTCTGGAAACACCACAGTGGCAAAGCAAAACATCTACTGTCGCGGAATCGAAATCTTGTTTGGCGCGAAGCTCATTCTGCCGTACCAGCAGTTGTTTCAGGTGTCGGGGCCGTTCACCGGCGCGGGCGATGTGATCACTCTCAATCCGAATTCTACGTATGAAACTTGTTCTCCGCTGTATTTGAAGGGCGGTCCGGGCGAGTTGTCGGGCTCGATCAGCTCGAATGTCTACATCTACGTGCGCGATGGAATCCAGTCCTTCACTGGTACGGAGAACAGGTACAACTGCGGACTCATTGTTTCCGGCTTCAAGGACGACGGAACTGACAAGGGCGTCCTAGGTTTCGTCAAGTTCGGCGCGAACAACACGGACCCCTCTTCGCTCGGCATGTGCGGTAATGTTACGCTAGGCGAGGATTATTCGAATGGCACCTTACTTGCGGGCGCACTTCGCTACCTCGGCACGACGGGCGAGAGCGTGACCGGCAAAAACATCATTTTCGGCTACACGCAGGACGCGCCTACAACGTTCGACGCAGGCGCACACGGCGGGCTTTCGTTTAGCTCGGATATTGCATGGACGGTGTCGGACGCTAAAAATCAGCGGCTGTGCCTCACGGGGTCCAACATTGTGGAATGCGTATTTGCGGGCAGGATTCGCGAACTCTCGAGAGGTTCCGTCTATCTCATCAAGAAGGGTTCCGGCGCTTGGCATCTGAAAAACCACACGAACAGCGAGCTTTCCGGCCCAGTGCGTATTGAGGATGGCGTGCTGCGCCACGATACGCTCACATCGCGCGGTGCGAACTGTGCGCTCGGCTCTGCCACGAATCTGCATGACGGAGCGTATGTCGCGCCGGCGGATGCGACGGGGGTGGACTATTCGATTCTCTTCTCAGGCGCGGGAAATGGAATCCTCGAATTCTCCGGCAAGTACGACGGCTGCTCCACCAACCGCAATGTCGCCGTGAAGTCCGGCGGCTGCCTCTCTTCCTCTGACGGCGCGGTGCGCATCCACGGCATTTCCGCATACGATTCGCCAGAGACGGCGACATTGACCATTCTCGCGACCAATAGCGCGATTTCGACGTATGCCGACATCACGGACGGCACGCACGGCGGCAAGCTCGGCGTGACGAAGCGCGGCGGCGGAACGACGGAGCTTGACGGCGAGCTTTCGTTCTCCGGCCCGCTGAACGTGGAGGGCGGCAGGCTGATCGTCCGCAACTCATCCGGGCGCTATACGTGGTTCAGGCTGACGATAAAGGAGAACTACTGCGTGCAGCAAGGGACTGTGACGAGCAGTGCCAATACGAACCACGTTGTTGTCGAGCGTTTTGCGCTCTACGACGCAGACGGCGTCCGCCAGAACATCGGCTTTACGCGGCGCGCAGGAAACGTGGATGAAGACGGCAACGGCGCTTCTGGATATGCGGTGAAGAGCGTGGCTGGCGGGCTTCGCCCAGGAGAAATCGCGCTCGACCGCCCTGGCAAGGTGTACGTGTGGAAGAACAGCGATAGCGGTCGCGGTCGTGACATCCAGAATATATGCGATGCGGACGACAGCAGCCTCGTCGGCAGCTATGTCCAGTACAATGATGGAGCGCCGTTGTCGCCGTAAAATCCAAACAGCTGGATCAAGTACGTGATGCGCCTCACGAACGGGACGCCGGAGATCGCGTCATTCGATATCGCGAACAGGTTTACTACGGGCTCGGGAAATGTGGAAAACGGTTATCGCCAACCAACGATGTGGATGATGGAGGGCAGTGTGGACGGCGCGAGGTGGGATGTGCTCACCAACATGTCATGGACGACGGCTCTTACCACCGGTAAGACATGGTATTCCGACAAGACGTCCTGCTACGGAACCCGTAGCGGACGCAAATGGCAGGATGGCAAGAGCTTCCCGATCCGCGGAAGGCCTGAAACGCCCGTGTCGTTCAATGTGCTGGGGAATTGCGAATCGGTTTCGGTGGCTCCCGGCGCGACGCTGGAGAAGCAGGGCAACGAAGAAGTCGTCATCAGCAATCTCAGGATCGATGCTGCCGGCTTCGGCACGATCGACGGGTTTGCATTCGGCAGCGAGGGCAGTCTCACCGTCGACAATGCCGTCACTTCGGGTACGATAGACATCCCCGGGACGTTCAGCAACTGCACGAATCTCGGCAACATCAAGAAGTGGACTCTGTCCGCCGGCGGGCGGAAATACGTCGTCCACAAGGTGACGACGACCGGCGTGTGCATCGGTTCGTGCGGCACCTCCATCTACTTCCGCTGACGCTGGCCGCCGCTTGAAATATTTCCGCCATTGGCCCGCATGATTTGGTATAATATCATGCGCTGGAAACCATTTGAAAGAGACAGCCCATGGCAGACGAAGAAAACATCGAAGGCGACGAACAGGTCCAGACGGCCGCCGAGCCGGAGGAGTCCTCCGCGCAGGCGCCCGAAACGACTGGCACGCTCGAGAACGTGGACATCGAAGAGGAGATGTCCCGCGACTACATCGACTACTCGATGAGCGTCATCGTGGGGCGCGCGCTCCCCGACGTGCGTGACGGGCTCAAGCCCGTCCACCGGCGCTGCCTCTTCTCGATGTACAGGCAGAACAACACGTGGAACACGAAGTTCCTCAAGTCCGCCCGCATCGTCGGCGACGTGATAGGTAAATACCACCCCCACGGCGACTCGGCCGTCTACGAGACGATCGTGCGCATGGCCCAGGACTTCTCCCTGCGCGTCCCGCTCGTGGAGGGCCACGGCAACTTCGGCTCCATCGACGGCGACCGCGCCGCCGCCATGCGATACACCGAGGTGCGCATGCAGAAGGTCACGGACGAGCTTCTCGACGACATCGAGAAGGACACCGTCGACATGGTCCCCAACTTCGACGAGACGCTGACCGAGCCGTCAGTCCTCCCCGCCAAGCTCCCCAACCTCCTCCTCAACGGCTCCAGCGGCATCGCCGTCGGCATGGCCACGAACATCCCTCCGCACAACCTCTCCGAGCTCTGCGACGGAATATCGTACTACGTCGACAACCGCGAATGCTCCATCGACGACCTCCTTCAGTTCGTCAAGGGCCCCGACTTCCCCACAGGCGCCACCATCTGCGGGCACAACGGCATTCTCGCGATGTACAAGAACGGCCGCGGCCAGCTGTGCGTGCGCGGCAAGGTCGAGATCGAGCGCGAGTGGAAGCCGGGCCGCGACCGCATCGTGATCACGGAGATCCCGTACGCCGTCAACAAGGCCGAGATGATCAAGCACATGGCCGACCTCGTGAAGGAGAAGGTGATCGAGGGCATCTCCGACATCCGCGACGAGTCGAAGGCCGACGTCCGCGTCATAGTCGAGCTCAAGCGCGACGCCGTGGCCGACATAGTGCTCAACCACCTCTACAAGCACACGGAGCTCCAGACGACCTTCGGCGCGATAATGCTCGCCATCGACCACGGCCGCCCGAAGATCCTCAACCTCAAGGACTTCTTCCGCTGCTACGTAGACCACCGCTTCGAGGTCATAACGCGCCGCACGCGCTTCGACCTCAAGAAGGCCGAGGCCCGCAAGCACATCCTGGACGGACTCCTGATCGCGCAGGCGAACATGGACGACGTGGTGCGCATCATCCGCTCGTCGTCGAACCGCGACGAGGCGCGCGAACGGCTCGTCGAAGCCTTCCGCTTCACGCAGCCGCAGGTGAACGCCATCCTCGACATGCGCCTCTACCAGCTAACCGGTCTGGAACGCGAGAAGCTCGAGGCCGAGCTGGCTGCGCTCGTCGCCACGATAGCCGACCTCCAGGCCATACTCGCCAGCCCCGCGCGGATATACCAGATCATCAAGGACGATCTGGCCATGCTCAAGGAGAAGTTCGCGTCGTCGGACGCCGCCCGCCGCCGCACCGAGATCGTCGCCGACGAGAACGAAGTCTCCATCAAGGACCTCATCGCCGACGAGCCGTGCGTGATCACGCTCTCCAACAAGGGCTACGTCAAGCGCGTCCCCCTCACTGAGTACAAGGAGCAGGGCCGCGGCGGACGCGGCATAAAGGGCGCCCAGGTGAAGGAGGAGGACTTCATACGCCTCGTCTTCGTGGCCGAGACGCACGATTCGCTCCTCTTCTTCACGAACACGGGCCGCCTCTTCCTCAAGGACGCCTACGAGATCCCCGAGGCCCCGCGCCAGAGCTTAGGCAAGCCGCTCGTCAACTTCCTCAACCTCCAGCCGGGCGAGCAGGCTCTCCGCTTCCTGCCCATACGCAGCTTCGAGGGCGACGTGGACGTCATGTTCGCCACGCGCGCCGGCACCGTCAAGAAGACTCTCCTCGGGGACTTCAAGAACGTGAACCGCAACGGCATCCGCGCAATCACGATCGACGAAGGCGACGAGCTCGTGGAGGTGCGCCTGGTGAAGCCGGGCGAGGACGTTGTGATGATCACGCGCAACGGAGTCGGCACGCGCTTCAACTCGAACGAGGTGCGCCGCATGGGCCGCACCGCCGCCGGCGTGCGCGGCATAACGCTGCGCCCGGGAGACGCCGTCTGCTCGCTCGACGTCGTGGACATCTCCAAGACGCTGCTCGTCGCCACCGAGAACGGCTACGGCAAGCGCACGGAGTTCACGGCCTACGAGCCCAAGCACCGCGGCGGCAAGGGAGTGACAGCGATCAAGGGCGCAGAGCGCAACGGTCACGTCGTGGCCGCGCACGCAGTCGGAGACGACGAGACGATCGTCTCCATAACGTCGGACGGCCTGATGGTGCGCCAGCGCGTGGTTGACATCACCGTCGTCGGCCGCGGCGGCATGGGAGTGCGCCTCGTGCGCCTCTCCGAAGGCGCGTCCCTCGTCTCGGTGTCCGTGGCCGCCGCCGAGGAGGTGGACGACCAGCCCGCCCCCGCCGACGGCGACGAGGCGCAGCCCGCCGCGGGAGAGGCCGAATAGACAGGAGCCAAGATCATGAAGACATCAAGACGCCAGTTCATGTCCGGCGCGGCCGCCGCCGGGGCATTCGCAGCATTCCCGTCGATAGTCCGCGGGCAGAACCTCAACTCCCGCCTGGCGCACGCGTGCATCGGCACCGGCGGCAAGGGCGAAAGCGACTGGAGAAACTTCATAACCCATCCGAAGATCGACATCGTCGCGGCCTGCGACGTCGACACCTCCCGCATGGCGTCGCTCCAGGCGGCCGCCCCCGGAATCCGCGCCTACCAGGACTGGCGCGAGCTCTTCGAGAAGGAGGGGTCGAAGATCGATTCGGTGAACGTCTCGACGCCCGACCACATGCATACCATCATCGCGGTGAACGCGATGCGCCGCGGCAAGCACGTCTACTGCCAGAAGCCGCTCTGCCGCGGACTCAACGAATGCAGGCTGCTCCTCGAAACGGCGAGAAAGACGGGTGTCGTCACGGAGATAGGCGCGCAGGTGACGGGCGACGGCGGCGACAGGACCGCCGTCCAGTGGCTCAAGTCCGGCGTGATAGGGAACATAGAGCACGTCTACATGTACTTGAACGTGAAGGGCTCGTACCGCCTTCCCCGCCGCGAAATCCCGTCCGGCG
>Ga0310696_10001451_pt1 | contig 34220 bp, 34 predicted proteins | sample AusTroGonzalo_MG_4_FD_203885 | JGI IMG/M metagenome (GOLD analysis project Ga0310696, IMG submission 203885) | Bovine rumen microbial communities from tropical cattle in Woodstock, Queensland, Australia - Gonzalo_02 (v2) (version 2) | ecosystem: Host-associated > Mammals > Digestive system >... | reverse complement strand
TGGAACAGCGGCAACTGGAACAGCGGCAACTTGAACAGCGGCAACAGGAACAGCGGCGACTGGAACAGCGGCAACTTGAACAGCGGCGACTGGAACAGCGGCAACTGGAACAGCGGCAACTTGAACAGCGGCGACTTGAACAGCGGCGACTGGAACAGCGGCAACTGGAACAGCGGCAACAGAAACAGCGGCGACTGGAACAGCGGCAACAGAAACAGCGGCTACTTGAACACAAATGAACCACTGATCCGTATTTTTGACAAGGAAACAGACAAGAAACGGAACCAAATAGTTTTCCCCAATTTCTTTTTCTTTGATCTAAATATCTGGATTGATGCAGAGAACATGACGGAGAAAGAGCAGAAAGAACATCCATCATGGCAGGTTACAAGAGGATATTTGAAGACATATAAATATAAAGATGCTTGGAAGCAGTCATTTATTAAGGCTAAAGCATCAAATGATTGGCTGGAAGAAAAGAGAAAATTGCTTTCCTTGCCTAACTTTGATTTTGCCAAGTTTGAGGAAATAAGCGGAATAAGCAAAAAGGACATTATGGAATAGCCTATCCCCTAGAACCCAGCCCCGTTTTTGGTGCTTTTGCTTGATTCCGCTAAAAGGGAGGCTAGATTAAAATTAGTGTGTAGTGTATCTCCTATGTTGCACATTGGCCCGCCGATTTCTCTGGTCAGTCGGCGGGCTTTTTTTGCACCTATTTTGCTTGTTTAATAAGATTGTAGGCTTTGATTTTGCAACCATCACACATATCAGATGACATGATGAGATCAAGAATTTTTCTGATTATGTCTTGATCTTCTGCTAATGGTGTAGAAGGTTCTTTGTTTGATGATTCAGATGTAATTTGCTTGCGGCAAAAGAATTCAATCGCCTTCATAGTTTTTATAGACATGTTTTTCCCTTGTTTCCATCGTGATATGGTTACAGGGTTGACATCTAATAATGTAGCCAGTTCTTTTGCGAGGTGTCTTTTTCCGTCTGCCTTTCCTTGAAGAAAGTCATCGATGAGCTGCAAGCATTGTTCTTGTGTGATTGGTTCTAGTTTTTCCATTTTTATCTCCTGTTAAATTGAAATGCTTATAAATTAGCACGTTATAAACAAAATGCAAATTTTTTGTTGATTTTTATTTGACTTTCGCTTAACCTATGTTAATTTAATGTCTAGTCGAAGTTATCACAGGTTAATCAAAGACAAACACAGTCAAACAAACAAGAGGTAAAGAACATGAGTGAGAAAAAAGTAGCCCTGTTGCAGATCGATTCCTGCTATCTTCCCGAAATTGACGACTATTGCCGCAAGGTCAAAGCAAAGACGGGAAGTATCAAACGGCATGTCATTGGTAGTCTTCTGATGGAAGCGATTCGTATGGACACGGCAAAAGTAAATAATAAGAAGTAAAGGAGAGCTTTTTATGAAATGTTGCTGCTGTGGCAAAACGCTGGATAATGACAACGATGTCATTGATGAAAAAGGTTGTCATTATATACCAGCGGACATGAGAGGAAATAAAAACGCTTATATTGGCCGTGTAGCCATTGGACATGGAAAAAACGTTGTGTATTTCACAGGAGCAATACCGTCTCCCAAATATGGTGCAGGCAAACCGCCAAGACCTTTCTGTCCTGCTTGCTTCTTGAAGAAATTGCGCCGCGCTGTTGCTGTTATGGAAGACGCATTGGAAGGCAAGGACTTTGAAGAAATGGCCGAGCAGGACGAGCAGGAAGAGCAGAAGCCGCAGGAGCCGGAAGTCGTGCCGGATGTGACATGGATCAAGGTCAAGACGCATATCTTTGAAGACCTTTGCTTGGATCTTCCGAAACCGCCGACGGACGAGCAGATTGTGGAAGAATGGAAACGCCGCCACGCCCTCGGCTTGATCTAGCTTTGCCGTCGCCTGTGATCCCTTAATCCTCCTTCCCTTTTTACACGCAGGCGATGGCATCCCCCTTGGCGGTCTTCTAGTTTTGTTTCAGCCGTCAAGAGAGCGGCGACGTGACCGCTCATTCCTGCACGTTCTTGACTGGGCCATGCAGGACAAGCACGTGACAGCCGGAGAGACGGCTGACGGCGTAGAAAGACACGCAACCTTTCCTTAATACCTTACTATTAATAATACAGGAGCAGCAAGCAAATGAAAATCGAGACATTCAACGCGATCATGCGGGAGATTTCCCGTGATCCGCTGACCGACCGCCAGAAGGACGTTATCGCGGAACACGACAAGGAGCGGATCATCGGCACAGAGGAAGCCGCTGAAATGCTCGGAGTAACTACTCAGACCTTGCGCCGCAATCGCAAGATCCCCCGTGTCCGCACCAACGGACGCAAGATCCATTATAGGATCTCGGATGTCATCAAGTTCCGCGATCAACTCACCTACTAGGAGCCGCCATGAAGATCATTGCATTGATTATCTGCATCGCCGGAGTTCTTACAGGCGTGTGGCTTATGGGCTTCCATGACGGCAGGGAATTTGAAAAGAACAAACACAAGGATTTTTAGCCCGATGCCCATCAACCAGCCTTTCCGCTGATGTTGCCTGCAAAGCGGGCGGATCGGTTGTCTGCTGTTCTTGATTCGTACATTTACGGCGGAGGCTTGCAAAGGTGTGTCTCGGTACGCCTTGTCGTTACTAGGAACGGTGAACTATTTGCAGGACGAGCAATTAACCAACAACAATTAAAGGAGCAATTATGAAGAAGTATTACTGCGACCGCTGCCGCAAGGAAATCAGCGAAAAAGATGTGAGTGCTGTCGGTGTGACGAAATACGGCGTGTCCTTCACAAGCGATGATATCCGGCATCTGTGCCCGAATTGCCGTGAAGATTTCTTTGTCTGGATTGGCGGTCATTGCACCTGCGAAAAGAAGACGGAAGAGCAACCCAAGCCCGCACAGCAGAAGAAACTTTTTCCCGACTATTATTCCGTAGCCGACTTGGCTGAATATTTTGGCGTTTCCCGCCGCCGCATAAATGCCATCGTCAATCGTCTCCATCTGTCTCGCCAGATGAAAAAAGAAGGTAAGAACTGGTGGTATGTGTACCCGATTGCATCGACGGCTGAAAAGAAGATCAAGGCAGAAATCAAGAAAGGAGCAAGCAAATGAGCAACGAACCGCTGAAAATCACGTCGTTTGAAATTGAAAACGTCAAGAAAGTCCGCGCCGTGTCCTACAAGCCTGCACAGGACGGCTTGACCGTCATCGGCGGACGCAACGGACAAGGCAAAACGTCCGTTCTGGATGCCATCGCCTATGCGTTGGGAGGCGAAAAGTTCCGCCCAAGCGAATTGCAGAACCGTGACGGCATGAATCCGGCAAGCATCAAAGTCACCCTGTCCAACGGCATCGTTGTGGAGCGTTCCGGCAAGAACGCCAGCTTGAAGGTCACGGATCCGACGGGAATGCGGGCCGGACAGAAATTGCTTGATGCCGTGATTGAAGTCCTGGCATTGAATCTTCCCAAGTTCCTTGAAGCGTCCGGCAAGGACAAGGCGAAAACTCTTCTCCGCACGTTGGGCATTGAAGACCAGCTTGACGCTTTGGATAAAGAGGAAAAGCGTCTTTATGACGACCGCACGTTGGCTGGACGCGAAGCCGATGAAAAGAAAAAATACGCCGCAAACTTGCCCGAATTCGCGGACGTTCCCGATCAGCTTTTGTCTCTCAATGATTTGAAAGATGAATTGACGGAGATTTTGGCATGGAACGCAGACCGCCAAGCCAAGATCAACAACATCGAAAAGCTCAAAAACAATTACGAGCTTGAAAGCAAGAGACTTGAAGATCTCAAACAGCGGATGCGCGATCTTGAAGAGCAAATTGTCCATCAGAAGGAAAAGACTGAATCATCGCTCAAAGACTATTCGCTGGCCTGTCAAGTCGGCCACCCCGAAGAGCGTGATGCGTCCGAAGTTGAAAAGAAGATCGACGACATGGAAAACATCAACGCCAAGATCCGCCAGAACAATGAAAAATCCATGGCCATGGATGTGGCGAAGCAGAAAGCGGAAGTTGTCTCCGCCTTGACCAACAAGATCGAAGATGTCCGCCGCCGCCGCATGGAGCTGCTGAAATCCGTTCCCATGCCGCTTGAAGGCCTCTCTGTCGAAGATGGCGAATTGATTTACAAAGGTGCCAAGTGGGATTGCATGAGTTCGATGGAACAAACCTTGGTTGGCATCAGCATTTGCCATGCTGTCAATCCGGCGTGTGGCTTTGTCCTGCTTGACCGCCTTGAATGCTTTGATACGGCGCAGCTCTCCGCGTTGGACAACTGGATGAACAAGCTCCAGATCCAAGGCATTTCCACCCGCGTCTCCACAGGAGACGAATGCACTCTCATCATCGAAGACGGCATCGTCCGTGACGACGATACCGCTGTCCATACCGAAACGAAACCAGAACCAAAAAAAGAAGTTGAATTGGAGGATTTCTAATGCTCAACATTAGCAAAGGATTGAGTATCACTCCGCCCAAAGTAGTGATTTACGGGCCGGAGGGGATTGGCAAATCGACGATGGCCGGAAAGTTCCCCGGCGCGTTGTTCATTGACTTGGAAAACGGCACGGGCCGTCTTGAAGTGTCTCGCCTTGACACGCCAGCCGACTATCCCGCTTTCAAGCAGATCTTGAAGGAACTTGTCAAGGAGCCGCCGGAAGGCTACAAGACGCTCGTCATTGACACCGCCGACAAGTTGGACGGCATCATCACCGCCAACGTCATCGAAACGGCCCAGATTAACAACAAGAAGATTGAAGGAATTGAAGATTTTAGGTATGGCAAAGGCTATACCTACATCGAAGAATCTTGGCGCAAGCTGCTCGATTACCTCTCAATCTTGCAGAGCAAGACGGGATGGGGCGTGATTTTCATCGCCCACGCCGTCCAACGGAAGATCGAAACCGTCGGCCAGTCCGGCAATTACGACCACTATGAATTGAAGCTGTCCAAGAAAGCGTCTCCGCTTTTGAAGGAATGGGCCGACTTCCTTTTCTTCATTAACTACGATGTGACGCTGGTGAAAGACGATAACAAGACCAAGGCCGTCGGCGGCGAAAGAGTGGTTTATACCAACCACTCAACATATTACGACGCCAAGAGCCGCGCAACCCTGCCGGACAGCTTGGAATTGGACGCGGAAGGATTCAAGACGATCATGCGGGCCATCTACCCCAATGGCAATCCCATGAAGCAGGCCGCGCCTGCACCACAGCCGCAGGCAACTCCCGCCCCGCAACCGAAGCAGGAACCCGAATTGACGGAAGAAGACCGCATCCATGAGCAGGAAGTCGGTTGCAACATCCCGCCGAAAGTCGTTGATCCACCGTCCAACTCTCCCGCTGATTTGGGCGTGAAGAAGGATGACGTGAATCCCGAAATCACGGCCCTCTGCAAGCGTATCGACGACGCTTTGACAGTTGAAGGCTACACCCGCTCTGATTTGGAGCTGGTCACGGTCAAGAAGGGTATGCGGCCCGCTGGAACACCGCTGGAGCAGTTCAGTGAACAGGATTTGAAGCGTATTCTGAACGGATGGGAAGTCGTTTCCCGCAACATCAAGAAACTCAAAGAAGCAGCGTAAGGAGCAAGCAGCACTATGGCGAACAAAGACGAAGCATTGGGATGGGATTCACAGATCGAAGACGTTCCGAAAGAGGAATTTCAGCAGCTTGAAAACGGCGATTATGAGTTCGTTGTTTCCAGCTTGGAGCAGGACAAGTGGAAGCCCGACGTGAAATTCGTCGGCGGATTCCCCTACGCCCGTCTCAAACTGGCCATCATGGTCAACGGCGAACAGGTGTCCACGGTCACGACCAACTTGACGCTTTCCGTCAAGAACCAGTGGCGTATCCGCGAGTTTTTCGCGTCAATCGGTATGCCAGTTGAGAGCGGCAAGGCTTTCGCCCCCAAGTGGAACAAAGTTGAAGGCCGGAAAGGCATGGTCACGCTGGAGAAGGACAACTTCAAAGGCCGCAACGGCGATGAAATCAAGTCCAACAAGGTCAAGAAGTTCCTGGAGCCGAAGACCAAAGTCGATGCCACCGACATTCCGGACGATGATGATATGGACTTCTAAAGATGGCGACGATAGAAGGAAAATGCCGTCTCTGCGGCAAACGCGACGCGGGATTTTTTCTGCCTTCCACCCTTCTGCCCGTTTGCGGCGAATGCTGGAAGGCACATCGCCTGGACTTTGACCTTATGGAGCGTATTAACAATGCAAGCACAACAAATGATACCGAAAATGTCACTCCGCCCGTACCAGAACGAAGCGGTCGCAAACGTCATGGAATCATGGCAGGACGGAGTGCAAAAAACTCTGCTGATTTTGCCGACAGGTACAGGCAAGACAGTGGTATTCTGTTCAATAGGAAAGAACGTTCTTGAACACGGCGGACGTGTCCTTATTCTCGCCCATCGTGCGGAACTGCTTGACCAAGCTGCCGACAAGTTTGAACGTCTGACGGGCATCCGCCCCGAACTGGAGAAGGCCGAAAGCACAACCGTCGGAAGCTGGTGCAACGCCGTCGTGGGTAGCGTCCAGTCTTTCAATCCCGCCCGTCTGGAGAAGTTCGACAAGCACGATTTCAGCCATATCATCATCGACGAGGCCCATCACACGCTTGCCACATCCTACATGCGTGTGCTGGACTATTTCAGCGACGCGAAAGTTTTAGGAGTGACGGCCACCGCCGACCGAGGCGACAAGCGTAATCTGGGCGAAGTCTATCAGACTGTCAGCTATGAAATGACGCTTGCCCGCGCCATAAGCGAACACTGGCTTTGCCCTATCAAGGCTTTGACGCTGCCGATCCAGATGACTGTCAAAGGCAAGTCGGTAGCGGGAGACTACACCGCCAGCGATTGCGCCAGTGCCATTGATCCTTATCTTGAAGATATTGCACGGCAAATGAAGGATGTCGCAGGCGATAGAAAGACCGTTGTTTTTCTGCCGCTCATTGCGACAAGCCAACGATTCCGTGACCTGTGCCAACGCAACGGCTTGGACGCAAGAGAAGTCAACGGCGACAGCCAAGACCGTGCCGAGACGCTGGAATGGTTTCACAACGCGGGAGCCGGAAGTGTCCTCTGTAATAGTATGCTGCTAACCGAGGGTTGGGATGAACCGTCCGCCGACTGCATTTGTGTGCTACGGCCAACGAAGGTGAGAAGCCTTTATGTCCAGATGGTTGGACGCGGCACACGGCTTTCGCCGGGCAAGAAGGAACTTCTGCTGCTGGATTTCTTATGGATGTCAGAAAAGCACGATCTAGTCAGACCGTGCAGTCTTGTCACGAAGAATCCAGACCTAGCGGCACGAATCTCCGAGATCATGGCCGAAGAGACGCAGAAGGAAGCCGTAGATTTGATGGAAGCGGAAGAGAAAGCCGAATCAACGGCCCGTGAAGAGCGGGAGGAATCGTTGCGGAAGGAACTGGAGAAGCAACGCGCACGGAAACGGCAGCTTGTGGATCCTCTGCAATACGAATACAGCATTGACAAGGCCGCTCAACAGTTCGTGCCGGACGAAACGCAGCTGTGGCAGCTTGCGCCAGTCACCAACAAGCAGAAAGAGGCTTTGGAGAAGGCAGGGATTTTCCCCGATGAAATCACCTGCGCTGGACACGCCGCGCACATTCTGGACGTATTGCAAAAACGCCGTGACGAGAACATGACAACGCCTAAACAGATCCGTTGCTTGGAGCGGTTCGGCTTCACAAATGTGGGTACTTGGCGTTTCGACCAAGCCAAACAGGCCATCGACCGCATCGCTGCTAATAGCTGGCGTTGCACCTTTGCGTTGAAGGACAGCATTCTTGCGGGGTTGGGATTATAAGACATGAAAGTCTCTCTAATTGATGTTGACGGTCATAATTTCCCCAATCTTGCCTTAATGAAGCTCTCCGCATGGCATAAGGCACAAGGCGATACTGTGGATTGGTATATGCCTCTGTTTAGCCATCCCGACAAAATTTATGCAAGCAAAGTTTTTACCTTCACTCCCGATTATGTGGACTTCAACCCAAATGATCCGGAACCCAACAAGGGGGGCACTGGCTACGACGCGACAACCAAACTGTCCGACGAGATTGAAAACATGCTACCGGACTACTCCATCTACCCACAATATGACTTCGGCATCGGCTTCTTGACAAGAGGTTGCATCCGCAAGTGTCCGTGGTGTGTAGTGCCGCGAAAGGAAGGCGGGATAAGAGCCGTTGACGACATAGAACGCATTGCCATACGCAAGAACATGATTCTCATGGACAACAATTTTCTCGCCGCACCGCAGGGATTTGTGGAAGAACAACTAGACAAGATGCGGAGGCTCAAATGCCGCATTGATTTCAATCAAGCGTTGGACGCAAGGCTTGTTGATAACTGGAACGCAAGGTATCTGGCAAAAGTAAAGTGGATTAGATATATCCGCTTCTCATGCGATACAGATGCAATGCTCAAACCAGTCAAAGAAGCCATGACGGCACTTCGTTTGGCAGGCTACAAGGGCGAGTTTCTTATTTATGTTCTTGCAAAGGACATGGATGTCCTTAACAGAATTGAAAAACTTGTGATGTTTGATGACAAGGCGGTTCCTTTTGTCATGCCGTTCCGATCACTAGATGGGAAAGAGCCGGATGCGGGCGATGATGTCAGAAAGCTGGCAAGGTGGTGCAATAGGGTAAGCATTCGTAAGTCTTGCACTTTCAAGGAGTATAAATACAAGGAATAGCAATGAACGACGCAATAGCAACAATCAACGAGGTCATGAGCCTTCTGCCGCCGTCCGCGTTGGGCTACGAGGAATGGCTGCAAGTCGGCATGGCCCTTCACGCCGAAGGCGGAAACTGTGCGGATTGGGAGGCATGGAGCCGCAACGACACGCGTTTCGTCAGCGGTGAATGCGAAAAGAAATGGGCTGGTTTCGGCAGACACGGCCAAAGCGAGATCAAATGCGGAAGCATCGTCGAACTGGCCCGTCGCCACGGCATCGACGTGTCGCCAAAACACGTTGACGATTCGGAGCCAGACACGCCGCTGGACTGGACTTCGCCCATCGAGGACGTGAAGGCGCAACGTGTCATCCGCCCAGAATACGTCATTCCGGCCATCATCAAGGAAAACAAGAATTGGGATCCGATTGACGATCTAGTCCGCTACATCCGCGCCGTTTTCCAAGAGGGCGAGAAGTTTTCGGTCTGTCTTGCGGCCACGAAGAAGGAGCAGGCCGACGGATCCGTCCGTTACCATCCGTCATCAAGCGGCGACGTCTTGGACGTTGACAAGACGTTGGAATCGTTGGGCAAGCAGGCTGCTTTGAAGGACGAAGGCGACATCATGAACGTCCTTGGGCCATACGTCAAGGACGCAGGCGCATGGGTTAGAATCAATCCAGTCATAGGCGACGAAGGCGACGACAGATCCGTTTCGGCATGGCGACACGCTTTAGTCGAGTGCGACAGGAAATCGCCGGAAGAGCAACTTGCAATCATCCGCGAAATGAATCTGCCGTGCGCGGCCATCATCCATTCCGGCGGTCATTCGGTTCACGCCATCGTCAAGATCGAGGCAGAGACACGCGGCGAATACCAGCGTCGTGTGGATTTCCTCTTCGACATGTGCGAGAAAAATGGCTTGCCGCTGGACAAGCAGAACCGAAATCCAAGCCGATACAGCCGACTGCCTGGCATCATGCGCGGCGACAAGCGTCAGTTTCTTATTGACACGAATTGCGGCGCGAAGTCATGGCAGGAGTGGAAGGATTGGGTTGAAGAGCAGAATGACGATCTGCCGGACATTGAATCAGCGGATCAATGGCTGGACAATCCGCCAACATTGGCCGACGAGATCATCGAGGGCGTTTTGCGTAAAGGCAGAAAGATGCTGCTGTCCGGGCCGTCGAAGGCAGGCAAAAGCGAACTGCTCATGGAGCTTGCCATCGCCGTGTGCGAAGGCACCGAATGGCTTGGCTTGAAATGCCACGCCGGACGTGTCCTCTACGTCAATCTGGAGCTTGATGAAAACTACTGCAAGAACCGAATCCATGACCTCTACAAATTCTTGAAGCGTCTCCAGATACGCCACAAAGGCAATCTGGACGTGTGGAATCTGCGAGGCAAGGCGTTGCCGTTCGACAAGCTGGCTCCCAAGCTGGTGAGGCGGTGCAAGGCCAAGAATTACAGCCTAATTATCATAGATCCTATATACAAGGTGATAACTGGCGATGAAAATGATGCCCACGAGATGGGCAAATTCTGTAATCTTTTCGATTACATAGCCACGACATGCGACTGCTCGACTGTCTATTGCCATCACCACAGCAAGGGGCAGCAAGGCGGCAAGACGGCCATGGATCGTGCGTCCGGTAGCGGAGTGTTCGCAAGGGATCCAGATGCCTTGCTGGACATGATCCAACTGCCGCTGGACAGGACGCGGCTGAATGAAATCATAGAACGGACTAGCTGCACGAAGCTGTGCGCCTACATGGACGGCATCAATTCCAACTGGCGGGGCGTATGCCCGCAGGACGATACCGTCGTATGGGAAAAGCTGAAAGATTTCGCGCAGGAACACGGCTACGACTGGAACAGCATCTACACGGACATCACGGAACGATACAGGAAGGTCACGGCATGGCGACTGACGTTCACATTGCGCGAGTTCGCGGCCCCCGATCCAGTCAATTTCTACTTTGCCTGGCCTGTCCATGAGATCGACGAGACGGGAATCCTACAAGACGTGCAGGAGGACGGTGCGAAGCCTTTGCCAAAGAAGACGCAGGACAAGCCCGACGAGGACGAGGCGAAAGCCGTGCGCTATTCATGCGCTTTCAGTGATTGCAAGAAACGCAGCAAGACCGTCACCGTAGAAGCTCTAGCCAAGGAAATGGGCTTGTCGGAGGAAACAGTGCGCTACAATGTCAGAAAATATTCAAAACGAATGAATTGGCATATCAGCAAGGGGATCATATATGAAGATTAAAATAAGAGAAGATTTTACAATACCAAATTCAACGGCGCAGCAGCGGAAGATCAGCGGCAAGGCGACGCATCCGACGGAAGGATTGCGCTACGCACGGGCCGCATGGCAGGCGTTGGTTGAACCGTATGCGCCTGCACGGCCAGTTCCAAAAGGGAAGGCTGTTATACTGAATGTCTTTCTGTACTACCACACCAAGGACGCGAAGTTGGATGGCAAGTTCAAGACCACGCGCCCCGACGGCGACAATCTTCTGAAAGTCATCAAGGATGCAATGACCAAGGCGGGATTCTGGGAGGATGATTCACAGGTGCAGGAAAAAATTTGGCGAATCTGGACATGCGATGAAGAAAGCGTTTGCATAACAGTGGAGGATTACTGACATGCAGATGACCATTACGGAAATATGGCAGTATTGCGGATGTTCCGCCGCCAGAGTTTCAAGTTACATCAACAGAAACGAAATCAAGCCCGTCGGCACAACTGTCCGTGGCACAAAGAAGAATGTCAAGCTGTACGAACTCACGCCGTCGATGGAGGAATATCTACGTTCTGACTTCCGTCCTGGGCCTGTCCGCCAGTTGACGGAGGCCGACCGCATAGCGTCCGGCTGGCTGACATGCTACGAGATCGCGGACATGTGGGGATGCTCATACAACAAGGCCGTTGACATTCTGGCCAACAGCGGTGCCGAAAGCAAATGGGAGAGCGGACGCGAGCATTTTGGCCGGAAGTTGTTCAAGATACCAGACAAGCTGTGCAGAAGTCCGACTGAATACAAGACCAACCAGAAGACTTCCGGCGACTGGCTGAAATCCTGCCCAGAGGGGCCCGTAAGAGACATGGTTCTGGACGAAAGGCGCGGCAAGGCATTGATTGGCAAGAAGGTCATCGTGCAAGAAGGCAAGCGGAAGTTCACGGCTAGACTAGTGTATTACAACATGTGCTGGTTTAGGATCCGCGTAAACGGTGAGTATGACGAGTACAAGCATAACGAAGCGAAGGTTATAGGAGCGGCAGAGCAATGACACAGTGTGAGCGGCATATCCAGTTGGTTGCAAAAGTAAGAGAAATGCGGACGGCGCAGAAGCAATATTTCATTTCCAGAAATCAAATGTGGCTTGCAGAAGCCAAGCGTCTGGAAATTGAAGTGGACACCTTGCTGGCAGGGGAACTTTACTATCCAACAACAAAGGAGCAAGGCAATGCACAACATAGTTGACCTGCTGATAGCGGGAGGCATCGGAGCCGTCATTGGGGGGGGTATCATCTTCATCATCGCCCTGTTCGTCATCCACTACATCATCGGCAGCATGGAAGAGCGAAAGGACGAAATTGACAGGAGGCAAAATGGAAATCATCATTGAAATTGACGGAAAGAAGCATCGTCTTGTAAAAACAAGGAAGAAATTTTCAAATCCTTGTGAAAAATGCTCGTTGCGTCAAAAATGCCAAGGACGGGAAGGGAAAACACAACAGACTGTTTCTGATATTTGTCTTCATCTAACGGCGTGCGGATTCAAAGAGATAAAGGAAGGCAGGAAGATTGGAACGCTTGCCGAGGCAGACAAGCGTCTGAATCAGATAGCGCATGATCTTGCCGTTTTGGAACAGGACATGAAAAACGCCGGATTTGTCGGCATTTTCATGGAAATCATCGATTCCATTGGCACGGGATTCGGTTATGCGGCACTGGAAATGGACAAAGCCATACATCCAGAAGGGTATAGGGAAAGCGAAGATTTGTAAACGCGGCAGTTTCCGCGTAGGTAACTAAAACAAAAGGAGCAACAACATGAGTAAGAAGAAGACAAAGATGGTCAAGCAGTATCTTGCCTGCAAGTTCACGGAAGAGGAAAAACTTGCGCTGTCGCAGGAAATGGCGCAGGCCAAGATCAAGCAGGACGATCTTGAACGTGCCTTGAAGGAAATCAACGCGCAGTACAAGAGCGACATCACTTCGCAGCAGAACGTCATCAGCCGTTCGGCCCAGAAGATTCACGACGGTTATGAATACCGTGACGTTGACTGCGAAGTCGAATACAACTTCCCCGAACGCGGCATGAAGACCATCACGCGGCTTGACACTGGCGAGACGTTCGTCGAAACGATGACGTATGAAGAAAAGAACGACCTGTTCATCAACACGGAAGACAAGGACGAAGAAGAGCCGGAAGCCGACGGCGACAATGCCGATACCGATAACGATGCCGACGGCGAACAGCCCGAAGTCACGTCCGCTGGCGGCGATGCCCAAGCATAAAGGGGTAGTTACAATTTAGTACAAATCTCAAAGCCTACTGTGATATGTCGCAGTAGGCTTTTTATGCCTACATATATCAAAAAATTACTTGACATTCACGCTTAACAGATTATAGTAAGAAATTAATTTGAGTATAAAAACTTGGTGTGGTACAAAAATAGTACAAATTATAATACGACAAGCCTACTTTTACCATCATGTCAAAACACAATGTAAGGGAAAAATCATGAAAAAGCAAGTCACAAAGAACGAAAATCAAGAGGAAAAGCAGAATCTCATCCTCGTTAATCAGACATGGTATCTCCGTGCCATGGTCAACGGCGTGATCGTCAAGCAGTCTCTCCACACGTCCAATCTGGCGGAAGCAAGGATTCTCCGCGATGAACGTCTTGCGTCCTTGAAGTCTGCAAAGGACGAGAAGACGATGCTTCAAAGCGTCCAACGGCAGCTTGACGGCATTTCCATTGAAGAGGAACGCCGCCGGAAGGAAGAAAACCAAGGCGAAGTCTTTTCAACGATGTGGAAACGTTTTGAAAGTTCGCCTGCCCGTGACGTTGTTCCAGAAGTCATGAACACTTATCGCCGCCATTGGAACGTCTTTATTGAATGGTTGCAGGAGAATCACCCGCTTGTCCTGCGTTCCCATCAAGTTGACCGCTCAATAGCGCAGGAATACGCCGATCATTTGTGGAATGACATGAAGATGACACCTGCCAACTATAACAAGTATGTCGCCACGGCGAAAATGGTGTTCAACGATTCCATGGACAGAGACGATGACCTCAACAATCCTTTCAGCCGCATTAAGAAAGCCGTCGTGAAGACGAACAGGCATGAAATCTTCACCGAAGAGGAACTTGAACTGATGAAGGCTGACAGCGACAAGGAGTTTGTAAGATTTTGCGCTATTGGCCTCTATACCACACAGCGTATAAACAGGGCGAAATCAATTCAATGGGAATGGTTCTCGCCGGACTTGAAGCAACTTTACATCAACCACAACAAGACCGAAGCGGACGGCAGCATGATCGTGCCAGCGGAATTGATCGCCGTCTTGGAACGTGTGCCGCCGGACGAACGCCATGGATTTGTCTGCCCGACATGGGCGAAGATGCACAAAGCCGTGGCCTGCTTGAAATTCAGAGAAAAACTAGTGTCGCTTGGCATTGTAGCGCAGGCCGAAAACACAGGACGCGGCAAGCGGAAAATCTGCGTCCATGGCTACCATTCATTCCGCCACACTGGCATTACAAGATCACTCCAAAACGGTGCCAGTTCTGCGGAAGTGAAACGCTTGTCCGGCCAAAGAACGACGGCGATGCAGGAACACTATACGCACATGGGAATGGAAGATGCCGGACGCGCCGCGTCCAAGATTGGCTTTTCCTTCTAGCTCATATATAAAGGTAAAGGCGCACCCATTTGGATGCGCCTTTTTTGTTATTGGGCTTTCCTGCCGCCGAAGACTTCCGCCTTTCCGCTCAATTTCCTGCGTCGTTTCTCCGCTGTCACGGCTTTGTTTTGTTCAGCCTCACCGTAGAGTTGCGGCTTGAACCATGCTCCAAGGCCAGTGATGCTGCCAAAGATGTTCCACCACCAATATGGATTGTCTCGCAGGTCGAAAAGCTGATTGACGAACGGCAACGGCGTGTATTCATGCGTCAGATATTTGACGCTGCCCCACAGCCGTTTCGTGCCGCCTGCATCCCATTCGCTTGACTTGACAGCTTCACGGCCACGGTAGAAGTCACGCGGGTTCTTTCCTGCAAGCATGAAAAGCACGTCGCGTGTCAGACCGCCAAGCGGATTGACGTTCGGTGACTGGTTCAGCGTCGCGTCGAAGACTTCGTTCATGAGATTCTTGTCCTTCTTGATCTTCGTGTAGGCTTCATCCAACGCGCCGTGCATGAGCATTGCGGGCAGCTTGGAGTTTTCAGCGAACGGAAGGCGAAGCGTCCAGACATAGCCGTCCTCACGTTCCGCAAACGGCAGGCACATGTAGTTGTAACGGTTGTAGTGCGTGATCTTGCCGTACATCTTCTGGAGCCAGTCAAGCAGTTTGATGGTGTCGTCATCGTCGTCCGCCCCCATTCCTTTGAGAGCGTCACGCAATGCGCCGCTTTCAAGGAGCCAGCCGATGAAGACCGCCGTGCCAGTTGTCGCCATCCATCTGGCCGCGAAAGCCTTTGGATTGGCCTTCGCCATTTCCAACGTTCCGTTCCAGCCCTGCATGGCCGCGTTTGAGAAGATGAAGATCGTGTTGATGATTGGTGTCGCCGTTCCGCGTTGGGCGAAATCCGGCGATCCGATGTGGCGGACGATGTGCCATTGTCTTTCAGCGTCGGACATGTCCTTGTTGTTTCTCTGCAAGGCAAGGAAGCCGCCAGCCTTCGCGCCTTTTTCCGTAGCGTCCACCATCCGCTCGATGAAATCGCCAATCTTGTCGGCATATCGCCGGACGATGTTCTTGCGCTCTGCATCGTCGATCATGCCGTAACGGCGCAGCAGATCCATTCGCTTGCTTCCAGTTTCCTGCCCGTTCCGCTCGGACATGTCATAGCCTTTGCCGCCGGACTGGAACATGTTGTTCTTCATCATTTCCTCAATGATGTCCGATTCGCCAGTCAAGCCAAGCCATTTGTTTTCAAAGTTGAACTTGAAAGCCTCCTTCATGCCTTGGAGCCAGCATTTCGTCCATTCAATCGCGCCGATGTTACGATTGATGCCGGAAATGTTCTGGTAGCTTGCCAGATAGTCACGGACAAGGTTGTTCAGCAGGAACGTCGGAGACAGCATCGTCCAGACGCGGCGGTACATGTTGGTGATGCCTTGGAACGTCCGCAGGATCGTCGCCGTGTCGGTGTTCAGCTTTGACATGAAGCCCAACGCCCACGTTTCCGCGACGTTGTAGTCCACGGACTTGTTGCCTTCCAGCACGGTCATGCGGACATAGCCCGCAGGCACGATGTTCCTGCTTCTGCTGAATGCGTTCACCTTCTGCACAAGCATGGGATAATGCTCTTTCATGAACTCGATGGTGTCACGCCGGGCGACGTTCCACAGGATGCCGCCCATGAGCCGCAAATCGTGGTCGTATGTCCATCCCAACGGATTGCCGATGGGCGAGAACGTGCCTTTAAGGCCGTAGATTTTCCCCACGCCTGGCTTTTCGGTGCCATCGGCATTATAAATCTGGTCGATGACGGCACGATAGGAATACCATTCGTTTTCCTTGATGTGCTGCACCAGTTCCTTGCTATACATGCCGGACTGCTCGATCATCTTGACGATGGTGTCTTGACGGAGCTTCCAGAACTCCTTATGCCAGTCTTGCAAGGCCTTCCACTTCTCTTCGCCAAGATCCTTATGCAGCTTCTCCAGATTCAATTCGGCTGAATGAACGTCCAATCCGTGCGGATTGATGATATGGCCTTGATTGATGGACGGATCGTTGACGATGCGCTGATATTCAAGATACTGTCCAATCTGCTCGTCGATGATTCCCGCCTTCGCCAACGGTTTCGCCAGACGTTCCGCAAGAATAAGGTAGTAGTCCTTGATGGACTGATGTTGCGCCGCCGTGATTGCAGGCATCGGCACATCATCCCATTCCGCCTCTCCAGAACGTAGCATCCGTTTTGAAGCGTCGTTGACTTCCGCGAACGAATCAACATATTTCCGTTTCATCGCCCGCCAGAAACTAGCCTTATCCTTGTTGATCTGAATGATAGTATGCTCGTCTGTCGCATAACCCATTTTCGCCATGTTCATCAACGTGTCCGCATAAGCGTCCTCGTTTTCCATGAGCCGCATCATGCCCTGCCATGCCTTGTGGAAGTCCTCTCGCTGGCTTTGGTAGTTCTGCAACATACGCCACGTTTCGGGCAGCTGCTCCATGAACTTGTCCGGTGCATTAAGCAGTATGGACATTGCATCCGCGAACAGTTCAGTCGGTGCCTTACGGTATCTGGCGTAGTTCGGATCATCCTCACCCCATTCACCACGCCACCACTTACTGTTCTGAATAAGTTCGTCGCGTATAGTTTCAACGCGAAACATATTATTTTTATCACATTCTTCTACAATCAGTCTGCGATATTCTGCATTGACCTTCCTAAACCATTTCTTTTTGGCATTCTCATCTTCAGGACATTCACCGAAAGTTTGTTTAGCTTGCTCAAACAATTCTCGTTTCCGCTTCTTCCAATCAACCCAATTTTCTGGAGATTCAGCTATGGTATGTAGCAAATATCCCTTGATGATGCCGCCGACGGTGCCAAGCACGTTACCGTGTTTAGTCGTTTCGCCCACGTTGTAGTCGATGAGATGGCCGACTTCATGCGCCAATGTCTTCCGAAGCATGGCTTGTGACTTGTCATGCCAGATGGTGATAATCTTCGTCTTCGTCGGCTGGTCTTCGACTTCGTTCTCGATGATTTCGATTTCGTCTTCCGGAATGCCGCGCCCCTTCCAATATTCCTTGATGGCTCCTTCTTGCTCGTCCACCATGTCGGCATCCACGATGATGGGATGGCCTAGCTGATGCGGTGCGACAAGCGAACGGATTACCTTGATAAGACGTTCCGGCCCCTCGTAGAACACGCCTCTGGCCGTTCCCTTCATTATGTTGATCCTGTCAACGGCCTTGACGTTGCCGCCAAGTTGTTTCGCCAGTTCATGAATGAGCGGGAGACGCAAGGCGTGAAGATGGTTCACGTCTATGGGAGACTTCGCCGCACGTTGTAGGATGTTGTTGATGGAAGGTTCCGGCCCGCTAGGAAGCGGCTGTGTGCCTTCCTTGACCATGGAATAGCGGATTTTTTTGTCATCGCCATTTGACAGAGAATTTTCACGGGCTAACTTATCTTTCAATGCGGCAACAATCTCCGCTGAGCGGACGTGAGGCTGTGATTGTAGATTATCGGCGCGTTGTTTGGCAACCGATGAATCATCCGCTTCTATTTCATAGCCAGTGATGACTTTATTTCCATCTGGCATTAATGCGATAATAGCACGAATTCCATTATAATCGAGATGGCGTGTGTTATGTCGTGATTCTGTTTCCTTTCCAATTTCAGCCGAAACCCCTATATTCAAGGCAATATCAATAGCTTCCTCTAGTGTATTACCGTCTCTTTGCATACGGTTTTCTATAATATGAAGCAGACCATGGCCATGTTTGCCCATACTACCTAAAGGATAGCGGATTTCTCCATACTTCTTATTATGAAGTACACCATATTCTTTTCCGTCAGCAATATCCTGCAATGCTTGGCGTGAATGTTTTTCTGCTTCCTGCCTTTCCATCGAGAATCTGCGCTTGACCTTCCCGCTTTCCTTGATGGAAACGCCAGCCGCTTCCAGTTCGCCGCGCAATGACGGCGTAACAACATTATCGGGAATGGCAATGCCAGTGTCGCCAAGCAATTCTTTGATGGACTGCGCGACTTCGCTGTCCGGCACAACGCCGATGACCTTGACGTAACGCGACAGAATGACCTTTCGCGTCTTGCTTGCGTCAGCCTTCGCCAATGCGCCGCTAACACCGCCGGACTTCCAATCTACTTCACCGACGGCATCTTTCGCGCCCTCGGCCTTGTAGCCGCTTGTCAGTTCGCTTGCAGGAACTTCGCATTTCACCGTCACCAATTCTGGACGCTTGTACGCGGAAGAAAACTGGTCGTTCAAAGGCGAACGCGACGTATGCCAATAAGGATTGTATGCTGCCCAAATCGACGTGCCATTGCCTTTGTCCAGTTTGAACTTGCCGTCTTTGGCCAGCTCTGGGAATTCGTCTGCCTGCATCCATGTGTCAAGCGGCGTGGGATTCACCCATTCGCCGTTGATCTTGCCTGCCATCGGCGGGTATAGCTTCCCGTCGTGCATCTGCATGGCACGATAGACAGTGATGGTTTCCTCATTGTTCAGCTTGTCAAGGACATTCTTGTCCTTAACAATGGAGAATCTGACGCTGTTTCCTTCGGCTTCCTTCGCCTGCCGCACAGCCGTGGCCGCGTCCGTAAGCATCTGCTCAATCTCCGCGTCGCTGATTGCCAAGTCATGCAGGCCGGGCAGCATCCGCAACAACTGGCGGATCCTGCTCTTGACAGTCTTCCACCACATCGGCTTGCGCTTTGTCTCCGCAAGACGCGCAAGCCATTCCTCCACCAATTCGCTTCTGCCTTCCAACGTATTTTCGTCGAAGTCGGCCAGATATGCTTGGCACCGTTCACGGATGTCCGCCTTATGGTGTTCCCAAAGGTTTTCAACCATGTTGTTCCATGCTTCCGTGTTACGGCCCTTGAATAAAGCCGCCAGCCCAATGTGCCCTATAATCTCATGAAGCGTCTTTTGGACTGCCATTTCAGAAGATTCCATTTGGCTGGCGACAAGATGAACCACGTTGTCGGATTCGTCAACCCATGCTTGAATGGCGTTGTCGTTTCCGCCAAACTCTACAAGATCTTGCTGAACGTCTTCCGGCAAATCATAATCATTCCTATGGACGATGACTTTGATGCCAAAAGCATCTGCCACACCTTCTGCTGCCTCCTTGATTTGGTCAACATAAGAATCTGTGACAGCATGACCATGTGGATTTAAATCCATATATACGGTTTCAGACACCTTGCCTTTTGCATTATTGCGAAGCAAGGAATTCTTTTCCGTCTGCGTTTTTTCGTCTGGGGCGATTGTGGCTCCTTCCACCAACGGAACATCGGCATCTTCCAACGTGCCGTTTTCAAGGTAGGCATCCGCCGCCGTGCCGCCTTGCGTGATTTCCTCCGCCGCATTGTTGACGGCCACAAGCAACTCGCCGCGTTTGCGGACAACGCCGAACAACAACGGCGAAGAAATCTCCATTCTCGCCTTGTCAACGTAGCTCTGCAACAGACGCGCAGCCTGCGCCATGGACTTGGCACCTGCAAGGATCTTGAACAATTCGCGTTCATCCACGTTCAGTTGCCTGCCGTCAAGACGCAGCTGGTTCAGATACATTTCCGGTTCGTTCTTGAACTGCTCACGATTCGCCTTGAAATCCATCAAGGCATCCAAGACATTCGGCAGAATGTCGGTAAGGCCATAGTCCTTGTTCGCCGTCTCCAGCTTTATCAGCTTCGGAGATTTCTTCGCCAAGGCACGATAAAGGCCGACAACGCCGTATTTGTCCGCATGGTTGACAAGACGGTTCAGCAAATCGGAACGTTCCTTGACAGGCATGTTCTTGAACAGCATTCCAAGGAAGGCATTGGCGACACGTTTTTCAAACTGGTCAGTGGGATTGCCGTTTGAATCAACATCGCCGTCACGCTTGCCAATAAGGTCACGGAACTTGGTGATGAACTCCTTGTTTGACGCGGAGACAATGCTGTCATTGTCAAGTTCTCTGAACAGGCCAATCAGCTCATCGCCGTGCTTCTCCATGCCAGCCGCATCGTCCGCCGCACGTTCGGCTGCATCCATACCTAGCTTGTCGCCGCCTTCCATGTTCGCCTGCCGGACGAAATCCTTCAATTGCTCATCGGTCAGATTCTCGTCAATTACACGCACGGCAAAAGCGTTTTTCATGTCCTCTGGAACAGACATGCCGTGCTTTCCGGCCACTTCTTTCAGACGTTCAAGATAAGCCGCGTCTGTCTGCTTCTGCCCCATCAGCCGCCGCGCCTTTGTCCGCCCCATGCCAGCCACAATATACAACTTGCCGTCCCGCCGTATGGCGACTGGCATACCTTTGTCCGTCAAGCCTTCGATAAACATCAAATCCGTGTTGGGATTTTCGGCAATGTCGATGATCTGTCCGCTGCGTTCCGCGCCGACATTTCTGTTCTGCAAGAAGTCAATGGCTCCTTCGTCGCTGTCCGTCACCACATCATCCGCGGAGACGATTTCAACATGTCCGCCAGGTGCCTTCTCGTGGTTGGGATGTTCCGCCGTCCAAGTCCATTCCTGCGCCTTCGGCTCTTCCTTCGGCTCATGCTTTGGCGCTTCTTTCGGAGGCTCGGCAGGCTTTTCGGTTACAGTTTCGGTTACAGTCTCGTTTGTAACTGGCTCTGCAACCGCCTCTGTAACCGTCGGCTTTTTCTCTTCTTCCTTGATTTCAACAACTTCGACGGGTTTGCCTTCTTCATTCAAAGGAGTGAACATTTCGCCTTCGACGCGATTGCGGTAAGCGTCGAAGTTGCTGACAGTCTGCATCCTGTCTTCCTTGATCTTCTCGTCCATGGCCGCGTCAAAGCCGTCACGCCATTCCTGCACGTATGGCTCATACTGCTTGCGCTGTTCGTCATCCATGTGGTTGTAGGCATTGAGACGTTCGGCAAAGGCCAAGGCCCTGTCGTTCGCCGTTGGCTCTCCTTCTGTGATCGGAGTTCCATGGAGTTCGTAATCGTCCAACGCCTTCTGACGTGCCGCTTTTGTGGCGTATTTCTCTGGCAGTTTCCCGCCAAGCTGTTGCTGAAAGTACTTCCGCGACGTAGCCGCATCGACTGGAAGATATGACGCGCCTTCAAAACCAACGCCAGCGGCACCCATCGCCGCGCCGCCAATGAAAGCCTCAACGGAATTATTGAAGGCATTGTTCACATCTTCGTCCGTCACTTCGCCATTGCGGATCAAAGCATCTGATAAATCCTGCCCCATCTGCGTGAAGAATTCTTCCGCTCCTTCTTCCGTGATATTGCCCATGACTTGCTTGAACGCCTTCCATGCGGCTGCTTTCCATTGCTTGTTACGCACCATTTCACGGAAGACGGCACCTTGCGCCTTGCTTCCTAAACGTCTTGCCAATGGAATGGTATTCAACTGTTCCATAACCATTTCATAGAACGAATGAATCCCGATCATAGCCGCTTTCTGACGGAACGACAATGAATCATCGTCCACGACTTCGGCCCATTTGTCGGCAGCGGAAGAAAGCCCCATGAAGCCCGTGGACAATCCGCCGGAAGCGGCACCAAGACCAATCTGCAAGGCGAACGAAGGCAGCTCCCGCAAGGATGAATGAAGCACAGCCTTCCCAAACCCGCGAACGCCGTTTTCTTACCAGCCTTCGATTGCGGACGTATTCGTCTGGCTTGTAGCATCAATCCAACGGACATAGGCATCGTGTTCCTTCTGCGCTTGATGCAGGCCATCGATCGATCCGCCAGTCAGAAAATCAAGGCTTTTCAAAGCCGTTCCCGCGACACGCTGAAAACCAATCTCCACATCGTCGGCAACGCTTCCCGCAAGCAATGGCATACCATCCTTCTGCGCCGCCTTCCCCATGAGAAGATTGCGGACATCGGGCATGATTAGCTCCTTGTCCTGTTTCAACTGGTCTGCGCGTTCCTGCTTGCGTCTCGACAACGCCGTCACGACTTGGCCCGGCTGCCATCCGTTATCCGTCAGAATCTTGGAGACTTGCGCGTCATCCAAATCAAAATCGCCATTGTCACGAAGCGTCAGAAAATCATTCGCCCAATCGTTGCGGATCCTCGCCTGTTCCTGCGGATTGGCTTTGATAAAACGCTCGTCAGAAGCTATGTCGTTCCATTTCGGTATGCTCATCGCTTATCTTCCCATAATTTTCGGCTTCTTGGAGCCAAAGTAATCGTCGGTCACTTTCTTCACTTCTTCGCCAGCTTTCGGCTTGGACGGTGTACCTTTCTCGCCCAACGCACGTTCCTGCGCCCAACGCCGTGCCTGCGCCTGTGCAGGATTGGCGGACTGCATACGGCTTGCCTGCTGATAGCGATACTGCGTAGTCATGCTTTTCACGACTTCGTTATAGACATCCTTGTTGAACGTCGGATTGCCGTTTTCGTCCTTGCCCATGGCCGCTTTCGCCGCCGTCTCGTAGATGCTTGTCATCATCTTCGTGTCTGTCGAATCGCTTGGCGGCATGGCGTAATAGACTTCGCCTTTGGAGTTGATGCCCATGCGGAAGCCCGTCTTCGGATCAACGACAGTCATCTGGTCGATACGTTCGGCCATGGACATGATTTCCTCATGCGGTCTTGGCGTTTCCGGCATGATGTCCATGCGCCGCGCCCTCAACTGCTGCAAGGCCATGCTGTACTGTTCCGGCGTGTCCAGCCCGTCACGATAACGTTGGTAGGCTTCCTTCTCGTCCGCCGCGATCTGCTTCAATTCCATCTGCTGCGCATCGGAGTAGGTGTATTCCTTCTCCAACGCCTGCCGCCGCTTCTCGCTCGTCTGCCAAGCCATCGTCATGTCCTGCTGGATCTGCTGACGGGCCATCTGCTCCTGCGCCAGTTGCGTGGCCTGCTGACGAAGGGAATCTTCGCGTTGCTCCTTGTGCGTCTGCTGCTGTTGCTGGTACTGCCGCTCGTCGGCCAGCTTCTCGGCTTGATGCTGATACGCCGTCTCCATCGTCTCGCGTTGGAAGTCACGGTTCGCCGCAGCCTGCTCACGCTGGAAGTTCTGCTGCATGGTCATCAAATTGACCTGCCGATTATAGGCGCGACGTTCCGCCTGCCGCTGCTGTTGCAGGAGCGATGCTGGTACTTGGTAGGTTACATTGATAGCCATTGCGCTGTTCCTCCGTTATTTTACAAGCTGCCCCGTGGACGTGTTACGACGTTCCATGAAGTTCAACATGTTAAGCAAGTTCTGGTTGTACGCAGACTGTTGTGCGTTCGCCTTGTTTATGGCGTTCATCGTCTGCGCGTTGTTGAGTATCGTCGTTCCCGTCAAGCCACGGCTTGTAAGGCTTTGAAGGCTGGAAGCCAATGCTTTGTTATAGGCGGACGAAACGCTGTTGTCCGTATTGTCCAGAATGCTCTTGTAGCCGGACAGGATTTCATAGTAACGGCGGATGTTTTCGGCTTCCGCCTTGTCCGCCGCATACTGCGCCTTGCCGGACGCGGAAGAAAGGTTATAGGAACGGCTGTAAAACGGCACGTATTCGTCAATGTTGTAAGTGCGCCCCAATGCCGTGCTGAAATTCTGGTATGAAGATTGGTCGGCGGAGCTGTGAAGACCGCTTCTCTGCCCCATCCAAGTGCCGTTCAGCATGTCCGTGTAGGTGTTGTTGTACTTCATGCGTCCGTTCCTCCTTATTGATGTTTGAAATTAAACGAAATGTTCATCCCTTTTAATGACATTCGATAACCTCTTGCAACAGAAGTATCGCCATTATCCGCATCACGGAAGAATGGAGCTGGCCCCTCTGCCCAATTATTATCACTGTCAGAACCATGTTGATTCGCCGCCTGCGAGAATGTGACAAGGCAAGGGCATGAATCTATCGTCAAGTTCCCGCCGAAATCATCAAATACAGTATAAAGCGAATTTGGCAAAAAGAAAATCTTAATTGTATTGGCCGTTGGGAAAGAATAATTACAATATGCTTTTGTTCTTGTATATTCCTTCGCGCAAAGACAATGATAATATTCATATTTGCCAACGTATGTTCTTGCTGTTATATCATGACTTGTTCCCGTCGAACTAACTTCATAATTAGTATTGGCCTTTGATTTTGCCGCATTAACAACTTCGCTTTGAGATTTCGACGAATCTGTTTCCTCTCCACGGCCTTGTTTTGTTTCGCTTTTGAAAACACAAATACCGTCAATTGACCATCCAGTTGTATTCCCGATAAGGATTTGAGCAGAACAGACCTTATTATAACAATCCTTCATCCATTGTGCCTCCGTCATGGCTTCCGGCTTTGTCAAAGAAATGTCCGTATTATTATCTGCATACCGTGTATAAGAACCATTTGCTTCATTCCAGTCAATTTTAGCATATTCAAGCATGGCCGTCTTTGCATATTGGGCCAAGTATGTTGCACCTTCAATGCCTGTATAATTGGTTTCATTATAACTACCATCAACCAAAATGCCAACGTGCTTGACCGCCATGCGCTCGTTGATGGCCTCCGCCAATGCCTCATAAACACTCTGCACGGCAACGGTTATTTCCTCGACGATTGTGTCATCACGGTTGTCGATGATTCTGACATACACCGTGTCCGACGTGGATGGTGTAACGCCTTCGTATTCGACTTCTTGACTGCCAGCAGAATTATTGACTTCCGCAAGCGTCGTTCCGTTCTGCACAGCCACCAGCTTGAAGCCGTTTGCAGGAACTCTGGAAAGCAGCCCCAACGTTGAAGCGATGCTTCCCGTCATGTCAAACGAATCGCCTTGGATGATGCTCTGCGGATTGGCACTGATAGTCGGCAGGAACTCCGTGACAATGCCGATTTCTTGTTCCTTTACGATTTCGTTGCCATACTTCACGACTAGCTTGACAGTTCCTTCCGCCGCACTTGTCGCGGCTTGGATGTCTCCTGTCCATGTCTGGCCGCTGAACGTGAATGTAATCGGATCCCCGTTCGTGTCCGTGATGTCTTGCGTCGCGTTGCCGCCGCGTTTGAATTCCGCCGTCATATACTGCAAGGATTCGCTTTCAATCTGCAACGTCGTTTCCGGCCCCCAGACATGCAGTGAATCGTCGCCAAGTGTAATCGTGACCGCCGCACTTGTGATGGCCGCTTCCGCATACGCCGTCGCAAGCCCCGCATAGCTCACGCACAAACGGATCCTGTCATAGCCGACTAGATTGCCGACATGCGCCACGCCGCTCAACACGCCCTGCGAGAACGAAGGTGTCTGATTGACGGCGATTCTGTTTGTCCTCTCCCATGTGTTGTTCTTCCGTGTCTCCCACCAGTATGTCGCGCCGAAATCGGAAAGGCTACGCGCAAGGCAGCTTTCTCCATGGCCGGAGAATGTGATTGAGAAATTGAACGTCTTGCCGATGATGACGGCACCAGAAATCGCAGGTGTCATGCTGCCACAGTTGTAGTTCAACGTCGCCCGTACAGGTTCACGACCACTAATAAGCCAAGCGAATTGCACCGTCTGGATGTTCTTGTCGCATACCCGTGTAAAAAGATTCCATGTGTGCGTCGTGCCGCTCTTCCATTCGCCGCCGTCGTCAATGACTTCATAGTTGAAACTGGATTGCAGATGCCCGCCGTTTCCCTTGCCTTTGTCGTTGCTGGCCGTGACCGTGACGGTGAATGGCACAAAAGGCGTGATCGACGTGCCGCTGATCGTGTACGTCGTGTTGTCCTTCTCCTTCTCGTCCTCGTCGTCGATGACAGGGCCGTCAATGTGAGGGCCAGGGCCAGGTGTGTCGGGTTCCTTGTATATCGCCGCGAATGCAAATCCGTTCATTTCTTCAACGCCTTGATTATCTTGTTAATCGTTTCAATGATGTCCGCAGTTGTAGCGTTCGCCTCCAGCTCCGCAATGCCTGTCATGTCGATCTTCTTCTGTTTGGCGTTCAACGCCCGCCGCAGTTCGCTTATGTTCGTCGGAGAATCCTTCATCTTAAACGGCCTCCCTTTCTGATATACGCGCCGATGCGCTCGATGCCCCACCATGCCGCGCCTTCCGCAATCTGGACGGCCTGCGTCAGACCGACTTTCAGCAGCAACGCGCCGCTGCCAACTCGCGTAAGGAACATATCAATACCCTTAATTAAGGTACATGTCTTTTCTATCTTACCCAAGTTATAGGCTTCCGCCGCGTCAATCGGCTCCTTGCCGACATAGAAATCAATGTTGTTGCCGACTGCGTTCTTGCTGCCGCACATCGTATAGCGGAGTTTCTGCAACACGCCGATTGAGAAATCGCCGTAGCCAAGACGCAACGGCCCAAGCAGCATGAATGAATCGAACGGAACGCCGTCATCCGCCGTCAGACGTTCGTCATGGTGCCGCGTATAGCCGTCCGTGCATCCCATAAGAACATCATTCTGATATTCGCACAACGCCGTCACGTCCGCGCCGCTGGACAGCTCCACAGGCCAGAGAGAATCCGTCTCCAGCGAATAGAACCAGTTCATCTGCCGTCCTTCTACAAAGATATGGACACCATGCGCCTGCATGTCATAGGACATCTGCACATTGTCCTCATGCGTCAAGCCAACCAGTTCTATGGGTGTTTTATCAAACGATATGACTTGCGGAAGGCTATTACCGCCGCTTGCGAGACGGTGAAGCCCTTGCGACGATAGGAAATATATTTCGCCAGACGGCCCCGAACACCATGCCCTTTTGCCCGCGACACCAACGACGCGGGAGATACAATCAATCTGTCCTCCGCTTGCAGGATCGCCCCGCAAAATCCATAGCTGGCTGTCATAACCAAACAGAAGATAATCATCGCTATGAGGAATAAGAGCTCGTATCGGTAATCCAATAACACCTGCTTCGGAGTTCTGCCCTGCGACAGCAATACCAGCATCAGCCGCGTCCGACGATAAATCTTCCGTGTAATTCCAATCATAGGGATCTCCTTGTCTCGACATGTACCACAGATGCGGATTGCCTTGCTCTCCCGCAAGGACAATCCTGTCACGGTAGAGGCAGATCAACGGGCAGTTTTCTGGAACCGAACCGACTGTCGCCACCCATGGCTCCAGCGTGTCTCCGCTCTCCAGATGCAGAACTTTGGGCGAAACCGAAACCTTCCAAGCGCAGGTGCCTGTCACATCGTCGCCAGTATAGCCGGACAGCACAACGCCGCCAACCGCCACGGATGAAATGACGTATGTTCCAACGACGATGCCAGTGGCCGCGTTGCTGATGACAATCTCGTCGCTGTCTGCAATCAAGCCTAAAGCCGTCCAGTCGTTGATGGACGTTGCGGTCAGCGTCGCCGTGTTGCTCAATACTGTCAGCGTTCCGTCCGTATTGGCGTTTTCCGTCGGCAGGTTGTCCGCGATGAACAGGTCTTTCAGCCTTTGCGCCGCCATGACATACTTCGTGTTTCGCACTTTGATCGTATTCGCAATGCTCTCCCACATACCGCTGGCTTTGAACAACGTGCCTTGATGATTGGAGCATATCGGAATCTCCGCATGAAGGTCAAGATACAATTCTCCGCCGGGATCGTCTGCGCCGCCCGCCGCCCATTTCACAAGGTCTGGATAATAGCCGTACTGGAAGTAGTCTATTGCCGCAACACAGCCTTCCTTTTCAGCTTCCAGCTTGAAGCCGAAACGTCCGCCTGTCATCGTAGTGACGGCGAAGGACGTGACAGGAGTGCCGCCAAAAGCCACTTCACAAAGGCTGTTTGGAGTGAAACGGATGGACAGCACACCATAAGGCGAAACGCCTTCCAGACTACCATTGTATTTCTCCGTCGCGCCTTGCTTAACAACAATCGAAACGCCTTCATCCGAAACTGTCAACGCCGCAGAAATGCCGCCTGCAATCGTCGGCGTGGAATCATCCATTCCCATGACAAGCGTATAAGTGCCATAATTGTCCTTGCCGTTTATAGCCGACACAAGCATTTCCACCGTCGTTGTCTTCGTTGTATCTACAACGGTCATGGCCTTATAGACCGCCGCGACTGGCGACGCATATTTGCCGTTAGGCGGGTTATCGTCAACTCTCGGCAGCGTCATGCCTTCCAACGCAACCCATTTGCCACCCAAGACACCGCCCTTGAAATCATCCATCTCATAAAGCATGGTTGTCAATGCGGACGCGGGAATACTGTCCGACACCGTGTGCCCGCTTCCTGCGCGTCTTTTCACCGCCGCACCACGGCCGACGGCTAGCATTGACACCCTGCCACCAACATCGTTCGGCATCCAAGGCCCCGTTCCGGGCCTTGATCCGCCAGCCATCCGCTTGCTTTCCGGCCTGTACGGACGGACGTTAAGAGCGTCAAGCGTCGTATATGGCGGCTGTGACTGATAGGCATTCTTCCTGTCCAATCCCGCCAATGGAAAAACAAGTTCCTTAAATGCAAACGGAGTAGGCATTAGTAATGTTCTCCTTTAAAATCATCAATCCAATCTTGCACGGCTTTTTCCGTTGCGCTGTTGTATGGTGCCTTTGCATCAACGACATGGACGGGTAGCCTCGTCAGCTTGACAGGCCGGAAAATCGTCTGCAAAAATAAAATTTTTTGTGGCGGCATATATTGAAGCGCAAGGAAGAAATTGCCGCTTGAAACGGACGCGAAGCCAGCGCAGGAACTAATAACACGACTCAACTTGTCAATGCCAGGCGTAACGCCTTTGAGATTCTGCGTCTCAAAATCGTATGCCTTGTAACGGTTCTTTCCGCCTGGTGTTTCGATGTATGTGTCCAACGGAATCAGACCGTTGTCTGCAATCTGCTGCCAGAGATTACGGGCGAATTCTTCTGGGCAGTTAAGCCCCGCATAACAGGTGGAAAACAAGTGAATACCGACAAACGAACTATTGACATAATTTCCAGTGCCATAATAATACTCTTTCGCATTCATATATGGCAGGCCAAGTTCATCGCGCAGACAAGTTTCCGGCTTGGTCAATGTATCAGCACCTTCCCACTTGAAGCAATTATCAGGGAACTCCAATTCAAAAACGGCTTCGTAATAGCTCAAATCACCACAATATACATCTTTCTTTGCGAATATGACATCCTGCCCGTTATGGACTTGGACATCAACATCAATAATATCAGCACATGCTGAATACAAACCTTCTACTGCATCTTTCAGCGCAGGAAGGCAGACGGCGCGAAACATCATGGCATCACCAAGACCTGCTTTCATCCGAATCAAAATCTTCTTGAAGCCGTTAGCCTTGATGATGTCGAAAACCTTGTGTTCTGAATAATTGTTGAAAATCTGCGTCATGTTATGCTTCCTGTTTTTCCGCTTTCTCCGCTTCCTTGCGTTCATTGATTGCCGCCGCATAGGCTGGCCATCCCCACGCCTCGCATCTTGCCGCGAACTTTGCAGCCTGCTTTATTACCCAATAACGACGCGGATCATACCATTTGTATTCAGCTTTTGCCGCCTTCGTGCCATTGACAAGAAAAGCGTCGTTAAGCCGCGAAAAGTTGCCAAAAGTTCCAGTTCCGAAATAAAAGCCAAGATCGTGGTTTTGCGCCACGGGCTTCAATGTCGGATTGAGTTTGTCAATCAGCTTGCGAAGTTTTTCCGGAAACCAACTCGGCCCGATACCATTACAGACCTTTTCGGCAATGGCATAAGGCTTGTGCATGTAATTCTCGACAAAATCAAGGCTGTCTGCTTTTTCTTGATCGGCCAGATATTGCTCATAGGTGTAGCTCATTATTTGATCCCCCGCTCATAAAGTTCCACCCTCACGATGTCGCGCACCGCATCCTTATCAAGCATAGCCGACTGGATTTTAACCAGTTCCAACTTTATGCCTGCCAAATCCTTTTGAATGGTTAGGAGCTGGCCGACGGCCACTTTCCCTAAATAGCTCATAATTGTCAACAGAATACCAATAAGTATTCTTGACACTAGTTGCCAGTTTATTTTCATCGTCCAGCTCCTTCGCGTTATTCAGTCATCACGTTCGCAATTTCGGGAATGTCGGTGCAGCCGACGCAGGTAATGAGATATTCTCTTGTCTCTCCCGTGTCTTCATCTTTCACGATTAGCATGAATTCAATGTTTTCAAGGGATTTGACATCCTTGCCATCCGTTCCCTTGACTGTCTTGCATTTGAACCGTTTGATATACAAATCCGTCGTTTTCACGCCGAATTTTTTTAAAATCTTACAACGTTCAATGAAGTCATTGATATTCTTGTAGTCAGATTCCTCCATGCCTTCACGCGGCTTGTCGGTCTTCTTAACCCATTTTTCTTCGATAAGTTGTTCTGCAACAGCTCTTTGATATTTAACCGAGCGGTCTGTTACAACAATATCACAATTTCCGCCGTCGCATTCAAAGGCTTTTTCTTCGACTTTCTCGACAGATGCAAATGCGTCCGGCGGCAAATCAGCCAAAGCCTTGTCAACTCCAGTTTTGAAACCTTTAAGGAATTGTTCGGCAGCCACTTCATCAACTTTCTTGGCGATAATTCTATCAGCCACAGCACCCCCTATACGAATGCCCGTTGTGATAAGACTTGCCTTTGCATAGCCATATTTAGCAGTCAAAGCAACTTGCGCCACTTCAAGCGCAAGTTCGTTGACATTTCCTGCAGTAACACCGCCATCCGCCTTGTTAAGAGCGTCCCATAGTTTCTCCATCTTATCCGTGTACTTGTCGTACTTGGAATTGCCTTTGAGGATCGTGTAAGCTGTGACGCTAACTGCGCCGACAGTTTCACCAGCCGCTTCATAGTCATCACCAATGATGACTTCCTTGACGGTGCCCAACATGGATTTGCCGCCGCCTTTTAACGCGCAGCCCGTCAAGAACGAAAGCGTGACAAATACCGCAATGAATAGAAATACCAGTTTTTTCATGTTCTTTCTCCTTGATTTGTTGTTATTTACGCATGGCATTCTTCGCAAGGCCGTGGCTTTCCTTCCGCTTCCTGCCGTTCCTTCAAAACCATTTCCAAGATCCTTTCGCACTCGCCGCACGAAACACACGTTCCGCAAGTCTTATGGTAGTTGATTTCTTCTTTCAGCTTTTCCAATTCTTTCTCATTCAGCTCCATTGTCAATAATCTCCACAAGAGCATCAACCATTTCATCTGTAATGCCTAGCTGCTGCCGGATGCTAATGCAATATTCGTCATCAATGTCAATCTCATTCACGGAGTTCCAGAACAGGTTGATTTCGATATTGGACTGATAAGCGGCCACAAGTTGTTCATAAAGGCCAGTCACCTGCTTGAATGCCTTCAATACTTCAAAACGTGAGAACACTGTCCGCAGCTTGTTTTTCGCCGGATTCGGCACCGCCTTGCGAACTGCAAGCCAATGCGCTTGATACGTGCGATTGTCTTGCATTTCCGCCTGCGCTTCCATGGATCCATAGAGGAAACGGCGGATGTCCGCAAAACGACGCTGCTTCAATCGTTCCGCGTCCGTTATATCCTCGCCATGATCCGCAATCGGAACTATGAGGCATTTGGTCTTGCCTTCTATCGATTCAGTGAAGACGGGAATGTAGATAAAGCCTCCGGCTCTCGTTACAATCGGCTGGCCTTCTACATCTTCCTCTTTGAAATATTTTCTTTGGAATCCTTCGGGGAACATATTTCACTCCTTCAATCTCTCTTGAACACCAGAGCATTACCGCTTTGGATGATAGTTGATTCACACTCCATCGGCTTCGTCTTATCCCGTCCTGCATCATAGGAGAGAAGCGTGTCACGCAATATCAATGATGATGTCAACGCAACATACAACCCTTCACGGCCAGGATAACGGAACTGGATAGTTGTAAGCGGCAGTTTGCCGCCTGTCTTGCGGTCGTCATAATGGCTCTTCATAATGGAAAAGCCTGTTATGATGATCGGCACGTTAAGTATGCTTCTGACGCTCACTTTGGTGCCTGGCAGCCTTTCCGGCGGAGGCGGCATGAAATCAGACATCTTATCCATTGACGACATCCTCCAAGAATATTTTCTTTATCGGCTTTCCGGCTATCTTATCCCATAGCTTTTCACCAGCAGGAAGACGCTTGCACATGCCCCAATAGGCAGAAAGACTGTCATAATTCTGCCGTAGCGGGCTTTGCTTGAAACAATGGACTGCATGACGGACTTTCCGCTCTGACTTCTTACGAAGGCGCATATGCTTTCCATCAAAGACATAGCCAATGAAATCAATCCCCCCTCGGCTTCGCGGGAAAATCTGCTCGTTCTCATTAAGCGTCAATTTCAGTTCGGCCATCTTCTCATGCGTCGCCTGCTGGAAATCCTTCAAAAGCTGTCTGTCGGCATGACAGGCAATGCCGTTGTCGCAATATCTGACATAGACACGAATGCGAAAATCCTGCTTGGCAATCCTGTCCAATGGCGTGAGATAGACATTGGAAAACAGAGGCGAAAGCGGATCACCAAGAGGCCGTCCATTGGGATGATTATTGATTATCACCCCTAGAAGCCACATAAGCCAATCATCATTAATGTCATAGCCAAGAATATTAAGCAATATATCGCCCGACATGCTAGGATAGTATTTATGGACATCCCACATGTAAACAGAGAAATTACCGTCTGATTCATCGTTCAGTTCACCTATAAGAAGGCTGAAACGCTGTACGCCCCTGTCTGGGCCGCGCCCCTTGATGCCGCTGTATGTATCGACAATGAAACAACGGCGGTAAAGCGGTTCAAGAACATTCACGATGGCCTGCTGCACGACATGATCAACATGGTTTGGAATCCATTCAATTTTACGCAATTTTCCGCATTCCACACGGTCAAAGGCTGAATATGAAGATGGAACCCATACCCGCCGTTCAAGAGCGTCTTGAAGCGCACACAGGCTGGCCCTGCGGTCACGTTCAAATTCCTCTTTGGTTTTGGGAGAAGATTTGTGTGTTGCGGCAAGAGCAGCAGCCGCCCATAGGTTAGCTGGAGCTAGTATCTTTTCTTTAAGATTTCTCCATGTTCGCATTAATCTTCTCCGCAGGTTGCATTTTCCCGTTGTCGTTTCCTACCGACGGTACTTGCAGGTATTACAATTCACCTTTTATCGAACTGGTGACGGGAGCTGACCGAAATATTTTTTTTATAACCCCTATGGCTCGGCTGCTAATGTTCGTGTTAGCGTTAGCAAACGTGTTGTTCGCATTCACGTTGAACGGGCCTGCGTTCTGCTCGTTGTTAGCGTTACCGCCCCGATACAGCCCACGGACACCTGCGGCCAAGGTCAATTCCCGTTCCGTCTCCCTAGCGGGAGACGGAAAAACGATTCTTTCGATTCTATGATTCTTCGGCTATTCGATAGAGCGTTAATCTGATAATCCTTTTATTCGTTACTTCTTTTTAAACGTGGCGGCTCGGCTGCTAAAGTACGTGGCAGCGTTAGCAAACGTGAGGGCCGCAATCACGGAGAACGGGCCTGCGGACTGCTCGATGTAAGCGGAACCGCCCCGATCCAGCCCACGGACACCTGCGTTTGCATCATTGTAGAAGTAATCGCACAAAGAACGATTGCTACCACCTGTAAAGGAATCACCAGCATTTACTGGAACCACAGGCAGTTTTGTCA
>Ga0310696_10001449_pt1 | contig 34233 bp, 27 predicted proteins | sample AusTroGonzalo_MG_4_FD_203885 | JGI IMG/M metagenome (GOLD analysis project Ga0310696, IMG submission 203885) | Bovine rumen microbial communities from tropical cattle in Woodstock, Queensland, Australia - Gonzalo_02 (v2) (version 2) | ecosystem: Host-associated > Mammals > Digestive system >... | reverse complement strand
AAGGAGGTGCTCTTATGAAATGTGATATGATTCTTGCAGGTGTAGGCGGTCAGGGCATTCTTTCGATCGCGCAGATCTTCGGTTATGCCGCAGTTGAAAGCGGTCTTTACCTCAAACAGGCCGAAGTTCACGGCATGAGCCAGCGCGGCGGCGACGTTCAGAGCCACTTCAGAATTTCAGACAAACCGATCTGGAGCGACCTCGTTCCGATGGGAAAAGCTGACATCATTATCAGCGTAGAACCGATGGAATCGCTCCGTTACCTTCCGTGGCTCAACCCGGAAACAGGCTGGATTGTCACCAACACGAACCCGTTCATCAATATCGACAACTATCCGAACGTTGACGAACTTATGGCTGAACTTAAAAAACAGCCCCGCTGCATCGCAATCGACGGCGACGGAATAGCAAAGGAAGTCAACAACGCACGCGGCATGAACATGGTCATCGCAGGTGCTGCAAGCCTTTTCACCGGTCTTGACATCAACATCATCAGAAAAGGTGTCGAAGTCATTTTCGGAAGCAAAGGCGAAGAAATCGTCAAAGCAAACCTCGCGGCAATCAACGCAGGCTGGGAATTTGCCGAGAAAAATTCGAAAAAGTAGCTCTTCAAGTAAATGATCGATCTTCACTCTCATCTTCTTCCGGGGCTGGACGACGGCCCCGAAGAAATTTCTGAAACACTTGAAATAATCAAGGAAATGTCTTCTTTCGGCTATATCGAGATTGTTCCGACACCGCACAAATTTCATGCCCTTTTCAATCCCGATCCGAACATCGTCATGGGGCGCATTTCGGCTCTCAACAAAACGATGGTCAGGCGTTTCAGTTTCGAATATATGTGCAATATCCCGAAAATAAAGGCTCTTTCCGACCACCGCGAATTTTCAAGGACAAAAAACGGCTACAAAATAATTATGGTCGAGTTCTCGCCGTTTGTCGGCAAAAAAGAGATCGAAAATTCCGTTTTTTCACTCAACGCAGGCGGTTTCATCCCGCTTCTGGCCCATATCGAAAGGTATCTGAAGGATGACGAATTCTGGCTTGAACTTAAGAAAAAGTACAAAGTTTTTTTCCAGTCCTCGGTGCGAACTCTGGCAAAAGCCTCTTTCCACATAAAGAAAAAGCAGGTTATCCGCTTTCTGGAAAAGGAGATAATCGACAATCTGGGGACTGACCTTCACCGCGCAACGCAACTTGAAAGCGTCGACAAAGGGCTTACTTTCCTCAAAAACAACTTCGCGGGATACGGAAAAGATCTGTTTTCGGACAAATTTTTGTTTGAAAATTCGTGATGATTACTTTGCAGGGCAACTTAGATCGGCTCTGTCAGTGCATTTCCAATGCTTACGGTCAGTTCGGCCGCTCTCTCCGACACATTCGCACCATTCGACTTCGCTTCCGTCAGGGCAGATAAAGTTCTGTTTCTCCCCTATTTTGGCTTCTTTGCTGCGGTTGTAGTAAAAGCGGCAGCTTTCGCAGTAATCCATGTCCATTCCAATGAAAGAACCGCCGGCACACACTGATGTTTCGCATGTATTGTCAGCACGTTCATAACCAAGATCGTATCTCTTTCCATCATGCATACACTGGCAGGCGTTCGAATAGCGGCATGCCCATTTTTTTCCTGCCGGAGAATCGCTTTTTACACATTCGCACCAGTCCCGTTCTATCGAGTCGTTGCATGAGTATTTCATCTTTTCGCCTATTTTGCCTTCTTTTCCGGGATTGTTCCAGTAGCGGCATCCGTCGCAGAAATTTGCGTCATTGCCTGTAAATATGCCGTTTTTGCAGGTCAGAGGCTGGCATGAATCAAAAGAGAGAACTATATCGCCTTCTTCATAACCTGACTGGCCGTCATATTCGCAAACAGTTTCAACTGCCGTATCGGAATTGTTTCTTTCTTCATTATTAGAGTTGCTGTCAGAAGTATGTCCTGCAGTAAAAAACAGGATTAAAGCGCTGAAAGCGGCAAATATTTCTTTCATAACACCCTCCGACAAACAAAACCCACATTTATTTAGTTACAAAAATCGCGATTTTTATTGACTTAAAATTAAAAAAAATTGTAACAAACGAATTTTATTGAATTTTATCTACAAAAAAAGGACACCTTTTAAAAGGCGCCCCTGAAGAAGGGGAGCTGGCTGTCGCAGACAGACTGAGGGGTCTGAATTTCAGAACGTGTAATCGATTTTTCCCATTCCTTTGAGCTCAAACGGGATAAGTTCTTCTATGGTTCTGCGAACTTCAGGTCTTCGTTCAGCCGCTTTTTCAGGGCATTTTCCGCTTGAAAGCCGTGTCAAAGCAACTGAAAGCGCTTCTTCACGCTCGTCACCGAAATCGTGCTTAAAATCGTCTCCGGCAGCACAGTCAGGCTCCATGCCTAAGAAAAAATCACCGTAATCCTGAGAATTGGCGTATTTGAAAGTGATCGGTATTATCGTCTGGTCACAGATATCTTTTGAATTCATTCCTACAGGCTTTCCGTAAGTCGTTTTGCCGACGAGAACCACTTCCGTATAGGGCGTGAGAGAGTTTATAACCATTTCGGAAGCGCTTGCCGTTCCCGAAGAAACGATAAAAGCCACTTTCTTTATGCCGGAAAGCGAATTTTTCAGCACCTCCCCTTTATAAGAAGTATTCTGCTCGGGATGTTTACTGTTATAAATCAGCTTGATTATCTCCTCGCCCTTCACTTTATCACCGGCTACAAGATTTACAAACTGCTTAGCGATTTTCACAAGACCGCCGCCGTTGTAACGCAGATCAATGACAAGCTGCTCAACATTTTCCTCTTTAAACACCGCAAAGACCTCGTTAAGTTCCTCTTCCGAAGGGGTTATGAACGATTTAAAGTGTATGTACCCCGTTTTTACGCCGTCATGTTCTAGAACTTTGTACGCAAGAACCGAAAGTCCGATGTAGTCGTCAAGATAAACTGTCGTCTCAAGCTCGTTTCCCTCTTCAAGCACCTTGAAAACAACGGCTTCACCTTTGTTTTCAGCGTTGTAAACATTGTTCCAGTCAGTTTTTTCCTCGAAATCGGCATCAGATCTGTGCTGTTTGTTATATTCCTCGTTTTCGTCAAGCTCTTCAACCGTGACTCCGTTCATGGCAAGAAGTTTCTGGCCGCGTTTGAGTCCGGCAACACCAGCAGGACTTTCAGGATATACCATCGAGATATAGATATTGTTTTCCTCGTCGCGCATCATCGACATTCCCATTCCGTAACGCTTTCCGGCATAGTAATTGTCGTGTTCCTCTTTTTTTACCGCGTATGAAAAACGGTCTATCAGTTTATCCCCTTCGCGGTATTTCACCACAGCAATCATCTTGTCGAGCGATTCGTAATCAGCAGGGTTTATCGCCGGAAGATGCTCATACCAGAGATACCACTCCTTGAGATATGCGAAAGCGTGTCTGTTCACACTCGCCTGCGAGCAGTCTGCCTCGATGCTGTTCTCGCATGAAATCAGAAGGAAAAAAGAAACAAAAAAAAGAAAAATCAATGCTTTTTTCATATTACACCACCTAAAATCAAAACCAGTGCATTATATTTAGTTTTTTTTAAAAATCCACGGTCTGAAGCTGCGGTTTGGCGTTATTTCTATCCGACAGCGTCGTTGAGCTGTAGAATCGGCATGACGACCGAGAAGACAATGAAACCGATAACACCGGCAAGCGCGACAATCATCATCGGTTCAAGCATGGAAGTGAGTTTTTCCATCGTGTATGTTACTTCCTTTTCATAAGAATTGGCCAGAGTTTCAAGCATTTCCTCAAGCTCGCCGCTCTGCTCGCCGATTGCGATCATCTGAATTACGATAGGCGGAAATTCACCGCTTCTTTTGAGCGGAACCGCGATAGATTCACCTTCCTTGATGTTCTCGCGAGCTACTCCGACCGCATTTTCAAGGATTTTGTTGTCAATGATCTTTTTGACGATGTCGAGAGCGTTCAGAATCGGAACGCCAGAGTGAAGAAGCGTCGAAAGTGTCTGCGCAAAACGGCTGATTGCGACCTGTCTGTTTACTCTTCCCAAAACCGGAGCATTGATTTTGACTCTGCTCCACCAGATTTCCCCTTTCGGAGTTTTTATGTATTTGTTGAAAGCAACTACTCCGCCGAAAATAGCAAGCGCAATAAGCCACCACCAGCTTCCTATGAAGCCAGAAAGCCAGAGCAGAATCTTAGTCTGGAGCGGAAGCGACATCTTGACATCCTCGAACATTTTGGAAAGTTTCGGGATTACGACCGTAAACAAAACACCGACGACCAAAACCGCGACAATCATAAGGACTATCGGGTATGTCATAGCGCTTTTGACTTTGTTTTTAAGGTCGACCTGTGATTCCATGAATCCGGCAAGCCTCATAAGGACTTTGTCCGTAGCACCCGATTCTTCGCCTGCGGCAATCATGTTGCAGAACAAGTCATCAAAAATATTAGGAAATTCTCTCGCGCTCTTACTAAAGCTGTAACCTTCGTTCATCTTGCCCTTGATGATTATCAGGGCATCTTTCATTACCGGATTTTCCTGCTGCTGCGCGACCGCGTCGATAGCCTCTACAAGCGGGATCTTTGCCTTCTGGAGAGTCGCCAGAAGTCTTGTCATCGATGCAACCTCGTCAAGCGGCACTTTTTTAGCACCGAAAGAGAACATTTTGCGCAGGAAGTCGAAACTGAAACCCTGAGCCTGCGACTTTTCGCTTATTTCGGTTATGTAGTAGCCTTCTGAGAGGAATTTCGTTTTGACAGCCGCTTTGTTCGGACTCTCGATTGTCCCTTTTTTTTCTTTGCCGTTGGCATCAATTATCTTATAGGCAAAAAGCGGCATTACTTATCCTCCTGCGTTCTGAGAAGAACTTCTTCGGGAGATGTTATACCTTTTATTGCCTTGAGCGCGCCGTCTTCACGAAGGTTGAGCATACCGTTGGAAGCAGCTATTCTGCGTATGTCGCTTGCGTCCTGACGTGCAACTACGGCACGTCTGAGATCTTCGTCTATCATAAGAAGCTCGAAGATACCGCTTCTGCCTTTGTAGCCTGAATATCCGCATTCCGGACAGCCGACAGCCTTGTAGAACGGGTGGTTTGCGTATTCTTTCGGGTCAAGACCAAGCTCTTCAAGTATAGCAGCGGGCGGATAGTAAGCCTCTTTGCATGCGGGGCAGAGCTTTCGCACAAGGCGCTGAGCCAGAACACCGACAACCGTAGAAGAAATGAGGAAAGGCTCGATTCCCATATCGATAAGTCGGGTGAATGCCGTCGGAGCATCGTTCGTGTGGAGAGTCGAGAAAACAAGGTGACCGGTAAGTGACGCGTTGATCGCGATATCCGCAGTCTCCTTATCACGGATTTCACCGACCATGATGATGTCAGGGTCCTGACGGAGAATCGAACGGAGTCCGCTTGCGAAAGTGAGACCTATCTTCGAATTGATGTGGATCTGGTTTACACCTTTGATCTGGTACTCGACCGGGTCTTCGACCGTGATTATCTTGACATCCGGTGAATTTATCTCGGTGAGAGCCGAATAAAGCGTCGTCGTTTTACCGCTTCCGGTAGGACCTGTAACGAGGAAAATGCCGTGTTTCATGTGGATTATCTTTCTCATCATCTCAAGGTCACGCTTGGTGAAACCGCTTTCGTCAAGCGAAAGTTTCTGAGAACGTTTGTCGAGAATACGGAGAACTATCGATTCGCCGTGGACGCTAGGAAGAGTCGAAACACGGAAATCGATGTCGTTTCCGGCAATCTTGACCTTGATGTTACCGTCCTGAGGGAGCCTTTTTTCCGAAATGTTAAGACGGCTCATAATCTTGATTCTCGTGATGAGACCGGCCTGTGCCGCCTTCGGAACGCGCTGAACAATAGAGAGTTTACCGTCTTTTCTGAAACGGACAATAACTTCGTCCTCGTAAGATTCGAAGTGGATATCGCTGGCTTTTTCCTTGACCGCTTTTGCAATCGTATTGTTGACGAACTTGATGATAGGCGCATCGTCGTTGGAGTCGATAAGGTCTGGAATTGTGTCGTCCTCATCGGCCATTTTGCCGAATTCCTCGGCGTTGAGAGCCTCTTCCTTATTGTCAACACTGCTGTAAGCCTGATTTATCATGTCGTTGATTTTTGCCGTTGAAACAAGAAGCGAAACAACATTTTTGCGGTAAATCATAAAAAGCTGGTTGAAAAGAAGCATATCGATATCGGTGATGACAACGTGAACATCATTGTCGGCATATAACGGCAGAGCTTTAAATTTCTTTGCCAAAGCAATCGGAAACTCGCCAAGAACCGCCGGATCGAGCTTTTTAAGGTCTTCTTCTGTAACGATTTTTATCCCGCTCTGCTCTGAAAAAGCCTCCGTAATCTGCTCCGGCGTGACTTTGCCCTCTGCAACAAGAAACTGTCCGATTTTACCCGTTCCCTGTCTGTCTGCGTGCTGCGCGGCGAGTGCTTCTGAAAGCTGTGCCTCGTCGATAAAGCCTTTCTCGACAAGGATTTCACCTATTTTGCGCTTTGCTGCCATAACTAATCCTCTTCGTCAAGATCAGGAACAAGTTCGTCTTCCGCGTCTTTCTTCGGTTTTGCAGTATTTCCTTTATCGTCATTTTCTATAATTGTTTCCTCTCCGTCCGGAGTGACCATAATAGAATTTTCTTTCTTGTTGGCAGCTTCAATTCTTTTCAGTTCCTCTTTCTCTAAAGCCTGCTGGCTTGTCACTGCATTAACGACCGAAAGAAGTGCGCCGCGTCTCTTGTCGAGATATACTGTCTCTTCGAAAGAGGCATCGCCGCCGTAATATTTGCGCGCGAACTCTTCTCTTTCCTCCATTTTCTTTCTGAGAATGCGCTCGAAATCTTCCTTGCTGTCAACAACGTGCGGAGTAAGAATAAGGAGAAGGTTTACTTTGGCTTTGTTGACTTTTTTATACTTGAAAAGGTTGCCGATAACGGGAATGTCACCCAAAAACGGAATCTTGTTCTCGCCTTCCGTTACGGTATCTTTCATAAGTCCGCCGATAACGATTGTCTGCTCGTTTTCTGCATTGATTTTGGTTTTAGCCTGCCTTTTGGTCGTCTTGTAACCGTAATCAGTCTGAGCACCGAGCTCCGTCATTTCCTGGTTGATTTCAAGAGTCATGTAGCCCGATTCATTGATCTGCGGTTTTATTTTGAGTTTGAGCGCAACATCTTCACGGGTGTAGGTTATCGTACTGCCTGTCGTGCTTGTCAGAATGTTGCCCGACGGGAAAGGAACCGTTTCGCCGACCGTAATCTCAGCTTCCTCGTTGTCAGTCGTAAGAAGGTGCGGAGTCGAAACTACGTTGACCGTCGAATCGTTCTGAGCCGCATTCAAAATGAGTCCTATCGAAGGAATACCGTCAACAAGCGAAAGACCTGGAAGACCAGCTGTTCCGTCAACCGAAGCACCGACCATTCCGGCAACAAGTCCCGGTGTCGGGGATGAAAGAGCCTTTCCGAAGAAAAGAGGAACTTTCTCGCCAGCCACTGTGACCTGATATCCCATCGCGCTGTATGCGTTGCCGTATTCAAGGTTATTGTCGATACTGACTTCAAGAATCGCCGCTTCGACAAAAACCTGTTTTCTTTTAACATCGAGCTTTTCAACAACTTTTTTGATGTTCCGGAAATCCTGGAGCGAAGAAACAATAACAAGAGAGTTTGTCGATTCGTTTGATGAAATCTGAACATCACCTTCAAAAACGTCAGTTCCTTTGGTTCCGCTTTTGGAAGAACCCGAAGCTTTTTTATTTTTCGACAGTGAATTCAATGTCTTGAGCATATCTTCAGCTTTTGCGTTCTGAAGTTTGACAACATGGATTTCGCCTTCACCTTCAACTTCGCGGTCGATATTCTGAACAACCTGAAGAATAAGGTTGTATGTCGCCTTGTTGCAGAGAACGATTATCTGCTGGCTTCTTTCGTCAGCAACGATGTGAATGTAGGTTTCGCTCAAACCTTCGCTGTCATCCTGATTACCCCAGGGATTCGGAAACGGAGGACGCGGCGGAAATCTGTTGTTATTGTTGTTTCCATCGTTCTGTTTGCCTACACCGCCGAGAGAGGGAGTATTGTCATTGTTTTTCCCTTTCTTGTTACCTTTTTTAGAGAAATCCTTAAAAATATCCTCAATGATTTTACGCGCATCTGCTGCAAGAACGTGGTTAAGCTTGATAAAATAGAGCTCCGCCTTGTCCGATTCTGAAGGCTGATCTAATTCCTTAACCAAAGTCATAATCTTTCTGATATTCGCCGCGTAATCAACTACGATGAGCGTTTTGTCGTCGAAAACAACCGAAGTCGCACCTTTGTCTCTGAAAAGTTTCAAAACCTTGTCTATATCGGTCGCCGTGACATACTCGAACTTCATGATCGTCGCAACCATTTTAAAAAGATCGGGCACGTCAGTTCCCTTGTAAACCGGGATTTTCATCTCCGGAATATTCTTTTCTTTGGTAATTATCGTGTACGAACCGTCTTCGGAAACGCTGAAATCGTTGACGGCAAGAAGTGTGAGGAACGTTTTGTAAGCCTCTGCTACAGTAACTTTCTGCGGGGAAAGAAGATTGATTTTCGCCTTGCCCAGATTTTCCGGAATTATGAAGTTTTTCTGAAGCAGATCGGAAAACAGCTTGACAACATTCATAAGTTCTTCGTCTTTGAAATCAAGCCTGATTTTAAGGTTCATATTCGCCGCTTTCGGCTCGTTTATTTCGACTTTTACCGCATCAAGCAGTTTGTTTTCTTCAGGATTTTTCGGCTGTTCTTTGTTGAGAATGTTCTTCGGCTGCGGAGGAGTTACTGTTCTAACCTCGTTGTTGTTTCTCTGCGGCTGGGCTGCATTTACCGACGGACTGTTCTCGTCTTTTTTCTCGTCTTTTTTCTCGTCGTTCTGCTCTCCATCACCCTCTTTATTTTCTGTGGCAACAGGTCTGTTGAGTTTGATATTGTTCAGCTTTTTCATGTTGTTGGGATTAACCGTTTTGAGTTTGCTGTTGAGATTGATCGGAACTTTCACATTATCCGCTTCCGCCACTTCTTCAGCCGGAAGATAAACAAACGAAAAAGCGATCAGAGCTGTCAGAAAAAGTATCTTTTTCGATTTCAGCAACATTCTGCCCTCCTATTCTATCGTATATTCCAATGTTTCATTCTGTCCTTTTCTTATAATATCAAGCGAAAGTTTGGAAGCACTCTGCAGTCTCGAATAAGCCTCAAGCGCCTTATCGGGACTAGAAAGTTCAATGCCGTTTATAGACTTCAAAACATCGCCGTTCTGGATACCTATTTTGCCGAAAAGACTGTCTTTAGCGATTGAGAAAATCTTGAATCCGTTATCCTTTTTCGAAGGAACAATCCTCGCCTGAGAGGCAAGCGCACCGAGGTTTCCGGTAACTTTGTTAAGATCAGAGCGTTTGAGAACATACTGATTAGGTCCTACGCTTCTGATGTCGAGTTCGTCCTCACCATGCGGCTGAGACGGAGCAGCTTCCGCAACTTTCGGAGCTTCAGGAACAGGCATCTGTTTTGCCTCGCCGACACCTTCGCCGATACATTTAACACCGCTCGTCGTCCTGAAAATCGCGATATTCCTCCAAACAAAAGCAAGAATTACACCGTCCTGAACTTCGGAACCGGTTCTCGTGACTGCTCCGCCGTTTCCCTTGCCTTTGAGAATCGCGAACGAAAAATCATTGTCTTTTGCAACGATAGTACCTGTAAGTTCGTAACCGGGAAGAATTGTACATTTATCAGGATTTTCAAGATAAAAGAAAATATCCTCCTTGCTCATTTCGGGAACAACCTTGCTCTCTTCGACAGTTTCGGTAGTTTGCTGCTCTGTCAGAGCGATAAATCGCGAAGATGAATCAAAAATATTCGCAGCACTCATATTGTTGGGATTTTTGCCGAAATAAAAATTCTCCTTTTTCTCTTCACTGCTGGTTCCTTCAAGCGTTTTATAGTAATTTTTGCCTATCGGTACATAAACCTGCTCACCTTTTACGACAAAAGCAAGCAGAAATCCTATGAATGAAAGTACCGCTGCTATTATCGCGATGAACAAAGCTATGTTCAAAACAGTTCTGCTTTTCAAAGCGCACCTCGCAAAAAACAAAAACCGATTATTTAAGCAACTCAAGTGCCAAAAAAATTCATCAATAAAATCAAAGAATTACAGAATACAACAAAATGTCAATTCGGCAATTTGACATTTTGTCACGGGTTTCGACGCCGCCGTTATTATTGATTCGCCGCCTCTCGAAATTTCGGAATTTCGATATTTCGACAAAAAAGATTGGCGGCGGAAAAGAACGAATTCTTGAAATTGCGGGATTTTCAACCATAATCCGACAACTTTTGTTTTTTCAGCGAGGGTAAAAATGTGGCTTCAAGGCATTGTCCTGATAATTTCGCTTTTAGTTCTGGCATGGAGCGCAGACCGTTTTGTTGACGGTGCGTGCGGCCTGGCGCGTGTTCTGGGAGTTTCTCCCTTTCTTATCGGCATGGTTATCGTCGGTTTCGGAACATCGGCCCCGGAAATGCTCGTCTCGGCAGTTTCAGCGTTTGAAGGAAGTCCTGACATCGCGCTCGGCAACGCTTACGGCTCGAATATCACGAATGTGCTTCTGATTCTCGGTGTTGCCGCTATTGTCAACCCGATAAAAGTCGATTTTTCGGTAGTAAAAAAGGAGCTTCCCTTCCTCGCATGTACTCTGGTTCTCACCGTTTTTCTCATTCTCGACGGCTTCATTTCCCGCATTAACGCGATATCAATGCTTGTTCTCTTCATCCCGATAATGGTGATTTCCTCACTCGGCAAAAAAGAAGAAGCTGTAGAAGACTCAGGTCACAAAGAGTCCCTTCCCAAATCAATTTTCCTCATAATATTCGGTCTTGTTCTCCTCGTAAGCAGCTCAAGAGCGCTAGTCTGGGCGGCAAAAGACATCGCCACTGCTCTCGGAGTAAGCGAACTCATCATCGGACTCACGATAATCGCGCTTGGAACATCGCTTCCCGAACTTGCGGCATCGGTTTCAGCGGCAAGAAAGAACGAACACGGCGTCGCTTTCGGAAACGTTGTCGGCTCGAACCTTTTCAACACAATGTGCGTTGTCGGGATCGCAGGCACGATCACGCCGGTTGCTGTTGACCCGAAAATTCTCACACGCGATTTGCCGGCCGTGGCGCTTGTCACCCTTTTCCTCTTTATTTTCGGCATAAGAAAAAAGATAGACCGCGTTTCAGGCATTTTTCTCGTTGTGCTTTATATCGCATACACGATTCTTCTGGGACTTAAAATTATCTGATTTACTTCGAAAAAAGCGGTGCGAATTTTTTCTCGATATCGCCGTAGATTTCGGAAATTTCAAGGTTTCCGTCAAGATAGACGACTTTAAGTTTGTCCTCAAATTCCTTGATCACTTCGCGGTAATTCCTGTCAATCTGCTGCAGGAGTTCCTTTTTCTCGTAAAGTTCGGTCGAATCGCGGAATTTCGCAAGTCTTTTCACCGCTTTGTCGACTTTTACATCAACAAAAACAAGGACATCGGGAAGTGTTGCGAAACGGTTTATTCCCTTGACCCATTCGTAGCTTACGTTGAGCGACTGGTATGCGATCGAGCTGAAGAAGTATCTGTCTGTGATGACTGTCTGTTTTTTTCTGAGCGCGGGCCAGATCTCCTCTCTGAGATGGTTGATCCTGTCTGCCGCGAAAGAAAGGGCGAGCATCTCGTGAATAAGCGGAGTATCGCTGTTTGTTTCGCCTAAAAAATTGCGGACGATCCTCCCTGTCGCAAGAGATGTCGGCTCGGCTGTGAGATAAACCGCCTCCCCTTTCGTTTCCAGAAATCTTTTGAGTTCTTTGATAGTTGTGCTTTTGCCGCTTCCGTCAATTCCTTCGACTGCGATAAACATTATTTTTCCTCCAGAGAGTAAATTTTCAAATCATCGAATTCGACATCCGATTTCCAGTTCGCGAAAGAGAGTTTTGAATAGCCGTTCTCTACTTTGAGAGGCGTTTCGTCGTTATATTCCAAAAAAAGTTCTCCGTTCACGAACCATTTGATTTTATTGGACAATCTTTCAACTTTAATCTTGTATTCCTTTCCTTTTTCAAGACTGGCGTTCCTTTTTTCAGCACGCTTTTTCTCGTGCTCGTCAAGTTTTGAAATAACCGAAATACGGTTGTTCCAACCGCCCAGAATGAACGAATATCCGTCGCCGTGGTCGTGGATTTTTCCGTCGCCCCAGAGGTTGAATTTGACATCGACTGCGTCGCTCAAGCTTTTCATCGTAAGCTCAATCACAGCATTCTGCGGCAGATCGACCGATTTAAGGACAAGATTTCTGTTTTTCGCCGTTTTGCACCTGAGTTTTCCGTCGGAGATATGCCAGTCACCGCCCTGAATTTCGTAATTTTCACCTATTTCTGCGCGGTTGAAATCATCCTCGAAAATTTTGACCGGCTTTTTTTCAGAACTGCACGCAAAAACAAAAAAGAGAGAAAAAAGGAAAATAAAGGTTTTGGAAAGGAGTTTCATTTAGAAAAATTTCTTAATGTTTTCAATAATATAATCCTGTTCTTCCTTTGTGATGAAAGCTGAGATCGGAAGACTTACTATCTCTTTGCTGACACGCTCCGAAACAGGGAAATCGCCAAGTTTGTAGCCCAGATTTTCGTAAGCCGCCTGAAGATGAAGCGGTTTCGGATAGTGTATGGCAGTCGGAACACCTGCGTTTTTCAGGTGTTCGATGAATTTTTCACGATCTTTCACACGGATCGAGAACTGCGCAACGACTGAGTTTCGGTCTCTTCTCACCTTCGGAAGAACGATTCCGCCTACTCCTGCAAGATTGTCACAGTAATATTTCGCAGCAGAAATTCTCTTTTCAAGCGCTTCAGCGAGATGTTTCATTTTCACATTTAGAACAGCCGCCTGGACCGAATCAAGTCTGCCGTTTACGCCGACATACTGATGGAAGTATCTCGCCGTCTGACCGTGGACGCGGAGACTTGCGATCTTTGCCGCAAGAGCCTCGTCGTTCGTGAATATCGCGCCGCCGTCACCGTAGCAGCCTAGCGGTTTTGACGGGAAGAAACTCGTGCAGCCGATTTTTGAAAGATTGCAGCTTTTTCTCCCTTTATAAACCGCACCAAAACTCTGGCAGGCGTCCTCGATCACGGCGATCCCGTGTTTTTCGGCGATTGCGTTGATCTCATCCATATCGGCCGGCTGACCGTAAAGCGAAACCGGGATTATCGCCTTTGTTTTCGGCGTTATCTTGCTTTCAATGAGCTTGTAATCGATATTGTAGGTTTCTTCGTCGATATCGACAAAAACAGGAGTTGCGCCAAGAAGCGAAATGACTTCGGCAGTAGCGATAAAAGTGAAAGGAGTCGTAATGACCTCATCGCCCGCGCCGATCCCCAGAGCCATGAGCGAAATCATGAGCGCGTCCGTTCCGCTGCCGCATGTTATCGCCGCTTTTGAGCCTGTGTAAGCCGTAAGATTAGCCTCAAGTTCCTTTACCTGGGGCCCCATTATGAAACTCGCGTTCGTGCAGACTTCCTGTATCGCCGCATCAAATTCAGCTTTATATGCCGCGTATTCAGCCTTTAAATTCATAAATTCGATTTTTTGCATAGCTTTTCAACTCCTAAAATTTTACTACCGTCACCGAGTCACCACCCTCTTCGTTGCTCCCGGGAGCGAATGTAAATTTGTATTTTTTCTGCAAATCGGGAAGAAAATCACGGATGAACTTTTTAAGTTTTCCGCTTCCCTGACCGTGGATTATTGTAAGCGAGACCGCGCCGCCGCCGAAAGCCGTGTCAAGCGACTTTTCGATCTTCTCGGCAGCGTCCTCAACAAACATTCCTCTGACATCGCACATTTCGATATACTTTGATTCAACCGTGTTTTTCGATGCTTTTGTCTTAACTTCCTTTGAAAATTCAAGAACCAGAAGCCTTTCAACCGGCGAAACGAGCTGCTTTCCGCTGCTTGTGTATTCGGCTTTGTTTCCCTTGACTTTCTGCAAGATTCCTTCTAATTTCAAGAGCTTATCGTAAACAACGGTTTTACCTGGGATTACTTTGTCAAGGCAGTCGGCAAGTTTTTCGCCCTCTTTCGTGTCAAGTGCGACAGTCTGGCGGTTTATCGCGTCCTGGAGAGTTTCTTTCTCTTTTTTGAGAAGAACGACTTTCTGAGGAATTTCCTTTTCTCCGACTTTTTCAACTTTCTTTTTCAATTCAGCCTCCTCCATCTCAACGAGTTTTTTAAGGCTTCTGAGGCGCGTTTCCTCGAACTGTTTTTCCTTCGTTTCGAGCTTTCTGCGAAGTTCCGATATCTCGCGTTCCTCCGCTTTGATAGTCGCTTTCGCCGCCTCGACTTCTTCGGTGAGAACAGCGAGCTGCTCTTCTTTTTTGTGGAGACGGTTTATCAGCGGCTCGACTCCGCTTTCTTTCGCGAGAAGAAGCTTTTCGAGCTTTTCGACGAATTCCTGCGGAAAACCGATCTTGCGGACAAGAGAAAGGGCGTTGCTCGAGCCCACGATGTTGTATGAAAACTTGTATGTCGGCTTGTCTTTTGCCTCATCGAAACCCATAGCGACTGGAATGAACTTTTTGTTCTGAAGCGCAATCGACTTGACTTCTGCAAGGTGGCTTGTAACTACCGAGAAGCACCCTTTTTCAGCGACAAATTCAAGGTAAGCCCCTGCGATAGCGCCACCCTGAAGCGGATCTGTTCCCGTTCCGATTTCATCAATCAGCACAAGATCTTTGCTATTAAGTTTTTCCGCAGTCGCGCTGAGAAGACGCAAGTGGCTCGAAAAACTCGATTCTCCTGCAAAAGCGTCCTGATTGTCGCCTAAAATAAGGAAGATCTCCTCAAAAAACGGCAGTTTCGCCGAAGCCGCAGGAACAGGAAAACCCCGCACCGCAAGTTCCGCAATCGCGGCTACAGTCTTGATCGAAACAGTCTTTCCGCCTGCGTTTGGGCCGCTTACGACCATGATCTTCTCTTCATCCGAAAAGATAAAATCGTTTTTAACCAGATTTTCGCGACGGCTTAAAAATACCGGCGGGAACCAAGCCTGCGTGAGTTTCATCGAATCGTCGCTGAATTCCGGGATTGCGCAGCCGTTTTCCTTCATCCAGAAATATTTCGTGAAGACATTTTCGATATGGACCGCCCTTTCGATGCACTTTTCGACATAGCTGTAATTCCTGAAAAGAAGTCCGCGGAGCTCTCTAAGAATCCTGATGATCTCCTCAAGTTCCCGCGCCGCAAGAAGCGAAAGCGAGTTATTGTGCTCGATAAGCGGCATCGGCTCCAGAAACGCCGTCTGGCCTGTGCGGCTGTAGTTGTGGATAACACCTTTCACAGTCCGCTTGAAAACCGATTTGAACGGAAGAACATACCTGTCATCGCGAATCGTGAACCAGTCTTCCTGCAGGAATCCGCTGTATTCGGGCGAAGTCGTCATCTTTTTGATTTCGTCACCGATGTTTCTGTGCGTATCTGCAAGCTGCTTCCTTATTTTTGCAAGTTCTGGGCTCGCGTTCGAATTGATCTCCCCTTTTTCGTTCACGACCTGCTTTATCGTCATTTCAAGGCTGACATTGTACTCGAAATTTAGAAGAGAGTGTATTTTCGGGGTGAATCCCTGCCTTTTCAGCTCCTCTCCCGACCTTCTGACAACTCCCAGAAAATCGCCGATAGTCCGGTAATTCATCGCTTCAAGCGGCTCGTTGGCCTCGAACATTTCGGTGACATTTTTTACGCTGTCTAAATTGAACGGAAAAAGACTTCTGTAATCGTTTGAAAGCGCCGCTGCCTCACGCACAAGCGCAAATTCATGCTCACAGTCGTCGAATGAAAACCTTTCCGCCTCGTGGAGAGAGCGTTTTCCGTATTCAGAAAGAGATTTTTCACCGATCCAGTCAATTATCGAATTCCATTCAGAAAGCATGAATCCTCCGGGAAATCAAAACGAATTTTTTGAATAAATTTAGAACATTATATTGCAGCAGTCATCTTTTTGAGCCAAGCTTTTTCCTCTTTGCCAAGAAGCGGCGACAATGTCTTGAAAACAAGTTTGTGATAGTCGTTGAGATATTTTTTCTCTTCAGCCGTAAGAAGCGACGGTTCGATTGCGCGGATATCGATCGGGCACATCGTGAGATTCTCGAATCCTACAAACTGTCCCCATGCCGTTTTTTCTTTCGGAACAGAAAGAACGAGGTTCTCGATTCTGATTCCGTACTGATCGGGCTCATAGTAGCCGGGCTCGTTTGAAACAACCATTCCGGGAACGATTTTTGTATCGCTTCTGCGGGTCGAAATGCTCATCGGGCCTTCATGAACGCTGAGGTAAGCGCCGACACCGTGGCCTGTTCCGTGGAGATAGTTCTTGCCGTCTTTCCAGAGCGCTTCTCTTGCGAAAGCGTCAATGTTCGCGCCGGTAGTAAATCCCTGCGGGAACTGCGTGATGGCGATTCTGATATGACCTTTGAGAACGTTCGTGAAATCTCTTTTCATATTTTTGGTGAGTTTTCCCATCGCGACTGTTCTCGTGATGTCAGTCGTGCCGAAAAGATACTGTGCGCCGCTGTCAACAAGGTAAAGTCCTGCCGGTTTGAGCTCGCAGTCGGTTTCGGGAGTTGCGCTGTAGTGGATTATCGCGCCGTGTGCGCCGTAGCCGGAAATCGTGTCAAAGCTTAAACCTGCAAAGCCTTCGCCCTCTTTGCGGAAAGCTTCGAGTTTGTCGCTTGCCGAAATTTCAGTAATTTTTGTTTTGCCGATATTTTTGTCGAGCCAGCAGAGGAATTTTACCATCGCGACGCCGTCGATAACGTGAGCTTTCTTCATTCCTTCGATTTCGGTCGCGTTCTTGATTCCTTTCATTATCTGCGACATATTTTCGCCGTTTACGACTTCCGCTTTCTTGCTATCTACCGCATCAAGAAGACTCTGCGAAGTGCGTGCCTTGTCGATAAAGATTTTTCCTTTGAGTCCTTTGATAAAAGCGTAAATTTCTTCGTATTTATGAATAGTTACACCGTCTTTTGCGATTGCGTCGGCATCTTTTTTAGAAAATTTGCCCTCTTTTACGAAAAGGTCTGCTGTCTTTTTGCCGATAACACCGAAGCCCATGACAACAGGGTTGCATTCGACATCGTTTCCGCGGATATTGAAAATCCATGCAAGGTCGTCAAGAGAAGCGAAAAGGTGATAGTCAACGCCGGCTTCAGCCATTTTCTCTCTGATGTTTTCAAATTTCTCCTTTCTGCCGAGACCTGCGTATTTTACAGGGTGAAGGAAAGCTTTTCCGCTCGGGAAAGCAGGTCTGTCTTTCCAGATTTTATCAATAAGGTCTTCGCTGGAAGCAACTTTTATCCCTTTCGGTTCAAAAGTCTTTTTCAGATCGTCGACATCGTTGATCGACATTACAGACGCGTCAAAACTTACAACTTCGCCTTTTTTGAGTTCGCCGCCGATCCAGTCGGTGTAGCTCGGAGTTTCTGGAAGTCCAGCTTTGAAAAGAATTATCGTGCTTCCTTTAAGCTGGTTTTCAGCCTGAAGGAAATATCTTCCGTCAGTCCAGAGTCCCGCTTTCTTCATTGTGACAACAACTGTTCCTGCAGAACCTGTGAAGCCGCTTATCCATGCTCTCGATTTCCAGCGCGGTGCGACATATTCGCTCTGGTGCGGGTCTGCACTCGGAATGATGTAAGCTGCGATTTTTTTTGTCTTCATCAAAGCTCTAAGTTCAGCAAGTTTGGATGTGATCTGCATAATAACCCTCCTAAAAAATTGATATAAAAACTTAACTAAAATGCGCAGTCAGTGGAATAGGTTACATTCGTTCCAATTCCGTGAAGAGCGTTTACCGATGAATCTTCGGTGTTATTACTGAAATCATAGAAAGCGATCGTGCCGGCGTCTTTAGAAAGTTTCGACGGAGTAAATTCATTCTCGTAATAGTTTTCTTTTATTTTCAACTGGTCGATCTTGCCGTTGAAAAAGTATTCCTCGTCGCCAATTGTAGAGCTTCCGCCCGGCGCTATTTGTATTCCTTTATCCAAATAATATCCGATTGTCAGGGCTTCACTGACACTATTCGGTGCATAATCGTTGGTTTGCTTGGTTGTTTCTTTTGCCAACTTTCCGTTTATGTAAAGACGGAGATGCGCTGTGCCGCTATTGATATAGTAAGAAAGCGCGACATGATTCCATCCGTCATTGATCGGCGACTCGGTATTCGTATTTTCATATTGTGCCGTAGCGGTGAAATTATCCGTTCTCTCCCTGCCATAAGAAGTATATGTATACTCAAAACTGCCTTCCATGTTGTAATAAGTCTTCTGCTGCAGCGGATTATATCCTTGAGTCGACTTGTAGAAACCGCTCAGATAATATCCGTCGCCTTTTCTTACAATCGGAGCTTCGTCGTCAGTCGTAAGATTGCTGAAATCCTGCTTTACCCAGGCTTCGATCGTCCAGAAATGATTGAGGGCGAGAAGATCATTGTCCGCAACTTCGATTTTCGAACTTGAACCGTTGAAAACTGCTGAACAAAGCGGTTTGCACTCGTTGTCTTCACGGACAGTATTTGCTGCACACACATACTGGCAGATTTTAGGCTCACCGGAATCGTTGTATTCCGTGTTGTAGTTCTGTCCGAAATTCGTCCACTGACCGTCTTCAACGTCGTAATATTCAGTATAACTCTGGTCACTGCGCCATACGATATAATCAGCATTCTCACCTTCAGGAATCTCGCAGTTCACGATTTTGTAACATTTTTTGAGTTCATCTTCTTCGAACTCATCCCATGTTCCCCCTGCCGCAACGCACTTTTCCTTGTCTGTTACGGGAGTATCAGTATCCGAAGTGTCTGACGTATCTGATGTATCCGACGTATCCGAAGTGTCTGAGGTGTCTGAGGTGTCAGACGTGTCTGATGTATCAGTCGTGTCAGATGTATCTGACGTGTCTGACGTATCTGATGTGTCTGACGTATCTGAGGTATCAGTCGTGTCTGTTGAATCGGTATCAACAGAATCTGAATCATCAATTACTTCTGAACTGCCGTCATCTTTCTCGTCATCAGGAACCAGTCTCTGCGCACTCTCTTCGCAACCGATGAAAAAAAAGAACAAGCAAACCAAAGAAAAAACCTTAAACAGTTTCATATCTGCCTCCTCTAAAAAACTCGCAAACGCATTATTATAGGTTTTTCAAAAAATTTGTATAGTTTTTATTTAATTTTGTAGAAATAGAGAATTTCAGGAGAAACGATTACTTGCAGTCGCTGGAATAAACTATATGCGTTGCGGTGCCGTTCAAACCGCTCTTGGAATCATTGGCGTTACCGTTGAAATCCCAGAAAGCAACAGTGTTGTCGTCCGCACTGAGCGCACTCGGAGTGAAGGTTCCAGTATATTTAGCGGTATTCGAAATCTTGACGGAATCAATCAAACCTTTGAAGTGGTAGTTCGCATTGATGTTTGCTCCGATAACAAGAGCTTCATCATTTGTATTGACTGTCGGGGTTACATTCTGATTGTTAACTTTGTAATCTGATGACGCGACCTGCTCTCCGTTCAGGAAAAGAAGAAGTTGATAGGAATTCTGCCATCCTGAACTTGTTTTTTTCTGAACCAAAGCGACATGAGACCAGCCGTCGGAATAGCTCAGATTGCCCGCACTCGGATTGATTGTAGATGATTTTGTCTGCATCCCGCTTGTGTATGAATAACTGACATAGCCCATCATACTGTAACTCACATAGTTATTGTCACCCCACGAATAACTCTGCTTTTTGTATCCGGTGAGAAGATAAACCGGCGAAGTTGTATTCGTTCCTTTTCTTATTATCGGAACATTAGTATTCGTAAGATCTTCGTCAGCCTGCTTGATCCAAGCTTCGATTGTCCATGTGTCTGAATTAAGGTTCAGAGCATCGTTTGCGGGGATTGAAACTATTGACGAAGTTCCGTCAAAAACTGCGGAACAAAGCGAAGAAAGCGGTTTACACTGTTCGCCTTCTGCCGGACCGTAATTTGCAGCACATACATACTGGCACGGCTCAGGATCGCCGTCACCATACTGCGTTGCATAAGCCACAGGATTCCATGTTTCAGTATTTACATCGTAGTAGACCTTGTAACTCGAATCGCCGTTCCATTCGGAATTTGCGGGTTTATCATCGCAACCAACTGTTACATAGCAGTTTTGCGCCAAAGAATCCCATGTTCCGTCTGCAGAATTGCATTTTACTTCGTCTGATTCAGGTGTATCAGTGTCTGAGGTGTCCGATGTATCGGAGGTATCTGACGTATCTGCGGTGTCAGCAGTGTCTGATGTGTCAGAAGTATCTGAAGTATCTGAAGTATCCGAAGTATCAGTCGTGTCTGATGTATCTGACGTATCCGAAGTGTCTGAGGTGTCTGAGGTGTCTGAGGTGTCTGAGGTGTCTGAGGTGTCTGACGTGTCAGAGGTATCTGATGTATCTGACGTGTCTGATGTATCAGTCGTGTCAGATGTATCTGAAGTGTCAGATGTATCGGACGTATCTGAAGTGTCCGTCGTGTCTGTTGAATCGGTATCAACAGAGTCTGAATCATCAATTACTGAACTGCCGTCATCTGTCTCATCGGCAGGAACAATCCTTTTGACGCTATCCTCGCAACCAATAAGGAAAACAAACAAACAAACAAGAGAAAAAACTTTAAACAGCCTCATATCTGCCTCCTTAAAAAACCCATAAAACGAATTATTATAAAAAGATTTAAGAAAAAAACAAGACACCTTTGCCGCGCCGCTTGACTTTTCGTTCTTGTCGGCGCCTCCACCCAAATTTGTGTCGAAATATCGAGATGTCGAATTTTCGATATTTCAAAAGGCGGCAGACACTGTAACGACGAAACGGCGTGACGACGTAATGTTGAAATTTGTCTTTTCCTCTCTTTTTTGTATAAATCACAGATTTTCAGTTTTTTAAAACAAGTGAGGTTTTTATGGCATCAAAAGTGATAAAAAACAGTTATTGGGTTGTTCCGGGCGAGATAATGGCTGGTCCCTTCCCTGGAAGTTACGAAGATTTCAACGCCAAACTCCGTCTCCGTTCCCTTTTCGATGAGGGAATCCGCGCGTTCATCAACCTTCAGGAAGAAGGCGAAATGGCGCGCAGCGACAAAGGATACAACGAAAATTATTGGGATTTTTTCAGGATTTTCCTCAGAAACAGCAATACAGCAGAGATTGAAGGCGGTTTGGTAAGACGTTTTTCTATTCCTGACAAAACAGTACCCAGTGTTGAACTTATGAAGCAGATTCTCGATGAAATCGATATGCTGCACGCAAAGAAAATCCCGCTTTACATCCACTGCTGGGGCGGTTTGGGTAGAACGGCGACAGTTGTCGGCTGCTGGCTCATGCGTCACGGAATGGCAAACCGCGGCTCGGTCATCGACGAAATTTTCAGTCTGCGAAGCATCGGTGTCGATCCCGCCTATCTGGCCTACAAATCGCCTGAAACAGACGAGCAGGAACGCTTTGTTCTCGCATGGCAAAAAGGAGAATAGTTATGGAAGAAAAGATAGAACTTGTAAAAAAAGTCTATGCGGCGATCCATGCAGCCGCCGAAATAGCTGGGCGCGACAGCCGCGAAGTGCGTTTGGTTGCAGTTTCGAAAACTAAACCGGTCGAAGACATTATAGCTTTTCACAGAGTCGGACTTCGCGAGTTCGGAGAAAACTATGTACAGGAATTTGTTGATAAATTCGAGCAGCTTAAAGATCACGGTATAATCTGGCACTTCATCGGACATTTACAGAAAAACAAGGTAAAATATATCGTTGACAAAGCATTTCTCATTCACACGGTCGATTCATTCGAGCTTGCCGAAGAAATCGAAAAACAGGCTATAAAAAAAGAAATTCCGCAGGTCCGGATTCTGCTTCAGGTAAATGTCGGAAGAGAGGAGCAGAAAGGGGGCTGCGATCCAGAAGAAGTCTGTGAATTATACAACAAAATCAAAGAGTTGACGCACATTAAAGTCTGCGGACTGATGAGTATTCCGCCATTTATAGAAGCTGAGAAACTTCGTCCTTTCCATAGAAAACTTTTTGATCTAAGGGCTGAAGTAATAGAAAAATGCGGTGCCGACCCCGAAATTTTCAAAGAACTTTCGATGGGAATGTCGGAAGATTTCGATGTCGCGATTGAGGAAGGCGCAACGATCGTGAGACTCGGCACAATCCTCTTCGGAGCAAGGGAAAAGAAGGTAACACAATGATAACTTTTAAAGTTTTAAAAGAGTGCGGCAAATCCAGACGCGGCGTGATAACGACTCCGCACGGCGAAATACAGACTCCGATCTTCATGCCGGTAGGAACTCAGGGAACCGTGAAAGCAGTTCTTCCCGAACAGCTTGAAAATTTGGGCGCACAGATAATTCTCGGTAACACTTACCACCTTTTTCTCCGCCCGGGTCATCGACTCATAAAAGAGACTTTCGGCTCTCTCCACAACATGATGAAATGGAATCATCCGATACTCACCGACAGCGGCGGATTTCAGGTCTTCAGCCTGGGTCCATTGCGTAAAATCAAAGAGGAAGGGGTTTATTTCAGCAGTCATCTCGACGGCTCGAAACGGTTCATTTCGCCCGAGATCTCAATCGAGATCCAGGAAGCGCTCGGCAGCGACATAATGATGGCTTTCGACGAATGTCCGGCACTTCCCTGCCCCCGCGACTACATGATCGATTCGATGGAACGCACTACCCGCTGGGCTGCAAGATGCCTTGAAGCGAGAAAAGGAACAAACGCCCTTTTCGGAATAACGCAGGGCGGGACCGACATCGATCTCAGAATAAAGCACCTTGAAGAAATGACGGCTATGCCTTTTGACGGCTTTTCGATCGGGGGATTAAGCGTCGGAGAAGAAAAAGAGGAAATGTACAAAACTCTTGAAGAGATCCCCCATCTTCTTCCGGCTGACAAACCGCGATATCTCATGGGGGTCGGCACTCCGAGAGACATAATCAAAGGAATCCTCGAAGGGGTTGATATGTTCGACTGCGTAATGCCTACAAGAAACGCGAGAAACGGGCAGCTTTTCACGTGGAACGGCACTATGAACATCAAACGCACCGAATTCGAACGCGACACAAGACCGGTTGACGAGAAGTGCAGCTGCTACACCTGCCGCAATTTCAGCCGCGCATACCTGCGTCACCTCTACAAAGCGGGCGAATACCTCTCTCCGATTCTCAATTCGATTCACAATCTTCACTTCTACCTTGATTTGGTTGCAGAAGCCCGCAAAAGAATCGAAGAAGGAACTATCGCTGAATTTTACGCAGAAATTTCAAAAGTTTACGAAAGATAACCGCAGGATTTTCAAAAACTTGCCTTTCTCTCACCTTTCCCTATCATATTTTGTTTTCGATTTTTAGGAGATGAAAATGAAGAACTTTTTGGTTTTTGCAATTTTTACAGCTTTGGTTTTTGTCGTTTCCTGCGGCGGAGGTTCGTCTTCCGACAACAATTCAGTTGCAAATTTCGGAAAGCTCGGTCAGGAATGTTACCCTAACAAAAGCTGTGACGAAGGGCTTCTCTGCGAGGAAGAGACAAATCGCTGCATCGAAGATCCCGAAAATCCGTCAAATTCAGACAACGAAAATAGCGATAATGATTCTACTGAAAACAATGACAGCAATCCTGTCGAAGAGAACGATAAAGATAACCAACCAAACGACAACGACAAAGATGATAAAGATGATTCAGATGTAATTGATGATAACAACAAAGAAGACAAAGATGATTCAGATGTAAACGATAGCGATCCAATCGAAAATAACGACAATGACAACAATCCATCTGAAAACAACGATTCCGATTATACCAGCGATTTAAATAGGTTGTTTGGTAGCGAAATGATCATAACAAAAAGCAACCTAGAAAAATTGACACAAGCCCAGATAGATGATATAAGACGCGAGGAACATGACGAAGCGAAAAAGAGATGCCCCTACAACTACATACAACAACCAGAACGATATGATGAAAAAGGGAACATGTATATTGTTGATAAATGCGAAGGCAATATAGAAGAACCGATGTGGTTAGAACATACCGCCCCAAAAATTTTGCTTGATAGATATGGCGCTATTCCACCAGAACCCCAAAGGGTTGTTTCTATGACGGTTGATTATTCAAATAAAGGCAGTCAATCCAACATGAAAATCAGAGTTCCTTATCTGCTATTAGATGTTAATTTTGTGTCACAAAATTGCTTAAGTCAGGTTAACGAAGCTACATCAATTATTGAAATATGGCCTAATTCATATGCGTATAGCCATTCTGAAAGTTGTTATATAGACGGCGAAAAGAAAACACTGCCTATAGAGGCGAAAGCAACAAAACAAATCAGAACAATGCCTAATGATTATGTATCGTTATGTAAATCAATGCCGAACTATCAACTTGATGAAAGCGACAATGCGTGTTATACAACCATAGAAGAATTCGTATGGTTGGAAAGTGTGACACATAAAATACTTCCCCAAAAAAGCGACGGATTCTTGTATGGTTATCCTTGGGGCATCACATATATCGAAAGAGATTTAGATACCAATGTGTTTCATATGATTGTGCAATTTGGTAGAGAAATAAGTAACGGCATGACAGTATATGTAACACTGAAAAACGCAAAAAGTTGTATAGAGCAATGTCAAGGTAAAGAGGGTTGCACAAGCCATATCGAACCAAGCCAAAATGCTTCCAGAGGTTGCATAATCAATGGCGAAGAAGTCAAGGGCGAAGAGTGACCTCACTCAAACCGTCTCCAATGCTTTGCACCACTATAGTTTGAGATCTTTCACATCGTTCAAGATGACTGCAGGTGGGCAGACTTAAGCTCCGACAAACGACTTTACATTTTTTCCAGCAAAGATTCAGTATCGATTTCCATTCGGCTGAAAGCGAACCACTTTTTACCCAAGTCTTTCAGAGATGCACCGATGTGATAGACTGTGTCATCAATGCACAGAAAGCGGTCGTGGGAATGAGTAAAAACATGAATCGGTATCGGCGTATACTGGCTGTCGTGCCGCTGAATATCAAGCTGAAGCTGAGCATTCGGCGAATGTGTGTAGATTTCTGCCGTGACTCCGCTTCCGCGCTTGTCAAGCAAAGTCAGGACACTTTCATCAATGTAGTTGTCAATCAGAATGATCCTGCGGACTGCACTTTTGACCAGCTTAGAGGCAAGTTCGTAAGCATCGTAGATCTGCCCTTCAAAAAACACGCCTTCAACCGGAGGCAGTGCAGTGCGGACAAAAAATTCAATTCTTTCTTCTGTCCGGCTCACACGCTGTTCCAGCCGTTCAAACCGCTGATTGACGGAATAACCTTTTAGCAGGAATTCTTTCAAAACACTGTTCGCCCACTGTCTGAAAAGTATTCCCTGACTGGATTTCACCCTATATCCAACAGAGAGAATCATGTCTAAATTATAAAATTCCACAAATCTTGTTACCTGACGACCACCTTCATTTTGAACTGTCGCAAAATTTGCGACAGTTGCCATATCCCGCAATTCTTCGTGCAAAGCATTGTTAATATGTTTTCCGATAGTTTTAACGTCACGCCCGAAAAGAACCGACATTTGATTTCTGTTCAGCCATACGGATTCGTCTGCCATCCTGACTTCCAAATGGATCGTATTGTTCGGTTGGTAAATCACTATTTCATTTTCCATTTCAAACTCCATCAAAAAATCACAGACAAACAAGATAGAAATTTTAATAAACAAATCAAATTTTGTTATAAAAATTTTATTTAACACTTTAACTGCAAGATAAGAAAACCTGATGGCAAAATCACATTTATCCGACATCGAACTCTTGGAAAAAGCCTTCACCTGTATTTTCGGGAAATGATATGCGGGCGAGCCGCCCGCGCTCCGACAAACAACTTTACATTTTTGCCAGCAAGGATTCGGGATTGATTTCTAAATAATGAGTAAAAAAAATCATTTTATTAGAAACAATCATAAAAATGCGTGGATTTTCTTAAAATATATGTGTATAGTTGCGGCGTTTTCTGTTTCGCTTGACGCATTAAAAGGAGGAGAAATGGTAAAAAAACAGATTTTCGGAACAGACGGAATCAGAACGACGGCAAATGTTTATCCGCTTACTCCTGAATCGGCGGTAAAAGTCGGAAAGGCCGTTACGCGCTGGTTTCAAAAGCAAGATCCAGCAAAAAAAATCGAGGCTGCAATAGGCACGGACACGCGTATTTCTTCGGAAATGCTGAACGCAGCTGTTTCAGCCGGAATAATGAGCGCCGGCGGCAACGTGACAGACCTCAAAGTGGTCTCGACTCCGCTTGTAAGCGATTTCGTCCGTACCAACAAATGCGATTTCGGCATCGTCATTTCGGCAAGCCACAACCCTTTTGAAGACAACGGAATCAAGATTTTCAATTCAAATGGCGAAAAGCTCAATGACGAACAGGAACTTGAGATCGAAGCGATATTTTTTGATGAAAACGAAGCGCAGAATCCGACCGGAAAAGATGTAGGAACTGCAAAAATCGCCGAAAATCCTGAATTCGACTACGTTTCAAGGATAGTCAGGGCATTTGAAGCTCTGAAAGATTCCGAGATAAAAATCTGCATCGACTGTGCAAACGGCGCGACTGCGAAAATTGCAAAAAAGATATTCTCGGCATTTACCAAAATGGAAAAATTCTTCTTTTTTACAGAGGCTAACGGTGTCAACATCAACGACAACTGCGGTGCGCTTCACCCCGAAAACCTCGCTCCGAAAATACTTGAACACAACTGCTTTGCAGGTTTTGCATACGACGGTGACGGCGACAGACTTATCACAGTTGACGAACTCGGAAGAGTCGTTGACGGCGATAAAATCATCGGAATAATAGCAAAATATCTTAGTAAAAACGGCAGACTGGCTAAAAACACGGCCGCTGTCACGGTTATGAGCAATGTAGGACTTGAAAAGCACCTTGCAAACTGCGGAATAAGCCTCGAAAGAACGAATGTCGGAGACAGATACCTTGTCGAAAGAATCAACGAAAAAGGATTGAGCCTCGCTGGAGAAAACAGCGGACATCTCATAATAAAAGAGATAAATCCGACGGGGGATGGCATCGTAGCGTCACTTATGATTCTCAAAATTCTCTCTGAAAGCGGCAGAAAACTTTCCGAACTTGCCGACGAAATCGAGCTTTACCCGCAGATTCAGGCAAAAGTCAAAGTCATGGAAAAAACCCCGATTGAAGAAATCCCTGGACTGTGCGAACTCATCAAATCGCAGGAAGCACTGCTTGAAGGCGGCAGAATGCTCGTCAGATACAGCGGAACAGAGCCTGTAATGCGCGTCATGGCTGAAGGACCCGACAGTGCTAAAGTTCAGAATGCAGTTGATAAAGTTGCTGATTTCGTAAAAAATCTTAATGGAGGCAAATGATGAAAAAATTCTCTATTCTACTTCTCGCGATGCTTTTCTGCTTTGTATGTTCATGCGGAAGTTCAGGCAACAAAGAAAAAGATGATTCAGACAAAATTGACGAAACCGATGTCGATACAACGGACGATTCGGACGCTGCCGATGTCTCCGACACTGACCAAAAGGATGATTCTGACACTCAGGAAGCCGTAACCGACAGCGATACCGAAAAAGACGATTCCGATACGGCTGAGAGCGGAATCTGCTCGCCGAATCCGTGCGACACCGAGGAAAACCGCGCCGCACACAAATCAAGATGCATGCCGGAGAATGAAGGCACTTCATACACTTGCGAATGTGATGCTTCTTACTACTCCGACGGAGGTATCTGCTGCCCGGCTCATTCATCGGAAAAGAATGGAAAATGCCAGTGCGACACCTACTACACCGAACCTGAAGATGAACCGGGAAAATGCGTGGCTGCATGCACCGAAAATACGATCGAAGGCCTTAACGGCTACTGCAAAGGAGACTATATCTGCCAGCAGGGAACATGCATAAAAGACCGCTGCGCTTCCTACACATGCCCCGAAAACAGCACCTGCACTACGAAAAACGACGAAGCATTCTGCCAGTGTGACGCTCCGCTTCAGATGAGCAACGGAAAGTGCTGCCCGAAAAATTCGACGAATGTAAACGGAACCTGCAAATGCAGCGCAGGTTACGAATTGTCGGGAAGCGAGTGCGTAATGAGCGCAAATAATCCGTGCAAGAAAAAACCGTGCAGCCAGGCCAACAATCCGGGACAACCCAACAAAAACACATGTGTTCCTGATAACAGCGAAGCGGGTTACCACTGCGAGTGCAATACAAGCTACGAGGAAGACTCTGACGGAAAATGTAAAGAAATAGTTTACGATGTCTGCCCGAACAACATGCAGTGTCTCAGAGGCTACTGCCTTCCGCAGGATCTCAGCAACGAACAGTGCATTAAAGACAGCGACTGTCAGGAATTCGGCGGAAACGCCACATGTTCGGCTCCGAATGCAGCCGGCGGCGTATGCTCAGGCTGCACTGCCAACAGCGACTGTCCGGGTAACACGCAGTGCAACGACACTTACGGAACATGCGCTCTGATGTGCGACAGCGACGACGACTGCCCTTACGGCAGATGCCATTCGACCGGCTACTGCGTTCAGAAATACTGTTCGACCGACGAAGACTGCTTTAACGGAAGCGTATGCAAATATTCAACAGGCGACGGCGACGGAATGTGCCAGAGAGCTGCATGCCACGAAACAGCATGCTCTTTCTCAAATCCGCACGGAACCTGCCCGAATGCGAACGAAGCCTGCATAAACGGAGAGTGCATTTCAAGCTGCTCGCCGAATCCGTGCAACGAGACGAACAGAACAAAATGCGAAATAAAACTCGGCGTTCCGACATGCCTCTGCGACGACGGAACAGTTGAAAATAACGGAAAATGCCTGCCGAAAACTCAGACATGCCCGACAGGCTTTGTCTGCAAAGGCGGTTACTGCGCAGACATAAACGACCCGACATTCTTCTGTGCAGAAAATTCCGACTGCGGCAACTCTATGACCTGCACTTCATCAAGCCTTCCGTCAGGTCAGTGCAACGGATGTGCCTACACATCTGATTGTCCCGGTGCTGCCACGGATGAAGCTGTCGTATGCGTTAAAGCCGGATCTTCCGGTTACTGCATGAGAAGATGTACCGCTAATGAAGAATGCAGCGAAGGTATGATCTGCAGATCAAGCGGTTTAGGCAATTACTGCGGCAGAAAGGAGTGCTCAAAACCGTCCGACTGTCCGGCAAACTACACCTGCAAGCCGTCATCCGACAGTTCAGAAAGCGGAACCTGCTCAAGAATACCGTGTGAATAGCAGAGCGAAGCTTTTTTCCTTGTATTTTCTCCCAAAAACATTTGTTGTTGACACTTCATTCAGGAAAAATAAAATCTCATGATTTTTGTGGAGGTAACCGTGAAAAAAATATCTTTTTTATTCTTTTTTCTCTTTTTCGTAACGCTTCTTTCTGCTCAGGAACCGCTTCCCGACAATCTCGAAATAAGGCAGCTTCCCGTTGCTCCGGTGGTGGAACTCCCCGCGAATTACGATGAACTTATCAAGGCATCGAAAGGGAACATTCAGGAAAAAAAGATTGACGAAATTATCGGCAAGGCTCTCAAAAGCAGTCATGTCGTAATAGAAACGCTGAATGATTTCATGTTTTTGCAGGTTGTTCCCAACTTTGCTTACGCTGATGAAAAAGGAGAAGAAAGACTCGGAGAAGATTTAATGGAAATACTTCATTCCGGCAAAATTTCTGCTTCCGCAAATTCTCAGTTCATGAGTCTGGATTACCTCGAAATGAAGCTGATGGGGCTTCCGTTCAAAAGAAAAGTCGTCGATAATCTTGTTTTGGGAGCCGACAAGTTTGATCTTTCGATATCGCTCACATTTTTCATAAACATGAACAAACTTACAAACATGGTTTTGAATTCACTTGAAAATTCAAAAGATTTCAAGCCAGTGTTCAATCAGGCAGAAAAGTTTTACCGCGCAAAATTCGAAGGCAGCAAAATGCTTTACTTCATCCGTATTCCGAATATCGCATACGAGATTGCATACACAGGTGAGCTTTACGAAAACATCATCGCTAAAAATATCAAAGAAGCCATTTTCATACACGACGCAATTAAAAATGTCGAAAGCAAAATCGAAAAAGACCCCCTTCTCTCTTTTGACGGAAGGTATATTAAAGGGGTAAAAAACGACAAAATACTGATTGATCTGTGGTTCCTTCCGCAAAAAACGGCAATGAACAAGGCTGAAGCAGACAAAATCATATCGAAAGCTCTTAAACACGAACCGGTAAACATCTCCGGCAACGAAAAGGAAGGCAAATGACGACGTGCCCGCACTGTAAAACTTTAAATAACAATTTCTACTACTGCAAAGGTTGCGGAAGAAAAATTCCGCATAGCTTAAAACCTCAAACGAGAAAAGAGTCTTCAAAATCTGATTTCACAGAAGAAGTTATTGATATTATTGAAAGAAGTCTTCTAACTTCCGATGTTACTATGACTAATATCTCAAACATTGGCGGAATCAGCCTTGATGAAATATCAAAAGAAGAGGGAATTCTTCTTGTCGGAAACGAACAGTGGCGTGACATTTCCCATAAACAGCAGTGCGCCTGTTTCTTTGGCGAAATTGTCTGCATATATCTGATTTCGGCAATCATAACAATGATAGGATTCATCGCCGGAGCAAACAATATTGAAATGATATTCCAGCTTTATGCTTCGGTATTTCTGGTTCTTTCACTCATAATATGGTTCATCGTCCCCTATTTTTCCGGTTTTTCCCTTGTTTCTTCGCTTCTTTACAACTGCTCCATGTTCACCTGCGACGATGAAAACATGAAAAACAAGCCGAAAAATCTATTTATGATGTTCCTTTTCTCCTCTGTACCGTACATTTTTGTCGTGCCATTTTTCTATTCGCTGTTAAAATCAAGATTGTCTGAAGACTATAGGCCAATCGCTTTTTCAATTAGCGGAATCAAGTATCTTGAAAAAATAGAAAGTGGAAAATAGCGCTTCTAAGCTCTGTTTTTTCTCAGAAAAACAACGAAATCGTTGAGATTGAGCCCTGTGTAGCCGCTTTTTATCATTAGTCCGTATCTATCAAGCAGTTCCGCAGAATTATAGCTTTCAAGCGCGGATGAAATTTCATTTCCGGGTATGGTTTTCAAACCGCCTTCGACCACAGCTCCGGCAAAGGGCGAGTTTCCGTCTATTCCGTCGCTTGAAAGAGCGCAAAGTTTCATTCCTTTTTTTTGCAGAAACGGCAGCATCGTAAGAGCGAAATGGCTCATTCTGCCGCCGGTTCCGGCATTTTTTGCATCAATTTTCAAAAGAGGCTCGCCTGTAACCAGAATGCTTTCGGCACCAGCTTCGATCCTCCTTAAAAGAAGGTTTTTCAATTCATCTACGCTCCCTGTGAAACGCCTGAAAGATTCGGTGTTTTCCGGTAGATTTTTCAAAAGCGCATCGTGCAGCGAATCGGAGTCTGCACACTTGAAAAGATGAGTGTTTTTAAGGTTTTCCCTGAAAAAAGGCATGCTTCCGACAAACTTTTCACCGCCCTCAAACGGAATGTCGCTTGCGACAAAAACATAAAAACCGGTGTTTCCGAACATTTCCGCGAATTTTCCGTTCTTAATTAGCGAATATTCGCTTCTTTTTTTATTGATCTCAGTTATCGGAAGGCCGCTTTTAAGCAGTTTTTCGTTGAGTTCAACTGCCTCTTTTTCGTTCAGGCTTTTTTCGATCAGAGCCGAACTTCCGCCGCTGAGAAGCACAACAACATTTTCCGGCTCATGCTTTTTTATGAAATTTATCAGCTTTTCTGCCGCCTCAAAACTCTTTTCAGTAAGGTGCGGATGACTTGAAAAGAAAGTTTCTACATTTTCGGGAACATTACACTTTATCCCTTCAGGAAGCACCGCAAATGCGGGCAAAGCGGCCGTTTCCGGATAGCGCAAAACGAACTTTTCATACATATAACCAGCCGATTTTCCTACACTTATTACAACTTTGCGCGGTTTTTCGCGGACAAACTCAAATGCTGAAAAATCAAACTGAACCGATTTCAGAAAATCGAGATATTCTTTTGCATTATCAAACATTGCCAACAAAGACCTCCGAAAGATGAATCTTGATACAGCAACACCCTTATTTTTTCAATTTTCTCTCAACATTAAAGTGCTGCAAAATCACAAAAAAGAAGCCATGTAAACGGGAAGGCATGTCGTTTGACCGTCTTTCTGAAGATCTTTCGTATAAAGCAGGATTCTTTCAGATACGCGGGAAGAAAACTTTTCGCAGAAAGCATCCAAAGATTTGTGTGTTTTATATCCAGAAGATTTGACTTCGACCGGAACCAGCTTGTTCCCTTTCGACAAAAGAAAATCGACTTCATAGCTATGCTTGCCGGATGCCGGAAAAGTGTAGTAGTAAAGTTCATAACCCGAAGCGCGGAACATCTGTGCTACAACATTTTCATAAATATATCCCAAATTGGCTTCAAGTTTGTCGGAAAGAAGCTTCTGATAGATGATATTTTCGGTAAAATCCTTATCCCAGAAAGCCAAAGTCACAAAAAGTCCGGTGTCACCCACAAACATCTTGAAACGCGAACTTTCCCGGCTCAAAGCAAGTCCTGCGTTCGGATCAGAAGAATGGTACGCGATATTGACTATCATGCTTTCATAAAGCATTTCCAGCAGTTCAAAAGTCTTTTCCTTTCTGATGTTTTCCACAACCGTAGTCACTTGATAGTGCTTTTCAGCTTTGCCAAGTTCTGAGGGTATTGCACGGAACATTGCGCGCAGTTTGCCTGTCGAATCGAGTTTGTGAAGGTCTTCGATATAGAGATTGATGATTCTCCTTTTCACACCATCTACCGCTTGAAGATTGTTTGTTTCGAGATAGGTCTCAAGCGCCTGAGGCATACCGCCGACCAGCATATAAAGCCTGAAATCGCGCATGATTTTGCGGTTTACGGCTTCTCCCAAAGGAGCGCGGCTTACAAAAAGATCTTTCAGAATCGGAATCGTGGCAGTATCGCCGACCGCCCAAGAAAACTCCTCGTAATCCATCGGAAACATCTGAATACGCTCTTCCTCGCTCGGAATAACGATGTTCTGCACATTCTGTTTGATACTGATAAGCGAACCTGTTTCGATGTAGTCGTACCTTCCGTCTTCGACAAGATGCTTGATCGCCTGTCTTACATCAGGCCTGAGCTGCACTTCATCGAAAACGATAACGGATCTGCGTTCATAAAGATTTGTGCGGTAAAGAATCTGCAGCCGCATAAAAAAGTAGTTGAGATCGGAAAAACCTATATCCAGCAGGTTCCTGATTTCTGCCGACAACTTGGAACAATCAATCAGAATGTAGGATTTATACTCGTTTTCAGCAAACTGCCTTGCCAGAGTTGACTTTCCGACACGCCTTGCACCTTCTATCAGCAAAGCACTTTTTCCATTGGATTCTGCCTTCCATTTGAGCATTTTTTCGTAAGCTTTTCTCTTGAAAATTCTGTCCAAAACAACCTCCCAAAAGAATCTCACCATAATCATACTGATTTTATTGCTGTTTTTCAAGAAAATACAGCTGAACGCAAAATTTTTTTTATAAATTTTACAGCTGAGCGCAAAATCTTTTCTGCCAAAAATACAGCTGAGCGCAAAATTTAGGCTTTTTTTAGACTATGTGCCAGAGATTATAAAAAAGAAATTTTTAGATGAACAGCATCGAACAGCCGTCGGATTTGCACTAAAACTCAAATATCGCTTCGTAATTATGTTCTTTGTAGGAAACTTTTACGCCTTTGATTGCGGTGACTTCTTCTTCCGATTTTCCTTCATAAACCATCGGCATGACATGGCAGCATCCGGCACACTTTGCACCCGCATTGGGATCTGTGTCGTGTTGTTTGATGAAGACTTCGAGAATGTTGTCTTTTACTCCGCCTATTTCATAGCCGAATTCCCAGTCATCACCGCACGGAAAATTGCCGTACCACTCGAAATTGAGAACTTTTCCATCTTTTTTAGTAACTTCAAGATAGTCGTGACAAGGATAATATCCGCCCTCTTTTTCATAATCC
>Ga0310696_10001448_pt1 | contig 34235 bp, 32 predicted proteins | sample AusTroGonzalo_MG_4_FD_203885 | JGI IMG/M metagenome (GOLD analysis project Ga0310696, IMG submission 203885) | Bovine rumen microbial communities from tropical cattle in Woodstock, Queensland, Australia - Gonzalo_02 (v2) (version 2) | ecosystem: Host-associated > Mammals > Digestive system >... | reverse complement strand
CCGTCGATTCATTGACCGTACACCGTGACACTCTGGCCGTCGTCGGAGCGTCCCCCGCTGTCGGGAACAAGGAAGAAGAAACGACACCGGAAACACCGGCACTGGACCCCCTGTCACAGAAAAAAGAGCAGGAAAAAGCCCGGAAGGAGGAGGAAAAGAAGCGCAAGGCGGAAGAGAAAGCCAGGATTGACGCCGAAAAGAAGGCTGCCAAGGAGGCCAAATGGGCTGAAGAGGACCGGAAGTATCAGGAAAAGCAAGCCGTCAAGGCTGCCAGGAAACTGGAAAAAGAACGGGCACGCAAGCTCCGCGCCCTGAAGAAACTGGAAAAGAAAGCCGAAAAGGAGCGCCGCCTTTTTGAGCGCTATCTGGAACAAGAACGGGCCCGCGCCGAAAAGAAAGCCGCCCGCGAAGCCGAAAAAGCCCGCAAGAAAGACGAAGAAACCACTCAAACTCTTTGATATGAAACGTATCTTTTCCCTTTGCGCCGTACTGCTGGTGGCGGTGACGGCGATGGCCCAGGACGGAGCCAAAATGTACGGCATCAAGTCCGGCTCGATCAAGACCGAAATGGACATGATGGGACAGACCATCACGACCACGACGTATTTCGACAATTACGGCGCCCTCCAGTCCGCCGCGATGAACATGATGGGCATGGACATGGTCACCATCACCAAGGACGGCAAGACGTACCTGGTGAACAAGGGCGAGAAATCCGTCCAGGAAATGCCGCAGATGCAGCAGAACATCAACTTCCTGAACCTGACCGATGAGGCGGTCAAGCAATTCAAGGTCAAGGAAACCGGCAAGGAAACCGTCTCCGGCAAGGAGTGCACCGTCTATACTGCCGAAATCAGCCAGATGGGCCAGACCGCCAAGGCGACCTATTCCGTCTGGAACGGCATTCCGATGAAGTCCGTCATCGATATGGGCGGATTCAGCATGAGCCAGAAGGTGGTCGAGGTCAAGGAAGGCCCGGTCGATGCCTCCCTCTTCGAGATTCCGAAGTTCTGACCGGACTTCACATTACCCCTTTTATCGCGCCCGACTTTTCCCGGGCGCGATTTTTGCAAAATTTGTTTATCTTTGTAAGGAAGATAGACACCCTCAATTCGTGCGAAAACCTTGGATATCGGCCATGGAAAGCCGCGTTCTTGTCACCCGGCGCGTATCGAGGATGCGGTAACATACTTATAATCAATAGTTTCACATTGTGAAACTATTGCGAAGCTATGTGCCCGTTTTTAATAATCCCGCAAAATGATTCCTCGTAAGCATTGTTTGCCCGCCTTGTGCATCGCCGGGGCGGTCCTGCTGTCGGCATGCAGCACGGTGAAGAATATCAGTTATCTGCAGGACCTCCAACCGGGCATCCCCATCCATGTCCAGGAAACCCGCCAGCTGACCCTCCAGCCAGGAGACCGTCTGCGCATCACGGTTTTCAGCCGGGATCGGGAATTGACCGATCTGTTCAACCTGTCCGACCGCAATACAGCAAGCGGAGCGAACGGCGAGCGCCATCCCTATACGGTACGCACCGACGGAACCATCGAAGTTCCCACCCTTGGCTCGCTGCGCGTGGATGGTCTGACACGCCAGGACGTCGCGGACTTGATCAAGTATCGGTTGATTTCCTCCAAGCTCCTGCTGGATCCCACCGTCATCGTGGAGTTTTATGATCCCTCCTTCTTCGCCCTCGGCGAAGTCGGCCGCAAGGGGCGCATCATCATTCCGACAGACCAGTTGACCCTGGTCGAAGCCCTGGCCCTGGCCGGAGACCTCTCCATTGACGGCAAGCGGGAGAATGTCCTGGTCCTGAGAACGGTGGACGGAGTCCAGACTCCCTACACCGTGGACCTCACCAGCATGAAGAGCGTGTACGGTTCTCCGGTCTATTACGTGCAGCAGAATGACATCATCTATGTGGAACCAAACCAGAAACGGGCCAATCAGTCGGACCAGAATGCCGGTACCCTCCGGTCGCTCGGTTTCTGGATGTCCCTGCCATCCTATATCGTCTCCCTGGTGCTGATTTTTAACCAGTTCAAGTGATTGTTATGGAAAGAATGACCTCTTCCTCCCCCGCAACGGTCCCTGTTCCCAGACAGGCCGCCACGTCACCGGCTATCCTTCTCAAACAAATCCTGGGCATCGGGCTCCGCAACTGGTACTGGTTCGTCCTCTCGCTGGCGATTGCGATGGGCGTCGCCGCCTACCTCGTCCTCAGCAAGACCCCGGTGTACCAACGTACGGCATCCATCCTGATCAAACCCATGGGCGGAGACGCAACGGACAATACTTTGCGGGAGCTCGGCATCTCCCAGACCTCGACCAACCTCACCAACGAACTCCTGCTGATGAAATCCGGCGCCGTGGCCGAACAAATCGTGCGTCGGCTGAACCTGGACGTGGATTACACCCGGGAGGGACGGTTTTATACCATCACCCTGTACGGACGGGACCTTCCGATACAATTGAGCTTCTGCGATCTGGAGGACAGGGCACAGGCTTCCCTGATGGCAACGTTGCGATCGGACGGAACCCTGACGCTCGATCATTGGAAAAGAGCTGGGCAACCCCTGCCGGACCCGGATGTCCAGGCACATCTGGGCGACACGGTCAAGACGCCTCTCGGGCGCATCATCGCTGCTGCTTCGCCCTACTACCGGGACGGTCAAACTTGCCAGGTCCGGGTTACCCGCTCCGGCATCCATACCGCGAGTGACCGGGTCCGGGGCCGCATTTCCCCCAATCTCCGGGACAAGAACTCGTCCATCATCGACATCAAATACAAGGATGTTTCCCTGGCACGTGCCGATGACATCCTGAATACGCTCGTGACCGTGTACAACGAGCAATGGATGAAAAACCGGAACCAGCAGATCGTGAGCACGAACGACTTCATCCGGGAACGGCTGGCCGTCATCGAGCAGGAACTCGGAAACGTGGATCTGGATATCTCCACTTTCAAGTCCAAGAACCTGATTACGGACGTGGATGCGGCCGGCGCCATGGCCATTTCCGAAGCCAATGACGCCGCCCGGCAGGCCTCTGAGCTGAATGCGAGAATCGGGCAGCTGCGGTCTGTGTATGAATATGTTGCGAGTCTCCAGGGGGATAACCAGCAGATTCCGGTCTTTTCCAATATTGACAATGGGGCGATCCTCCAGAAAATCGCCGAATACAACAACCTCATCCTGCAGCGGAACAACCATCTGGCTTACTCCTCGGCCCAGAACCCGCTGGTCGTGGACCAGAACAAGCAACTCGCCCAGATGAGAAGCACCATCGTCAGCGCACTGTCCAACGAGATCAACGCGCTCCAATCCCGGGCCGGATACCTGCAGGCAACCCGCGGCCAGGCTTTGGGCAAGGTTGCCAAGAACCCCAAGCAGGCCAATTATCTCCTCTCGGTGGAACGCCAGCAGAAGGTCAAGGAATCCTTGTACCTGTTCCTCCTCCAAAAACGCGAGGAGAATGAACTGTCCCAAGCTTTTACGGCTTACAACTCGCAGGTCATCGAACCGGCCCACGGAAGTTGGGAGCCTGTCGAGCCTGTCGCCAAAAGCATCTACCTGATTGCCTTCCTTCTGGGCCTGGGCCTGCCGGTCCTCATCCTGCTGCTGAAGGAATTCCTGACGACAACCGTCCAGGGAAGGACAGATCTCAAGGCTCTCCAGACACCCTTTGCCGGCGAAATCCCGCTGGCCGATGGTAAAAAGCGATGGATGCTGACTTGGAAGAGGAAGGCAAATGCCCCGGTTATCATCGTTTCGGACAAGAGCCGGAACGTCATGAACGAGTCTTTCCGCGTGGTCCGGAGCAACCTGGAGTTCCTGCTGGGCTACGAGGCCAGCCACAAGGTCATCATGCTCACATCCATGGACCCGGGCAGCGGAAAGACCTTCATCACCGCGAACCTTTCGACTGCCATCGCACTCAAGGAGAAGAAGATCCTCGCCATCGACCTGGATCTCCGGCGCGGCAGCCTGTCAGGCTATGTCGGGAAGCCGCACAAGGGCCTTTCCGGGTATCTGAACGGCCAGTTCGGGGATTTCCACGAACTCATCGTTCCGATGGGCCCGGTGGATGTCCTGCCTTGCGGCGCCCTGCCACCGAACCCTTCCGAACTGCTTTATACGCCCCGGTTCGCCGAGATGATGGAGGCGGTGCGAGGCGAATATGACTATGTGCTGCTGGACTGCCCGCCGGTGGAGATGGTCGCAGATCCGGCCATCATCAACCGGTACGCCGACCTGACAATCTTCGTCGTCCGCGCCGGACTGATGGAGAAGAGCCTGCTGCCCGAAATCGACCAATGGTACACAGAAAAGAAGTATAACAACCTTGTCGTCCTCCTGAACGGGACGGAAGACAAGGGCGACCGCTACGGCTACCATAAATACGGCTATCACAAATACGGGTACCATTCATATCGCTACGGAGACTCCGGAAAATGAATGACACCGCCATTGAGTTCGACCATGTCGGAAAATTATACCGGCTCAAGAACGTCGGTAGCGGCACACTGTCGCACGATCTCAACCGATGGTGGCAGATGCAGGTCCTGGGCCACGAGGACCCCTTCCTGAAGATCGGGGAGATCAATGACCGGGCCCACAAGGGTCAATCCGACTATATCTGGGCGCTGAAAGACATTACCTTCTCTGTCAAGCAGGGTGAGGTCGTGGGCATCATCGGCAAGAACGGTGCCGGGAAATCCACCCTTCTGAAGCTCCTTTCCCGCGTCACGGGCCCCACCGTCGGCGAAATCCGCACCCGCGGCCGCATCGCCTCCCTCCTGGAGGTCGGCACCGGCTTCCATCCCGAAATGACCGGCCGTGAGAACATCTACATGAACGGCGCTATCATGGGTATGACCAAAGCGGAAATCGGCCGGAAACTGGATGAAATCGTGGATTTCGCCGGTATTGAGCGTTACCTGGACACGCCGGTGAAACGCTACTCCTCCGGCATGACCGTCCGGCTGGGTTTTGCCGTTGCCGCCTTCCTTGAGCCGGAAATACTGGTGGTCGACGAGGTGCTGGCCGTGGGAGATGCCGAGTTCCAGAAGAAGGCGGTCGGGAGAATGCAGGAGGTATCGAAAGGCAAGGGGCGGACGGTGCTGTTCGTGAGTCATAACATGGCGGCGGTGAGAAGTCTTTGCCAGCGGGGAATTGTCCTGGAGAATGGGGTGATGGCGTTTGACGGGACGGCGGAGGAGGCGGTGGACCGTTATTTGTCAACGACCCGGCAAAACGAGCACAAAAAGATTGTCGACTGCATTACCAGGCAGAAACAAACGCTCTCCATCCAGGACATTTTCTTTAATGGTTCACCTCTCAACAATACGTCCCTTCACCCGGGACAACGGCTGCTCCCGCTCCGTATAGAAGGGATTACCCGGGAATCCATGAAATGCGAAGTGAAGCTTGTCATTAAAAAACTTGACGGAACGCCTATGGCCTCCCTGAACGAAGGAAGGTATCTCGGGCAACTCTACGATGTGCCTGCCGGATCTTTTTCCCTGGAAAAAAAAATACGGCTTCCAAAGTATCTGGCTGACGGAGACTATTTGGTCGACCTGGAGTTGCATCAACCGGACGTTCAGTCGTTCTTTCGCGCAAAAGACTGTATCGCCCTCCATGTCGAAGGATTCTATCATCAGCACGCACATTCTTTAATCCTTTCCAAGGGCGGATTCATCGGTTTGGAGTCCGAATAAACCTCCTTTCCTCTCTTTTGATGAAGTGAAACGCGTTCTCATCGCCGGAGCTAACATTTACAATGCAAACAAGGGAGTGGCAGCGCTTGCTACCTCTTCCGTTTATCTGCTTCATAAGGTTCTTTCTGCGACGGACCATGAGATTTGTGTCTATAACCTGGAATTCCGGCGAGAGCGGGACTCCATCCTTCTTCCCGATGGGACATTATTGAAAATCAAAAACATCTATCCGACCGACATCTTCTCCATTCCCGGTTTTTTCAAGACCCTGTTTACAAAGAGCCGGTTATATTACCTGAAAGAGTTCCTGAAATGTGACTATGTGTTCAATCTCTGCGCTGGCGACGGTTTTTCGGACATCTATGGAGAAGATATCCTGCGCTCTTTGTCCAGGGTCAACAAACTCTGCCGCCTGTTCCATAAACCGTATTACATGCTTCCCCAGACATATGGCCCATTCTTCTCAAAGACCTCTTTTGAGTTCGCAAAGAAAGAGTGTCTTTCCGCCAGACTATTGATGTCCAGGGATAAAGAGAGTACGAAATTCCTTAAAACCGAATTTGGCCTCACAAATGTATTGGATACGATTGACGTGGCTTTCTTCCTTCCCTACAGACAACTGAAGAAAAACACCGACGCCATTCATATTGGCGTCAATCTCTCCGAAACACTCTGTTCCAAACATCGTGGGCACCGATTTGAGATTGCGCAGAACTACCTCTCCGTAATGAAAGGCGTCATTTCCCAATTGCTGTCCGAAGGGTATAAAATCCATCTTATTCCGCATGTTTCCAATACGGATAACTCTCCTAAGAATGAGTATTCTATTCAGTACAAGCTTTGGGAAGAGTTGCAACACCCCGGATTGGTTCCTCCGCCATTCTTCCTTTCTGCGAGTGACGCCAAGAGTTATATCTCTTCTTTGGATTTATTCGTGGGCTCCAGAATGCACGCCTGTATCGCCGCTTTTTCCGCGAATGTCCCGGTCCTGCCGCTGGGGTATAGCAAGAAATTTTCCGGGTTGTTCCGGGACACGCTCAACTACCCTTATCTCATTGACATAACGAATGACATCTCCGCCGAAACGATTACCGGTGAAATCAGAAAAATGGTATCACGGATCCCGGAAATCAAAGCAATGATCGGAGAGCGCAATCAGACTGTCGTAAGAGAAAAAACAGACCATCTTTATCGCGTCCTGTCGGAAATCCTTCTATGACCCAAGTTTCCGTCTTTCTTCCGGTTTACAAAGCCTCGTTTCTGGCGGAGGCGATCCGGAGCATTTTGAACCAGACGTTCTCCGATTTTGAACTTCTGGTTGTCAACGATGCTTCTCCGGAGGATATCCGGGGGATTGTTGAAATGTTTGCCGACCCCAGAATCATCTACGAAGAGAATTCCGAGAACCAAGGGAAACAAGACCTTGTGGCGTTTTGGAACCGCTGGGTTCAACGATGTAAGGGCGAGTTCCTTGTCATTGCTTCGGACGATGACCTCTATGCCCCGACCTTTTTGCAAGAACTGCTTCTGTTGGCAGAAAAGTATCCCGAAACCGATCTGTTTCATTGCAGGATACAATATATCAACAGGAATGGCGCACTCCTTCAAATTGCCCAACCGGCCCAGGAATACGAAACGCAGATGGACTTCATTTATCAGCGTTTGGTATGGAAACGGAAACAGACGCTGCAAGAGTTTATGTTCCGCAGATCGGTGCTGATACAAAAAGGGGGGATCGTTTCTTTCCCCTTGGCCTGGTCTTCCGACTCGGCAACGGCCTATTTAATGGCGGAACGGGGCGTAGCCTATACGGGTAAGGTTTTGTTTTCCTTGCGTATGTCCGGAAGCAATATTTCGAGCACCGCCAACTTTGCCGCCCAGAAAATGGAAGCCCTGAAACGTTCCGGCCAATGGTTGCAGGACTTCCTTCCAACAGTCCACTGTACAACGCCGGAAGAAAAGTTCATGAAGCAAGAAGCCCTCAGAATCAGCAAGGCTGAAAGATATGCTTCCTATCCCCGCTACCTGCAGGAACTTGACTGTCCTGATTTTTTTAAAGAGCTCAGATACATGGCGCAGCACCATATTTTCAGCTGGCGCGCCAGATTGTTCTTCGTATTCAAAAGGCTCTTTCGTCCGTAAGTTGTCATGAATTCCCACATAAGGAAAGGACCTCCGGATATAGATTTTGTCATCCTTTGGGTTGACGGCGAAGATCCGGAATGGCGCCAGGAAAGGAGTCGTTATGCGACCCCTCTTCTTCTGTCCAATCCGGAAGATGATGCCAATGGGGATTGCCGATATCGAGGAAGCGACGACCTCCTCCGTTTCTGGTTTCGCGGTGTCGAAAAAAACGCGCCCTGGATCCGCAAACTCTTTTTTGTTTCCTGTGGACAGGTTCCGACATGGTTGAATACCGATCACCCCGGTCTTCAGATCGTAAATCATAAGGATTTTATCCCTGAAGAATATCTCCCGACATTTAACTGCCGCCCCATACAGTTCAATCTCCATCGAATTAAAGATCTATCCGAGCATTTTGTCTTGTTCGATGATGACGTGTTTTCTATAAACCCCCTCAGCCCCGATATGTTTTTCCGGGACGGACAACCCCTCCTTCACACTTACCTGGGTTACATGAATACAGGAATGGACAACTGGAGCAGGGCCTTATGGAATGATTACAGTATTGTCAACAGGATGTTCAATATAAGAAAGGCTATCTGGGAAAACCGGCGCAAATGGTTTAATGTCCGGAAATTAGGCCTTTCCTATGCGGCGTACAACTATCTCTGTTTCCGGGTCAACAAAACGCTTCCGATACATTCTTATGGGCATTTGGCTTACCCCCAGCTTAAGTCCACCATTTCCGAAATATGGGAAGCCATTCCCGAAGAGGCTCATCGTACCTGTAAGGACAAGTTCCGGACAGACGACCAGTTAAGTCATTATCTGTTTTCAGCATGGAACCAAGCCTGCGGACATTTTTCTCCTGTATCCATCAATGTCTCTCCCGGCAAATTCTTTTCTGTGACTCCGGATCATCTCCAAGAAATATGCTCGTCCATTGAACGGAAAGACTTGCCGCTCCTCTGCCTGAACGATTCTTCCGATAACAAAGATGCCGAACGGGCGCGAAGGTGTATCCTGGAATCTTTCGGTAAACGTTTTCCGGAGAAATCCTCTTTTGAAAAATGATTCTTTCCGTCATCATTCCTGTTTTCAATGGCGGGCAGGACCTTGAAAAGTGCCTGCTCTCCTTATTGATCCAGACTTATCAGGCGTTTGAAATCATCCTGGTAGATGACGGTTCGACAGATGCCTCCCGTCAAAAGGCGGAAGCCCTTTTGGCCCGAAGAGCTGACAGTGTCATCCTTTCCCAACGAAACCAAGGCGCATCTTCGGCCAGGAATGCCGGCATCCGGGTTGCACGGGGAGAATGGCTTACTTTTGTGGACTGTGACGATTATCTGGCCCCAGATTATCTCGACCACTTGATGAGGCAATCAGGCGGTTGTGATTTGCTGGTATCCGGAATTGTCTTCATGAAAGGCGGGAAGGAAGACCACCGCACGCTTCCTCCCAACGAGACTTGCAACATTACCGACCTGAAGCAAGGAAAAGGAGGTTACCTCGATCATCTGATTTCCCCCGTTGGCAAATTGTACCGCAGAGAAATCATTGATAGAGATCAACTCCGTTTTGACGAGACTTTTGTTACGGCCGAGGACAGGGATTTCAATCTAGAATATCTCTCCCATGCAGCAACAATCCGGTTCATTCCTTACGCCGGTTACTATTATCAAACCGACCACGAAGGAAGTCTCAGCAAAAGGCCTTCCTTGAACGGGCTTCGCTCAGATATCCTGTATTGGAACAAACTCTACCGTCTGCTGGACGGAACGAATGAAGCGTATCTGGCACATCGACTATTCTATTTCCTCGTTGACAACGCAGCCGCCCTTTTGCAAAGGAAGGATTATTCCGGAACTTTCCATTCCCTTATGGATGTCCGTCCTCTTATTGACAGATCCTTTCTTCGCAGGAACTTGAACATTGTTCAAGCCCCGGCTTGGCAAAAGACATTTATCCGCTTCTATTTGGGATGAAACGCCTTCTGTTCTTCGTGGAATCCCTCTCGGGGGGCGGCGCGGAAAGGGTTTTGGTCACCCTGCTCCGGCATCTGGATGTCAATAAATACAGGATTACCCTTTTGACCCTGGTTGATGTCGGCGTATTGAAAGGAGAGATTGACCTCAAGCGAGTGAATTATCTGACGGTGATCCGCCCCTCCTCAAATCCGCTCGTTTCGCTTTGGAACAAGGGCAAATACAAACTGATCTGTTCTTTCCTTCCATGCCCTTTTGTAAGCAAGTGCATCATCCCCCAAAAAGGCATCGATCTCTATATCGCTTTTACAGAAGGCTTTGCGACAAAAATCATCTCTTATGCCCCAGGGTCCAAACTAGCTTGGGTACATAGTGACTTGAAAGATTATCCCTGGACGCAGGACAAACACATTTATCGAAATCTCGGTGAAGAAACATCGGTTTATCGGAAATTCAATCACGTCATCTGCGTTTCTGAGTCCGTCGAAAGAACGATGAGAGCCCGTTATGGACTCACCCACACGCGAACCATCCTCAACCCCATAGACACCCAAGAAATCAAGGCCCTGGCAAGTCTTACCAATGGGGAGGTGCTTCCTTCAAATCATTTTCGAATCGTATCCGTCGGCAGATTAATCTATCAAAAAGGTTATGATGAGTTAATCCCTTTGATTGGACGACTGCGTGATCATCAGATGGATGTTTCCCTCTTTCTGATCGGGGAAGGTGAAGAACGTGCCCGCTTGGAAAGAATCACGGAAGAATGTCACTTGAGCGGCACTGTCTTTTTCCTCGGCTATCGAAAGAATCCTTATGCGCTGATGAGCCAGATGGATTTGTTTGTCTGCTCATCCCGTGCAGAAGGATTTAGCCTCGTCGTTGCAGAAGCACTGACTTTGGGAATACCGGTCATCAGTATGACTTGTTCCGGTCCGGACCGTTTGCTTGATGGAGGGAAATACGGAGTCCTTTGTGATAATTTTGACGAACTCTACTTCGCCATGGAGAAAGCCGTGACCGATAGCGGTTATCTGGATCAACTCCGGGAAAAAGCGCGGAACCGGAGTGGTTTCTTCAACATTCAGGAATCCTTACGACAAGTGGAAGACTTGTTTGATGCAACGATATGCCCGCCATCAGTATCATAATTCCGGTTTACAACGCTGCAGACACGTTGGAAAGATGCGTGTCTTCTGTCTTGTCACAACGTTTTGATGACTGGGAGTTGCTGCTCGTTGACGACGGCTCTCTTGATGACAGTCTACAGGTCTGTTCCCGGCTCCGTGACAATGACCCGCGCATAAAACTTCTGACAAAAAAGCACGAAGGCGTTTCTTCCGCCCGCAACCTGGCTCTGGAACAGATAAGCGGTCAACATGTCTGTTTTATTGACGCGGATGATTTCATCGAACCCGATTATTTGTCTTCCTTTTATCGCCACAGGGAATACGACACCGTCCTTTGCGGCTATTATGTCGATAACATCAATGAATCCGGTGAATTAATCCGTCACCAAGAATACCGACCGGACAACATTGAGATTGCCTCTATCGACGACAGGTCCTTGCTTGCTCCTCTCTTCATGAAGGGAATGATCCATGTCAATTGTAATAAACTGCTTAACGCAGCCATCCTCAAGAATCATCAACTCCGCTATCCCGACATCCCGATTAATGAGGATTATGTGTTCATGGTCAAATACCTGGAACATAGCCACAGCATAAAGACAATTCAACACCCTCTCTATCATTGGGTTCGTGTCAAAGGGAAACACTCGGCGCTTTCCGGTTTTTCCGTCAATCAGATTAAACTCTATAACGACGCCCATCTGCTGACCTCCCACTATTTCAACAATCAACTTCTGGCCGGACAAATCATGTATTATTCCTATTACTGGCTCGTGTTGAAATCCGTAAAGGAAACAAGTCCGGGACCGTTCCATGTCAATGACCTCGCCGCGCTGATGGAGAATCCCCTGCTGAAAGAATCCTTCCGCGTTCATCAACCTTCTTCCCTTGGAGAGAAGGCCATGCTTTTCTTGCTCACACACAAGCGCTACCGTTTGTTCTGTCTTCTTAACCGCAAGTCAAAGAATGGACAATAGCCGCATCGGCTACATGGATGTGTTCCGTGGTTTATGCCTCTGCTGGATTATCTGGATCCATACAGAGCATCCGGCATTCCTGGACTACCCGTTGCATCTGCCGGCCCTGTTTTTTATCTCCGGTTGTTTCTTCAAGTTTTACCCGTGGCCTGTTTTCTGGAGAAAGAAAGTGAACCGGCTGGTGATCCCGTTTGTCTTTTTCTACCTGTTGTATTATGTCTTTCTGGTTAGCTTGAATTTCTTGAGTGGTGCCTATGTGCTGAGTATTCTCTGTCATTTCCTGTATCGATACAAAGCAACATCCGCCTTACGTTTTATCGGGGAAAACGCACTGATCGTCTTTGGGCTCCACGATATGTATCTCACCATTTGCAGGATTATCACATTGTCTTTTGTCAGCGAGATGACTTACTTCTCCGGCTTCCTGAACTTGCTCCTGGTGCTGCTGCTCATGTGGCCTTCCGTTTTGCTATTGAAGAAGTATTTCCCTCATTGTGTCGGCAGAAAGCCGGTACTCGCCCTCCCTTAACCATATAGATCTTGCCCGAGAAACTGATAACAGTCCTGACGGCCACATATAACCGGGCCCATTTGCTGCCGGACCTGTACCGATCGCTTTGCCGACAGACGTGTCAGGCGTTTGACTGGGTAATCGTCGATGACGGCTCAACCGACGGAACGGAAACCCTGGTGCATCAATGGAGCGCCTCCTCTCCTTCCTTTTCCATCCACTACATCCGGAAGAATCACGAAGGAAAGAATCTGGCCATCAATCACGCCGTACGCCTGGCGTCCACTCCGTTCTCCATGATTGTGGATTCCGACGACTACCTGACCGACTACGCCATCGCTTTCCTGTCGGCGGCGGCCGCAGGAATTATGGACACCCCCGGAATCGCCGGTGTTGCCGGAAAAAGGGGAGAACAACCGGATGACCTCCCGAATCTTTCTGTCGATAGCTTTATTCTGGCCAATAATCTGGAACGCAGACGTTATCACTTGGAAAAAGATGCGAACGAGGTTTATAAAACCGGACTTCTCCGGTCGCATCCCTTTGACGTCTGGCCTGGTGAAACTTTTGTACCCGAAGAAATCGTGTGGAACGACTTGGCCTTGGAAGGGTATTCTTTAAGGTGGTACGACTTGACCACATGTATCGTTCGTTATCAGGACGGAGGATTGACCCGGGGGGCTTGGGCCCTGCTTAAGAATAATCCGATGGGCTATGCCAAGATGTATAATCAACGCATTGCTCTCCACCCGTCCCTTCCGTCCCGTTTTCGGAACACGCTGCTGTTTGTATCCTGCTGTCTCTTGGGAAACAATCCGCAGTACTTCTTCCAATGCAACAATCGCATGCTTGCCCTGCTGCTTTTCATTCCCGGCTGGCTGCTGAGTCTTCGAAGGAAATGCCAATTTGCCAAATACTCCAACCCATATCGGTGATTATCCCCCTACTCAACAGCGGGCTTTTCCGGTGAGCTGTTTTGACTGATTGAAGAACAACACCATAAAGAAATGGACTCCGGAGTAAATCGAAATCTCTCTTTGGATATCATCCGCATCCTTGCCTGCATGATGATTGTCCTCATGCATGCCCCTATGCCCACGGGGAGCGAAAACGGAGTATTTCTGTCGACGGTCAGTTATCTTACGGCCCCGGGAATCGGCTTGTTTTTCATGTTGTCCGGCGCGTTGCTGCTGCCCATGAGGACTGATATCAAAACGTTCCTTCAAAGACGCTTTTCAAGAATTGCGATACCTCTGCTGCTCTGGACAAGTATCTGTCTCTGTCTTCACTGTTGGGTCCACGGCGAACCCGTTACCTTGCGCATGGTGTTTTCCATCCCTTTTTCCGCACAAGGAAATCCCGTGTTCTGGTTTTTGTATACTTTGCTCGGATTGTATCTGATTGCTCCGATCCTTAGCCGCTGGCTCCAGAACGCCTCTTTCCGGGAAATAGAGTTTTATCTGATTCTCTGGGCAGTAAGTTTGTGTTATCCCCTGCTCCGTCCAGTTCTGGACATCAACACCTCCGAAACCGGACTTCTTTATTATCTGTCGGGATATGTCGGGTATTTTGTTTTAGGATATTACCTCAAAGCCTTCCCTGAAAGGGTCCGATTCAAATGGATGATTCCGCTTGCCTTGCTTTCATACGCGGCTCCTGTGATCTGCAAGTTGAGCAAACTTTCCGTGGACTTCTACTCCGTATTTTGGTATTTGTCCATATTTGTAGTCATCCAGTGTGTCTTCCTCTGGAAACTCGTTCTTTTTGTGTTCCCCGGCCAGAAGGCCTCTTCTTCCGCACCGATGGTGGCGCATTTGTCTCAACTCACGTTCGGCATTTATCTGATGCATTTTTTCCTCATACGGGATATTCTTTGGGAATGGCGATTCATACAGAATATTCCTTCGTATCCCCTCCAATCAGTCACCATGGCCGGCATCGCCTTTATCGGTTCCGCTTTCGTTTCCGGCATGATTTCCCTTCTGCCAGGTTCGGAATATCTGATAGGTGTCGCCCGTAAACATCGACAGAAAGAGCATGGCACAGAATAAACGAATCCTTCTCCATCTCGCCCACCCGGGCGGAAAAGAACTTGATTATATCCGTCAAGCCTTTGAGGATGACTGGATTGCCCCGCTCGGCCCGAATGTCGACGGCTTCGAAGAAGACCTGAAAGAGTTCCTCGGAGGAGAAAAGGAGATCCTTGCCGTCTCGTCCGGCACGGCCGCCGTTCATCTGGGCCTTATCGGCTGCGGCGTTCAGGCGGGGGACGAAGTCCTCGTCCAGTCCTTCACTTTCTGCGCCTCCGTGAATCCCGTTTTGTATCTGGGCGCCAAACCCATCTTGGTGGAAAGCGAAAAAGACACCTGGAACATGGATCCGGACTTGCTGGAAGAAGCACTTATCGACCGCATCAAGCGGACGGGGCGCACACCCAAAGCCATCGTCCCCGTCTCCCTGTACGGGATGCCCTATCAGGCGGACAAGATCATGAAGATGGCCGACAGGTACGGAATTCCTGTCGTGGAGGACTGCGCCGAAGGACTCGGAAGCCGGTTTGAAGGGCAGGCGCTCGGAACCTTCGGCCGTTTCGGCGTCCTGAGCTTCAACGGCAACAAGATGATAACGACCTCCGGTGGCGGCGCCCTGATTTGCCCCGATCCGGAAACCAAAGCGCGGATGCTCTACTTCGCAACCCAGGCGCGGGGGCCTTTCCATTATTACCAGCACGAAGACTTGGGCTACAACTACCGATTGTCCAATGTCTGCGCCGGCATCGGCCGGGGACAGATGCTGGTGGCGGGCGAACACATCTCCCATCACCAGCGAGTCGCCAAACTCTACGCGTATCTCCTGAAAGACATTCCCGGCATAACGGTTCACGGCAACCCTTCCCCGCGAATTGACAGCAACTTCTGGCTCAGCACCATTGTACTGGATCCGCAGCTTCGCGTGCAAGGGCAGGAAAGCATCGGCGAGCCCCCGGGGCCTAGCGCACCCAACGCCAATGTCCTGGCGCTTATCCGCCAGTTGGACAAGGCAGGCATTGAAACCCGTCCCTTCTGGAAGCCCATGCATCTCCAGCCGCTCTATCATGACGCTCCGTTCTACGGTAATTCGGATTGCGTAAGCGAAAACCTGTTCAAGACCGGTCTCTGCCTCCCGAGCGGTCCGCGGGTCTCTGAAGAGGATGTAAAGGCTGTCTGCAACATGATTGGCGACCTATGCCGATGAAACACCTCCTTTTCGCCATCCATTACCTGGAACTCGGTGGGGCAGAGATGAGCCTCATCGGGCTGCTGGGAGCGATTGATTATTCGCAAAACGACGTGGATTTGTTCGTGTACAGCCACCGGGGCGAACTGATGGCGGCGATTCCGCCGCAGGTCCACCTGCTGCCCGAGAGTCCGATGTATGCGCAAATCGAGCGGCCGATGGTGGATGTCCTGAAAGACGGGTATCTGCGGATGGTGTGGGCGAGATTGAAAGCCAAGAGGCAATTCGCCCGGTATCGGAGAAAAAAACACCCGCAGGACGGAAATGCTATCTTCGCGTATGTGGCCAGGAATGTGACACCGCTACTGCCGCCCATCCGGCCTGAAAAGGAGTATGATGTCGCCGTCAGTTATCTGGCGCCGCACGATATCGTACTCGACAAAGTCCGGGCGAAGAAAAAGTATGCCTGGGTGCATACGGACTATACGATGGTTGATATGAATACGGCGCTTGAGTTCCCTGTCTGGAACCGGTATGACGTTATCGCTGCGGTTTCGGAGGCTGTTTCCGAGGCCTTTACCTCACGATTCCCCTCGCTGCGGGACAAAATGGTTATCATTCCCAATATCATATCGCCGGCCTTTGTCCGGGAAAGGGCGGAAGCTTTCGATGCCGAGCCGGAGATGCCTCGGGAAAAAGGCGCCGTCCGCTTGCTTTCCGTCGGCCGCTTCACGAAAGCGAAGAATTTTGACAACGTCCCGGACATTTGCCGACGGATTCGGGAACAAGGGTTTGACGCCTGTTGGTACCTGATCGGTTTCGGCGGAGAAGAAGGGTTTATCCGCCAAAGGATTGCCGAAGCCGGCATGGAGGATTACGTCCGGATCCTCGGGAAGAAGGCCAATCCGTATCCCTACATGAAAGCTTGCGACATTTACGTCCAGCCCTCCCGCTACGAAGGATGTCCCGTCACTATCCAGGAAGCGCTTGCGTTGGGTAAGCCGGTCATCGCCACCGCTTTCCCGACCGTGAAAAGCGTCCTCCAGGACGGCGAGAACGGACACATTGTTCCGCTTGACAACGAGGGTTGCGTCCGTGGTATTTGTGCCCTTCTTTCGGAAAAGTGTCTGTATTAACATCCAATGATGAACGAACTGATCAGCGTCATCGTTCCGGTTTACAACATTGAGAATTATCTCCCTCGATGCCTGCATGCCCTTTCGGAGCAGACCTACAAGAATTTGGAAATCCTCCTGGTCGATGACGGATCCACGGACTCCTCCGGCGCTATTTGTGATGATTTCGCCGCAAAGGATTCCCGCGTCAGGGTCATCCACAAGCCCAATGAGGGAGCATGGTCGGCCCGAAATGTCGGAAAAGAGGCCTCCCGTGGAGATTATCTGTTTTTTCCTGACGGAGATGATTTCTTTCACCAGGATTTGCTCAGCATCCTCTTGGAGGCTATCCATCGTGGTGACGGCTATGATATGGCAATCTGCCGGATAAAAGAAACAAATGGGGAAGAAAGCGAAGCGTCTTCTCCTCTTTCCGTTGTTTATTCAACAAAAACACAAAAAGACTTCTATTTTGATTTACTCTATGAAAAGGGAGATTCCCAGTTTGCCGTTTTTCTGTGGAACAAGTTATTCCGTCGGTCCCTGATAGAGAATCTACGGTTCAATCCTCTTCCCGTTGCGGAAGATTTGGACTTTTTTATCCGTTTGTTCCCAAGAATCAAAGAGGTCACGCTTGTTGAAAACACGCTCTATTACTGGATCCAACGCCCCGGTTCGCTGACACACAATGACAGGAGTGCCATTCTTAACGGGTTCTGCTCCGCCAGAGTATACTATCGTAATTATTTAGCTTTATCAGAGAAAGAAAAAACGTATTCACCCTTTCTGCTTGAGCGTTTATATGTAAGAATGCTGTTTTTGAGACATCACGTCTGGAATTCTCCGGAACGGAAGGATGCTTTTGCAGAATGTGACTTTATGGCCCAAACGACACGGAAAGCCTTTCTCTTTTGTCGTAAACTTCCTCTCTGGAAAAGGGTTGCCTACATGATCCTTTTCTATTGTCCCTCATTAACACATTGGCTGATGAAAATCTCCCGCAACTGATGATTCCCAAAGTCATCCATTACTGCTGGTTCGGTCGGGGACCGCTGACTCCGCTGGCACAGAAATGCCTCGCCAGCTGGCGAACCTTTTTCCCCGAGTATGAAATCCGGAAATGGAACGAGGACAACTTCGACGTAAACGCCATTCCCTATACCGCCGATGCGTACAAAGCCGGGATGTATGCCTTTGTCAGCGACTATGCCCGGTTTTGGGTATTGTTCCGGTATGGCGGGGTCTATTTCGATACCGACGTGGAGGTCATCCGGCCAATGGACGACGTGTTGGAGAAAGGGCCGTTCATGGGATTTGAATTTTCCGGGAAAGACATGGCGGTCAATCCTGGATTAGGGCTGGCAGCAGAACCGGGAATGTCTTTATACAAAACCATTCTTGACCGATATGAAGAGATGTCCTTCAGCCTGCCGGACGGGCGCCTTCATCCATTTACGATGATTCCGATGGTAACGGGGCTCCTGATTGATAATGGATTGAAGGGGGATGGAACCGTTGAGGATATTCTCGGTGTAAAGGTTTATCCTTCCGAGTGGTTCAACCCCTTTGACGATTTGACCGGTCGGCTCAGAAAGACAGAGCACACCCGGACCATCCATTGGTATGCCAAATCCTGGATGGCTGCCGAGCCGACCTGGATAACGACAGCGAAAAGACTCCTCCGAAGAATCGTCGGAAAAGAGCGCTTGATGAAACTGGGCCGATTACTGAAAAAAGGATGAATCCTTTTCTCTATCAAAAGGTTTTTACCGGTGTTACCGTAGCGCTTGCCACTATAATGGGAATCAGGCGAGTTGCCTCTCCGGACAATTCTTTGCAAAAGAAGGGGAGCCGCTTTTTCATTCCCTTGATGCTTTGCCTGGGCCTGACCTTTTGGATGGGATTGCGGCCTATCAGCGGTGCATTCGGGGACACCGTGAATTACGCCATGGAATATGCCCGGATGGACATCCATCATATCTCGATGGATTGGAGCGGAGAATGGCTCTGGCAATGGTTGATGAATGGTTGCAAGGCGGCAGGACTTTCTATCTCCGCTGTTTTTACCATCATCGCGGCTGGCTATGTTCTTTCTTCCTTCTGGGCCGTTTACCGGTTCATGCCTGACGACCCGATGCTCGGGGTGGTTTTTCTTTTGACATCGTTAATGTTCTTTCCTTTCGGAGTCAACGGCTTGCGGAACGGTCTGGCCTGTCATCTGGTCCTGTTGGGTACCTGTTTCCTGCTGGAGGATAAATGGCTTCCGGGAACTCTTCTCTGTCTGGCCGCATTGGGATTTCACCGAAGTGTCTTACTGCCCATTGCGACCATCCTTTTCGGCATCTTCCTGATGCGGAATGTCCGTTACGCCATCCTGTTTTGGATTTCATCCATCTTCCTTTCCTTAGTGGCAGGAGAACTGATCTCGTCTTTCTTTATCAGACTGGGGTTCGATGACCGAATGGCACAATATGTGACCAACTCGGATATGTCACAATTCTCCAGGAGCGGTTTCCGCTGGGATTTCCTGCTATATAGTGCCGCTCCTGTTGTCATGGCCTGGTATGTGTGCCTCCATAAAAAACTCCAAGACAACTGGTATAATGTGATTTGTACGGCATACTGCCTGTGCAATGCCTTTTGGGTCATGGTTATCCGTTCCGCCTTCAGCAACCGGTTTGCCTACCTGTCCTGGTTCCTGTACCCGATTGTCATCGCCTATCCGCTTGTGAACATGCCCATTCAGGAGGAGCAGGACCGTTTGACCGGATGGATTCTTCTTGCCTATGGTGGTTTTTCCGCCTTCATGTGGTTTGTCTTCTGGTAATGAAAATCCTCACCGTCTTCACGCCTACCTATAACCGCGCCCACACTTTGGGACGGTTGTACCGAAGCCTCTGCGCACAGACCTGCCAGGACTTTGAATGGTTGGTTATTGATGATGGGTCCACGGACGGGACTGCCTCGCTCGTTCAAGACTTCATAGACGACAGACGAATTCCAATCCGGTACATTTACAAAGAAAACGGGGGTCTCTATACCGGCTACAATACAGCGTATGCCAACATCGAAACCGAACTGAACGTCTGCATCGACAGCGATGACGCTATGCCGGAAAACGCTGTGGAAATCATCCTGCATTGCTGGCGTGCAAGAAACAGTGGTCAATATGCCGGTCTCATCGGTCTGGACTGTTATCTGGACAACGGGAAACCCATCGGCGGACGTTTTCCAGAAGACCTGAAAGTATGCTGGTTGCTCGAGCTTTTCACAAAAAAGATTCATCGGGGGGATTCCAAACAGGTCATGCGGACCGATCTCATGAGGGATGTCGCCCCGCAAGTCGGCTTCCCGGGCGAAAAGAACTTCAACCCGATCTACATGCTTCTACAGGCATGTGACCGTTATCCGCTGCTGGTTCTGAACGAACCGCTCTGTCTTGTTGAATACCAAGAAGATGACAGCATGTCCCGGAAAATCCGGCAACAATACTTCGACAGTCCTCGCAGTTTTGCCAAACTGCGCCGGCTGGAGATGGACTTGAAGCATAATTCTCCCCTGAACCGCTTTCGGAGCGCTATGCATTATGTGGCCGAAAGCCTGATAGCCGGAGATAAAGATTGGTTGAAATGTTCTCCCCGGAAAGCCCTCACTTTATGGAGTGTTTTGCCCGGACTGGTCCTTTTCGTATATCTTCGCATGACAAAATGAATATCCTCGTCTCCACAAACCGCACATATCTGAACAAGACCGAAACAATGATCTATTCATTGTCTCGCTTTGTCTCTGAACCTCTTTTCGTCTGGTGTCTCTATGGCGAACTCTCCCGTAAACATAGAGATCGCTTTTCCCGTCATCTGCTTGGCCGGTGCAATGTCACCCGCGTAGAGTTTATCGATATGGGCTGGGTCTGTCAGTCGGAGAATTTGTTCCCCCTTCGTACGCCCTATTTAAGCCGCGATAGCTATTCCCGGCTTTTTGCCCAGTTTTACCTTCCGGAAGACTTGGACCGGATTCTCTGGCTGGATTCTGATATCATCGTGAAAGGATCACTCCATAATCTGTACAGCGCGCCTTTAAACGACATCCCCCTCATCGCCTTCACCAACATGGGAGAACCCGGAGACAACGAAATCAATCTGGGCCGCCTGGGATTATCTCTTTCCGTACCCTACTTCAATACCGGCGTCCTGCTTTTGAATCTGGAATACCTTCGTACAAAGACTTCCCAGTCCTCGATTTTGGAACTGTGCCGAAACAACACTTCCCGGCTATGGTTCGAAGACCAGGATGTGATGAATCTTCTTTACCATGACAGAGCGCTTGTCCTGAATGACCAACGGTACAACTGCATGGTGAATGCCCCAAAGGTCTTTTCCTCTCCGGATATAGCCCAAAAGGCCGCCGTCATCCATTATGCCGGCAGGGAGAAACCTTGGCTGTTCCAATGGCAGAACGAGTTCTCCCGTTATTGGTGGAAGGCAAGACGGGAAGAGGGAATGCGCCTAGGGGACAGAGGGGCGCTTTTGCTTGGATGGCTTTGGTATAAATTGGACGGGAACCGCTGGAAAAGGCCCCTGTTAAGGCCCTATCTCTGGCTTGCGGATCTATGGGCGCGCCGGGTCAAAAAATGAAAGCCCTTCCCGGTTGTCTTACGGGAAAGGGATTGTGTTCACCCAACCCCACTTTTTCATCGCTTTTATGAAAAAAGCCTCCTTTCTCCCGTTTATCATCCGAAGAACAAACGTCCAGAACGCAGGTTGTCTGATACTGAGCACTTTGACCACTTTGACAACCGCTGGTGTTACGGGATTCCTCCTATACTCAACAGCTGTGACAGCGTACACCTCATTACAAGTCTGGTCCGCCTCTCCCTGATTGGGCGTTCCCAATGTAATCAGCCTCCACTTTGCCATCTGCCGGTACATGAAATCCAAGAGCAACCCCCTATATGGATTGTTTCCGGGAAGGCTCTGCAAGACGGATTGGCAGATTTCCGTGTCGTTCTTGCAGTATAGAATTCCCCCATCTTGACTTCGTGATATCTGCCCTTCATGCTTCACCCAATAATACAAGGCTTTCGTTGTTCCGACCGCCTTTCCGTTTTTCAGGAAAAAACGGAGGACGAAATCAAAATCCTGGGCGCGGGAGAAAGGCCGGCTTTGAATGTCGCCCAGACTGGTTCTCCGAAACAGTTTGTTCCAAATATTCGGATGCGGGTAGTCATTCGATGACAAGATGGCTCTCAACAACTCTTCCTGCGAATACTCCCTCCATTCACAGGAGACAGGCTCTGAAACATTCTCGTCCCTTTTTTCCGTAATCAGGCAACCGACGACAGCGATGTCATACTCTTTTCCTTTGGAAATCGCCGTATGCAGTTGCCGAATCATATCATAGTGAAAATAGTCATCTCCATCCGGAAAGAACAGAAATTCTCCCTTGGATGCTCTCTGTCCCGCATTCCGGGCGGCCCAAAGACCCTGATTCGGCTGATGAATCACCCGGCATCGACTGTCTTTCATGGCATATCCGTCACAGATTTCTCCGGAACAATCTGTTGATCCGTCATCAACCAAAAGGATCTCAAGGTTCTTATATGTTTGATTATAAACGGAATCCAGGCATCTTGGAAGATATCCTTCCATGTTATGAACAGGTACAATGACACTTATGAGATCGTCCATCTGTTGTTTGTGTTATTCTTTGTAAATATACTCATTATTTGTCATTTTCTTGCTTTGATTTGCTTTCATAGACTTCTTTTGCAACAGAGTCCGCATTCATCAGCATAATCGTTCCCGTCCATAAGTGGATGAGTACTTATCCAATAAGTGCATCTCCCTTGTCGAAAAACTGATATGATTATCGTCTATTGCATTGATAGTATCCATGGTGTCGGGGGAATTCAACGTGTCACCCTGATGAAAGCGAATGCCCTTGCCGCCATCAACCAGAACATGGTCTGGATAATCTTTACTGATGGTTCCGGGCAACTTTGTTTTCCCCTCTCGGCCAACGTCCATACCATCAACCTGGGCATCAACTATTATGAAGATGACTGGAAATCCAAATGGCATGTTTTGAAAGGGCTTTTCATCAAAAGAACGCAGCACAAAAGAAAGCTGAAAAAAGCCTTGAATGAAATCCTGCCGGACGTCGTCATCTCTGTCGGACAATCCGAAAAGAATCTGTTGCCTGCTATCCAAGGGAAATGGGCAACGGTTCGGGAGTTTCATTTTGCCAGAGATTACCGGCAGCTTCATGCCCGCTCTGTGTTTGATCGGATATTGGCTTTCGGTGGAGATTTCATGGACCGTCTGCTTTTGGGAAGATATGACAGAATCGTCGTTTTGACCCAGGAAGATTACGATCGACATTGGCAGAAAAAAAAGAACGTATCTGTCATTCCTAATCCGGCTGTATTGTCTTCCGCTTCTTCGTCCCTGGATTCCAAACGGATCCTCGCTGTTGGACGCCTGGCTTATCCAAAGAATTTTACTTCGCTCATCCGTGCTTTTTCCTTTGTTGCATCACGCTTTCCGGAATGGTCCCTGGACATCTATGGAGAAGGAAACGAACGAGAGTCCCTTTCCTCAGAGATTCTGACCCTTGGTTTGTCAAATTCCGTCTGGCTCATGGGAAACAGAACGGATATCCAATCTCTTATGACAGATTACTCTTTGTTTGCCATGACCTCCAGATTCGAAGGGTTCGGCATGGTCCTGGTCGAGGCCATGTCCTGCGGACTTCCTGTCGTTTCCTATGCTTGTCCTTGTGGCCCGAAAGACATTATCCGGCAAGGTGTTGATGGTTTTCTGGTTCCCCCGGGAGACGAAAACATGCTTGCTGACCGTATCTGTCAACTGATTGAAGACGAGTCTCTGCGAAAGGAAATGGGAACTGCTGCCCATGAACGGGCGAAGCATTACTCCATCGAAAGGATCCTTCCGATGTGGATGTCCCTCTTTGAAGAACTGACCGAAAAGAAAAACACATGACACTTCCCTCCTATTCCATCGCCATCCGTACCCTCGGGACCGCCGGGGACAAGTTCCGGCGGGAACTGGAATCCCTCTGCGCCCAGACCGTGCAGCCGGAGAAGGTGTTGGTGTATATCGCGGAAGGGTATCCGCGGCCGGATTTCACTGTCGGGAAGGAAGAATATGTGTGGGTCCGGAAGGGGATGATGGCACAGCGAGCGTTACAATACGTTGAGATAGACTGCGACTGCATACTGATGCTGGACGACGATGTGCTTCTGGCTCCCGACAGCGCGGAAAAGATGCTGCGGGCAATGATGGAACACGATGCCGACTGTGTGGGGGCCGATGTCTTCCAAAACCACAGGATGTCTCTCAAGGCCAAGATCTATGCGGCTGTTACCAATCTGGTGTTCCCGCATTGGAGCAGGGAATGGGCTTTCAAGGTCCATCGGAACGGCTCTTTTGCCTATAACAACTACCCAACGAAAACATATTATCCATCACAGAGTAGCGGCGGTCCGGCTTTCCTCTGGAAAAAGGACGCCTTCCTGCTTCTCCATTTGGAAGACGAGTACTGGCTGGACCGATTGGGGTTCGCCTATGGGGACGACCAGTTGGAATCTTATAAACTCTTTCGCAACGGCGGTCGTCTCGGCATCCTGTATGATTCCGGTATCGAAAACCAGGACGCTCAATCCGCCAGCAGCTCCTTCCGGAAAGGCGAAAAGCACATTTACATCCGCACGAAAGCCATGTTCATGATCTGGTGGCGAACCTGTTACAAAAACGGAAAGGATACAGTTGCCACCCGCTTTGCTGCGGCCATAGCATACGGATTCAAAGCACTCTGGCTCATTCCGGTCATGGCCGGGGCGGCACTGGTCAGAAAAGACGCACGTATCTTCCAATCCTATTTCAAGGGCCTCCACGACGGATGGACAGAAGTCCATGCCGATACTTTCCGGCAACTGCCGCCCTATATCCAATGAGAATCCTCCATATCATAACTTCCCTCCGGACAGGAGGGGCGGAACGGTTGGTGACGGAGCTGGCGCTGAGGCTTGACGGTGACGACGTGGCAGTTCTGTTGTTTGATGGTACGCGGACTCCGTTTGTGGAAAAACTGGAACGGAATGGAATTCCCGTTTTTTCGTTAGGGATGGGGGCGAAAGCCATGCATAATCCGTTCATTTTGTGGAGACTCCGGCATTTTCTCCGGAAACGCCCTTATGACATTCTTCATACCCACAATACGTCCTGTCAGTTCCTTTCCGCCCTGGTTCCGCATCAAGCAAGGATTACTACAGAGCACAATACAACGAACCGTCGCCGCTCCTGGCCCTGGTTCCGTCCCATTGACCGCTGGATGTACGGGCGTTACCAAGCCATTGTCTGCGTCGGGGAGGAAACAAAGATCGCCCTGGCACGCTGGCTGAACAAACAGGCGCTGGCAGAAAAGATGACGATGATCCCCAACGGCATCGACTTGCAACGATTCCGGAATGCAAAACCGGAGGAAGGTCCGACTCCGACGGCCGGTTTCACCATCCTGATGGTAGCGGCTTTCCGTCCACAAAAAGACCACGCGACCCTCATCCGAGCCTTGTCTCTCCTCCCTGATGAGTATCAATTAAAACTTGCCGGAGGATTTGAAACAACACACGATCATCCAGTCTTTTCGGCATGCCGGAATCTGGCCAGAGAGCTAAAACTGGAAAACCGAATCCGCTTTCTGGGCGTCCGCACGGACATTCCGGAACTGATGGCCGCCTGTCATGTCGTTGTGCTCTCCAGTGTCTACGAAGGCTTCGGATTGGCTGCGCTCGAAGGCATGGCTTCCGGCAAACCCGTCATTGCCAGCGACGTGGACGGTCTGCGCGACCTCGTCGGCGGCGCTGGCCTCCTGGTGCCGCCGGGTGATCCCCAGGCCTTGGCCAAAGCCATCCGGGAAGTCTGCGAGCGCCCGTCGTACGCTCGGGAGCTCGGTCAAAAATGCCGGGAAAGGGCGCAGCAATACGACATTGACGAAACGGTTCAGAAGTATCGCCAACTCTACGGAGAAATCGCCGCCAGCCGGTCATTTTGACATCCGGGTAATAATCCGTATCTTTGTTTGATTTGCTTATGTGATAAATAATGAGGTCCTCTTGTCCTAAACTGCTGTTATTTGCTTTCTTCCTGCTCGGAAACCTCTGTGCCAAGGCCACATCTCTTCCTGAATGGGCCCGGAAGGGAGAGTCCTATATGAACAGGAAGCGGACAAACACCAGCTACTCTTTCAAGGTATTCAAAACCGAGGACAGCAGCCTGACCCGTCTGCAGGAAGGGCGGTTCTACCCGCTGCTGAAGGACCTCGGGGACCAGTGCGGAATCAGCCCCGACATGATGGTCTTGGACAGCCTCTCCAACGGTCCGGGCGAACCGTTTACCTACCGGATTCTCCTTCCGAGACCCGGATATCCGGCGACGGTGCTGGCCCAAAGGGTCGATGTCTTTTCCACCGTGGATTACAATGTGGAACGGGATCCGGTCTTCGAGTATTACCAGTTGTATGCAGTTTCAGAAATAAACGGAGTTGCTGTTTTCGACCATTTCGAAAAAGGCGAGCGGAGCAAGGCAACGGCCGCCCTTCTCAGCGCCGTAGCCCCTGGCGTCGGACAGATTTACAAAGGTCACACCTTCAAGGGAGGCGTAATTCTGGGCTCCGAAATTGCCTTGGGCGTCACAGCCGTGACTTTTCATGCCCGCTCCCTTTATTACCAGAAACGCAAGGAGGAGGACACCCTCGCCCCGGAGAGTTTCCACAGCGAGGAAATCGGCCTGCGAAGGCTCCGCAACATAACCCTCGGTGCGATGGCCGGTATCTGGGCCTTCGGCATCTACGACGCCTTCGCGAAAGAATCCATGCCCACCATCTCCGTTTCTGCGCCCCAGGGCGGGCAGTTGACACTTTCTCCCTCATCCGTCGGCGCCGGCCTAACCCTCGTCTATCATTTCTGACACATGGCCGCGAAGAAGAAGATCATACGCACCGCCACGGTTCCCTTGTCCCTGGACCTGTTCTGCCGGGGACTTTTCAAGGAATTGTCCCGCGATTACGATGTCATCGCCCTTTCTTCCCCGCAGCAGGAACTGGACCACCTCAGGGAGCGCGAAGGGGTCCGGACCATCGCCGTTCCGATGCGGCGGAAAATCGCCCCGCTGCATGATATAGTCTCCCTGTTCCGGCTGATCCGGGTCTTCTGCAAGGAGAAGCCGGACATGGTCCATTCCATCACGCCCAAGGCGGGCCTGCTGTCCATGATGGCCGCCTGGTTTGTCGGGGTACCGGTCCGGGTCCATACTTTCACCGGTCTCATCTTCCCCTATGAAAAAGGCTGGAAACGGCGCCTGCTCATGCTGACGGACCGGATGACTGCCGCCTGCGCCACGCATGTAATCCCCGAAGGGAAGGGGGTCAAGAATGACCTTCTCCGTTTCCGGATCACCCGGAAATCCTTGATCGTCCTGGGCAACGGAAATGTTCGCGGAATCGACTTGAATCACTATTCCCGTACGGATGAAACAGCAATCCAAGCCCAGACTCTCCGGGAGCGTCTGGGCATTCCCGATGACGGTTTCGTCTTCGTCTTCGTGGGACGGTTGGACCGGGACAAGGGGATCGACGAACTCGTGGACGCCTTCCGGATGCTGGAAAAAGAACGGGACAACGTCCATCTCCTGCTCGTCGGTGCGGAGGAGCCGGACGGAAAAGCCATCCTGGACGAGACGCGGGCCTATCTCTGTCTTTCAGACCATATCCACATTTCCGACGGATGGCAGGAAGACGTCCGCCCCTGGTATGCCGCCTCCGATGCCCTGGTCCTTCCCAGCCGGCGGGAGGGATTCCCGAATGTGGTCATCGAAGCCGGTGCCATGGAACTCGCATCCATCGTCACCAACATCAACGGCTGCCGGGAAATCGTGACGAACCAGAAAAACGGCCTTATCGTCCCTGCCAACGACCCGGAAGCCTTATACTACGCGATGAAAGCCTTCGCAGAACGGCCGGAGCGGGTTCGGAGGATTGCTTCGAACGCCCGGAAGATGGTCGGACGTTATGAGCAGGGCTATGTGCGGAAATGCCTGAAAGAATATTATAGCGAGGTGCTGCCATGATCCGCTTTCTCGTCTCGTTCAAAAGGAGGTTTCCCTGGGTCTGGAACCGGATCGAAGAACTGAACGGCGTCCTGTTCCGCCTCCGGTACCGGAATATGGACCGGATTGCCGGAGATGTCCTGGGGCATGTCCTTGTCGCCTCCTGCAGGTTCTCCCTGCTGAAAAAGGAGGATCTGGAAGTCCTGGAAGCGCTGCTCGTCCGTCAAGGGGAGAATAATCTGAAGTGGTTCCATCCCCATGCCTTCGACCGGAAGACGTTGGAAAGGCTATACCGCAATCCCGCCTTCCTGATGATGACGGTTACGGCTCCGGACGGCGCCATGGTGGGGTATTTCTTTCTCCGGAGTTTTTTCATCGGCCGCGCATTCGCCGGCCTTCTGGTGGATCAACCCTGGCAGAACCAGGGAATCGGAACCGCCATCTGGGCAGCCTGTGCGGACATCTGTCACCAAGCCGGCCTGAAAATGCAGGCTACGATTTCCACGGAAAACAAACCGTCGATGATCTCCTGCCAAAAGGGGACAGAAGTGCTGGGCTCCAGGGCCCTGGAAGACGATTATATCGCTGTCAAATGCAGACAACGGCCATCATGAAATACCTGTTTGACCGGACATTCGCCCTCTTGGGGCTTCTTGTCCTCTCTCCGCTCCTGCTGGTAACGGCTTTGCTTATTCATATCCTGATGCCGCATGAGCCCGTCTTTTTCTGTCAGGAAAGAGTGGGAAAGGATGGACGGTTGTTCCGGATTGTCAAATTCCGGACCATGAAGGACGAAGCCGCCGGCAGTCCGGTGACGGTAGCGGGCGATGCCCGCGTCACGCCGCCGGGCGCTTGGCTCCGCCGCTACAAGTTGGACGAACTGCCCGAACTGTGGAACGTCCTCGTCGGGGACATGAGTTTTGTAGGGCCGCGTCCAGACGTGCCCGGCTATGCCGACACCCTCACCGGGGACGACCGGGAAATCCTTCGGCTCCGTCCCGGGATTACCGGGCCGGCGTCGCTGAAATACCGGAATGAAGAAGACCTGCTGGCCACGGTGGAGGACCCGCAGCGTTATAACGACGAAATCCTGTTTCCGGACAAGGTCCGGATCAACCGGTATTACCTCCACCATCCCTCTTTCCTGATGGATGTCAAAATGATTCTCGCAACCGTCTTCGACTTCCATTTCGAATACGGAGGGGAGATGATTTAACGATCAACTTAACGCCTATTTCCAATGAAACGCCGTTTCAAAAGCGCATTGGCTGTCGCCCTCGGACTGCTCGCAGCCTTTTCTCTCCGGGCCCAGGTGGACGACAAGTACAAAGATTACCGGGAAGTGTACCGGGACTCCGTCCTAGTGGCTGACACGAAAGACATCACTGTCGTCAACGAAGGCCAGGACCCTTTCCAGGTCGTGTCGAATCCGTTCCGGCAGAACTGGTTCGTTTTCGGAACGGCGGGGGCCCATACGTTCCGGGGGGACTATTCCAAGGACGGTCCGTTCATGGGCACCGTGTCGCCCGACGTCAGCGTCGGCTTCGGCAAATGGTTCATGCCCTGGCTTGCCCTCAAGGCCGAATTCATCCGGTCGGATTCCCGGGGATACACGGAGTACAAGACCTCCCATTACGGATATGGCGACTGGGTGGAGGGAAACCCCGGCTATCGGAAGATGAAGACAGGCTGGTGGGATCTCGGCGGCTCTGCCATCATCAACATCACCCGGCTGTATTACGGGTATGAGGGATATGGCGTGAAAGACCGGATGGGCCAGCTCATGGCAGCTGCGGGCATCGGCGCCGTCCATCACCTGGGCTACGAGCACTCTTATGGGTCCGACAACGAACTCAGCGCACATCTCGAACTCCAGTACAGTCAGTTTTTCAACGAGAAGAAAAACTTCTCCCTGGATTTCAAGGCCCGGGCGCTCCTCTATCAGACCAATTTCGATTTGGAGTACGGCCAGGCGGACCATGCCGCCCAGCACGTAGATGCGAATCTGGGCCTGGATGTAGGATTCACCTTCTACCTGGGCAAGAAGGGCGGAAACGGCTGGCGGCGCGGGACCAGCACCGTGTATGAGCGCGAATACCGGGAGACAGCCAAAACCATCCTGAAAGTGAAGGAAGAGGAAAAGCCGGTGCGCAGCGGCACCCTTACTTTCTTCGTCTTCTATCCGAACAACTACTCGGGGCGCAACGACGCTCCGCTCATTACCTCCTCAAGCGTCAACGCCATCGACTATCTGGCTGGGGGAATCTATACACAGAAACAGTATGCCGATGCTTCGCGGACGAAGGTCATTGACCTACCCACCGAACGGGCGGACCAGGACTTCGCCATCGATTTCATCCCCCGTGGCTATGAGATGCAGGAGGGGCAGCCGATGTCGCTGAGCCTGGATCCGGCCGACATGGATTCCTTCGCCGCCAAGGCCGGCTTTACTTATGCGCCCATTGACGATGGGCGCCACCTCTGGGGCTACCGCATCGACGACGCGACGCTGCGCCAGCAACTCCTCAGCGAAGAGAACTACCGGGAAACACAGACCTTCGGCCTGAACGCCCACGGCGGTCTGGAGACCGTCCGAAAGTACATGGACGTGGACAAGGGCGACGAACTGGTCAGTTTCGCCGATGTGTATGCCGCCCTGAACAAGGACGAAGGGTTCATCTCACGGTATACAGACTCCGCCACGGTCAGCCGTATCCGAGACATCCTGGACCGCGGAGCCATCCTGCTCATCCAGGCCGACGGCCTCGCCACCAGCCAGGACAACTATTCCGGACAGGATGCCGGCCGCGTGGGACTGGAAAGGAATACGGCCCTCGCCGACAACCGTGCACAAACGGTCATTTCCTGGCTCACGGCCGACCCGCGCATGCAGGATGTACGATCCCAATCCTTCATCTTCAACAACAAGGGAGATATCCGCACGGTAAACGACCCGAGCACCCGCGGCCTCAACGCCAAACTGAACCGCTGCGTCAAGATCCGGATCCGGTATATGGTCAAGGATTAACGGAAATACTGTCCCAGCCAGGCCGCGTCGATCTGCGCGAAGCCCGGTTCGGGACGGACCGACGGATGGCGCCCGAGGATTCCCCGGGCGTCTTCGTATACATGGAAACCCACGGTCACGACCTTCATGTCCCCGTCCAGGGGAAAGGAGAAAACAAGGTCGTCGTCGGGTCCTTCCATCTTGAAGAATTTGAGCGGAATCTCCTGGATGTCGGGACGCTTCTGCTGGTCGGCCATCTCCAGCCGGGTGACGTACTTGCACATTTCCACCAGCACGTCGTCCAGGCCGCAGGCGTGGATATTGACCTTTTCCACCAGGTCGCCCACTTCCCGCACGAGGCGGAGCGTGTAACCCTCCAATTCGCGGACGGCTTCGGCCACTTGGGCCGGGGGCTGGGTGTCCCCGGGCAGGAGCCAGACCATCAGCTTTTCTGCCGGATCGTGGTAGAGCGTCTGGTATTTCAGGAGGTTGCGGGCGCCGCAGTGCGGGCACTCCCAGACGAATAAAGAGCCGTCCCGGACCCGGGTTTTCAAGTCCGGATCCAGGGCGACGTTGATGCTCGGATAGGTTTCGACGGAATGGACTCCGCCGCAGCGGCTACAGCTTGCGGGCGCCATCGGAAATGACCACGTTGTAAACCTTCGGGGCGTGACCGAACTTCTCGGTGAACTTGCCGACCGCAGCGTTCACGAAGTCGTCGTACAGTTCGTCTTTCACGAGGTTGATGGTGCAGCCGCCGAAGCCGCCGCCCATCACGCGGGAGCCGGTGACATCCATCTTGCGGGCCAGTTTGTTCAGGAAATCGAGTTCCTCGCAGGACACTTCATACAGGCGGCTGAGACCGAAATGCGTCTGATACATCATTTCGCCCACGGTCTCGTAGTCTCCCCGCTCCAGGGCGTCGCAGACGTCCAGGACACGCTGGACTTCGCCGATGACATACTCCGCGCGGAGGAAATCCTCCTCGGGAATCTCGGCACGGACTTCGTCCAGCCAGACGCGCTTGGAATCGGAGAGGAATTCCACTTCGGGGTGGTTCTTGCGGATGGCGGCCGCGGCGTTCTCGCAGGACGCGCGCCGCTTGTTGTACGCGCTGGAGGCCAGTTCGTGCTTCACGCAGGAGTCAATGAGGACAAGGCGATAGCCTTCCGGTTTGAAGGGGAAGTATTTGTATTCCAGCGTCTTGCAGTTCAGGCGGATAAGGGAGCCTTCCTTTCCGAAAAGGGAAGCGAACTGGTCCATGATACCGCACTTGACCCCGCAGTAGTTGTGTTCGGTGCTCTGGCCGATCTTCGCGAGTTCGAACTTGTCGATGCCGTTGCCGAAGATCTCATTCAGGGCGAAAGCATAGGTGCTCTCAAGGGCTGCGCTGGAAGAGAGGCCGGCGCCCAGGGGAACATCGCCTGCGAACACCGTATCGAATCCCTCCACCTTGCCGCCGCGCTTGACCGTCTCGCGGCACACACCGAAAATGTAACGAGCCCAAGACTGCCCGGGCTTGTCCTCTTCCTGAAGGCCGAACTCCACAAACTCGTCAAAGTCAAGGGAATAGGCCCTCACTTTCGGCGTGCCGTTCACCTTTATCTCAGCCATGATGCCGCAGTCGATGGCGCCGGGGAATACGTAGCCGCCATTGTAATCCGTATGCTCTCCGATGAGGTTGATGCGTCCGGCGGAGGCGTACAGGTCGCCGTGCCCGCCGAAGAGGGTCTGGAATTTTTCCTGGATTCTGTCTTTCATCATATCAGTGGATCGTTTAGTGTCAATTTACAAAGATACACATTTTTCAGCGCTCCCGGATGCCCCAGACGGAGAAATCGTACCGGGATTCGGTATCTTCCTCGATGTCGTCGGGGAGGGCCGGATAAAAGTCGATGCCGGTGCGCTCCTCGAGCGCATCGACCGACAGGGCGCAGTCCTGCAGCCAGTATCTTTCCGCATCGTTGCCCATCACGAACGCGATGGACTGGTACCGCTTCCCGTCATGGACCATCACGGCCTTGAAGAAAGCGTCCGGGACGACCACCTGGTCCTTGCCGATGGTGCCGTAGATGTTATCCCCCACGATGGGCCCGGTCACCACCCAGACCTTGCCATATTTCCGGGCCCAGGCGCGCACCTGTTTCTCCAGGTATTGCCAATCCTTGTTGTTCAGTTCCTCCCGCTGCGGGCAGATGTTCATGAAGTAGAACGTTTCCGCCATGGCGCTGTCGTCCCAGGTGAAATCCGCCGCCGGGGCCATGTGTCCCTTGGTCCATCCGCTCCCGAAGTAATCCTCCCGCATGGCCTGCCGGCCCCGGAAGTTCATGTCCATGGAGAAACCCTTGTCCACCCGCGTCGCCTCGCCCCGGGTCTCGTCGGCGGTCAGTTCATACGCCACCCAGTCGGGAATCAGCGTTTCCGTATTGTAGGAGCTTACGAAGCCTTGATACGTTACAATCCGGTCCCCCGGCTTTTCGGCAGGCAGTTCCAACGGTTCCAGCGTATCCAGTATGGGCACGGGCGCACCGCCACCCGAACCCGTGCGCTGGATAATCAGCCATGCGGCAAAAACAACGACCAGCGCAAGCGCTGACAGGAGGGATTTGGTGTCCTTTTTCATCTTCGCAACATTTGGTGCGAAGATACGGAAAAAAACGTACGTTTTTCCTTATTCGTAGCGGAAAGCGCGGTAGGAGTGCGGCTTGAGAGCCATCGAGGCTTTGGCCGCCGGTTCCGTCCGACGGCGTGAGAAAGCCGGTACCTGGTCCCGAATGGCATTGACGGTCTCCCCTGTCTCCAGGTCGGTCAGTTTCTCCAGGCCGGCCGTGCCCACCAACTTGATGTCAACCGGCTCATCGTTGAAGTTCTCGACAATGACCGTCTTGTTGTCATACAGGAACAGCCCCACCTTGGCGGGGCCCTCCAGATACAGGTCCAGGTCGCGGCTCATCCGCCGGCGGATCTCGTTCAGCGCGCCCTCCGGAAAATCGTACAGGTTGCCGAAGTCGTCCGGGATGGTCAGGACATAGAGCGTGCCCTGGGAATAGATGCAGCGGTGCAGGATGGGCCAGCCGGAGACGCCACCGCTGAGCGGACGGCCGGCGCTCACGACCTCCCAGCTGTCGTTGGTCCAGTACCGCACCTGCGGGATCAGGATGTCCCGCCCGCTCTTCCCGTAGCGGCCGAAGTCGTTGACAATGGCCTTGAGGTCGTCACAGCGCAATTCACAGATCGGGGCGATCTTCTCCGGTACCGCCTTCAGCAGGCCCGTCGTGATGACCACGTCGCCGCCGGCTTTCAACTGGCGGTCGATCCTGGCGGT